>Ga0182747_1000032_pt1 | contig 154388 bp, 151 predicted proteins | sample eDN3rd30CBELigBY_FD_128526 | JGI IMG/M metagenome (GOLD analysis project Ga0182747, IMG submission 128526) | Enriched backyard soil microbial communities from Emeryville, California, USA - eDNA 3rd pass 30_C BE-Lig BY (version 2) (version 2) | ecosystem: Environmental > Terrestrial > Soil >...
AGCGCCGGCACGGCGACGATCGGGGCGCCGTCATAGGGATCGGTGACGGCGAAGCTGCGCCCGTCCGCGGCCGCAACCCACTCGCCCGCCACATAGGCCTTCTCCACCAGCAGCGACGGATCCTTCAGGTTCAGAACTCGGCGCTCAACAGGCTGCAACTGCGCGGTCATGGGCGAGACTCCGTTTTTTATCTAGGCCTCGAGTGCCTGCCCGAGGAGTTCCAATCCCTCGTCGACGATCGCATCTTCTGCGGTCAGAGGCACCAGGATGCGGATCGTATTGGCGTTCGTTCCGCACGAGAGAAGGATCAGGCCGCTTTCATGTGCCCGCTGGATGACGCGCTTGGTGGCCGCAGCGTCCGGCTCGCGGGTGCTGCGATCCGTCACGATGTCGAAGGCGACCATGGCCCCCGGCCCCCTGATGTCGGCGATCGGCAGGAGGTCGTTGCGGTTCCTGGCACGCTCCAGCCAGGATCGCAGCCGCTGGCCGAGGGCTTGCGCGCGCTCCAGCAATTCTTCCTGCTCAAAGACGTCGAGGACAGCCAGTGCGGCCACGCAGGCGAGCGGGTTGCCGGCATAGGTACCGCCCAGGCCGCCGGGATCCGCCGCATCCATGATGGGCGCCTTGCCGATGACACCGGAGAGCGGAAAGCCGCCGGCCAGGCTTTTCGCTACGCATATGAGATCCGGCGACACATCGTAATGCTCCATCGCAAACATCTTGCCGGTGCGCCCGAAGCCCGTCTGAACCTCGTCCGCGATGAGTACGATGCCATGCTGATCGCACACGGCGCGAAGGGAGCGCATGAGATCTGCGGGAACCTGATGGAATCCACCCTCGCCCTGCACGGGCTCGACGATGATGGCTGCAATCCGGGAAGGGTCGACATCCGCCTTGAAGATGAAGTCAAGATACTTCAGAGCGTCATCGGAGGTGACGCCGTTCTGGGCGGTCGGAAACGGAACATGCCAGACCTCCGGCAAGGCCGGCCCAAGCCCCTTCTTATAGGGCACCACTTTCCCGGTCAGGGCCGACGCCATGACGGTGCGGCCGTGGAACCCGCCGGTGAAGGCGATCACACCCGAGCGTCCGGTCGCCGCCCGGGCGATCTTCACTGCGTTTTCCGCAGCTTCGGCTCCCGTCGTGAAGAAGACAGACTTGAGAGGGCCGGCGATCGGAGCAAGGGCATTCAAGCGCTCGGCCAGTGCAATGTAGGGTTCGTACATCAAGACCTGGAAACAGGTATGCGTGAACAGCTCCATCTGCTCCTTGACCGCAGCCACGACCTTCGGATGGCGATGGCCGGTGTTCAGCACGGCAATCCCACCGGCAAAGTCGACATATCGGCGGCCTTCAACATCCCAGATTTCCGCATTGCTGGCCCGCGAGGCGGAAATCGGCGTCGTGTGCCCGATGCCGCGGGCGACGGCGACGTTACGGCGGGCGAGAAGGTCGGCATTTGTCGTCATAGGAACCTCGTTGCGTGCGTGACACGAGGTAACGATCTTCAGCCCTGCTCAACAATCAGCTTCTTTGGCCCCGATTGCTGCATCTGGTGCAGCAATCGGGGTTCTGCCTGGCTGCAAGACCTGCACAAGCCAGTCGAAGAGCATCTGAACCGACCGGTTAGTCCACCTGTTGTGAGGCGCGATCAGGTAATAGGATCCGAGATAGATTTCGGACGGCACGACCTCGACGAGACGCCCAAGCCTCAAGTCGTCGTCGACGAGAAGAGCATTGGCGATCGCAATTCCTTGACCGATCTTGGCGGCCTCGATCGCCAAATGGGCGTGCCAGAGTCGAGGTCCCTGAAGAATGGGAATATGCGTGACGCCCCCATGCCTAAGCCAGGTCTCCCACTGAGCCGTGGAATCCTCGTGGATCAGCGGAAGCCTCAGCAGATCGGATGGCGACGTGATGGCGGGGAAGCGAGCCAACAGGGCCGGGCTCGCAACCGGAAAGACTCGCGGATGTGACAGCTGTTCCGCGCGAAGGCCGCCCTCATGGGGCGGATTGTTCAGATAGACGATTTCCGCATCGGCATCGCCCCGCGAGAAATCGGGACGGGACAAGGTGGGCTGCAGGGTGATGTTGCCGCCGCCCAGCTGGGCTTCGAGCTCCGGCAACCGTGCCAGGAGTTTGACCGTCGCGAGGCCCGGAATGCACCAAATCGCGAGCCCTTTCTGACCCGTCGTCTTGGTTCCCTGCGTTGCCTGGCGCAGCAGATCGAAGGCTTGCCTGACCTGCCTGTGGTATTGCTCGCCCTCCTCGGTCAGAACGACTCCCCTGCCCTTGTGCTCCACCAAGGTTACACCAAGATCGGCCTGCAGGTTCTGAATGTGCCGCGAGACGACGGTTGGGTTGATGGCGAGCTCTTCGCCGGCGGCGCGGATGCTTCCTGTCCTGCCGAGAGCTTCGAACGCCCGCAGAGCCGTCAAAGAAGGAAGCCGCATAGGTCGTCGTTCCTAAAGCATCGACATTATCAAGCGGGTTTATCCTTCACAACAATCCGCAGGGAGCTGGCCATGCAGCCGGCGATGGAGAAGGCGAGAGCCATGAAGAGAATCTCGGTAGCGGCCGCCTCCAGCGGCTGCTTCAGCATATTCGCGACAAGCGCAGCGCCCAGGGTCTGACCGAAGAGGCGAGCCGCCGATTGAAGCGCACTTGCAGCGCCCGTGCGGTGAAGCGGGCTGCCGACGATGATCGCCTTGCTGTTGGGGGCCTGAAACAGTCCGAAGCCGAGCCCGCACAATCCCATGCGCCAGAAGACGTCGGCGACAGATGGCTGATCCGGCATCAGGAGGAGCATGATCAAACCCAGGCACAGAAGCGCTAATCCGAGGGTGCCGAGCTTCCCCGCCGAGAACCGGTCGGACACGCGGCCAGCCACGGGCGAGACGAGGGCGAGCGCCAATGGCCATGCGGACATCAGCAGGCCAGTCTCCAGAACCGAGAAGCCGATGATGGAGTGAAACAGAAACGGCAGGCCGACGTAACTGAGGCTCTGCACGACATAACTGAGGATCGCGGTGAGCGACGATAAGCCGACGCTTGGAATGCGGAGGATATCCAACGGGATAGCAGGGTTCATTTTTCGGCGCTGATCGAAATACAGCCAGACGAGAAGCGCGACGATCACGAAGACCTGCATCGAGATCCAGAGATTGCTCGCGCCGTCGTAGCCCATTCCATCGGCCGCAACGACGAGGATTCCGATCGTGATCGCGCTCAGGATCGAACCCGACAGGTCGAAGCTCTGCTTGCGCAGAGGAGATTTCGGCAGAGCGAGAATTCCGATCGCCGAAGCCGCAAGCCCCAAAGGCACATTGATACCGAACAGCCATGGCCATGGCGCGACGGCAAGGATCGCTGCTGCGATGGAAGGCCCTGCGGTGGCGGAGAGAGCGACGATCAGCGTGTTGTACCCGATCCCGCGCCCGAGCGCATGCTTCGGATAGATGTAGCGTATGAGCGCTATGTTCACGCTCATCAGGGCGGACGCGCCGAGGCCCTGCAGAACGCGCGCGCCGATGAGCGAGTAGACGGATGAAGCCAGCGCACAGGCGAGGGACGCAGCCGTGAAGAGCAGCATCCCTCCTATGAAGACCCTGCTGTAGCCGATCCGATCTCCAAGGGCCGAGAACGGAAACAGGGAAATGGTGATGACGAGCTGGTAGGAGCTGACGACCCAAACAACCAGGGATGGGCTCGCGCCGAGGTCCTGTGCCATCAGCGGAAGCGCTAGATTGATCAGCGCCCCATCGAGAACGGCCATGACGATGGCGATTGTCACCGCCGTCATGGCCCAGCGACGCTGCGGCGTCGGCAATCCATCCATCGCGCTAAATCGCTCTAATACCGGCGCCCCGAATCCGTGCGATCATCCATGATAGGGCGTCGGATCGACGGCATGTCTGGCCAGGGGATGAACGACGATATCGTGCATCCACGGATTGGCAGGCAGCCCGGTGATGATGTCGTGCAGCTCGGTTGCATCCTTTGCCCGCCAGATCCCCCAATTCTCGAAGCGGCATGGAACGCGCCACATCCGAACCAGATGCCCCTGCTTGATAAGATCGGCGGCATGAGCACGCTCTTCCTTGATGACCCTTTCCTTCAGGTCCGGATCCATATCCTCCGACCAGCGAAGCTTGATGTTGACGAGAAATTCCATGGTTGCCTCCTTATGCACTCGCACGCATCTGCGCGCGATCTTCGAGTACGGCATTGCTGGCGTTGAAGCCGGGAATGCCCGTGACGTATCCGCCTGGCCACGTCCCTGCTCCTGACAGGTAAAGGCCCTTCAGCGGGGTTCGGTAATTGTGAATGGAATGGTGAGGCCTCGCGCCGAACAGAGCGCCGGGAAGCATGTCACCATGCGTGATATGCGATTGCACCAGGCCGAGCTCGCCTTCCATTTCGACGGGGTCGACGAAGCGATGACCCACGATATGGCTGCGCAGATCCGGCATGAGGTCCGACAGGACGTCGATGCAGCGATTGCCGAACACGTCCCGTTCCGTATCCCAGCTCCCGTCACGCAACTCATAAGGCGCATGCCAGACATTGACGCTCAGGAGATGCCGCCCCTGCGGGGCAAGATCCGGCGACGTCACCGTCGGCATGAGCCCCCACATGATGGGTTCGCGGGCGGAGATACCGGCCAGTCCCTCGGCGACAGCGCGTTCGATATAGGCAAGCGAAGGCGCTATGCGGAACTGAACCCCGGCAAGCTGCTTCGGATCGATGCCGGAAGGAAGCCCCGCATAGTCGGGAACGCCATCCAAAGCGAGGACGAGTTTGAAAGCCGATCCACGCATCGGGACGGCAGAAACCGCGCCGCGAAGGTCGGCTCCGACAGCATCGTCGTCCAAAAGTTCGGTGAAGAGGCTGCGCGGATTGATCGCCGAAACGACGACCGGTGCATGATATTCATCGCCGTTCATGGCAGCGACTCCGACGACCTGCCCATTCCGATGCAGAATGTTCGCGATGGGCGTATCTGTCTCGATCACGGCGCCGTAGGATCGGCAGCACGCTTCGAGAGCGTCGACGATTGCGCCCATGCCTCCGACGGGAAGCCCCGTCGAGCCCCGCAGGGCGGCCCGGCGAGGATCGTCCGCATCGAGAGCGGGGGAGGACGCCAGGGACAACGGCCTCAGCATCAGCCCGACAGCCGTACCGGGTGCCGACGGAGGCGTGAGCGTCGCATTCAACGCGACCATGCCGAGAAGAGCCTTCGCCTCCTCCGACCTCAACTCCTCATCCAGAAGCTGGCGAAGACTACCGAAGAAGACTCTGTTGAACAGGGCCTCCTGTGCCTTCGGCAGCGTCTTGGCGATCGACAGAAGGTCGGGCGAGGGCTGAAAGAGCGACGTTCGCAGATGACGGGCCAGTTCCTCGAGAGAATTCAGGAGGTTGAAGTAACGATCCGCCTCCCCGGGCGCATAGGCATTCAGCTGAGCGGCGATCTTTTCACGATCCCGCCACCCCAGAAAGCATCCGCCGGGGAAGGGATGAACGACGGTCGGATCGGTGCGGACGAACCGCAGGCCGAACTGTTCCAGATTCAGCTCTTGAAGAAAGCGTGGTTCGAAGCTTCCCGGCGAGTTGGTGAAGGCCGTGCGATAGCCAGGCATGAATTCGAAGGTTCCGCAGGGACCTCCGAGGCTGGCCCTGGCTTCGAGGACGGCCACACGGAGTCCAGCCCGCCCGAGATAGGCGGCTGCAATCAACCCGTTGTGACCACCGCCAACCACGATCGCATCGAAGCGGTGGATCGGCGTATTCGTCGTGTTTGGCATCTCTCTCATCCTGGCATGCTTCACCGATCACCTCTCACGAGGCGCACGGCGCTTTCATCTTGCGGGGGGCCGCCGCGGCAGCCCCGACATCCGCGCTATTTGGGCAGATAATCGTTGGAGAAGTACGTGCTGGGATCCTTACGACCGGTCATGCCGCCGTACTGCTCGAGGGTCTTGTTCATCGCGTCCCAGTCCTCGGAAGCCATCCAGCCGACAGGTTTTCCTTGTGTCGCGCCGGTATGGAGCGAGCTCTCATAGGCTTCCAATACGCTCTTGTGGAAGGTCGCAGGCTGCGTGTTTCCCGTCACCTTCAGGAAGATTTGAATGGCCTCATCCTTGTTCGCCAGCGTGTAGTCGAGGCCCTTCCTGGTCGCGTCCAGGAAGCGCCGAACGACGTCGGGCTTGTCCTTGAGAAAGGAATTGTTGGCGATGATTCCAAAGCTGAGATTGGTGACGCCCCAATCCGCATACCGGAGAATCGAGATCTTCTTGCCCTGAGCGATCAATTGGGGACCGTAATAGTAATCGTCGCCGCTGATGCAATCCAATTGCCCGGACGTGATGGCGGCGAACTTGGCATCACCCGGCATGTTGACGAGCGAGATATCTTTGACATCGAGGCCGTTGGCCCGCAGGAAAGCCGGCAGCACCTGTCCGTCCGAACCGGTCGGAGTGGAGCCGACGCGCTTACCCTTCACGTCCGCAGGCTTCTTCACATCCTCGCCGGAGCAGATCAGCGAGATCGGCCCCTTCTGCCAGAACCCGGCCACGACAGTGATCGGAACGCCCGCCGAGATGGATTGAGCGGCCGTCGAAAGGCTCGCATGTCCGATGGGCTCCCGGCTCTCGCCGACGACGAGGGTCGTGGTTTTCGATCCCTGACCCTGCTGGATCTCGATGTCGATCCCGGCATCCTTGTAGAAGCCCTTCTCCTTGGCCACCAGCATGGGAGTCTGTCCCGGCCACCAGCTCCAGTCGAGACGTATGCTGAGCTTGTCGGCAGCCTGTACGGCGCCTGTGCCGAGAAACGACGCAACCGTCGCAATCAGGGCAATCCGCGATGTGATTTTCATAGCGCCATCTCCATGGTGGTGTTGTCCGGGGTTTCGCCATCATCATCGCGGATCACACCCATCCGCTGGAAATGATGCAGGATCTCGTCGACGATCGCGTTGAACTCGGCCGTTCCTCTCATGGACAGACGTCTGGAGCGCGGAAGCGGCACATCGAGAACGGCCTCGACACGGCCCGGACGCGGCGCCATCACGATGATCCGGTCAGAGAGGAAGACTGCTTCCTGAACGCTGTGGGTGACAAAGACCACGGTGGGGCGGGAGCGAAGCCAGAGCTTCTGCAGATCCACCATCATCTGGTCACGGGTCAGAGCGTCGAGGGCACCGAAGGGTTCGTCCATCAGCAGAAGTGACGGATTGTGAACGAGAGCCCGGCACACGCTGACGCGCTGGCTCATGCCACCGGAGAGCTGATAGGGATAGGCGCTCTCGAAACCCTTCAGGCCTGCGGCCGCCAGCAAATCCCGTGCGCGGGCGGCATACACGTCATGAGGAAGCTTGCGCGCCTCCGCCTGGATCAGGACGTTGTCGAGAACGCTTCTCCAGTCGAGAAGGACCGGGCTCTGGAACACGATGCCGATATCGGTCTCGGGCTTCGTCACGACCCGGTCCGCGACGGAGACCCGTCCGTTTGTCGGTGTATCCAGCCCGGCCACGATTCTCAGAAGCGTACTCTTGCCGCAGCCGCTTGGTCCGACGATCGATACGAACTCCCCCTCGCCGATCAGGAGAGAGGTGGAGGAGAGCGCTTCCAAACCTTTGTAGCTCTTGGTCACGTGCTCGATGCGAATTGGCTTACCCATCATGTGCTCCCCTGTCCTCAATGCCCTGCATCCTGCCGAACGGAGCTGTGCCATGGCATGAGGCGCGCCTCCGCCCATTGCACGAGCGCGAAACTCACCACTCCGATCAGGACGAGGAAAATGAGGGCTGCGAACATCAGAGCGGTCTGCATCTGCCCGCTTGCCAGAAGGATGAGATAGCCGAGTCCCTTGTCCGCGCCGATGAATTCGCCGACGACAGCGCCCACGACAGCCAGAGTGATACAGACCTTCAGTCCACCGAAGATGCTCGGAAGCGCAAAGGGAAAGTAGATCTTGCGGAACATGTCCTTTGCCGAAAGACCCATGGAGCGCCCCAGATAGACCATGTCTTTGGGGACGCTCTTCAAACCCACCACCGTGCTGATGATGACGGGGAAGAATGCGACGAGGACACCGATCATAACCTTGGTGCTCAGACCAAAGCCGAGCCAAACCAGGATGAGCGGAGCAAGAGCGACTTTCGGTACTGCCTGGCTGACGACCAGCAGCGGATACACCGTCTCTTCGAACCAGCGGAATCGCGCGATGAGAAAAGCAATCGGCATCGCGACGAGGATGCTGAAGACGAAGGCCAGGGTCGTCTCGAAGGCGGTGATGCCAGAATGATAGACCAACGATGGAAACTGGCTGACGATGACATTGGCCACGGCCATCGGAGGAGGCAGCAGATAAGGCGCCGGCTGAAACAGCATGACCCCGGCCTGCCACGCTCCAAGAAGCACGAAGAGGGATATTACGGGATAGAAAGCGCGCACCCTGCGCCATGTCGGTGCCGATGTTACAGAAATCGGAATGGTGCTGTCGGCCTGTCCCATAAAATCCTCCGTGATCGCGTGTGTGACCCATCTTCGACGGGTCACATCCGATTAACAAGCGGTTAGAATTTCAAGCGGCGCTTGCAGCGGCCGGCATTTGAGCCGGCACGAAACTGTCCCTGAACAACCGGACCCAGTTGCCTCCTGCGATCTTTGCGATTTCCTCGCTCGAGAAGCCGCGCTTCTCCATTCCGTCCAGAATATTCGGGAAGTCGACGGACGACTTGAACCAAGTCGGCCATGCGGAGAATCCCTTGATCGGGATCGCGCTTTCCCGCGACCACCGACCGGCGCGCCACCACTTGATCTGGGATTCCGGCCATCCGTCGTAATAATCAGTGCCGAAGCCGATCGTATCGACGCCGACAAGGTCGGCAGTCCACGAAATCATGTCGATGAAGGTATCGAGGCTGCAGTTCGAGCCGTCGCGCATGATCTTAGGATACATGCTCAAGCCAAGCACGCCGCCGGTCTCGGCAAGGCGCTTGATCAGAGGCGTCGATTTATTCCTACGATTCAACTCGATATCGGTGCCCACGAACTCCGACGGGTTGGCATGGGTGATCGCAATGGGACGCGACGAATACTCGATGGCATCGAAGCAGGTGCGCTCGGTGCAGTGCGAGACATCCACGAGCATGCCGAGGCGATTCATCTCGGCAATGACATTGCGGCCGAAGAACTTCGAAACGCCATTCTCGTCGGGCTCCCAGCATCCGGAGGCAACCCTGTTCTGAACGTTGTAGGTGAGCTGGGCTATGCGAACGCCGAGCTGGTAGAAGATCTCGACGAGTTCGATATCGTCCTCGAAGGGTGACGTATCCTGAAAGCCGTAGACCACCGCGGTCCGGCCGGAGGCTGCGATCCGCTCGATATCCTCGGCAGTCGTCGCCAGTGCGATCAGGTCGCTATTCTGCTCGAGAAGCCGGTTCCATTCGCCGATTGCGGTTAGGGTCTCGCGGGCGTTCTCCCAGATGGCGAGCGTGACATGGACGCACCCGATACCACCCTCGATCCATTCCTTGAACCGGGCGCGCTCCGGCTTGTTGTACTGCAGCGCGTCGACGACGATCGGCTTGCGTGCCAGTGAGTAAGACATTTCAGGTCCTTTCCTAATCCTGGAAATTCAATGGGCGAACGGATCGGCGGCGGGGCCGTAATCCGTAACGACGGCCTTGATCTGGGAGAATTCCTCCAGGGCCTCGAGACCGTTCTCGCGGCCGAGGCCGGATTGCTTGAAGCCGCCGAACGGCACGCGCAGATTGATGGCGCGGTAAGTGTTGACCCACACGGTGCCGGCCTGAAGGCGCCTGGAGACCCGGCGCGCGCGATGAAGGTCCTTTGTCCAGAAGCCGGCGGCCAGGCCGTACTCGACACCGTTCGCGATGGCGATGGCTTCATCCTCGGTCTGAAAGCTCTGCACGGTCACGACCGGGCCGAAGATCTCCTCGCGACAGATGCGCATGTCGCTGGTTACATCCACGATGATCGTGGGCTCGATCCAGAAACCGTCCGACAGCTCCGGATCCACCGACGGAACGCCGCCTCCGAGGACGACGCGCCCGCCGGCAGCAACGGCCTCGGCGATGTAGGCATTGATCCGGTCGTACTGGCGCCTCGAGGCGACAGGCCCGATATGGCTTCTTGCGGAGGCGGGATGTCCAATTCGGATACGGCGCGCCGAGGCGATGTAGCGCTCAACGAAAGCGTCATACAGTGAGGCGTGCACGAGAACGCGGGAGCCGGCGACACAGGTCTGTCCCGTGGCTGAGAAAGCCCCTTGCGTGGCAGCGATCACGGCCGAATCGAGATCAGCGTCCTCGAAGACGATATGCGCCGACTTTCCGCCCGCCTCGCAGACGAAGCGCTTCATGCCGCCCGCAACCTTGGCGCCGAGGACGCGAGCCGTCGCGGTGCTGCCGGTGAAGCTCACCATGGCGACCCCGGGATGCGTTGCAAGCTTCTCGCTCACGACCGCATCGCCGATGACGACATTGACGACGCCTTTCGGAAAACCGGCCTGGAGCACGAGCTCCGCAAGCATGATGCTGGATCCCGGCGCGTCGGCCGGCGGCTTGAGGATGACCGCGTTGCCCATGGCGAGAGCCGGTGCCAGCTTCCAGGAGCCCAGAGAGAGCGCTCCGTTGAACGGAGTAATGGCGACCACGACGCCGACGGGTTCGCGGATGACCCGCGCTTCCATGGTACGGGACACCGTTCGCAGGACGTCGTCATGCGTTTCCAGCGCGCTGGCGTAGAAATGATACCATTGCGCGGTGGCACGCATTTCCGCAGCGGTGGCCGCATGGCTTTTCCCGTTGGCCAGACTTTCCAGCATGCCGAGAGCCTCCGCATTGCTGGCGATAAGGTCGCCGAGCTTGCGCAGATGGGCCGCTCTCTCCGCCGGCGCCAGTTCGGCCCATGCGGCGCTCGCATAGGCGATCGATGCGCTCTCGACAGCCAGCTCGACGGCGCTGTCGTCGACACAGGAACGCGCCCAGACCTTTCCGGTCGTGGGATCGACAAGCGCGAGCGGCTCGCCTTGAACCGGCAATTTCTGACCATCGACAAACGATGTGAACGTAGTATCGCGGTTGGCTTCAAAAGGATTCAAGATACGGCTCCTTGTGCCGCACGCGAGAGCGCTTCACGCACGTGCGGTTCTTGCATGTGATGGCAGGCGGCAAGATGGTCGGGGTCGCGACCTGTCATGGAACGAAGCTGTGGCCGACTGGTCCGGCAGATCTCGGTGGCGAACAGGCAGGATTTCTGAAAGCGGCATCCCGGCAGGGGCGCGGAAGGATCCGGCGGTTCCGACCGCACATCGATCCGGGGACGCATGCGCTCGATTCTCGGATTGGGAACCGGCACCGCGGAGAGCAGGGCCGAGGTATAGGGATGCAGGGGCGCGGAGAAGATGCTCTTTCGCGGTCCCTTCTCCATGATCTGCCCACCATACATGACGACGATGCTGTGGGAGACATGCCGAACGATGCTCAGATCGTGGGTGATGAAGAGGTAGGTCAGCCCCCGGTCCTGCTGCAGGTCCTGAAGGAGATTGACGATCTGGCCCTGAATGCTCACGTCGAGCGCGGAGACGACCTCGTCGAGCACGATGAATTTCGGCTCGATGGCGAGCGCCCGTGCAATGGCAACCCGCTGACGCTGCCCGCCCGATAGCGCATGCGGATAACGCTCGGCCAGATCGCGGCGAAGCCCCACATCGTCGAGGAGGCGACCGACCCTCTGGTCGGCATCGTGCCCCTTGGCGAGTTCGTGGACCTCGAGCACCTCCTTGAGGGTCTCACCGATCGTCATGCGTGGATTGAGGCTCGCATAGGGATCCTGGAACACGATCTGGGACATGCGGGGCAAAGCGCCGTGCGCTTGCCTCAGCGCCCTGAGATCGCGGCCGAAGCACTCAACGGTCCCACCGGCAAGCGGTGCAAGACCGATCAGTGCACGACCTGTCGTGCTCTTGCCGCTGCCGCTCTCACCCACGAGGCCGACTGTCTCGCCTTCAGCAATATCGAAAGAGACGGAATCGACGGCGTGGACCTCGCCCGCAACGCGGCGAAGGATGCCCTTGCGGATCGGAAAGCGAACGGAAACATCTTTTAGCTGAATCGCTGGAGCGCTCATCGTGCTCCTCCACTGGCCATCGTGAGGGAAAGCCCGACAAACGGATCGACGTGACACCGCACGGGGTGGCGTCCCCCTTCCACGCTGTCCGCGAGAGCTGGCAGATCGGCCCGGCATACCTCGCGGACATAGTCACAGCGTGGATTGAAGGGACATCCCTGGACCGGGTTTCGCGGATCCGGCGGGAGACCCGGGATCGGGTTCAGCCGCTCAGACACTTCGTCCTCAAGCTGCGAGATCGTGTCGAGAAGCGCCTTCGTGTAGGGATGCCGAGGGCTTGCGAACAGCGTTTCCGTTTCGGCGGTTTCGACGACGCGGCCGGCATAAAGCACTGCAACGCGATCCGCGACCCCGGCGACTACACCAAGATCGTGAGTGATGAGAATGAGTGCCATTCCCAGCTCCTTGCGCAGAGAATCGATCAGGCGCAGGATCTGGGATTGAGTGGTCACGTCGAGAGCCGTGGTCGGCTCGTCCGCAATGAGGACCTTGGGGTTGGCGCTGATCGCCATCGCAATGAGCGCACGCTGACGCATGCCGCCCGAGAGCTCATGAGGATAGCTCGCAAGCCGGGTGGCTGCTCCGGGAATTCCGACGAGATCGAGGAGCTCGATGCAGCGCGTCCGGGCCGCCGAGCGGGACATTCCACCATAGTGAATCATCGGTTCCGCCATCTGCGTGCCGATGGTCATCGCGGGGTTCAGGGAGGTCAGGGCGTCCTGGGAGATCAGCGCAATGCCGCTGCCGCGAACCGCCCGCATCTCACGAGGGGAAAGATCGACCAGATTACGACCTTCCAGCAGAACTTGGCCCGAGGTGATGCGTCCGCCACGGGGCAGGAGACCGAGAGCCGCGAGCATGGTCTGGCTCTTGCCGCATCCCGACTCGCCGACGACACCCAGAGCTTCGCCACGCCCGACCGACAGGGAGACATCGTTTACGACCTGGACCGAGGCTGCATCGCGACCATAGGCGACGCCCAGATCCTTGACCTCGAATACCGCGTCGCTGGAGCAGATCGTCTGAGCCGGATGTGGTTTTGTGAACATCATCATGCCAGCTTTACCTTCGGGTTGAAGTAGGCGTAGAGGATGTCGACCGCGAAGTTGATCAGGACGAAGGCGACGGCGAGGACGAGGATGCCTCCCTGGATCAGAGGAATGTCGCGCGTCGATATCGCCTGAAACATGGCCAGGCCGATCCCGGGCCAGGAGAACACTGTCTCCGTCAGAACCGCGCCGCTCAAGAGAAAGCCCATCTGCATGCCGATGACCGTGATCACGGATGGCATGGCATTCGGAAGCGCATGACGGAGCACGATGCGGGCTTCACCGACGCCTCTGCTCCGGGCCGTGCGGATGTAGTCGCTGTTGATCACGTCGAGAATGGCGGACCGTGTCATGCGGGCGATGACGGCGAGAGACCAGGCCGCGAGCGTGATGGTCGGCAGCACCATGTGAGCAACCAGGCTTCCAATGCCGCTGCTGCCGGTCGCGTCCTGCATCCCGCCGACGGGAAGAAGCCGCAGATGGAGGCCGAAGGTCAGGATGAGGACAAGACCGAGCCAGAAGGACGGCATGCTGTTGAAAAACAGCACGACGACGGACAATCCCTGATCCCTGAGGGAGCCCGGCTTCAGGGCGGCCCAGGTTCCGGCGGCGACGCCGGCGACAGATGCAAGGATGATGGCCGCGATTGCCAGGAGGGAGGTGTTGAACAGCCGTTCGACGATGACCTGCGTGACGGGCTGCGCGAAGGTGAAAGATTGTCCCAGATCACCCTGAAGGAGATTCTTCAGATAGATGGCGTACTGAACATAGATCGGTTCGTTCAGCCCCAGGGACAGGCGCAGCTGCTGCCTTGCCTCCTCCGATGCCATGCTTCCGAGCAGGACGTCAGCCGGATCGCCGGGAATGATCTGCGCCAGCAGGAAGGTCGCCAGGGTCACCCCGATGATCACAGGGATGATCTGAAGCGCGCGATTGAGGATGAACGAGATCATCGGTCAGCTCCGATCCTTGGTGAATCGGGGATCCAGCATGTCCCGCGCCGCATCACCGATCAGGTTGAAGCCGACGGCGAGGAAGACGATCGCCAGTCCGGGAATTGTCGCCACATGCGCTGCCGTTGCGATGGCGGTTCTTCCGCTCGAGAGCATCTGCCCCCATTCCGGCGTCGGCGGCTGCGGGCCGAGGCCGAGAAAGCTCAAGCTGGCGGAGAGGATCACGTTACGACCGGTTTGCAGCGTTCCGTACACCACCGCGGGGCCGAGGACGTTCGGCAGAATGTGGCGAAGGGCAATGCGCGTGTGACTGTAGCCGAGCGTGCGGGCCGCTTCGACGTAGAGTTCCTCCTTGATCCCCAACACGACGCCACGGACGATCCGCCCAAAGGCGGGAATCGTGACGACGACCATTGCAATGATCATCGAATTGAGGCCGGGACCGAGGGCAGCGCTGATGCCGAGCGCGAGCAGGATGCCCGGGAAGGCAAACATGACGTCGAAGACGCGCATGACCACGCTATCCCAGATCCCACCGATGTAACCGGCGGAAAGCCCGATCGCGCCACCGATCAGCAGAGCGATCACGGTGGGAAGGATTGCGACGAGCAATGCGAAACGCGCGCCATAGATAAGACGGCTCAGAATATCCCGACCGAGTTCGTCGGTTCCCAGGATATGCCAACCGGAGAAGGGACGCTGGTATCGCGCCAACGGATCCACATGGAGGGGATCGAATGGCGCGATCCAATCGGCAAAGAGGGCCAGAACGATGATGGTGGCGATGATGGCGAGACCGACAGTCAGGGAGGCATTCGACAGCACGCGCTTCAAGAGCGCGCTGCCGGCGCGGTTCGTGACTGGAGCTGCTTGCGTGATCGCTGTCATCGTTCATTCCCTCGGATGAGCTGAACTCAGGCTACGGTCCAAAGCTTCCCGAGATTGGGAATCTGGTCGGACAGCCCGCAGGCCCGCAGAGCGCGCCAGAGCGTCGCCTGATTGCTCGACACGACAGGGGTGCGCGTGTCCATTTCCAGGTAAGGCAGCGTCGCGAAGGTGCGATAGGTGCCGCATGAGATGAGAATCGCGTCGGCCTTGCCTGCTTCCTTGAGCGCCTGCTTACCGAGCCTATAGGCACTATCGGCATCATGAACGCTGGCCTCGAACGGGTCCGTGATCTGGAGCCCGATCATCGACTTTACGGAGAAGCCGTAGGCCTCCATGTAATTGGCCATCTTCCGGTTGACCTCATCGGAATAGATGGTTGCGACGGCGACGGTCTTGGCACCGAGCGCTCTCAAGGCGTCCATCTGGGCGCCCATCATGGTGATGGCGGGAATGCCGGTGGTTTCCTGAATCTGGGAGCAGACCTCTTCGTCGTGGCCCGGACCCCGCAGGAAGGTCCCCGGTGCGCCGCATTGGACGATCAGATCGACTTTGGCGGTCGCAAGCTGGCGTGCAGCTTCGAGCACCTGGCTCATCATGACCTTCAGGCCTTCGTCGTCGACACGCGGCACGATCGTGCGCGCATCGGCGAACGCGACTCCGACAGGTGCAACGCTACGCCACTCTTCGGCACCCTCGATTGCAGTGGCAGGCCTCATCTGGCCAATTCGTGCGCGCCAACCCAGCATCATGTGACAGACTCCTTTTTGAATTCCTGAAAGAACGTCGGACGAGCGGGATGTCAGCGCACCCCGATCCTCGAATAGTCGAAGAAGACGGAGCGGGCCGGAACGACGCCCGTGACACGAGCACGGAGAATTCGCGGCAGCTTGTCCTGATAGAGGAAGATCCAGGGAGCATCCTTCGCGATCAGATCCGCGGCCTGACGATAAAGGCCGTTCCGCTTGGCCTCATCGGCTTCCGATCGGGCCGATGTGAAGAGAGCGTCAACTTCGGGATTGTTGTACCAGCCGCGATTCACGCCGCTTGGCGGTTGCTGCGAACCGCTGAACATGCGCTCCAGCCAATAGGTGCTGTCAGCGCCGGTGGTCCATCCGTTGAAGGAGCCCTGCACATCATCCTTGTAGCCGGGGCCCTCGGTGGTCACGAGTGTCGCGAACTCCAGGAATTGCGGCTGCAGGTTGATGCCGACGGCTTTCAGATCCTGCTGCAGCAGCGCGATGATCTGGGCGGCCAGTCCAAAGCCGGGCCCGCTGTTCGGCGCCAGGAGCTTGAGAACAACCGGCGTTGAGATTCCGGCCGCGCTCAGAAGCTCCTTCGCTTTCGTAGGATCGTAGCGGTATGGGTTGGCCGTCCGGTCGCGGGGCAATTCATTGCCGAGGGGAACGGGTCCCATTGCGGGAGTAACCTGACCGTCGAGCAGCGCTGCCAGGCTGTCGCGGTTGACTGCATGATTGAGTGCCTGGCGGAACAACGGGTTCTTGGTCAACGCGGAGCGGGCGTTCAGGCGCACGAAATATTGGTTGGCAGGCTCGGGATACTGAACCTGCAAGCTCGGATCGACCTTGAGCTGAGCGACCTGCTGCGAACTCGCGCTCGGAATGATGTCGATCTGACCCGTCTGCATCCCGATCGCCATGGCGGTTGGATCGGTGACCGGACGGATGACGATCTGATCGACCCCGGGCTTATGACCCCAATAGGAAGCGTTGCGAGCCAAGTTGAGTTGCTGGCCCTGCTGGAATGCCTGAAGCGTGAAAGGTCCCGTGCCGACAGGGCGAAGACCGAGTTGATCGCCCTTGTTCTGCTCGAGCGCGCTGGGGCTGACGATGCTGGCGCGGCGATCGCTCAACAGGCGCGGCAACCCGGAGAAAGGCTCCTTGAGAATAATCTGGAACGTCGATGCATCGACAGCCGACGTGCTTTTGATCCACCGCGTCAGGAACGTCATGTTCCCGCCGGCACGCGTGTCGTATACGGGCGAGTCCTTGTCCATCATCCGGCTGAAGTTCAGCTGCACCGCGGCTGCATCGAGGGGCTTTCCATCGTGGAACGTGACACCTTGGCGAAGCTTCAGCGTATAGGTGAGGCCGTCCGGCGATACGGACCAGGACTCGGCAAGGGCTCCCACCAGCTCGGGCGCGACCTCGGTCGGCTTGCTCAGGTCTTCGCGAATGAGCGGGTCGAAGATGGCATCGATCACTCTGAGACCGGGCGTCCCGGTCATGCGGTGTGGATCGAGCGGCGGCACGGCGCCTTCGGATCCGATCACGATCGCCGCTGCAGAAGCCGAGGTGGACAATCCTACCGGCGCCAACAATAACGCAGACGCTAAAGCAACCGCCGTGCGGCGGGCAGTCAGATAATTCAGCATCTCGATTCCCTCTTCCGAGCGGAACGTCTGCGGTCGACTTGCTGAACGCCGCGCTCCGTTGGCTTCGATGAAACTTGACGCCGGCGAATTATTCAAATTGAAATGTTTGGAGGATTAATAAGAGATATTTATTAATCGGTTGTTGCAGTATTCGATTGGAGGCACGATGCACAAAACACCGACTTCAAGCGAAACGAATGTGCATCCGCATGTCAGCTATAATGTAACGATCAAGCATCTGCGGGCATTCCTAAGCCTCGCTCAGCATCGCAGCTTTACACGGGCTGCCATCGCGCTTCATGCATCACAGCCGTCGTTGACGATGATCATCCAGCAACTGGAAGACATCGTCGGATGCAGCCTGTTCGACCGAACCACCCGCAATGTTCTTTTGACCCCCGAAGGAGAAGATTTTCTCCCGGTCGCGGAGCGCCTCATCGTCGATTTCGATCTCGCCCTCGAGAACATCCGCGTCACGGCATCTGCGCGAAAAGGGCGGGTTGGCATCGCCGTCGTCCATTCGGTTGCAACGCGGATCATCCCGCGCGTTCTCGGTGGGCTCCTGTCCGAATATCCGGGCCTTCATGTGCAGCTTCGCGACGGCAACTCGGCGGATGTCCGCCGCCGTGTGAGGCAGAACGAAGTCGATTTCGGTTTCGGGAGCAAGGACGAAGAAGACACTGATCTCGATTTCCGCCCCCTGTTTCGCGATCAGATGGGACTTCTCGCGCGCAACGATCACCCGCTGATCAAGTCCAAGAAGGCGCTGAAATGGGCTGATCTGAATGGATATGACTTCGTCGGTCTGACATCAGACACCGCAACCGGACCGATCATTCGCCAGATCTCCCATCTTCCTCAATCCGTGATCGCTCCCCGGTTCGAAGTTTCGACCAATACGACCTTGTGGGCTCTCCTCGAGAGCGGGATCGGCATAACAACGGCCCCGGCCCTGTCGATCGAGAACAGCCGAAACCAGACTCTGCGCTTCCGGGCTCTCAATGACCCGACCGCATGGCGTCACGTCTACGTCATTTCCCGACGAGGGCGCACCTTGACGCCGATGGCGATGGAGATCATGCGGCGCGTCAGGGCTGAGGTCGCTGCGATTGCAAGCAAGCATCAGCTCATTGAGGCGGGCACCCCGTAATTCCGCCGGACGCTGTTGTCTGAACGCGAAGGCTCGCGGCGGATTGAGGCGCCTCGTCTCAACGGGACGCAATGCGCCGGGACAGATCCCGGGAAGCCCGCGTTTCCGATCTTCGATTTTTAGGAACCGGCATCTCGAAGCATCGGCAGAGAGCCGGGAGATGGTGCCGCAAGAGGGATTCGAACCCCCGACCCCCTCATTACGAATGAGGTGCTCTACCAGCTGAGCTATTGCGGCATCGCAATCCTGCGATCCGAGAGGCCGCCCTCTTACCCTCTCACCTGGCGCTTGGCAAGGGAGGGTAAGGGACTAACGGCTCTACCAGACCGAAAAAGCGCTGCGGCGCGCGGCCGCCTCTTTCTCCGGCTTCGGCACGTCCGGCGGTGTGGCCGGGAAGACCACCGGCTCGGGCGGCGGCGGACCTGCACCCTCCTTCGCGGGCTCGTTCATGACTTCCCTCACGGCCTCGACCTGGACCTCGTGCTCGTCCACGGAGGCCACCGGAGAAGGCGGCGCGACTGGCTCGGCGATCGGTTCAATCGAAGTCGTGACGACGGGTTCTCGCGCCGGAGGGATGGGCAGCGGCTTCGGCTCGTCGTCGAGATCGGCGGTCACATCGTCGTGCAGGGTGAGCTCGGGTGCGATCAGAACGTCCGGTGGCGCCTGCCAGACGAAGGCATCGAGGCGCCCGGTCACGGGCGAGATCGGCGCCCAATGGTCGGAGACGACCCCGTCGGCGATCCAGGCCGGATCGCGCGGCGCGCGGGTGGCGCGGGCGAGCCACTCGCGGCCCTTGCCCGTGGAGCCGTGCTCGGCCTGCTCCAGATCGGACATGAGGAGGCAAACGCGCATGGTCGGCCGATCCTGCAGGAGCGGCTCGAGCGCGTCGCGGGCGCGGTCGAATTCCCGCGCTTCGAGGGCGGAGCGGGCAACCGCGAGGCGGCCCTCAGGCGCGTGGCTGGACAGGCGGGCGAGGGTGTCGGCGCGCCTGAGCCGGTCGAGCCCGGAATCGCCGGGCCTAAGATTGAGATAGACCTCCGCCAGATCGGGATGCGGCTGGCTGCGCCAGGCGGCCTCGACCACCTTGGCAGCGCGGCGCAGATCGCCTTTACGCGAGAGGAGCCGGCCGGCAAGCGCTGCCGCCGGCACGAGGTCGGGCGCCAGCTTCACTGCGTCCTGGGCGCTGCGGAGCGCGCCGTCCGGATCATGGTCGACCCGCTCCAGGGCATCCGCGGTGAGCAGGACCGCACGATGGCGCCGGGCCGTCGCCTTGTCGAGCAGGCCAAGGGAGGTGCGCCGCTCGACCGTCTCCAGGGCGCCGCGCCAGTCGTGATCGGCACAGCGCGCCTCGAGCACCGCATCGCTCGCCCAGGCGGCGGCCGGCGCGAGACGCACGGCTTCGGAGGCATATTGCTGGGCGGATGGAATATCGCCCCGGCGCCGCGCCTCGACGAAGAGGCCGCGCAGGCCCAGCACCCGGGTCTCGTCCTCCTCCATCATCTGCGTGAAGGCGGCCTCGGCGGCCTCGCGGTTGCCAGAGACCTGAGCGGCCTGGGCCTTCAACAGCAGGGTCAGGGGCTCCCGCCCCAGAAGGCGCTCGGCCTCGTTGGCATAACGGCGGGCGGCGATGGTGTCGCCGGCACCGACGGCGACCATGCCGCGGGAGACCGCCTGATAGCCCCGCGACCGGCGGCGCGCCCGCGAGGCGAAGGTCATGCGGGAAGGAAGCTGGAGCAGGCCCGTCACCAGGGACCAGAGCAGGGCGAGGGCCAGGGCGAGACCCGCCAGCGCGATGGCGGCCACCGCCATCGACATCTGGATCTCGTAGCCGCCGAAGGTGATCAGGACCGTGCCCGGTCGGTCGGCCAGCCAGACCGCGCCGAAGGCCGCGACGCAGAGAAGACCGATGAAGACAAGTGCGCGCCACATGCTGGGCAGATCCTTTTATTGCGTCGTACGGTTGAGGGTGGCGAGAGCGTCAGTGGAGACGGCCTGGGCTGCCTGCTGCGCCTGCGCCACCGCCTTGACCTGCCGGCCCCAATCCTCCGAAAGCCGCCGCGAGGGCTCGGGCAGTGCCTCCCACGCGGCGGCCGCCTCCGCCACGTCGCCCCGCTCCAGCGCCTGCCGGATGCGTGCGACGAGAGCCGGGGTGCCCGTAGAGCCGGGTTCGTTCACCGGGCGGACGGTCACGACTCGGTCCGCCATGCGCAGGATTCGGTCGGTCCAGCCCTCGGCCGGGCCGCGGCTCTCGCGCAGGATCGCCGTCTCGACGGGCTCGAAGCTCTTTGCCAGGGCCGCAGCGGTGGGTGCGCCGGAGCCTGCGAAGGGTTCGAGCGCCGCGATGCGGGCCGGATCGGTGCCGACCTTGCGGACGCCCTCGAGCACCTCCGCATAAGGCGCGCCGTTGTGCAGGGCATCGTTCAGGCGACCCGCCAGGACGACCCGGGTTCCGGTCTGGCCCACATTCTCGGCATTGCGGGCGTTCTCGGCCGCCTGCTGCGACAGGGCCGCGATCCGCTGCTCCTGTTCGCCAAAGCGGCGCTCCGTGTCGGTGAACCGGCGCTCGACATCGGTAAAGCGTCGCTCGGCCTCACTGACGCGGCGGTCCTGGTCGGCGAAGCGCCGGTCGAGATCCGCGACGCGGCCGTCGAGCCCCTGCGCGGCATTGGCGGCTTTGGTCGCACTCTCGGCATTGGTGCGAACCTGGCCTTCCAGGCCCGAAATGCGATTGCCGAGATCGGTGAGCGCCGCCTCGTTCTGGGGTGCGGGGGCCGGGGCCTCGGGCGCCGGGCGATTCAGGGCCTCCTGCGCCTGCCGGGCCGCCTGCTCGGCGGATCCCTGCACGGCCTGGAGCTGCTGGTTGAGTTCGCCTCTCGCGGCTTCCAGGGTCTGGACCCGCTCCGAGAGCGCCTGGATATTGCCCTGGACAGGGCCGGGCGGACCCGGCTGCCGCAGGGCGCCGATGCGCTGTTCGAGCTGCGCCAGGCGCAGTTCCACCGGCTGGCTGTCGCCGGGCGACCCCTGCATGGCCTGCAATCCATAGAGGAGCCCGGCGCCGATCACGCCGCCGAGCAGGCCTGCCCCGATCAGAGCGCCCGCCGAGCTGCGCCGCTCGGGAGGAGGCGGCACAAACGCTGTCTCCTCGTGAGCCCGGGAAGTGGAAGCCTCCTGGAAGGAGCTATCGGATGACGTGGCATCCGACCTGATAGCCTCCTCGGCGGAGGCGCCAAGGGGAAGCGTGTCGGTGCCGATGCCGGAATCGAGAGTCGCCTGCTGCGACGCCGCCAGATCCTCTGCCGTCTGCTCGCTGCCGCCGAGAGTGGTCTCATCGGGCTTCACATCCGGCGTTTCACCCACTGGGATCGGATCCGGCGAGAGAGCTGCCGCCGCAATCGTGTCCGGCCCGATCTGATCCGGTCCCAGGGTATCCTTTCCGAGTGTGTCCATCCCAAAGGTGTCCGGCCCAAGGGTGTCCTTTCCCAGCGTCTCCCGGGCCTCGGCGCCCGGGCTGCTCGGCGGGGCTGCTCCGTCGTCGATCACGGTGGCTTTCAGGTCGATGGTCGCCGGCTCGCGCGAGTGCTTCTTGCGGGAGGATTTCGGACGTCGGGGATCGGATGAATCGGTCACGGGTCACTCTTGCTCGGGGCGAAATTGTCAAACGGTCAATGTGATCGGCAATTGAGGCAAGCTTGGGCGCAGCGTTTCGTTCCTTCTCTCGAACCTGATCGGCATTCGCCGGCGGATGTTACGGGAGACGATCGAGAAGCGCGAGAAGCGCGTCCTCAGAGGGATCGTCCGCCACGAGGGTTGCGGCGCCGGTCGAAGCCAGGGGCGCGGCCACGTCGGCCGACAGGCAAAGATGGGGGAAAGTCCGGAGTTCGGATGCGAGACCCGCCTCCCCCGCCAGCCGGACGACGAGATCCGCGCTCCGTCGGGAATAATGGAGCGCGGCGCCGATTTGGCCAGAGCGCAGCGCCTCGATGGCGCTCTCCGGCAGGCTTTCGAGGGCTTTCGCCTCATAGGCCTCCCATTGAATCACGGTGAAGCCTGCGGCGCGCAAGGACGAAGCCGGCTCCTCCTTGTGATGGCGCGCCGTCACGTGGAGAAGCGCGAGGCCGGACCGCAGATGTCCGCGAATCAGCCGCGACAGGGACACCGCGTCGCCCTCCGCGACGGTCACATCGGCAAATCCTCGCATGCGAACCGCCTCCGCCGTATGCTCGCCAACGGCGAAGACGGGCTTCTTCCGGTCGAGATCAGTAAGGGCATCCGCCGCATGGGCGCTCGTGACGATGAGCGCATCGTAAGGCGCCTCGGGCGCGGGATCTCCCGTCGCAACGATTCGGGTGACCGGCGCAAGGCATGCCGCGTGACCGAGCGCCGCCAGCCTCGCGGCGGTGCGCTCCGCGTCATCGGGCGAGCGGGCGACGAGAATCTGCATCAGGCTTTGAGAAAGTCGGACGGCATGCGCGCGCGCAGCTCGCTTCCCGCCTCGCGCCCGAGCGCCGCAGCATTGTCCGGCGAACCGCGGCGAACGACCTCCAGGCTCTCGGAGCCGTCGGGACGCAGCACGAGGCCGCGGATTTCGAGCTCGCCGCCGACGAGACGGGCATGGCCCGCGATGGGCGTGCGGCAGGAACCGTCGAGAACGGTGAGGAAGGCGCGCTCGGCGGCGAGCGCATGGCCGGTGGCGAGATCGAGAATGGGTTGAAGCGCCTCGCGCACCCGCGCATCCTCCGCGCGAATCGCGATGGCGATGGCCCCCTGCCCTACGGCGGGGAGGAAATCGTCCGTTTCGAGCACCGTCGTCACGTGATCCGTCAAACCGAGCCGCCGCAAGCCCGCCATGGCGAGGAGCGTCGCATCGACCTCGCCGCGCTCTAACTTGGCGAGGCGCGTCTGCACGTTGCCGCGCAGCAGCGTGACCTGAAGGTCCGGCCGCAGGCGGCGCACCTGCGCCTGACGACGCAGGGAGGCCGAGCCGACGACGGCGCCTTGCGGCAGGTCGGCGAGACTCTTGAAGCGATGGCTGATGAAGGCGTCGCGCACATCCTCGCGCGGCAGGAAGCCGGCAATGACGATGCCGTCCGGCAGTCCCGTCGGCAGATCCTTGGCGGAATGGACGGCGAGGTCGATGGAGCCGTCGAGCAGCGCGATGTCGAGTTCCTTGGTGAAGAGCCCCTTGCCGCCGGCCTCGGAGAGGGGCCGGTCCTGGATGGCGTCGCCCGTGGTCTTGATGATCGACAGGGGCAGGTGCTCCACGCCCCAGCCATGGGCGGCGACCAGCCGATCCTGCGTCTCGTGGGCCTGCGCGAGGGCGAGCGGGCTTCCCCGCGTACCGATGACCAGGGTGGGTGAAGAGGCCATTCTGCCTGCGTACTCCTGTCAAAGCGCTCTGATGAGACCGGCCCCTTTCGTCATCACCGGCCTTGTGCCGGTGATCCCGATGCGAGAGGCGTGGCATTCCTCGGATCGGGATGGCCGGGACAAGCCCGGCCATGACACTGAAGTACGGCGATGCGAAGTCGGTGTTTCGTCAGATCATCCAAAAACAACATCCACGTTTGATCACGTTTGATCTTATGCGGCGCGGCGGACTATAGGGGGAGGAGCGCCGGGCCGAAAGCCCGGACGATCCCTTAATCGAGCGGCCAGAGATCATGCGCATTCTAGGCATCGAGACCACCTGCGACGAGACCGCCTCCGCCGTGGTCGGAGTAGGCTTCGACGGACGCGGCGAGATCCTCTCCAACGAGGTGCTGAGCCAGATCGCCGAGCACGCCCGCTATGGCGGCGTGGTGCCGGAGATCGCGGCGCGCGCCCATGTGGAGGTGATCGACCGGCTCGTCGCCCGCGCCCTCAAGAACGCGAACTGCACCGTAAAGGACATCGACGGCATCGCGGTCGCGGCCGGTCCGGGCCTGATCGGCGGCGTGCTGGTGGGGCTCACCACCGCCAAGGCCATCGCGCTCGTGACCCGCAAGCCTCTCATGGCGGTGAACCATCTCGAAGCCCATGCGCTGACCGCGCGCCTCACCGACGGGATCGGCTTCCCCTATCTGCTGCTGCTCGCCTCCGGCGGCCACACCCAGCTCGTGGCCGTGCGCGGCGTCGGCGATTACGTACGCCTCGGCACCACCATCGACGATGCCATCGGCGAGGCCTTCGACAAGGTCGCCAAGATGCTGGGCTTAGGCTATCCCGGCGGGCCGCACGTGGAAAACGAGGCCGCCAAGGGGAACCCCGAGCGCTTCGCCTTCCCGCGCCCGATGCAGGGCCGGGCGGAGCCGAATTTTTCCCTGTCCGGCCTCAAGACCGCGGTGCGGATCGAGGCGGAAAAAATCGCGCCGTTGACGGCGAGCGACATCGCCGATCTCTGCGCGAGCTTCCAGGCCGCCATCGTCGACGTGGTGGTCGACCGCACCCGCGTGGCGTTGCGCGGCTTTCGCGAGATCGCGGGCCATCCGACCGCCCTCGTGGTGGCGGGCGGCGTCGCGGCGAACCAGGGCATGCGCCAGGGGCTGCAGCGCCTCGCGGTGGAAGCGGGCCTCAAGCTCGTCGCGCCGCCGGTGGCCTTGTGCGGCGACAACGGCGCCATGATCGCCTGGGCCGGCCTCGAGCGCATGCGCCTCGGCCTCATCGACGATATCGGCGCCCCCGCCCGCGCCCGCTGGCCCCTCGACACCAGCCGCGACGAGGCGGGAGCGAAGGCCTGATGCGGCCCTGCCCCGACCGGATCCGCACCGAGCGGCTGATTCTGCGCCGCTGGACCGAGGAGGATATCGCGCGCTACGCGGCGCTCCAGGCGGATCCGGATGTACGGCGTTACTTTCCCGGCACGATGCCGACCGAAAAGGGCGAGGCCGACGGGAGGCTCCATGCCGCGGGCTTCGAGCGCCACGGCTTCGACCAATGGGTGGTGGAGCTTCCGGGCGTCTCGGCGTTCATCGGCATTGCGGGCCTGAGACGGATTCAGCGCGAGATGCCCTTCGAGCCGAGAGTCGATGTGGGCTGGCATTTCCTGCCGGCCTATTGGGGCAAGGGCTATGCCACGGAAGCCGGCCGCGCCGCGCTTCACGATGTCTTCTCGCGGACCGACCTGCCGCAGGTCGTCGCCTATACCGCGCGCCTCAACGAGCCGTCCCGGAGCGTGATGCGCCGGCTCGGCATGACGCACGATCCGGCGGAGGATTTCGACCATCCGTCCGTTCCCGAAGACAATCCGCTGCGCCGGCACGTGCTCTACCGGATCTCGCGGCATGCTTTCGGCATGGCCACTCCATCATGAACGGGAGCACCGGCGCATGGGTCTGATCGGAATCGCCGGAGCGGGCGCCTGGGGAACGGCATTGGCCAATGCCGCAGCCATCGCCGGCAACGATGTGGTGCTGTGGATGCGCTCGCCCGAACAGGCCGCGGCGCTGGCGGCGACGCGCAGCAACGAGCGTTTCCTGCCGGGCGTTCCGCTGCATGAGCGCATCCGCGCCACTGCGGATCTCAAGGAACTCGGTGCCACCGAGGCCGTGCTTCTCGTCACGCCCGCGCAGACCACGCGGGAGATGGCGGCGGCCCTTGCATCCGTTCTGCCCGCTTCAGCGCCGCTGGTGCTCTGCGCCAAGGGCATCGAGCGCGCAAGCGGCGCCTTTCTCTGCGATGTGGCGGAAGAGGCGCGACCGGGCTCGGCCATCGCCGTGCTCTCCGGCCCCAGCTTCGCCGACGACGTGGCGCGCGGCCTGCCCACCGCCGTGACGCTCGCCTGCCGCGATGCGGCGCTGGCCGAGACGCTTGCGACGGCGCTATCCGGCCCGACTTTGCGCGTCTATCACCGAGGCGACGTGCGCGGGGTCGAGATCGGGGGGGCTGCCAAGAACGTGCTCGCCATCGCCTGCGGCGCGGTGGCGGGAAAAGGCCTCGGCGAAAGCGCCAAGGCGGCCCTCATCGCCCGCGGCTTCGCGGAGCTTCTGCGCTTCGCCCGCGCCTATGGCGGGGAGGCGGAAACGCTGATGGGCCTCTCCGGCCTCGGCGATCTGGTGCTCACCTGCTCCTCGGCTCATTCCCGCAACTTCGCCTTCGGCCAGCGCCTCGGGCAGGGCATGAGCGTCGAGGAGGCGGCCGGCGGCAAGCTGGTGGAAGGGGCCGCCACCGCGAGCGCCCTCGTGGCGCTGGCGCGTGCGAAAGGCGTCGACATGCCGATCGCGGAAGCGGTCGATCAGATCCTGTCCAGCGCATGGACTCTCGATCAGGCGGTCGATGCGCTCATGAACCGTCCGATCAAGTCCGAGCATTGAAGCGAAACCCAAAGAGGATTTCGCGAAACGAATGAAGGGGCAAATACGAATGGCGCACTGGCTCTACAAATCCGAACCCTCCACCTGGTCCTGGGACGCCCAGGTCGCGGAAGGCAAGAAAGGCACCCACTGGAACGGGGTGCGCAACCACGTCGCCAAGCAGAACCTGATGGCGATGAAGAAAGGCGAGCAGGGCTTCTTCTATCATTCCAACGAGGGCAAGGCCGTCGTCGGCATCGTCGAGGTGATCAAGGAATACTACCCGGATCACACGGATGAGACCGGCAAATTCGGCATGGTCGACATCAAGGCCGTAAAACCCCTCCCGAAGCCGGTGACTCTCGATGACATCAAGAAGGAACTGAGGCTCAAGGACATGATCCTCGTCAACAATTCCCGCCTCTCGGTGCAGCCGGTGACCGACGAGGAATGGAAACTCATCTGCAAGATGGGCGGGCTTTAAGAGTCGGAGCCGATCAGCCTGCCCCCTTTCTGCGCGGAAGACGGCGGATGAGGATACGTGCCGGGCAGCAGGCGGTGGTAGATCCGGCGAATCCGGCCGTAGCATTCACAGGCCGTCTCTTCGAGCCCTGCCCGGTCGATCACGGTGATGCCGCCCCGACTTTGCCGGATCAGCCCCGTCTCCTGCAAGGTACGGGCGACCGTGCTGACGGTGGAACGCTGCACCCCGAGCATTTCGGACAGGAATTCGTGCGTCAGGGACAGGGCGTCCTGATCGGCCCGGTCGTGCATGCTCAGGATCCAGCGGCAGCAGCGCGCCTCGACCGGATGGACGGCATTGCAGGAGACCGTTTGAAAAGTCTGCGCGAGAAGGGCTTCGCCGTAGTTCCGGATCAGCTGGCGCACTCCGGGACGGGTGTTGCGCACTTCGTCGAAGCGCTCGAGGGCTATCTTCGAGGCGGAGCCGGCCATCTGCACGATATAGCGCCCGAACGCCCTGTGGCTGACCTGCGCACTCAAAAGGCCGAGGACCCCCTCGCTTCCGAACACTGCCACCTCGGTGGTGGTGCCGTCCTTCATGACGTTCACCAATGAGACGATGGCGTCATGGGGGAAATAGGCGTGGCTGACCTCGTCCTCCATCTCGTAGAGGATCTGCTTGAGGGGTAGATCGACCAGCACGAGATGGGCTTCGAGGCACGCAAAATCCTCAGCCTCCAAAGCGGCCAGGAGCCGATTGGCGCGGTGATCGGCATGGAGCGACTCGGCCATGGCGATTGCGACACCTCGCCAGAGACAACGCTGATCGGGCCGGATTGTCTCAGGGCGGACTCTAAAAACCCTCTCGGTCACTCTTCCGTTGCCCGGCCCAGGAGCCGCTTCGGAATAGGCCGTGACGGAGATTCCGTGTCCCAGGCCTGCGATGCAATCCGCCACGCGCCCTCGTTCTTGACGAGGAGCAGCATCTCGACGCCGCGATTCACGTCCACACCGTTTTCGGTCATTTCGCAGATGGCCACCGCGACCGCGACACTGCCGAAGACGTGTATCCTGGTTCCCAGCACCCGCTCCTCGAAGGAGCGCAGATTTGTTCCCGCGAGCCCCTTCATCCGTTCGATGAATGCCTCGACAGTCTGGCGGCCGGCTGGCCGGGCGGCGGGATAGAGTGACGCCTCGGGGAAGAAATCAGCCGCAAACCGATCCCAGTCGGCTGACGTTCCGGGCGTCCAGCTGAGGCTCGCGAACTGCCGGGCAATCACGGCTTCGATAGCCCGAACATCATCTTCGTGCGTGCCGGCCTCCATGGTGCATCCCCGTCCTCTGGCTGGATAGGATCCAGCATGCGCCTGGCGCTGCGAGAGGAAAAGCACCCGGACATCATGCGGGAATGGGATTGAATTTCAGTTTTGAACGATCCCTCCTCGCCAGGACGCTTTTGTGCAGCGCACCCTCCGAAAGGAGCAAAGACCAAAGTCCGATCCCCGCCCCGCTTGCTTAGGCCCTCTCTCTTTCCTTAAACCTAGACCTAAATTCATCAGGCAAGCGTCTGGGAGAACCGCCATGGAAGAGAAGATCTACGACGTTCCGTCCGAGTGGAGCCACCGCGCCTATCTGGACGATGCGGGCTACCGGGCGAAGTACGAGGCTTCCATCCGGAACCCGGACGCCTTCTGGGCCGAGGAGGCCAAGCGCATCCACTGGTTCAAGGCTCCGACCCGGATCAAGAACACCAATTTCGGCCCCGGCAACGTCGCGATCCGCTGGTTCGAGGACGGTATCACGAACGTCGCCTATAACTGCGTCGACCGGCATCTCCACACGAGGGGCGACCAGGTCGCGATCATCTGGGAGGGCGACGACCCGGCCGAGTCGAAGAAGATCACCTATCGCGAGTTGCACGACGAGGTCTGCCGCATGGCCAACATCATGCGCAACCGCGGCGTCGAGAAGGGCGACCGGGTCACGATCTACATGCCGATGATCCCGGAAGCGGCCTATGCCATGCTCGCCTGCGCCAGGCTCGGCGCCATCCATTCCGTGGTCTTCGGCGGCTTCTCGCCGGATTCGCTCGCAAGCCGCATCCAGGATGCGAAATCCGCCTTCATCATCACCGCCGACGAGGGCCTGCGCGGCGGCCGGAAAGTTCCGCTGAAGGTGAACGTGGACGCGGCCATCGAGCGCGTCGGCGCCGGCGTCGTCGACCATGTGCTCGTCGTGCGCCGCACCGGATCTGCCGTCAACATGGTGCCCGGCCGCGACGTCTATTACGACGAGGCGGCGGAACTCGTCTCGATCGAATGCCCCTATGAGGAAATGAACGCGGAGGATCCGCTCTTCATCCTCTACACCTCGGGGAGCACCGGCACGCCGAAGGGCGTGCTGCACACCACCGGCGGCTATCTCGTCTACGCGGCGATGACGCATCAGTATGTGTTCGACTACCACGACGGCGACATCTACTGGTGCACTGCCGATGTGGGCTGGGTCACCGGCCATTCCTACATCCTCTACGGGCCGCTCGCCAACGGCGCCACGACCCTGATGTTCGAGGGCGTGCCGACCTATCCCTCGATCTCGCGCTTCTGGGAAGTGATCGACAAGCACAAGGTCAACATCTTCTACACCGCGCCGACCGCCATCCGCTCGCTGATGCAGGCGGGCGAGGAGCCGGTGAAGAAGACCTCGCGCAAGTCGCTGCGGCTGTTGGGTTCGGTCGGCGAGCCGATCAATCCGGAAGCCTGGGAATGGTACCACCGCGTCGTCGGCGACGACCGCTGCCCGATCGTCGACACCTGGTGGCAGACCGAGACCGGCGGCATCCTGATCACGCCGCTGCCGGGCGCGACGAAGCTGAAGCCCGGTTCGGCCACGCGGCCGTTCTTCGGCGTGAAGCCGGAGGTGGTCGATTCGGAGGGCAAGGTGCTCGACGGCGCCGCCGAGGGCAACCTCGTCATCGCCGATTCCTGGCCGGGCCAGATGCGCACGGTCTATGGCGACCATGAGCGCTTCGTGCAGACTTACTTTTCGACCTATCCCGGAAAGTACTTCACCGGCGACGGCTGCAGGCGCGATGCGGACGGCTATTACTGGATCACCGGCCGCGTCGACGACGTGATCAACGTGTCGGGCCACCGCATGGGCACGGCGGAAGTCGAATCGGCGCTGGTTGCGCATCCGAAGGTGTCGGAAGCGGCGGTGGTCGGCTATCCGCACGACATCAAGGGCCAGGGCATCTACGCCTATGTCACCCTGATGGCGGGCGAGGAGCCGTCGGAGGATCTGCGCAAGGAGCTGGTGGCCTGGGTGCGCAAGGAGATCGGCCCGATCGCCTCGCCGGACCTGATCCAGTTCGCGCCCGGCCTGCCCAAGACCCGCTCCGGCAAGATCATGCGCCGCATCCTGCGCAAGATCGCCGAGGACGAGTTCGGCTCGCTGGGCGACACCTCGACGCTGGCCGACCCCGCCGTCGTCGACGACCTCATCACCAACAGGCAGAACAAGCGCATTCAGGCGGCGTAAGATTGCCACAGCGCCTCCCCTCTCCCGTGTGGGAGAGGGGCAGGGGTGAGCGCAGGGCGCTCAACCAGCCAAGCGCTGTCACCTCCGCTGCAATCCATCTCTCGGCGCCACATTCGACACCGGCCTTCCCTCACCCCAACCCTCTCCCAACCGGGAGAGGGAGAGGCGCTTTTCATCGCTCACCCGCAGCATGGGACGACGGATGCTCGCGACGTGACGGGGCGCACAACGTGGCCGGAGGAGCGCTGTTGAGCTTCCCCTGCTCGCGGCGTAGGGTTGAAAGAGTCCTCCAGGAGCGCATCGCATGTCCTTGAAGCACCTTTTCACCGATCATCCCGATTCCGTGGGCGAGAGTTATTTCGAGCACATGAATGTCGCCCTGAGCTTCGCCGGCCCCCTGCTCGCCGCCGGCATGGCCGCCCTGGTCCACGCCTTCCTGCCCTTCCTCTTCCTCACGACCGCAAGCCGCACGGTGAAGCAGCTCTATGCGCGGATGATGAACCGCAAGCCGCACCCCGTTTCGCAGGATACGCACGACCGCATGCTGGCCTGGGATCCGGTCATCTGAACGCATCGCCGCTGGAACCTTGAGCATTCCTCTCGCGTCTCTCCCTCATGCAGCTTTGCAGGAGGGTCTGAATCATGGGTGCGCGAGCAGCGATTGCCTTTGCCGTGATGGCCGGCGCATTGGCCTGTGCCTCCGATCTGTCCGCCCGCGAGGTCGTGCCCTTCGACGGGCGCGTGTCGCCCGGCACCGTCGTGATCAAGACCGGCGAGCGTAAGCTCTATTACGTGCGCGGCGACGGCACGGCGCTGCGCTACCGGGTGGCGGTCGGCAGGCCGGGCAAGCAATGGTTCGGCGAGGCGCAGATCGACGGCAAATATGTCCGCCCCGCATGGTCGCCGCCGGCGGAGGTCAAGCGCGACAATCCTCGCCTGCCCGACGTGATCCCCGGAGGGGCGCCGAACAACCCGATGGGTGCGCGGGCGCTGACCCTCAGCCTCGACGAATACGCCATCCACGGCACCAACCGCCCGAGCTCGATCGGCACATACGCGTCCTACGGCTGCATCCGCATGCTCAACGAGGACATCGTGCATCTCTACGATCAGGTGAACGTCGGCACGCGGGTGGTGGTGGTGCCTTGAAGAAGTCCGCTCCGTAAGCCCTCATCCTGAGGGCCGCCATAGGCGGCGTCTCAAAGGACGAGGGCGTCTCCAGCGCTCTCTGGAGCCTCCTTCGAGACGCCACTGCGTGGCTCCTCAGGATGAGGTCGAGTGTTGTGGGCAGCCTCTCAGGATGAGGTCTAGAGAGAGAGAGAGAGTGATCGCTCAGCGCCGCCGATCTGCGTTCAGGAAATCCTCCACCCGCCGCGACAGCAATTCGTACTGCTCGACCGACGTGTCGGCCAAGACCTCGTCGCGGCTCGCCGGCCTATCATCGAACGGGATCGGAACCTCGAACTGGCTCACCGTCAGGTCCCATCGCGTCTCGCCGATGCGATTGTAGAAGTGCCAGTAGGGGCCGACGCGGGTCTTGAGAATCTCGCCGCCGAAGACGTCATGGACGACCAGCGAAGTGACGCTGCATTGTCCCCGGGCAGGATTGTCGGGCAGCCATTTGCTGCCGGTCTCCACGGACCAGCAGCGCCGGAGCACATGGTACAGGTCCACAGGTGTTTCGATGCGACGGGACAAGGCGGCCTCTCACGAAGAATACAGGTCCGCCCGGCTCGGCGGCAGGCCCGCGGGGCCGCGGGTGCGCTTGGAGGCGAGCGTCTGGTTCACACCCACCGCCGCGCGTTCGAAGGCGAGCGAGCAGCCGGCGAGATAGAGCAGCCACATGCGGGTCTTCTCCGGACCGACGAGCGCCTCGGCTTCCTTGCGGCGGGCGTCGAGCCTCTCCCACCACAGGCGCGTGGTGCGCTGGTAATGCTCGCGCCAGGCTTCCACGTCGTGCACCTCGAAGCCGTAGCGCTCGAGATTGGCGACCGACATGCCGAGATGATCGAGCTCGCCGCCGGGGAAGATGTAGCGGGTGAGCGCCTTGTATTCCGGCTTGAGCTTGCGAAAGGCCTTATCGCTCTTCTTGGCGCGCCGCGCGATGGTGTGGTGGAGATAGAGCCCGCGCGGGCGCAGCAAGCGATGCACGGCGGAAAAATAGGACGGGTGGTTCTTGATCCCCACATGCTCGAACATGCCGATGGAGGAGATCTTGTCGAACTCGCCCTCCATCTGGGTGAAGTCCTTCACCAGCACCTCGACGCGATCCTGAAGCCCAAGGCGCTGCACCTTCTCCCGCGCCAGAGCCGCCTGCTCCTCGGCAAGCGTCACGCCCGTCGCCTTGACCCCGTAATGCTGCGCCGCATGGCAGATGAGCGCCCCCCAGCCGCAGCCGATGTCGAGCAGGCGCTCGCCGGGTTTGAGCCGCAGCTTGCGGCAGATCATGTCGAGCTTGTCCCGTTGCGCGCGGGCGATGTCGTCGTGCCAGTCCGGCTGAAAGTAAGCGCAGGTATAGACCATCTCCGGGTCGAGGAAGAGCTGATAGAACTCGTTCGACACGTCGTAATGGTAGGCGACGTTCTGCTTGTTGGTCTGGGGTTTGCCGTCGCGGGCATCCGCCTTGTCCTCGACCCGGGCGAGCGGGCGCGGCATGTCGGCCGGAGCGCGCAGGAAATGGTAGGCCACTTTAAGCGCCTTGAGCTTGCTCATCCCCCTCAGCTGGCGCCCGACCTTGCCGCGCGGACGCTGATCGGCGAGGTCGAAGATGGTGCCGTTCTTGAGATCGAGCAGCCCGGACACATAGGCGTTGAGCACCGTGTCCAGGTTCGGGCGGCGCAGAAGAGCGGCGATCACGCTCTCGCGCCTGATCACGAGGCGCATGGCATAGGAGGGCAGATCGGCCGGGATCGTCGAGCCGTCCCACAATTCGAAACCGAACTGGAGATCGAGCGCGCGATGCGCATCGCGCAACAGATCCCGGAACATCTCCAGCCGTGCCGTCTCGCCTGCCCCAGCCATGCATCTTCCCCTTTCGGGGCAAGGTAGCGGGCGGCGGCAGGCAGAACAACCTGCCCTGCTCCGCAATCCACCTCAGGAAAGGGTTCCGGATCCGATCAGATCCGAGAGATGTCCTAGCTTTTCCGGGTTGCGGACGATGTAGACCCCGACGATGCGGCCGTCCTCGATGTCGATGGCCGTGGTCTGGACGACCCCGTCCTTCTCGAGGGTGACGTAGCCGGGAAGACCGTTGATCAGGCCCCTGTAGAGAACGGGCGGAACGGCGAAGGCGCTCTTGCGCGCCACGCCGCTGAAGAAGCTGGACACCCTGCGGACACCGAAGAGCGGATTGAGCGCCGCGTTGCGGATGCCGCCGCCATCCGTATAGGCCACCACGTTCTCGGCCAGGAGATTGCGAAGCGCCGTCAAATCGCCGCTGCGCGAGGCGGCGAGAAAGGCGTCGGTCATCCGCTCGCCCTCCTCCCGGTCGATGGCATAGCGCGGCCGCTCGGCCCGCACGTTCCTGCGCGCCCGCGCCGCGAGCTGACGGACGGCCGCCGGGTCCCGTTCCAGGGTCGCGGCGATCTCGTCGAAGCCGAGGCCGAAGACGTCATGCAGCAGGAAAGCCGCGCGTTCGAGGGGCGAGAGCCGCTCCAGCGCCAGCATCAGCGTCATGGAGAGATCCTCGCTCATCTCGTCCTCGTCAATCGTTTCCAGAACCGGCTCGGGGAGCCAGGGCCCGATATAGGTCTCGCGCTTCACCCGCGCCGATTTGAGGATGTCGAGGCACAGGCGCGTCACGGTCTTCGACAGGAAGGCCCCGGGCTCGCGGATGGCCGCGCGATCGGTCTGGTGCCAGCGGATATAGGCCTCCTGCACCACATCCTCGGCCTCCGCGATGGAGCCGAGCATGCGGTAGGCGAGGCGGACCAGCCCCGGCCTGAAAGGCTGGAACCGGTCCGCGGCGTCGCCGTCAGGCAGCGGCACGGCTCGCCTCGACCGGATGGATGGAGCGGAAGCCGATGGCGATCCGGTTCCAGGTGTTGATCGCGCCGATCAGCAGGGTCAGGCTGACCTGCTCCTCCGGCGTGAAGTGCCGGCTGAGTTCCGCATAATCCTCGTCGGGAGCATGGGTCTCGGAGATCAGCGTCAGGGCTTCGGTCCAGGCAAGCGCGGCCCGCTCGCGCTCGCTGTAGAGCGGGGATTCGCGCCAGGCGCTCAGAAGATAAAGCCGCTCCTCGCTCTCGCCATTGGCGCGGGCATCCTTGGTGTGCATGTGGACGCAATAGGCGCAGCCGTTGATCTGCGAGGCGCGGGTCTTCACCAGCTCGATCAGGCTGTGCTCGAGACCGCTGTTCTTGAAGCTCTTTTCCAGCTCGATCATGGGCTTGAGGGCGCCGGGAGCGACTTCGTAGGGAATCAACCGGGCTTTCTGCATCGTCTTAAGTCCTTGTCGTGTTGCGTACGATGCTAAGACGAGACGGCGATGCCGAATGTGACATGCGGCCTGAAAAATTTTCAGAAATCGCTCGCCAGGCCTTTCACTTCCCAATCGTCGTAACGGACGGGCTCGAGGCCGCCGCGGCCCTGAAGCTCCTTCTGCCTGGCGATCTCGGCCGCGCGGGCATCGATCTCGACGCGCCGTTGAGCAGCCTCCTCGAGGGCGCGCCGGGCGGCCGGCGACAGGGGCTTGCCCGGGGCTGCGCCTTCGATGGGATGATCAGAGGGGGTGTTGTCGTTCATGCTCATGGGGCGCCTTATGCCAGATCTCCGCTCTCCCTGGGAGGGGCCCCTTGGGAGCGAGCTGGACCGTTCCCACATAGGGATCAAGCGATGGAAGTTACGCTGACCACGAGGTGGAGACCCCGATGAACACCGTCAAGACCGGAATGCTGCTGGCTGGCCTGATGGCCCTGTTCGGCGTCGTCGGTTACTTTCTCGGCGGCGGGACCGGCATGATGATCGCGCTGGGGTTGGGGCTCGCGACCAACCTCTTCGCCTATTGGAATTCCGACAGGCTGGCACTCGCCGCCCACCACGCGGTGGAGGTGGACGAGCGCACCGCGCCGGAGCTCGTCCGCATGGTGCGCGATCTCGCGGGGCGCGCCGGCCTGCCGATGCCGCGGGTCTATCTCATCGACAATCCGCAGCCCAACGCCTTCGCCACCGGCCGCAATCCGGAGAACGCGGCGGTCGCGGCCACCACGGGCCTCCTCAACATGCTTTCCCACGACGAGGTCGCGGGGGTGATGGCGCACGAGCTCGCCCATATCAAGAACCGCGACACGCTCATCATGACCGTGAGCGCCACCATCGCCGGCGCCATCGCGACGCTCGCCCAGTTCGGCTTTCTCTTCGGCGGGCGGGGCGAGAACCGGCCGAACCCGATCGTGATGCTGGCCACCGCGCTCATCGCGCCCTTCGCCGCCATGATCATCCAGATGGCGATCAGCTGCTCGCGCGAATACGACGCCGACCGGATGGGCGCCGAGATCTCAGGCCAGCCGCTCTCGCTCGCCTCGGCGCTCGCCCGCATCGCCGGCGGCGTGGCGCATATTCCGAACATGGATGCCGAGCGCCATCCGGCCTCGGCCTCCCTCTTCATCATCAACCCGCTCTCGGGACGGGGCGTGGACAACCTGTTCTCGACCCATCCCGCGACGGAAAACCGGATTGCAGCCCTGCACGCTTTGGCGCAGGAGATGGGCGTGCCGGCGCAGCAACCCGGCTTCTTCCAGCAGAGTTCATCGAGTCCCTGGGGCCCCGCTGGGGGTTCCACCGGGGGCTCGACCGGCCCCCGTCGCGGGCCTTGGGGATAGTTTTGGATCAATCGGACGAACAGGGCCTCGGGCCACGCCGCCTCGCCTGGATGGCGGTGACGGAAACCATGAAGCGGCGCGTGCCGCTCGACGATGTCATGGAGGAGCTGTCCCGCGCGGAAAGGCTGTCCGCCCGTGACGAGGCGCTCGCCCGGGCCATCGCCATCGTCACCTTCCGGCGCCTGGGGACGCTTGGCCATGCCCTGCGCGAGAGGCTCAACAAGCCGCCCAAGGACGAGCGCCTGATGCATCTGCTCGCCATCGGCGCGGCGCAGATCCTCTTCCTCGACGTGCCCGACCATGCCGCCGTCGACAGCGCCGTGCAGATCGCGCAGGACGATCCCAAGCTCCATCACGCCGGCGGCTTCATCAACGCCGTCCTGCGCCGCGTCGCCCGCGAGCGTGAGCAGATCCTGGCCGAAAGCGATCCTTTCCTCGATACGCCGACCTGGCTCGAAGAGCGCTGGATCGCGCAATACGGCGAGCCTCTCGCCACGCAGATTGCCGAGGCGCATCGCGCCATGGCCTCCGTCGACCTGACGGTGAAGACAGATCCCGAAGCCTGGGCCGAGCGCTTGGGAGGCGTTCTCCTGCCCACCGGCAGCATCCGCCTCGTCGAGCGCACCGCGATTCGCGACCTCCCGGGTTACGAGGACGGCGAATTCTGGGTGCAGGACGCCGCCGCGGCGCTGCCCGCCCGCCTGCTTCACGCCAAAGCCGGCGAGCGCATCGCCGATCTCTGCGCCGCGCCCGGCGGCAAGACCGCCCAGCTCGCGGCAGCCGGCGCCGAGGTGCTCGCCGTCGACCGCTCGGCGAAGCGCCTGGAGCGTCTCAAGGAAAATCTCGCCCGCCTTCAGCTGAAGGCCGAGACCAAGGCCATCGATGCGGAAAAGCTCACTGCTGAGCCTTTCGATGCGATCCTGCTCGATGCCCCCTGCTCGGCCACCGGCACGATCCGTCGCCATCCGGACGTGGCCTGGACCAAGAGCGAGGCGGACATCCGCAAGCTCTCCGGCCTTCAGACCCGCCTCCTCGACAAGGCGGCGAGCCTGCTGAAGGACGGCGGCCGGCTGGTCTATTGCACCTGCTCCCTCGAGGCCGAGGAGGGCGAGCTTCAGGCCGAGGCCTTCCTTGCCCGCCATCCCGAATTTGCGCGGCAAAAGGTGACGTCCGACGAGATCGGCGGCCTCAGCGAATGCATCACGCCGCAGGGCGATCTCCGAACACTGCCGAGCCAGCTCGTCCTAAACGATCACGACCGCTCCGGCCTCGACGGCTTCTTTGTCGCACGGTTTGTGCACAGAGGATCGTGAACAGGGTGAACCGGCTGTTAACCGGTCAGCAGGAACTCCTCACCTAAGTTGACAGAGACTGGAGCGTCTAACCAAACCCCCTCATCCTGAGGAGGTCACGAAGTGACCGTCTCGAAGGAGGTTCCAGTGCTCTCTGGAAGCGCCTCGTCCTTCGAGACGGACCTGATGGTCCTCCTTAAGGCGAGGCTCAGGTTGGTTTTGTCAGGGGCTCTTAAGCCGAAAAGAAGGAGCGCCACGGGTGGATTTCGGGCCGGATCGCTGGCGTCTGTACAGGCTTGCCGCGCGCGAAGCCGGCCGTGCCATGCGCGAAGGCGCGGTGTGGAGCCTGACGCGCCTGTCCAGCGCCCCCGTGCCGACGCGGCTGCACTTCGCGCCGCAGGATCTGCGCACGGCCGATCCCACCATCGCCACCGACATCTATTCCGGCTTCTTCGCCTTTTCGGGCCGCGCCATCACCACGGGCGGGCGCTCGCCCTTCGCCTTCACCCCGCCGAGCCGCGCCTGGGGCGAGGCGCTCTACGGCTTCGGCTGGCTGCGCCATTTGCGGGCCGCCGGCACCGCTCTCGCCCAGGCCAATGCCCGCTCCCTGGTGGACGAGTTCGTCACCTCCAAGCTCGGCGACAAGCGCATTGCCTGCAGCCCCGAGATCACGGCGCGGCGGCTCATGTCCCTGATCAGCCAGTCGCCGCTGATCCTGGAGGGCGCCGACCATGCCTTCTATCAGCGTTTCTTAAGAATCATCGGCCAGCACGTGCGCAAGCTGGAACGGCAGGTCCGTGCCGGCGCCCTGCCCTTCCAGCAGCTGATGGCGGCGCTCGCGCTCTGCTATGCCGGCCTGTGCTGCGAAGGCCTCGAGCGCAACCTGAGACGTGCGAGCCGCCTGCTCGCCCGCGAGCTCGAACGGCAGATCCTGGCCGATGGCGGCCATGTCAGCCGCAATCCGCGCATCGCGGTCGATCTCCTGTTCGATCTCCTGCCCCTGCGCCAGATGTTCGCCAGCCGCGAGGTCGATACGCCCGATTCCCTGCTGCATGCCATCGACCGGATGCTGCCGATGGTGCGCCTGTTCCGCCACGGGGACGGCACCCTCTCCCATTTCAACGGCATGGGCGTGACGGCCGCCGATCATCTCGCGACGCTGCTCACCTATGACGACATGCGCAGCCAGCCGATCCAGCACGCGCCCTATTCCGGCTATGAGCGGCTGGAGGCCGGCCGCACCCTGCTGGTGGCCGATGTGGGCGCGCCCCCGCCGCGCCCCCTGTCGCAGCATGCCGGTGCGGGCTGCCTGTCCTTCGAATTCTCGAGCGCCGCGCAGCGCATCGTGGTCAATTGCGGAACGCCCTATATCGCGGGCGACGCGATCATCCAGGCCTCGCGCTCGACGGCGGCGCATTCCACCGCCTCCATCGACGACGTCTCGTCGTGCCAGATCCTCGACAAGAAAGGCGGCTTCCTGCAGCGCCGGATCTCCGCCTGGCTGCGGCGCCGGGTCGGCCCCATCGTGATCAGCGGTCCCGAGCGCGTGACGACGGAACGCGGCGAGCGCGAACACGCGCAGATCCTCGGTGCCGGCCATGACGGCTACAAGCCGCGCTTCGGCATCACCCATGAGCGGCGCTGGCAGCTCTCGCCCAAGGGCAACATGCTCGACGGCGAGGACACGTTCCTGACCGAGGGCGGACGCGGGGGAATGGCGCAGGCGGTCATCCGCTTCCACCTCGCGCCCGGCATCAGGGCGAGCCGCGCGCAAGGGGGCCGGATCGTCATGCTGGTGCTCCCCAACAAGGAGGCCTGGCAGTTTTCCGCCGCTCCCGCCGAGGCCCAGCTCGAGGACAGCATCTTTCTCGCCACCGCCGAGGGCATGCGCCGCACGGAACAGATCGTGCTGACGATCCGCCCGAGCGAGACGCCCACCGTGCGCTGGCGCTTCGAGCGCCTGGCGCGCAGCTACGATCCGGGCGAGCCCCAGGATCTCGGGCCGGAGCTGATCTGAGGCCGGGCGTTCCCCGGCCGTCGAGATCCGCAAGCCGAAAAATGCTCTAAGGACCAGGCTTGGCGCTTCGCTCGCTGACAGTCATGGGAAGGTTCATGCGCTCCGCGGCGTAGGGCGGAAGGATCGCGCATTGGGTGACGTGAGACACCCGGCCGTTGCGCTGCTGGTAGGCCAGGCCGCACCAATGCCCGCCATCCGTCTCGCCCGTATCGCCGGGCAGCGCGCGGTATTGAATCCGGTCGGCCGGCACCGCGAACCAGCGCTCATAGGCGAACATCTCCACCCCGCCCGCGGTGAACCGATAACGCGCGGGGCGGCAATCGCGATCGTCGCAGCATTGCCTGCCGCGCGAGTCGGTCAGATGCAGGTAGATGTCGTGGGCCTCAGTAGGCGGCTCGCAGGCGAGCAGGAAAATTGCCGCGAGAAGATCAGGCTTCAGGGACATGGCCGCTCTCCCACATGACAGGTTGGCGGCGCTCGTCAGAGCGTCAGGTCGATCACGCCCGCGCGCATTCTACTCCTCAGGGGGCATCCGATGAAGACGGCTGTGCGATTTCCGCCAAGGCGCGCTCAGCGGGCCAGGCGGAGCTGATCATTCGTTCGCCTCGGGCGGCAGGAAATCGACCTCGTGCTCGGCGGAGAGCTGCAGCACGCGCGGTATGTCGCTCAGGTCGTGCAGGGCCTCGAAGAGAGCCTCCAGCTTGCCTGCGGGAGAGACCCAGAACAGGGCGCGGGCCGGCGCGTCCGATTTGTTGAAATAGCCGTGCGGAACGCCCCGCGGCATGCGCACGAGATCGCCGGCCTTCGCCTTGCTCCAGACCCCGTCGAGCTTCAGGTCGAGCTCACCTTCCAGCACCAGGATGAACTCGTCCTGCGAGGGATGGATGTGGACCGGCACATATTGCCCCGGATCGCTGTTGGTCTCGAAGGCGAAGGTGGAGCTGCAGGAGGCTTTCGGAAAATATAGCTGGCCCAGGATGTTCCACGATTTGCGCCCGTAGCCCTCGCCGACCCGCGTGATGCCCTTCTCGAGACCGCCCATTGCTGCCCTCCGTCTTTGCCTGACCATGCTTCCCGGCAAGCATGACCGGACCTCCTCGGCAGGCAAATGGGCATCGGAGGTAAGGCCCTGGCCGTGAATTCGAACCATCTCGGAAGGGACTGACACCGAGGCCCGCTCGTCTGCTAGGATTGAGCCGCGTTGCGTTCGTGATCCCCGATGCGGTTGGAGCGAAGCATGTCCTCCAGGTTCCATGCCAAAAGTGCCGATTCGTACGAGCAGCTCATGGGCCGCTGGAGCCGGCGCCTGGCACGGCCCTTTCTCGAATTCGCCGGGCTCGAACCGGGCGAGCGCGTGCTCGATGTCGGCTGCGGCACGGGCAGCCTGACCTTCATCATCCCTGAAGTCGCCGATATCATCAGCATCCAAGGGATCGATTATTCCGAGACCTATGTGGCGGCCGCACGGGAGCGGAACACCGACCCGCGGATCACCATCGACCGCGGCGATGCCTGCGAGCTTGCCTTCCCGGACCATGCGTTCGACCGGACCCTGGCGCTGCTCGTGCTGCATTTCATCCCGGAATCGGAGCAGGCGCTTGCCGAGATGACCCGCGTGACGAAACCCGGCGGAATCGTCGCCGCCGCCGTCTGGGACAGTTTTGGCGGCATGCCGGTCCAGCGCATGTTCTGGGACACCGCTGCGGTCCTCGACCCCTCGGCTGCGAAGATCCGCGGCGACAACTACTTCAAGCCGCTGACGCGGCGCGGCCAGATGGAAGCGCTCTGGCGCAAGACAGGTCTCGACAAGGTCAAGGAGACCGCCGTCACGATCCACATGGACTTCCAGGATTTCGAGGATTACTGGCGCCCGATCGCCGACGGTGAAGGGCCGCTCGGAAAATATGCCACCGGCCTCGACGAGGAGCGCCGTCAGGCCTTCGAGAAAGCCTTGCGCGCCGCCTACGAGGCGGGCGAGCCCGACGGCCCGCGATCCTTCGCGGCCACCGCCTGGGTCTGCCGCGGAATCGTGCCGCGCTAGCGTCTTCCGCCTATGCAATGGCCGCAGGTTCCCATCCCGGGCCTGCCGTGGTATCGCGCCCGCATCTTTTTCTTGAATGGAGCGGCCGCCATGCCGAGCGACCTGAAGCGCGTCTCCCGCGCTCTGCTTTCCGTATCCGACAAGACGGGTCTCTTGGATTTCGCCCGCGGGCTCTGGGAGCGCGGCATCGAGCTGGTCTCCACCGGCGGCACGCACAAGGCGCTGAGCGAGGCCGGCCTGCCGGTGAAGGACGTGAGCGAGGTCACGGGCTTTCCGGAGATGATGGACGGGCGCGTGAAGACCCTGCACCCCTCCGTCCATGGCGGCCTTCTCGGCATCCGCGGCAATCCGGAGCATCAGGCGGCCATGCTCGCCCACGGCATCCAGCCCATAGATCTTTTAGTAGTGAATCTCTACCCGTTCGAGGCGACGGTGGCGGCGGGCAAGCCTTACGACGATTGCATCGAGAACATCGATATCGGCGGTCCGGCGATGATCCGCGCCGCCGCCAAGAACCACGGCGACGTGGCAGTGGTGGTGGACGGCGCCGATTACGCTGCGGTTCTCGCCGATCTCGAGCAATACGAGGGCTCGGTGACGCTGACCCTGCGCCGTCGCCTCGCCCAGAAGGCCTATGCCCGCACCGCCGCCTACGATGCGGCAATCTCCAACTGGTTCGCCGCCGAACTCGCCGAGGAGACCCCGCCCTTCCGTGCGCTCGGAGGCTCGATCGCCGAGGTTCTGCGCTACGGCGAGAACCCGCACCAGAGCGCCGCGTTCTATCGCACCCCGGAAAACCGCCCCGGCGTCGCCACCGCCCGCCAAGTGCAGGGCAAGCAGCTCTCCTACAACAACATCAACGACACCGATGCGGCCTACGAGGCCGTGGCGGAGTTCCTGCCTGAGCGCTCCGCCGCGATCGTGATCGTCAAGCATGCCAACCCTTGCGGCGTCGCGGAAGGCACCACCCTGCGCGAGGCCTATGAGAAGGCTTTGCGCTGCGATCCGGTCTCGGCCTTCGGCGGCATCGTCGCCATGAATCGCCCGCTGGACGCTGAAGCCGCGAAAGCCATCACCGAGATCTTCACCGAGGTGATCATCGCCCCCGACGCCACCGAGGAGGCGATCGCCATCGTTGCCGCCAAGAAGAACCTGCGCCTGCTGCTCGCAGGCTCCCTGCCCGATCCGCGCGCGGAAGGCCTGACCCTGCGCACGGTCGCCGGCGGCTTTCTGGCCCAGAACCGCGACAACGCGGTGGTCGAGGCCATGGACCTCAAGGTGGTGACGAAGCGCGCACCCACGGAGCGCGAGCTCGACGACCTGCGCTTCGCCTTCCGCGTCGCCAAGCACGTGAAGTCGAACGCCATCGTCTATGCAAAAGATCTCGCCACGGTCGGCATCGGTGCCGGCCAGATGAGCCGCGTCGATTCCTCCCGCATCGCCGCCTGGAAGGCGGCCGAGGCCGCAAAGGCCGCGGGCCTGCCGGAAACCCTCGCCAGGGGTTCGGTGGTCGCCTCCGACGCGTTCTTCCCCTTCGCGGACGGCCTGCTCGCCGCAGCAGAAGCCGGCGCCACCGCCGTGATCCAGCCCGGCGGCTCCATGCGCGACGACGAGGTCATCAAGGCGGCGGATGAGGCCGGGCTCGCCATGGTGTTCACGGGTTACCGGCATTTCAGGCATTGAGAGCTGCGTCGAAAGACTCTCTTTCACGTCATCACCGGCCTTGTGCCGGTGATCTCGATTGCATGAAGCGCACCGCTTTTCAGGATCGGGATGGCCGGGACTGATCCCCGGATCAAGTCCGGGGACGGCCATGACGTGAAGATATCGTTCTGCGGCCTCCCTATCCTCCTCTCCCTCCCCATATGAAGCGGAGCAGAAGGAGATGCTCATGATCGTCACCACTACGCCCAGCGTCGAAGGCCGCCGCATCGCCTCCTACAAGGGCATCGTCTCCGGCGAGGCGATTCTCGGCGCCAACGTGTTCCGCGATTTCTTCGCCTCCATCCGCGACGTAGTCGGCGGGCGCTCGGGTTCCTATGAGCGGGTGCTGCGCGACGGACGCGACACGGCGCTCGACGAGATGATCGACGAGGCGAAGCGGCTCGGCGCCCATGCCATCGTCGGCGTTCACATGGATTACGGCGCCATCGGCAAGAACGAAGGCATGATGATGGTCACGGTCAGCGGCACGGCCGTGACGCTGGAATAGAACCACATTGTCATCCCGGCGAAGGCCGGGATCCATAACCACGACATCTCAGAATGGGCGAGCGGCGTCGCGTGCTTTTCTGCACCGTCAGCGGTTATGGGTTCCGGGCGCCGCTTGAGCGGCCCCGGAATGACAGCGTCGTTTATACCCGCTTCACGCCGCTGAGCAGCCAGAATCCGACGGACAGGAACAGGATCAGCACCGCAGGGCCTGCGGCCTGCGTCTGGAAGATCGCGGTGGCGACGGCGACTGCGAGCGGGGCGAGGAAGGACGTGACCTTTCCTGACAGCGCCAGCAGGCCGAAATAGCGGCCCGCTTCCTGCGCGGGGACGAGACGCGCGAGCAGGCTGCGCGACGAGGCCTGCAGGGGGCCTGCGACGGCGCCGATCACGAGACCGAGCAGCACGAAGAGCTTTTCCGGCGCGGAGCCGTAGAGACCGTCGTCGGGTGCGGGCGGCGCCGTTGGAATCGCAAAGAAGATGTGCTCGCGTCCGAGCGACAGCACGCCGAGGCAGACCAGCGCGAGGATCAGGATCGCGCCGAGGATCACGGGCTTCGCGCCGATGCGGTCGTCGAGACGCCCGCCGACGAGCGCGCCCAGCGTGCCGGTGATGGTGAGCAGGATGCCGAAGATCCCGAGCTCGATCGCCTGCCAGCCGAACACGCCGGCGCCGTAGATGCCGCCGAAGGCGAAGAGCGCCACGAGCGCATCCTGATAGACCATGTTGGCGATGAGGAAGCGGCCGACGCTCTCGTGGCGGCGCGCATCGGCGATGGTGCTTTTCACCTGTAGCCAACCCTGCCGCGCCGCCTGCTTCAAGCTCATGGCGGAGCGGGGGATGTCGGGCGTGAACAGGAAGAGCGGCAGCACGAAGAGCAGGAACCATACGGCCGAGAACGGACCGGTGATGCGGTCGCCCTCGCGCATCGCCGGATCGAGGCCGAAGAGTGGATTCAATCCGAAGACGGTCTTCATCGAGACGGGATCGGCGGCAAGGAAGCCCAGCACGATCACGAGCGAGACGAGGCCGCCGCAATAGCCCATGGCCCAGCCGGTGCCGGACAGGCGGCCATAGCGCTCCGGCGGCACGAGATGCGGGATCATCGCGTTGTTGAACACGGCCGCCACCTCCACGGCCACCGTGCCGAAGGCAAAGCCGACGAGCGCTATGGCGATGGCATGCGATTGCCCCGGCGCCGCATACCAGAGCGCGAAGGACGCGACGAACAGCACGAGGCCGCAGGTCGCGATCCACGGCTTCTTCGGACCCGTCGCATCGGCGATGGAGCCGAGCACCGGCGAGAGGGATGCGAGCACCAGCCCCGCAGCCGCCGTCGCATAGCCCCACAGGCTCTGTCCCGTCACCGCGTCGGGGGCCAGCGCGGAGGCGAAATAGGGCGCGAAGACGAAGGTGGTGACGAGGGTGAAGAAGGGCTGGCAGGCCCAGTCGAACAGGAGCCAGCCGAGGATGGCTGGGCGCGAGGCCTTTTTCGAGGGCGCGAGGGGATTGATGTCTCTCACAGGGCTTTGGTTTCCGCTTTTGCGCGCCCTCCCCTGTCATCACCTCCCCGGACTTGATCCGGGGATCGGTGCCGGTGATCTCGATTTAGAAAAGCGTGGCGCTTCAATTCATCGGGATGGCCGGGACGAGCCCGGCCATGACGGAAAGGTCTTAAAGAGGCTACAGGCTCAACTCATTCGCGCGAGATCGCCCAAAAGGCTTGCCGCAACGGTGATCTTCGACAGCGACAGACCCGAGGAGACGATGCCGTCGACCGCGCTTCTGATGCGGTTGACGTCGCCGCCGCGCTTCTCGCTCCAGGCGCGCACCGCATCCGCACCCGAGAGATCGAGCGAGGACACCTCCGCCGTCAGGCCGCGATGGGCGTAGGCGATGCTGTCGATGGCACGGTCGAGCGCCAGCCGGTCGAAATAATCGCTGACGGGGATGTCCTGCGCCGCACCGATGAGCGCGCCGAGCCGGAAGGAGGCCTCGATCGCGAAATGGGTGCGGGCGATGTCGGCGACGGGCTTGCCCGTCTTCTGCGCCGTCTGCACGATGTCGGGCGCCGCGACCAGATCGGGCAGCGCCGCGATGCGCCGGGCGAGCTCCTCCGGCGTGCCTTCGTCGACGAGTTCCTGCGTGCGCGCATCCCATGCGGCGAGCGCCTCGGGCGAGAGCGTTTCCTTCAGGTGGCGCTCCACCTCGGCGATGCCGGACTGGTAGGTGCCGATGATCTCGTCGAGGGAGTGATTGACGAAATCGACATTGCGGATGAACCAGACGATCCGGTTCATGAGCACGTCCTGCAATTCGCCGTAGAGCCGCAGCTGCACCCGCCCGGGCACCTTGCCGTCGAGGGCGTCGATGGCGGCATTCATCTCGGTGAGCCCGAAGGAATCGCGTGTTGCCGCATAAGCTGCCGCGATGGTGGGCGCATCCGCGCCGGTCTGGTCGACGAGGCGGGCCACGATGGTCGAGCCGCCGCGGTTGATGATGGCGTTGGCGAGCTGCGTCGCGATGATCTCGCGGCGCAGGCGGTGGGAGGCGATCGCATCGGGGAAGCGCTCGCGCATCTCGGCCGGGAAATATCGCTCCAGCTCCTTGCCGAGATAGGGATCGTCCGGCACCGGGCTCTCGAGCAGGGCGTCGTGCAGGGCGAGCTTGGCATAGGCCAGCAGCACCGCAAGCTCCGGCCGCGTCAGCGCCTCGCCGCGGCGGGAGCGCTCGGCGAGCGTGCTGTCGTCGGGCAGGTATTCCACCGCCCGGTTGAGCCGGCCCTCCGCTTCGAGCATGTGCATCAGCCGGCGCGCGAAGCCGAGATCGGCAAGGCCACGCTGCTCGGAGAGCGAGAGCGCGAGCGTCTGCAGGTAGTTGTTGCGCAGGACGAGCGCCGCCACGTCCTCGGTCATGTCGACCAGAAGCGCGTTGCGCTGATCCTGCGTGAGGCGTCCGTCGCGCTCGGGCGTCGTGAGCCCGATCTTGATGTTCACCTCCACGTCGGAGGTGTTGACGCCGGCGGAATTATCGATGGCATCGGTGTTGAGGCGCACGCCCTTTTGCGCCGCCTCGATGCGCCCGCGCTGGGTCACGCCCAGATTGGCGCCCTCGCCGATCACTTTCGCGCGCACGTCCGTGCCCGTGATGCGGATCGCATCGTTGGCGCGGTCGCCCACCTGCTCGTCCGTCTCGGACGACGAACGGATATAGGTGCCGATGCCGCCGAACCAGAGCAGGTCGACGCGAGCTTTCAGGATCGCGTTCATCACCTCGGCGGGCGTCGCCTGCGGCTTGTCGAGATCGAGCAGCGCGCGCATCTCGTCGGAGAGCGGAATCGACTTCACGTTGCGCGAGAACACCCCGCCGCCCTTGGAGATCAGGCTCTTGTCGTAGTCCTGCCAGCTCGACCGCGGCAGAGCGAACAGACGCTCGCGCTCCAGGAAGGAGGATTCGGGATCGGGATTCGGATCGATGAAGATGTCGCGGTGGTCGAAGGCCGCCACGAGCTTCAAGGCCCGCGACAGGAGCATGCCATTGCCGAACACGTCGCCGGACATGTCGCCGACTCCGGCCACCGTCACGGGCGTCGTCTGGATGTCGGTGTCGATCTCGCGGAAATGGCGTTTCACGGCTTCCCAGGCGCCTCGCGCGGTGATGCCCATCTTCTTGTGGTCGTAGCCCTGGCTGCCGCCGGAGGCGAAGGCATCCCCGAGCCAGTGGCCCTTCTCGGTGGAGAGCGCGTTGGCGATGTCGGAGAACGTGGCCGTGCCCTTGTCGGCAGCGACCACGAGATAAGGATCGTCGCCATCGTGACGCACGGTATCGGCAGGCGGCACGATAGCGTCGCCGACGATGTTGTCGGTCAGTTGCAGCAGCGTGCGCACGAAGATCTTGTAGCTCTCGGTGCCTTCCGCCAGCCAGGCCTGCCGGTCGCTCGCCGGCGGCAGGTGCTTGGGCACGAATCCGCCCTTGGCGCCGACGGGCACGATGACCGCGTTCTTGACCTGCTGCGCCTTGACGAGGCCGAGCACCTCGGTGCGGAAGTCCTGCGGCCGGTCGGACCAGCGAAGCCCCCCGCGCGCCACCTTGCCGAAGCGCAGATGCACGCCTTCGACGCGCGGCGAATAGACGAAGATCTCGTAGAGCGGCCGCGGCAGCGGCAGGCCGTCGACCTTGGCGCATTCGAACTTGAAGGCGATGGTCTGGCGCGGCAGGCCGTTATCCTCGAGCTGGAAGAAATTGGTGCGGATCGCGGCTTCGATCAGGTTGACGAAGCGGCGCAGGATCCGGTCGTCGTCGAGGCTGGTGACGTTCTTGAGCATATCCTCGATACGCTCGCGGATCGCGGCTTCGGCGTCAGTGCGGTTCGCCTCCTTGCGCGGGTCGAAGCGCGCGTAGAAGAGCTTGACCAGCTCGGCGGCGATGTCGCCGTGGCGGGCCAGCGTCTCGGCGATGTAATCCTGCGCGTAGGTGACCTGGATCTGGCGCAGATAGCGGCCGAGCGCCCGCACCATGGCAACGTCGCGCCAGCCCAGCCCCGCCTCGAGCACGAGGCGGTTGTAGCCGTCCGATTCCGCGAGGCCGCGGAAGAGCGCGAGCAGGGCCGCCTCGATCAGCGCCTGGATCTCGTCGATCCTGATGACGCCGCCGGCGGCGCGCTCCAGGGTCATGTCGTGCAGCCACACCCGGTCGGCGTTGCTGAAGGCGACCCGATAGGTTCGCTCGTTGACGACGCGGAAGCCGAGGTTTTCCAGAAGCGGCACCCGCTCCGAGAGCGGCAGCGCCACGTTGAGCGAGAACACCTTCAGGTTCACGCGGGTCTCGTCGTCGCCCTCACGGCGATAAAGGTCGACGGCGCGGGGACGGGCCTCGGAGAGCTGTTCCAGCAGGGCGATGTCGGCAATGGCCTGCTCCGCCCCGAAAGCCTCGCGATAGGCCGCGCTGAAGGCCTCGGCGTAGCGGGTGGCGAGCGTACGCGCGCGCGCTCCGCCTAGGGTCTCGTCGAGCGCATCGCGCAGGGCGTCGCTCCAGGTGCGCACGATGGCGGAAATGCCCTTCTCCAGGGTCTCTCGCGCCACCTGCGGCGTCCGACCCTCGTCGCGTCCGATGATGTAATGGGTGCGCGAGAGCGGGCCTTCCGGATAGGCCGGATAGGAGGCGGACATGCGTCCCTCGTAGATCGAGGCGAGGAACTGGCCGATGCGCAGGCGGGCCTGCGTGTCGTAGCGGTCCTTGGGTACGAAGACGAGAACCGAGACGAAGCGGTCGAACTCGTCGACGCGGGCGAGCGCCCGCACCCGCGGACGCTCCGACAGGTTCATGATGTCGATGGCGAAGTGGTAGAGGGTGTCCTCGTCGATCTGGAACAGCTCGTCGCGCGGATAATTCTCCAGCACGTTGAGAAGCGCGCGGCCGGCATAGCTCGACGGGTCGAAACCCGCGCGCGCGATCACCTTCGCCACCTTGAGGCGCAGATAGGGAACCTCGCCCGTGGTGTTGGTATAGGCGCTCGCGGTGAAGAGGCCGACGATGCGCAGCTCCCCGCGCAGGCGCCCGCTGTCGTCGAACAGCTTGATGCCGACATAGTCGAGATGCGCCCGGCGGTGGACGCGGGATTTCACGTTCGCCTTGGTGATAATGAGCGCCTGCGGGCGCTCCAGGAAGGCGCGGATTTCCGGCGTCATCGCCACGAGCTCGCGCCCGCGCCGCAGCACGCGCACCGATGGATCGCGCAGGAGACCGAGGCCCGAGCCCTCCACCGGATCGGCGGCGGTGTCGCCCGAGGGCAGCCGGTATTCGCGCAAGCCCAAGAACGTGAAGTTGTCGCGCGAGATCCAGTCGAGGAAGGCGATCGCCTCCTTCACCTCGTCCTCCGGCAGGGGCGGAGGATTGAGGCGGTAATTGTGCACGATCTCGGCGACGCGGGCGCGCATGCCCGGCCAGTCGTGGACTGCAACCGACACGTCGTTGTGGACGAGGCGCATGGTCTCGATCAGGCGGGCGCGAGTTTCCGGATCGTCGATGCGAGGCAGGTGGATGTGGATGAAGCTCTCGCGCTTCACCCCGAGCCGCAGGGCGGCCGTGGCCTCACCGACCAGGCGCACGAGGGCGCCGCTCGAATCCCGCTCCACGGCCAGGATCGGATGCGCCACGAGCAGCGGCTCGTAGCCCTCGTCGACGATCTCGGCGAGGGTCGAATCGAGCAGGAAGGGCATGTTGTCGTTGACGATTTCGAGCACCGTCACGTCCTGGCGCCGGCCCTCGCGCTCGATCTCGAAGTCGAAGAGGCGGATATCGGCGCCGTCCGGGGTGCGGGGGGCCTTGAGGTGTTCGAAGGCCTCCGCCGCCAGATCCGCCAGGGTCTGCGGCGAATAGGGGGCCAGATCCTCGGGCGGCACGCGCCCGTACAGATCGCGCAGGAAGGTTGGCGGGATGGCCTTATGGCCCTTTTCCAGCACGGCGACGGCCTCGGCCGTCAACTCGCGTCCGCTGGTCGGTGTTTCCAGCTTCATGCGCGCATCCTCTCATGGTCCGAGTCGCGGGGAGCGTTGCCACAGAGCGTCTGGTTGCGCAACAGAAGCATGCCGTTCCGCACCGGGTAGGGTTAAGTTATTGCAGCGCACAGACGATTTACGCTGCCTGAGCCTCTGCCGACGACAGATTCGCGTCGCCCCATTCCTTCATCGCCATGAGCACCGGCTCCAGGCTCCGGCCGCGCGCCGTCAGCGAATATTCGACCCGGGGAGGAACCTGGGCATAGACCGTGCGCAGGATGAGCCCATCGGCCTCGAGTTCCCGCAGCTGATGGGTCAGCATGCGCTGCGTGATGGTCGGAATGAGCCGGCGCAACTCGTTGAAACGCAAGGTTCCGCGCAGGAGCTTGTAGAGAACGATGATCTTCCACTTCCCGTCGATCAGGCTCATCGTCCGCTCGACGGAGCAGCCCTGAACCCTCGGCACTCTCTGCGCCCTCGGCGACCCACGCGGCATTACGGTATCCTTTTTGACACTATGGGCTGTTTTTGTGCGTTCTTGCGCGATCATACACCAGGTCCAACTATGTCTCCACAACCGGAGAACATCACCATGCGCGCCATCGGGTACCAGCAATCCCTGCCCATCGACCAGGATTCCTCCCTCGTCGACATCGACCTGCCCCGGCCCGAGCCCGGCCCGCGCGATCTTCTGGTGGAGATCAAGGCGGTCTCGCTGAACCCGGTCGACACCAAGGTCCGCATGCGGGCGCAAGCCGAACCGGGCGGCTGGAAGGTTCTGGGCTTCGATGCGGCAGGCATCGTCCGGGGGATAGGCAAGGACGTCACCCTGTTCAAGGAAGGCGACGAGGTGTTCTATGCCGGCGCCATTACGCGGGCCGGCACCAATGCCGAGTTCCACGCGGTCGACGAGCGGCTGGTCGGCGCCAAGCCCAAAACCCTCAGCTTCGAGGAGGCGGCCGCCCTGCCGCTCACCACGCTGACTGCCTGGGAAACCCTGTTCGACCGGCTCGAGATCAGGCGCCCGGTCAAGGGCGCGGCCAATGCCATCCTGATCGTCGGCGGTGCCGGGGGCGTCGGCTCCATCGCGGTCCAGCTCGCGCGCAAGCTCACGGACCTTACGGTCATTACCACCGCCTCGCGGCCGGAAACGCAAGAATGGGTCAGGGAGCTCGGTGCCCATCATGTGATCGATCACAGCAGGCCGCTTGCCGCCCAGGTCGAAGCGCTCGGCATCGGCGCACCGGCCTTCATCTTCTCGATCACACAGACCGAGATGCATTTCGCGGAGATCGCGAAAGCCATCGCGCCGCAGGGCCGCTTCGCCCTGATCGACGATCCGAAGACGCCGCTCGACATCAGCCTCCTGAAGGGCAAGAGCGTGTCGATCCATTGGGAATCCATGTTCACGCGCTCGACCTTCCAGACCGCCGACATGGAGCGGCAGCACGAGATCCTGAGCGAGGCGTCGCGTCTCGTGGATGCGGGCACGATCAGGACGACGCTCGGCGACGTGATCGGCACCATCAATGCCGGCAATCTCAAGCGCGCGCATGCCCTCATCGAGAGCGGCCGCACGCGCGGCAAGATCGTGCTGTCGGGATTTTAGCGTGCCTGAAAGTTCGTCGGACGACGTGGGCTCTGTCTTTACGAAACGTTAACGACAAAGAAAAATTTGGAGCGTCTTGCAATCGATGCGGAGGCGCTCCGCACAAAAGAAAAGGCTGCCTCATCGGCAGCCTTGTGTCTCGATGGTGGCCCGGCTCCTCAAGCGACTCAGAGGGCTGGGGGGCTGACGTGTCCAAGCCGTTCGATGAGCCGGGCCGTCGAGGCAACTTGAGCATTTACGGAATTCAGTACGGCTCCATCACGGCGCGATTGCGGCAGGAATAAGATTTGCAGAATAACCCGTGACTCATCGGGTTGCTATGGGTTGATCCCTTTGCCGGCGAAGCCCATCATCAGGGAAGTATAACGACGTTTCATAGGAGGCTTCATGAGCGAAGGTGACGTCGCAGAGCCGCTGCGCGGCGGCGCGATGCAGGGTTCGGCCCACATCGTTCCTTTCCCCGCCGCGCCGAAACAGGTTTCTTTCGACCGGGCCGAGCTGCAGGCCATCTTGAATCTCTACGGCCGCATGGTGGCAGCCGGCGAGTGGCGTGATTACGCCATCGACTTCATGCCCGAAAAGGCCGTGTTCTCCATCTTCCGGCGCACATCGGAAATGCCCCTCTACCGCATCGAGAAGGATCCGAAGCTCGCCAAGAAGCAGGGCGCCTATTCGGTCATCGTCTCGACAGGCTTGATCCTCAAGCGCGGACATGAACTTGCGCGCGTATTGCGCGTGCTCGACAAGCCGAAGGTTGTGTCGGCTTAGGCTACGATCGGACTTTATACGGTGGGAAGGGGCCGTGTCGGCGGCTCCGCGATGCCGCGTCCAAGAGGAAGCTGCATCAGCACGGTGGAGAGCCAGCGCCCGTGCTTGTAGCCGATGCCCTTGAAGATTCCGACAGGCTGGAAGCCGAGGCTTCTGTGCAGGGCGATGGAGCCGCGGGAATCCTCATCGCCGATGACCGCCACGATGAGCCGGAAATCGCGCGCCTCGCATTCCCCGATCAGCGCGGCCAACAGCAAACGCCCGACGCCCTGTCCCTGCGCATCCGGAGCGACATAGATCGAATCCTCGACCGTAGAACGATAGGCCGGGCGCGTGCGATAGGCGCCCGCATAGGCATAGCCGAGGATCGCGCCGTCTTTCTCCGCCACGAGGTAAGGATAACCGCCCTCGAGGATTGCGGCCCGTCTGTTCGCCATCTCCGACGTCGAGGGCGGATCGAGCTCGAAGGAGGCGGTGCCATGCGTGACCGCATGGGCATAGATGGCGGTGATGGCGTCGAGATCGGATTCGGCGGAAGTGCGGATGAGGATCGTCATGGAAGTCCTGTAAAGCATTTTCGCGCGCGGAAGGAATAGCCATTCCCGGAATGGGAAGACTGTCTTTTTCGCCTGGTTTCGCCTTAAGCTGAGATTTCACGAGAAAGGCCTGCGCGTGAATCAGCCCAGTCCCGGTGAGAGGCATCCTTCGACCGGCAGTCGAGCGCAAGGCTATGTGGTCTGGACCGCGATCCTTGCCTCCAGCATGGTCTTTGCCGACGGCGCCATCGTCACCGTCGCGATCCCGCAGATGCGCGAGAGCCTGCAGGCCTCCCTGTCGGAAATGCAGTGGATCACCAATGCCTATGCGCTGACCCTCTCCGCCTTCCTGCTTCTCGGCGGTGCTGCGGGCGATGCCTATGGCCTCAGGCGCATCTTCATGATCGGCATCGCCTGTTTCGGCCTGACCTCCCTGTGGTGCGGGCTGTCCGGATCGGCCGGGATGCTGATCGCCGCGCGCACCTTCCAGGGCATCGGCGGCGCCCTGCTGGTGCCCGGCTCGCTCGCGCTGATCAGCGCGCATTTCCCGAAGGAGGCACGGGGCAAGGCCATCGGCACCTGGGCAGCCGCTTCCGCCATCGCCGCGGCGCTCGGGCCGATCCTGGGCGGCTGGCTGATCGATATCGGCCCCTGGCAGGCGATCTTCTGGATCAACATTCCGATTGCACTCCTCGCCCTTTGGCTGTGCTGGCAGCACGTGCCGGAAAGCCCGGCAGCGAGGAAAACCGCCATGGACTGGCTGGGCGGCACCCTCGCCGTGATCGGCCTCGGCCTCCTCGCCTACGGATTGACCGCTTTCGGCGAACAGGGAGGCCATCGCGGTCTCGCCACCGGGCTGATGCTTGCCGGCGCTGTGGTGCTCGGGCTCTTCATCCTGCATGAGAGGCGCAGCCATGCTCCGATGATGCCGCTCGACCTGTTCCGCTCCTCCGCCTTCGCCAATGTCAACATGCTGACGCTGCTGCTCTATTTCGCGCTCAGCGGCGCCCTGTTCTTCCTGCCAACAGTGCTGATCGAGGCGCACGGCTATTCGGCCGCCAAGGCCGGATCGGTGTTTTTGCCGTTCACCCTCGTCATGGCCGTGCTGTCCCGGCTCGGCGGCGTGATGGCGGACCGGTTCGGCGTGCGGATGCTGCTGACGATCGGGCCTGCGGTCACGGGCCTGAGCTTCGCACTTCTGGCGCTCGCCGTGCTTCACGGCAGCTACTGGCTCGCTGTCGCGCCGGTCATGGCCGCGATGGGGCTTGGCATGGGGATCACCGTCGCACCCCTGTCGACCACCGTCATGAATGCGGTCCCCGACGAGCGCATCGGGGTCGCGTCCGGCATCAACAACGCGATCTCGCGCGTCGCGGGCCTGATCGCCGTGGCAGGGCTCGGCGTCGTCGCCACCTTCGGGTTCCAGCATGCTGCCGCGTGGGTCAGCCCGGGAATGGCGGAGCGCTTCACGCATGCGACCTTCGGCACGCCCCTGCCGATGGAGGTGCGGAGCGCCGCAGTCGAGGAGATCTATGCCGCGGCCATGATCGGCGGTTTTGCCGTGGTCGCGCTGATCTGCGCCGCGGCCGCCATCGCCAGCGCCTGGTTCGGCTACCGCTGCTCGGCGAGTTCGGGACAGGGGTAAAGGCCTTTGAAAAGCTCACCCATGTGAGTGACTCGCCGCGTTCCGGATTTGGGCGTTAACTGCTTCCGCTGGGGCTGAACTCTGACGGACGAGGTGAGCCATGGCCATGTATCTCACGCGCTTCAGCTACACGCCCGAAACCTGGGCGCGCCTGATCGAGAAGCCCGAGGACCGACGCGCGGCGGCAAAATCATACATCGAGTCGGTCGGCGGCAAGCTGCACGGGTTCTGGTACGCCTTCGGCGAACACGACGGCTGGAATCTCTGGGAGGCGCCGGACAACGTATCGATGGCATCCGTCATGCTCGCCATCGGCGCGGGCGGCGCGGTGCGCTCGAGCGAGACGACGGTCCTCATCAGCGTCGAGGAGCTGATTCAGGCTCTCGGAAAGGCGAAATCGGTCAAGTATCGCCCGCCCGGCGCATGAGGATCGTCGGAATGGCAAAAGAAAAGCCCCGGCCTTTCGGCCGGGGCTTCGCGGTCACTCGCTCCGTTCATCCTCACTGGTTGCGGTTGCCCACCAGTGCGAGGAGGAACTGGAACATGTTGATGAAGTCCAGATACAGCGTCAGGGCGCCGAACACGGAGGCCTTTGAGGCAGTCTCGGAGTCGAAATTGCCGTACAGGTACATCTCCTTCAGCTTCTGCGTGTCGTAAGCCGTCAGGCCTGCGAAGATCAGCACGCCGATCACGGAAATGCCGAACTGCAGGGCGCTCGACGCGACGAAGATGTTCACGATCGAGGCCAGGATCAGGCCGACGAGACCCATGATCAGGAACGAGCCCATGCCCGACAGGCTGCGGTTCGTGGTGTAGCCCCAGAGCGACAGCGAGCCGAAGGCCGCGGCCGTGATGAAGAACACCTGCACGACGCTCGCGCCGGTATAGCGGATGAGCAGCGTCGAGAGCGAGGCGCCCATCACCGCCGCGAAGGCGAAGAAGGTGCCGCGGGCCGCAGCCGCCGACATCCGGTCCATCCGGAACGAGAAGAAGAAGATGAAAGCCAGAGGCGCCAGGGCCACGACCCACATCAAGGGCGAGCCGTACAGCGTCGCGCCGAACTGGGTCAGGTTCACGCCGCCCATGCGGGCGACCGCCTGGGACGGATCGCTCGTCGTGGCCAGCATGTTGATGCCGAGCGCGACCACGGCCGAGATGGCCAAGCCCAGGACCATGTTGTTGTAGACGCCGAGCATAAAGGCGCGCAGGCCCTGGTCGACCTGAGCTGCCGTCCGGGCAAAGCCGGTGCCATAGGCGGATTGGTTTTGCTCATACGGTTGCATCGGAGTCCTTTCTCGCGGTGTCCCGTTATGTTCCCTCGAAAGGCTGTAGCCAGCCCTCCGCCGCCGCTGGATTACGGCGACACGTAAAATATGAGAGGTTGGCGCTTGTTCCGCAAGAGGGAGCGCCGAGCTTCAAGGTTTCGTGAGAAGAACCCGGGAGAGCAGTTTTAAGGCTGCTCCCCGCCACGGTCTTCAGCTCTTTTCAGCCCCTGTCGAACGGCCGGGCTTCAAAGATTTCGCAAGTATTGCGCCGGCTTTTGACTCAGGATGCGCCAGGTGCCCATCAGCCCCAGGCCGACGCTGACGAGAACCGCCAGCAGGCAGGCGAGAAGAGCCCCCGTGAGATCCAGCGTGAAGGCGAGGTTCATCACGCGCGTCAGGATGAAATAGGCGGCGAGCGTGCCGGCGATGAGGCCGAACATGGCGGTGGCGAGCCCCAGCAGCCCGTATTCGAGGGCATAGGCCGAGATCAGCCGCGCCCGGGTGGCGCCCAGCGTCTTCAGCACCACCGCATCGTAGAGCCGCGCCCGGTGGCCGGCCGCGAGCGCGCCGGCGAGCACCAGAAGGCTCGCGATGAGCGCGATGGAGCTCGCCCCGCGGATCGCCATGACGAGCTGCGAGACCACGTCGTTGACCGCCTCGAGCGCGTCCTTCACCCGCACGCTCGTGACCATCGGGTAGGCCTGGGCCGAGCTCCTGAGGATACGGGCATCGAGCGCCGGATCCGAGCCGTTCGGGAAGGTGACTGTGGCGAGATGCGTGTGCGGGGCGCCGGCGAAGGTGTTGGGCGAGAACACCATGACGAAGTTGATGCCCATCGAGCGCCATTCGATCTCGCGCAGGTTGGCGATGGTGGCGCTGATGTTGCGCCCGAGCACGTTGACCGTGATCTCGTCGCCGATCTTGAGGCCCAGACCCTCCGCGATCTTGCGGTCGAACGAGACGAGAGGTTTGCCGCGATAGTTTTCCGGCCACCACTCGCCCGCAACGATGTTCGAGCCCTCCGGCGGCTTTTGCGAATAGGTGATGCCGCGGTCGCCCTCCAGCACCCAGGAGACGTCCTCGGGCGCCTTGACTTCGGCGACGGGGCGTCCGCCGAGGGTGACGAGACGTCCGCGCATCATCGGAACGCGCTCGATATGGGCGTCGGTGCCCTGGTTCTTCAGAAAGCCCTCGAAGGAATCGGCCTGCTGGTTCGGGATGTCGAGGAAGAAGAAGCTCGGCGCCTTCTCCGGCAGGCTCTGCGTCAGCTGACGGGTGAGGTTGCTGTCGATCACGGCCAGCGTCACGAGGAGCGTGATGCCGAGGCCCAGCGAGAGCACCAGCGACGGCGTGAGCGCACCGGGCCGGTGGATGTTGGCGAGCGCGAGCCGCGGGGCCGTCCTCTTCGGGCGCGGCAGGCGGCGGGCGAGCGCCATGATGCCCTGCGCCACGAGGCGCAGAAGCACGAAGGATCCCGCCGCGGCGCCCACGAACATGAGCGCGATGCGCTGGTCGTAGGCCGCGACCAGCGACAGCCCGACGAGCGCTGCGACCGAGATGGCGAGCGCGGTGACGTAGCGCTTGCGCGGCCAGCGCCGCTCCGGATCGATCTGGTCGCGGAAGAGACCCGAGACCGGCACGTCATGGGCGCGGCCCAGAGGCGCGATGGCGAAGACCAGGGCCGTGAGCGCGCCGTAGAGCAGCGCGATCCCGAGCTCGCTCCAGGCCAGCGTCGGCTGAATCGGGATCGGCAGGAGATGGCCGAAGAGGGCCGTGATCACGAAGGGCAAGGCGGCGCCGAAGGCGAGACCGATGCCGATGCCGACAAGGGCGATCAGCATCACCTGCGTGAGATAGAGCATCACCACCTGCCCGCCCGGCGCGCCGAGGCTTTTCAGGGTGGCGATGGAGGCGCGCTTGCGGTCGACGAAGCCGCGCACGGCATTGGCGACGCCGACGCCGCCCACCAGCAGGGCGGTGAGGCCGACCAGGGTCAGGAACTGGGTGAATCGCTCGATGTTGCGGGCGAAGCGCGGATCGGCATTGAGCCGCGTGCGGATGTTCCAGCCGGCCTCCGGCAGAAGGTGGTTCGCTTCCGTCTGGATCTGGGTCAGTCCCTCCTCGGTGGAGAGCGAGGGCGGCAGGGTGAGCCGGTAGGTCCAGCGCACCAGGCTCCCCGGCTGGACGAGGCCGGTCGCCTTCAGAGCCTCCTGCGAGAGGAGCAGCCGCGGCCCGAAACCGATGCCGTCGGCGATCTTGTCAGGCTCGGAATCGAGGCGCGCCCGCAATTCGACGTTCGCGGCGCCGACCGTGACCCGGTCTCCGACCTTCAGGTCGAGCCGCGCCAGAAGCGCCGGATCGACCGCAGCCCCAAAGGCGCCGTTCCTCTCGGCGAAGAGATCGGCCGGGGCGAGCTGCGGATCCGTTTCGAGGGTGCCGATTGTGGGATAGCCCCCATCGACTGCCTTCATCTCGACGAGGCCGGAGCCCTTTTCGCCGGCGACCGCCATGGCGCGCATGGTGGCGATGACCGCGACCCGCCCCTTGGTGTCGAGGAAGGCGCGCTCCGGCCCCGCCGCCTCGCGCTGGAGCAGGGAGAAGGCCATGTCGCCGCCCAGAATCCGCCGTCCCTCCCGGGTGATGCCCTCGGTGAGCGAGCGGGACAGAGACGAGACGCTGGCGATCGCGGCGACTCCGAGCGCGATGCAGGCGAGAAAGATGCCGAAGCCCGTCAGTCCCCCGCGCAGCTCGCGGAAGGCGAGGCGCAGCAGGAGCGGCATGCGGGAGGCGGAGGAAGGCCGTCTCGGTGGCGTGGCCGGAAGGGTGCCGTGCATGAACGAAAATCCTTAGGCCACGGCGGAGGCCGCGCCGGTCTCCACCTGGCCGGAGCGCAGGCGCACCATGCGGTCGCAGAGGCGGGCGAGGTTGAGATCGTGAGTCACGAGCACCAGGGTCGCGCCCCGGTCGCGCTTGAGGGCGAAGAGCAGGTCGACGATGGACTGGCCGGTCGTCTCGTCGAGATTGCCGGTCGGCTCGTCCGCCACCAGGATCGCCGGATCCGGCACGATGGCGCGGGCGATCGCGACCCGCTGCTGCTCGCCGCCCGAGAGCTGGGCCGGATAGTGATGCAGGCGAGATCCTAAGCCGACCGCCTGGAGCTCGGCCTCGGCGCGCTCGAAGGCCTCATCCTCGCCGGCGAGTTCGAGGGGCAGCGCCACGTTTTCGAGCGCCGTCATGGTCGGGACGAGGTGGAAGGACTGGAACACGATGCCGATGCGGCGCCCGCGGAAGCGCGCGAGCGCATCCTCGTCGAGACCCGACAGATCGGTGCCGTCGACCACGATCCGGCCCGAATCGGGCCGCTCCAACCCGGCCATCGTCATGAGCAGGGTCGACTTTCCCGAGCCGGACGGCCCGACGAGGCCCACCGCCTCGCCCCGCGCGATATCGAGGGAGATGCCTTTGAGGATATGCACCCGCGCGGCGCCGCGCCCGAGACTCAAATCGACGTCGTGCAGCGCGATGGCCTTGTCCTGCATGCCTCTTCACCCGATCTTCTGGAAAATTGAAACTTGTCCGGTTCTAGTCCCGGAGAGATAGGAAGCCTATCGATGAAGCGCCAATCCGGCTCATTCATGACGATCATTTTTGCGTGTGCGGCCATGCTTGCGACCGCCTTTGCGGCGTTGATCGCCACCCCTCCGACGGCCCTGGCACAAGGCCAGCCGGTCCGCCTCGTGGCCCTCGGCGACAGCCTCAGCGCCGGCTACAACCTGCCGCAGGAGGCCGCCTTCCCGACCGTGCTGGAGCGCGCGCTCAAGGCCAAGGGCTACAAGGTCGAGGTCACGAACGCGGGCGTCTCCGGCGACACCTCGTCCGGCGGCCTCGACCGGCTCGACTGGTCGGTTCCCGACGGCACCGACGGAGTGATCCTGGAGCTCGGCGCCAACGACATGCTGCGCGGGCTCGATCCGGCGGGGACACGCAAGAACCTGAAGGCCATCGTCGAGCGCTTGCGGGCCCGCAACATCCCGGTGATGCTCGCCGGCATGTATGCCTCGCGCAATCTCGGACCCGATTACGTGCAGAAATTCGATGCCATCTATCCGGAGATTGCGAAGACGCACGACCTTGTGCTCTACCCCTTCTTCCTGGATGGAATCGCCGGCGATCGAGCCCTCAACCTGCCCGACGGGCTGCACCCGACGGCCAAGGGCGTGGAGATCATCGTCGAGCGGATCCTACCTAGCGTCGAGAGCTTTCTCGCCCGTCTTTCCCAGCGCTGAGCCGCCTCAGCGCCTCATTCCTGCCTGAACGCAGCGGTTGATTCCGCTGCGAGGAGCTTGATACCCATGGAACACCGCCGCCTCGGCCGCACGGATCTCAACGTCAGCCTCATCTGCCTCGGCACCATGACCTGGGGCCAGCAGAACACCGAAGCCGACGGCCATGCGCAGATGGATTATGCCCTCGACCGGGGCATCAACTTCTTCGACACGGCCGAACTCTACTCGATCCCGCCGCGCCCCGAGACGCAAGGCTCCACGGAGCGGATCATCGGCTCCTGGTTCAAGGCGCGCGGCACCCGCGACAAGGTGATTCTCGCCACCAAGGTGGTCGGCCGCACCGACAACACCTGGTTCCGCGACAATGGCGCCAAGGGCGAACTCTCCCGCGCACAGGTCGAGGAGGCGGTGAACAAGAGCCTGAAGCGGCTCGGGACCGACTATATCGATCTCTATCAGATCCACTGGCCCGACCGCCCCATGCCCTGGGGCTCGAACCCGACGATCTTCCGCCACCAGGAAGGGGAATCCCATCCGATCGCCGAGACGGTCGAGATCATGACCGGCCTGGTGAAGGCCGGGAAGATCCGCCATTTCGGCCTTTCCAACGAGAGCGCCTGGGGCACCATGAGCTTCCTCAAGCATGCGGATGCCAAGGGCCAGGCCCGAGTGCAGTCGGTGCAGAACGCCTACAACCTCCTCAACCGCACCTACGAGGTGGCGCTCGCCGAGGTGACGATGCAGGAGAACGTGAGCCTGCTCGCCTATTCGCCGCTCGGTCAGGGCTACCTGACCGGCAAATATCTCGACGGGGCCCGCCCGGCCGGCACGCGTACCACCCTGTTCGGTCGCGGCCAGCGCTACGAGAACCCGACCGCCGAGGCGGCGATCCGCAAATACATCGCGCTCGCCCGGGAATTCGGCCTGGATCCGGCCCAGATGGCACTGGCCTTCGTCAATTCCCGCCCCTTCCTCACGTCGAACATCATCGGCGCGACCTCGATGGAGCAGCTGAAGACGGACATCGCCTCCATTGACGTGACGATCACGCCGGAGCTCGATGAGCGCATCAACGCCATCCATGTCGAGCATTGCAATCCGTGCCCGTGACGAAGCACGTCGTCCCAGACGAGCATTGCGCCTTCTTCCCTCCCCCTTGCGGGAAGGGATCGAGGGTGGGGGTCGAAAAGCCGGAGCGCTGCACTTCATAACTCTCGACGTCATCACCGGCCTTGTGCCGGTGATCCCGATTGCCTAAAGCGCCAGCCTCACCGTATCGGGATGGCCGGCACAAGGCCGGCCATGACGGGTAGGGCTCACCTGGTCGCACCACCCCCACTCCTACCCCTCCCCGCAAGGGGGAGGGCATCGAGCCACCCTCGTCAGGGACGACGTTTTCGATCTGGAACAAACCCCGCCGCCAATCGTCTGACGCAGTATCAGCAGCCTCGGGAGGTGCCGCATGCCACGTCTGTTCACCGGCATCGAGATCCCGCCCGATATTACGCTGGCCCTGTCGCAGTTTCGCGGCGGCCTTCCGGGTGCGCGCTGGATCGATCCAGAGAATTACCATCTCACCCTGCGCTTCATCGGCGATATCGACGACCGCTTGGCCGAGGACGTCACCTCGATCCTCGGCGAGACGCGGGCCCGCCATCCGCTCAGCCTCACCATCGACGGGCTCGACAGCTTCGGCGGCGGGAAACCCCGCGCGGTCTTCGCGCGCACCTCCGGCAACAGCGAGCTGAATGCGCTGCAGGCGGAGCAGGAGCGCCTTCTGCGCCAGGTCGGCTTGGCCCCGGAACCCCGAAAATTCACGCCGCACGTGACCCTGGCGCGCCTGAAGAACGCCTCGCCCATCGCTGTGGCGGACTACATCGCGACGCGCGGCCATTTCCCGAAACTGTCCTTCACCGCCGAGCGCTTCGTGCTGTATTCCTCGCGCGCCTCGGTCGGCGGCGGCCCCTATGTGATCGAGGCGGCCTACCCATTGAGCTAGCTCGACGCGACCGTGCAGGAGGGCTACATCGCGCCCATGGCATCGCTCATCTTCCTCACCCATCCCGAAGTGGTCATCGACCCGAACCAGCCGGTTCCCGAATGGCCGCTGAACGCCATCGGGCGCGCCCGCATGGAGCGCTTCACGGAGCAGCTCGCGGACAGAGACGTCTCCGCAATCTATGCCAGCACCGAGCGCAAGGCGATGGACGGAGCCGCCATCGTGGCGGAGCGGCTCGGCCTGGCCTACGACACTGACGAGGATCTCGGCGAGAACGACCGTTCAGCGACGGGCTACATCGCACCGCCGGAATTCTGGGACGTGGTGCGCGAGTTCTTCAGCAATCCGCACAAGAGCATCCGCGGCTGGGAGCGCGCCATCGATTCGCAGGCGCGCATCGTCAATGCGGTCAGCCGGATCCTGCGCGAGGACGAGACCTCCGGCGATATCGTCGTCGTGTCCCATGGCGGCGTCGGCCGCCTGCTCACCGCGCATCTGCAGCAGGTCGAGATCGGCCAGGAAAGCCGCCCCTCCCATCCGGGCGGCGGCTGCTTCATCCGCATCGACCGCGATTCGTTCGCGCTGACCCAGGACTGGCGGAATATCGAGGACGGGTTTGCGGATTAGGTGAGTTTCTCAGCTGTCATTCCGGCCTTAAGGCCGCCGGGGATGACATCCTCTCACGTCATGGCCGGGCCTGTCCCGGCCATCCCGATGGTGTAAAGCGCAGCATTCTTCGGACCCAGATCACCGGCACAAGGCCGGTGATGACAGGGGTGCGTTTCGGGCTTGCATCCCGGCGGCCTAAGGACTAGCCCCTCCCAAACAAGCCGCAGGACTTCAAAGAAATCCCATGAACCGCAACCGCATCGCGCAACTGGCGCCCGGCATCGCCCTGTGCGCGGCGATTGCGCTTGCGGCGATTCTCCTGCAGCGGCTCGAGGAGCACTGGACCGGGCGGCCCTGGCTCGAAGCGCTCGTCATCGCGATCCTCTTCGGCACCGCGGTCAGAACGGCCTGGACGCCTGGAATGCGTTGGGTTCCGGGCATCGGCTTCTCGGCCAAGACCCTGCTGGAGATCGCCGTGATGCTGCTCGGCGCCTCGATCAGTGCGCAGGCGGTCGTCGAGGCGGGCGTCGGTCTCATCCTGGGCATCGCCGCGGTGGTGGCTTTGGCTATCGGGGCGAGCTACGGCCTCGGGCGCATGCTCGGCCTGCCCTGGCGCATGGCGGTGCTGGTCGCCTGCGGCAACGCGATCTGCGGCAACTCGGCGATTGCGGCGGTGGCGCCGGTGATCGGCGCCAAGCCGGAGGACATCGCCTCCTCGATCGCATTCACGGCGATCCTCGGCGTCATCGTCGTGCTCACCCTGCCGCTTCTGGTGCCGATTCTCGATCTGTCCCTCACCCAATACGGCGTACTTGCCGGGCTCACGGTCTATGCGGTGCCGCAGGTGCTCGCGGCGACCGTGCCGGTCAGCACGATCAGCACGCAGCTCGGCACCCTGGTGAAGCTGGTGCGCGTGCTGATGCTGGGGCCGGTGGTGATCGGCCTCTCGCTCGCCGCAGGCCGCAGCGCGACCGACGCAAAGATGCGCCTTTCCTGGAACCGCCTGGTGCCCTGGTTCATCCTCGGCTTCCTGGGCCTTGCGGTGCTGCGCTCCCTCGGCCTCATCCCCGATGCGCTTCTGCGCATCGCGAGCCCCGTCGCGACCCTTCTGACCGTCATCTCCATGGCCGCGCTCGGCCTCGGTGTCGATCTGAAGGTCCTCGGCCGCGTCGGCGGGCGGGTGACGCTCGCCGTGACGCTCTCGCTTCTGGTGCTGATGGCCATCAGCCTCGCGCTGATCCGGCTGCTCGGGCTGCCCTGAACCCTTGAAACATCGCCCCCGCGCTTCATCACTATGGCTGGCCCGTTCTCACGATGAAGTGCACCCATGCCTCGCCTGACCGAATCCGAGCGTTCCGAACTCCTGCCGGCCCTCGACGGCTGGGCGCTCGTCGAAGGGCGCGATGCGCTCCACAAACGCTTCCTCTTCGAGGATTTCAGCGCCGCCTTCGGCTGGATGACACGCGTCGCCCTCGCGGCGGAAAAAATGAACCACCATCCCGACTGGTCCAACAGCTACAACAAGGTCGACGTCACCCTCTCCACCCACGACGCCAAGGGCCTGACGCGCCGCGACGTGGAGCTGGCGCAGCGCATGGACCAGCTGGCGGTGGGATTGCTGAGGCGATAGGCCATGACCGAGATGCGCATCCGCACGGGAGGCTGTGCCTGCGGGCAGCTCAGATTCGAGGCTCGCGGCGAGCCGAAGCGCGTGGGTCTGTGCCATTGCATGACCTGCCGCAAGATCAGCGGCGCCCCCTTCAGCGCCTATGTGATCTTCGCCGCCGGCCAGGCGACGATCACCGGTGAAACCAAGAGCTGGTCCGCCTCGCCGACGACCGAGGACTGCTTCTGCCCCGTTTGCGGCTCGCAGGTCTTTGCTCGGGATGCGGGCGGCGAGACCGAGATCAGGCTCGGCGCCTTCGACGAGCCCAACCTGTTCACGCCGACCTATGAATTATGGGCCAAGCGCCGCGAGCACTGGCTCGGCACCCCGGATCTCGAAAGCTTTTTGGAGAACCGGGAGGAAAACGCATCCTGAGAGTCTGACTCGCCAAACTCTGTCCTCATCCTGAGGAGCCACGAAGTGGCGTCTCGAAGGAGGATCCAGTGCACACTGAAAGCGCCCTCGTCCTTCGAGACGGTGCTGCGCACCTCCTCAGGATGAGGGCTTACGATCATGCCGTCTCGAACCGATCCCGGATCGTCTATTTCGGCTGCATGCGCAGGGCGCCGTCGAGGCGGATGCCTTCGCCGTTGAGCATGTCGTTCTCGATGATCGCCTTGACCAGCGTGGCGTATTCCTCCGGCCGGCCGAGGCGCGAGGGGAACGGCACGTTGGCCTCCAGCGCCTTGCGGTAATCCTCGGCGATGCCCTCGAAAAGCGGCGTGTGGAACAGGCCCGGCAGGATCGTCATCACCCGGATGCCGAAGCCCGACAGATCGCGCGCGACGGGGAGCGTCAGGCCCAGCACGCCGCCCTTGGAGGCGGCATAGGCCGCCTGGCCGATCTGCCCGTCCTGCGCCGCCACCGACGAGGTGTTGACGATGACGCCGCGCCCACCATCCGGCGTCACCGGATCGAGCCCGGCCATGGCGGCTGCGCATTTCGAGATCATCGCATAGGTGCCGATCAGGTTGATCTCGACCGCGCGGCGGAAGCTCGCCACGTCGTGCGGGATCAACTCGCCCGTCTCGCGTTTCTTCGCGACCGTGCGCTTGCCCGGCGCGATGCCGGCGCAATTGACGAGAATGCGCTCGATGCCGTGCACGGCACGCGCCGCGGCAAGCGCCGAATCGATGGAGGCCTCGTCGGTCACGTCGCAAAGGCAGAACACCCCGCCGATGTCGCGCGCAACCGCGTCGCCGCGCTCCGCGTTCATATCGAGGATGGCCACCTTGGCGCCGTTGGCGGCCAGCATGCGCGCCGTCGCCTCGCCGAGGCCGGAGGCGCCTCCGGTGACGATTGCTGCCATCAATTTGTCGAGCTTCATCGCTTTTCTCCCTGCGTCAGGAGATGTCTTACGGTATCCTCGCGCAAGCCGGAACCGGAGAGTACGGAAGGAAAAGACGAGATGAGTGAACCCTTCATGAAGCCTTTCAGCAAGGCCGAGATGGAGGCTATGCGTCGGGCGACCCAGGACGAGGCAAGGGACGAAGAAGGTCTCAAGCGTCGCTTCTGGGCCAAGCTGAAGCGTGTTGCCGGCAAGATCCCCTTCGCGGAGGATCTCGTTGCGGCCTTTTTCTGCGCCACCGATCCCGCGACCCCGAGCCGGGTGAAGCTGATTCTCCTCGGCGCCATCGCCTATTTCGTCTTCCCGGCGGACGCAATCACCGATCTTCTGCCGCTGTTCGGCTTCGCCGACGACGCGGCCGTCCTCGCCGCGGCCATCACCCAGGTCGCAGGCTCCATCACGGACGAGCACCGCGCGCGGGCCAAGACCGCGCTGGAGGACAACGAGAAAGCTTGAGCATAGCCCCGGCAGGACCCGATTCGGGCAGAGGAATATTGACTTATTGCAATGTTATTTCTTGTCGGTATAAGTGATTCTGTTGCGTAAAAGTGATTTTGATCTCCTCGACCTTTGCAAAAACAAAAAGTGATTGAGTGGTACTGCGTTCGGGTCGCCTCGGCGGCCCTTTTTTATTGCGCTGAGGGACTGTTCCTTCCACCGCCGCGTTTCGACGCATCGCCAATCCTGCGGCGCAGCCTTAACGGAGATGGTGAAGAGTTCTTAACCATCCGCTTGTATGGTCCGCCCCATGATACCTGCATCCTTTCAGCGCGGCTTCGCCGCGGGCATCCTTTCCGCCGTTCTCGTCATCGGAACCGGACCTGCCGCCCTGGCGCAGGCCCAGCGTTCGACGCAATCCCCGACCCGCTCGACCCCGGCAAAGCCGGCGCCGGCTGCGAAACCCGCCGCCAAGCCCGCACCGACGACGACCAGAGCCAACGCGGCCAAGCCGGCGGCGGCGGCAGCCGCAGGTGCCGCGGCCGGTGCGGCAGCCGCGAAGCCTGCCCAGGCCGCGACGGGTCCGGGCGGCGCCTCGCTTCTGACGTCTTATGGCGACTGGGGCGTCTATACGGCCCAGACCGGCCGCTCGAAGATCTGCTATGCGCTGAGCCAGCCTAAGGACCGGATGCCCAAGAACCTGAACCGGGATCCCGCCTATCTCTTCGTGTCGTTCCGCCCGGCGGAGAACGTGAAGAACGAGGTCGCGCTGGTGCTGGGCTTCGCCGCCAAGGAGAACGGCCCGGCGGAAGCCGCAGTCGGCAATGCCTCCTATGCGCTGATCGCCAAGGCGGCCAATGCCTGGCTGAAGAACCCCGCCGAGGAAGGCCAGGCCATTTCCACCATGACGCGCAGCGGCACCATGACCGTCAAGATGCAATCCGCCCGCGGCTCGAGCCTGACCGACCGCTATTCCCTGAACGGCTTCGGCAAGGCGCTGGAGCATGCCCGTAAGGAATGCGCGTCGTAGGAAAGTGGCTGAAATCAACTCTAAGCCCTCATCCTGAGAGGCTGGCCCATAAATCTTAGGCCTCATCCTGAGGAGCCGCGGAGCGGCGTCTCGAAGGATCGTCCAGTGGTCTCTGGAACCGCCCTCGTCCTTCGAGACGCGAGCAATGCTCGCTCCTCAGGATGAGGGCTATCGGGGCGCAAACCCATGACGAGCCACCCTCTCAGGATGGGGATGGAGTTGATATCCCTGTCTTCAAAACGGTTGAAAATCGCCACGCCGATGAGCATGTTCCGGGCCCGAGGGTCCGGAATTTTGCGTTGCGAGGCTCACGTTTCCGACGCAATCGTGTTATATGGCCGCTCGATCCCAACAACGAGGCTGAAGATTTCCCATGGCGACGGTGCTCGACATCGCCAAACACAACCCCAATGCGGCCACCTTGGCCGTGAGCGATGCCGCGCGCGCGGCGGGGTTCATCGAAAAGAAGGCGGAGCTGAACGTCGTGGCGGGGGCAGCCCCCGGCGGCGCATCGCTCGTCGGCCTCACCCGCGACCAGCTGAAGGATTCGCTGTCCGCCATCGGCGTGCCGGAGCGCGAGCTCAAGATGCGCGTGGCCCAGCTCTGGCACTGGATCTACTTTCGCGGGGCCAAAGAATTCTCCGAGATGACCAATGTGGGCAAGGAGCTGCGCGCGAAGCTCGCCGCCGCCTATACGCTCGCCCGCCCGCAGGTGGTCTCGGAGCAGGTGTCGAAGGACGGCACCCGCAAATGGCTGATCCGCATGGCCTCGACCGGCCCGCTCGACAAGGGCGCCGAGATCGAGTGCGTGTACATTCCGGAAGTCGACCGCGGCACGCTCTGCGTCTCGAGCCAGGTCGGCTGCACGCTCACCTGCTCCTTCTGCCACACGGGCACCCAGCGCCTCGTGCGCAACCTGACCTCGGCCGAGATCGTGGCGCAGCTCATCGTCGCCCGCGATTCCATCGGCGACTGGCCCCATGCGACGCCGCCGGAGGGTGCTTTCGTGCCGAACGACGGCAGCCGCTTCGTGTCGAACATCGTGTTCATGGGCATGGGCGAGCCGCTCTACAACATCGACAACGTGATCGCCGCCATCGACGTGATGTCGGACGGCGAGGGCCTGACCCTGTCGCGCCGGCGCATCACCGTTTCCACCTCCGGCGTCGTGCCGCAGATGGAGCGCCTCGGCACTGAAGCCAACACCATGCTCGCCATCTCGCTCCATGCGGTGCGTGACGAGCTGCGCGACGAGCTGGTGCCGATCAACCGCAAATACGACATCAAGCAGTTGCTCGATGCCTGCCGCGCCTATCCCGGCCTGTCGAATGCCCGCCGCATCACCTTCGAATACGTGATGCTCAAGGGCGTGAACGATTCGGATGCCGATGCGCGCGAGCTCGTGCGGCTGCTGAAGGGCATTCCGGCCAAGATCAACCTGATTCCGTTCAATCCCTGGCCCGGCTCGAAATACGAGTGCTCGGATTGGGAGCGGATCGAGCGCTTCTCCGAGATCGTCTTCCGCGCCGGCTATGCCTCGCCCGTGCGCACCCCGCGCGGCCGCGACATTCTCGCCGCCTGCGGCCAGCTCAAGAGCGAGACCGAGAAGCTGCGCGCCCGCGCCCGCATGATGGCCGAACAGGGCATCGGCGCCGAAGGCGTCTATGCGCTCGGGGATGGGGAATAGGCCTCAGATCCCTCCTACGTCATGGCCGGGCTTGTCCCGGCCATCCCGATCCGGGAAGCGATCCGTCCCTCACATCGAGATCACGGCACCTATCCCCGGATCAAGTTCGGGGAGGTGATGACGGAGAATGAAATTCCCTAAGCGTTGTCCCGCACCGCCTGCGCACGCTTGCCTGCCTGCGAGATGCGGCCCGCATCCATCGGGTTGACGATGCGATCGCGGCGGGTGCTCGCGTTCTTTTGCATGCCTTTCCGCGGCGTTCTGCCGGAATCGGGGCGCGCCGACGCCTCCGCACCCTGGCGAAGGGCCAATGCACGACGGGCATTCTCCCGCAGCTCCTCCGCCTTGCGGCGCGTCCGCTCGCTGTTGATCCGGGTCAGCGCCTCGGCGAGGACGCGCGCCTTCTGCCGGTTGCCGGCATCCTGCTTCTCGAAACTCGTGGCCTGCCGGCTCTTGCCGCGGACCTCGCGGCGCTGGCGATGGGCGATGTCCCGGGCCCGGTCGCGCCGCTCACGCAGGCGCTGCGTCAGATCCTTCAGCGCCCCCTCCTCCAGCTTGCCCAGCACCGGATAGCGGGTCTGTTCGACGAGAGTGAATTCCTCGTCGCTCATGAGCCGCCGCTCGTCCAGCTTCGACGTTGCCATGGCGTCCTCCTCCTGCATGGATGCCCGCCGCCCGGTTGCTCAAGTAGCGCAACCTACCGAAAGGGAAACCACACGGCCCCGCTGGCGCCTCTGGCGGCGTGGGGTGAACTTTGCCACTATGCGGCAGCATGATCCGCTGGCTTCTCCTCATTCCCTTCGCGCTCATCATCGCCATCGGCGTGAGCGGCACCTTCTTCCTCATCGCCTCCATCGTCGATCCGGTCATGGCGACGCTGACCGGCGACACGCTCTTCGTCGGCTTCTGGTCGCTGATCGATGCGATCTTCGCGGCGGACGATCCCACGCCCATCGTCGAGGACGCGTTTCTCGCCGTCGGGAGGATCATGTTCACGCTGCTCATCTTCCCGCTGCTCCTGATCGCCTTGGTCAGCGAGGTCCTCGGAATGCGCAGCCTGCTCTGGCATGCGCTCGCCACCGGCGTGTTGACGGCGGCGGTACCGTGGATCCTGCGCGGCGCGGCCCGGGTCGGCACGCCGGCCGAATTGCACGTGACGCTCGTGCTCGGGCTGACCGGTGCGGTGGCGGGCCTCGTCTATTGGGCGATCGCCGGCGGACGGGAGCCGCGGCGCCCCGAGCCCCACGCGCCGCTGTCCTCCGGATCCTGACGTCGAAATCCCGGCCGCACTCCCGGCTGCATTCCCAGCTGCATTCCTATGTGTACGGCTGCCGGAATCCGGCTTGTTGAATCGGGAACCCTGCTCCATCTCTGATCTCAGCAAAGGTTCGCAGAAACCGAATCGCGAGAAGGACCGACATGACGGCTTTGCTTTTACGGATGCGCGTGGCGCTGACCGGCATGATCGTGGCCGTGGCCCTGGCCGGCTGCGGCATCAACAATGTCCCGACCCTGGAAGAACAGGCCAAGGCTGCCTGGAGCGAGGTTCAGAACCAGTACCAGCGCCGGGCCGACCTCATCCCCAACCTCGTCGAGACGGTGAAGGGCTTTGCCCAGCAGGAGCGCGAGGTGCTGACCCAGGTGACGGAAGCACGCGCGAAGGCCACGCAGATCAAGGTCGATGCCTCCACCGTCACGGACCCTGAAAAATTCCGCCAGTTCCAGGAGGCGCAGAACCAGCTTTCAGGCGCTCTCGGCCGGCTGCTTGCCACCGTCGAGCGCTATCCCGAGCTGAAGTCGAATGCCAATTTCCTTGCCCTCCAATCCCAGCTCGAGGGCACGGAGAACCGCATCGCGGTCGCGCGGCGCGACTACATCTCGTCCGTGCAGGCCTTCAACACGGAGCTGCGCACGATCCCGGGCCGCTGGATCGCCGCCATCGTCTATCCGAACGCCAAGCCGATGGAGACCTTCACCGCCACCGCCGGCTCCGAGCGCCCGCCCGAGGTGAAGTTCTGAGCTGATGACAGGCGCATCGCCTTTCCCCTCCCCCCTTGTGGGGGAGGGCCAGGGAGGGGAGTGTGAGCGCTACGCTGATTCTAGTCTGGCGCTGACACCCCCCTCTCCAACTCTCCCCCACAAGGGGGGAGAGGGTTTGGTCGCGCTCTTCATCACCCTCCTCATCCTCCTCTTCACCCTCCCCGCCCTCGCCCAGACCTTCCCGCCTCTCACCGGCCGCGTCGTCGATGCGGCGAACCTTCTCAGCGCCGAGCAGCGGGCGGCTCTCGAGGCGAAGCTGAAGGCCCACGAGGACAAGACCACCGATCAGGTGGTGGTCGCGATATTGCGCTCCCTCGAAGGCTACGAGATCGAGGATTATGCCAACCGTCTGTTCCGGCACTGGCAGCTCGGCCAGAAGGGCAAGGACAACGGCGCGCTCCTCCTCGTCGCGCCGCAGGAGCGGAAGGTCCGCATCGAGGTCGGCTATGGGCTCGAAGGGGCGCTGACGGATGCGCTGTCCAAGGTGATCATCACCACCGCCGTCGCACCGCAATTCCAAAAGGGCAATTTTGCCGGCGGGATCGATGCGGGCGTCGATGCCATGCTCTCGATCCTGACCGGCGATGCGGAGGAATGGCACCGGCGGGCGGAGGTGCGCGAGGACAACACCACGGGCTTCGACCCGGTCCTCGCCTTCATCATTCTGCTGATCCTGTTCATCCTGATCTCGCGCCTGATGGGCGCCGGACGCGGGCGCGCGGTCGGGCGCGGGCGCCGCGGCCCCTGGATCGTCACGACGGGCGGTGGAGGATGGTCCGGTGGCGGCGGAGGATGGTCCGGCGGAGGAGGAGGCGGCTTCTCGGGCGGAGGCGGCTCGTCCGGCGGCGGCGGTGCCTCGGGGAGCTGGTAGATGATTTCAGCCGCAGATCAGATCCGCCTCGCCCAGACGATCGGAGACGTGGAGGACGATACCTCCGGCGAGGTCGTGCTGGTGATTGCCGAGCAGGCGGGCCATTACCGCGCCATTCCGCTCCTTTGGGCCTTGTTGGCGGCGCTCGCGACGCCCTGGCCCCTGCTCTGGCTCACCAGCTTGAGCGCCTCGCGCATCCTTCTGATCCAGCTCGCGGTGGCCTTGGTGCTGAGCCTCGTCCTGTCCTGGCCGAGGCTGCGCTATGCCCTGGTGCCGCGCTCCATCAAGCGCGCCCAGGGACACGAGGCGGCCTCGCGCGAGTTCCTGCGGCGCGGGCTCACCCGGACCCGGGAGAAGACCGGCGTGCTGATCTATCTGGCGCTCGCCGAGCACCATGCCGAGATCCTTGCCGATACCGGCATCGCGGACCGGGTCGATGCGGAGATCTGGACCGGCATCGTCGCCGATCTCACCGGCGCCATCGGTGCGGGCCAGCTCACGGACGGCCTGATCGAGGCGATCCGGCGCATAGGCGCGATCCTGGCCGAGCACGCTCCTCCGCGCCTGGACGACGTGGACGAATTGCCCAACAGGGTGATCATTCTGCCGTAACCGGCGCCTCGGGCGCGCCGGTCAGAAGCCGGGGCCCTTCGCGGCACCCAGGATGACGCCCGGCTTTTCCGCGTCGGTGCTCTGCAGCAGCACCACATAGGCGTCGCCGCCTTTACGCGCCGTCTCGACCGAAACCTCGAAGCGGGCGGCACCGCCGCGCCATTCGCCGAGGCGGTTCAACCCGCGCACCACATTGGCATAGGTGATCGTCTTGCCGCGATTCTCGCCGCGTTCGATCGGCACCGTCTGCTCTCTCAGGATAGGCAGAACCCAGATTTCCCCCTCGCGCTGCATCGTGTCGGGGGTCTCCTCGACGGCGATCGTCACGGTGCCGTTCTGCTCGCTCAGATTGACCGTGACGGGCAGGGTCCTGCGGCCCTTCGATGTGTATTGGATGGCCTTCTCGATCTGAGCCCGGTCGGAGCCGATGCAGGACTTCTTGCCATTGACGATCATCTGCGGCGTGAAGACCTGCCGGTCGCTGCGGCCGTGAGCATAGGCCTTCTGCCGCTCGGTGAAGGCCACATGGGCGAGCGTGTCCTTCCAGCCGAGATAATCCCAGTAATTGACAGGCAGGGACAGGGCGATGATGTCCGGCTGACGGGAATATTCCACCAGCAGCGCATCGGCCGGCGGGCAGGAAGAGCAGCCCTGGCTTGTGAAGAGCTCGACAACCGCGCGCGGCGGATCCGCCAAGGCAGTCTGGGGGAGGACAGGCTGCAGGAGGGCGGCCAAGCCGAGGGCCGCCAGGGTCAGTGTCAAACGGGACGCCATGATGGCCGCCATGGAACACGAAATCGGGCGGAAGGGAAACTCACGTTACCTTGAGCGCCAGAACATCGTGCGAAAAAGTAGAGCATCGGATCAGATCCCAAAAGCCGATTCGACTTTTGGGTCTTATGCTTTGGCAGGCACGCGCCAGCGCCGATGCATCCACAGCCATTGCTCGGGATATTCCCGCACCCACTCCTCCACCACCGAAGTCATGGCCTGCATGGCGCCCTGCACGTTGATCTGTCCGTCGGGATCGCGCGGCAGGTCGAGAGGCGGCGTGAGCTGCAGGCGGAAGCGGTGGTTCGGGAGGCGGATGACCCGCACCCCATGGACCGGGCAGTCGAAGCGGCGGGCGAACTTTCCCAGGATCGGGTTCACCAGGGCCGGGCGGCCCATGAAGTTGACGATCACGCCGCGGGTGAAATGCTGGTCGATGAGCATGCCGAGATGGCCGCCCTTCTCCAACGCCCCCTGCATGGCGAACGCCGCGCCTTGGCGGGCCGCCTCCAGGCTGCCCATGGTCTCGCTGCGGATCTCGTGCAGGACGCGCCCGATGGCCGGATCGTTAGGGGCGCGGAACACCGCCGTGGCATCGAGCCCGAAGCGCGCGGCGCAGATGGCGGGCAGCTCCCAGTTCGCCAGATGGGACGAGAAGATGATCCCCGGCTTGCCGTCGTCCCTCAGGCTGAGGAAGTGGTCGATGCCGTCGACCTCGGTGCGGCCGGGAATCGTGCCCTCGGGATCGAAATCGAACAGGCGGCCGAGATGCGGATACTCGCCGCCGGTGCGGCCGAGATTGTCCCAGGCGGCGATCGCGATGGCCTTGACCTCGGCCTCCTGCTTCTCCGGATAGGCGGCCCGGATATTGGCGAGCGCCGTCCGGTGCGGCTTCAGCAGCGGGCCGATCCAGCGGGCGAGCGCCGCCCCCACCGCACCCGAGCGCTCGGGCCCGAGTGCCCGCGAGAAGGCGAAGACGCCGCGCACAAAGCCGACCATGACCGTTCCGAGGAAGCGCGAGACGAGGTTGCGGGAACGGTGGGGCTTGTGCACGTCGGAGAAATCCTGGCCTGAAAAGAAAAGTCCTCGCGTCATTTCGCGAGGAGGCGGTTTAGTCAAGGACTGATGGCGCGACCCTTTTACCAGAGATCGGCTCGCTTTCCTGCTGTCTCCCACGGCTCTCATCCTGAGAGGCTGGCTCATCAATCTCTGACCTCATCCTGAGGAGATCGCGAAGCGATCGTCTCGAAGGAGGATCCAGAGTGCACTGGAAGCGCCCTCGTCCTTCGAGACGCCGCCTGCTGCGGCCCTCAGGATGAGGGCTCAGGGGGCAGAAACCCTTTATGAGCCAGACTCTCAGAATAAGTTCCGCAGAGCTTGATGCGCCAGACTTGCAATCAGAACGTCACGACCACCTTGCCGAAGACCTTTCGGCCTTCGAGCCGTTCCAGGCCTTGTCGGAATTCGTCCAGCGGGAAAACCGCATCGATCACCGGGGTCATGCCGCCAGCCATCTTGTCGAGGGACTGCGCGATATTCTCGATCCGGCAGCCGAAGGACCCGAAAATCCGGTATTGCTGCTGGAAGAGCTGCATCAGGTTCATGGTGGTGGAGACGCCCGAGGTCGAGCCGCAGGTGACGAGGCGTCCGCCGCGCTTGAGGCACAATAGCGAGCCGTTCCAGGTCTCGGCGCCCACGTGTTCGAACACCACGTCGACGCCCTTGCGCTTAGTCAGCCGCCGCACTTCGCCCTCGAAGCGCTCGGTGCGGTAATTGACCACGTAATCGGCGCCGAGCGCCTTCGCCTTCTCGCCCTTCTCGTCGTCGCCCACCGTCGTATAGACCGTGCAGCCGATGGCCTTGGCCATCTTGATCGCCGCGGTGCCGATGCCGGAGCCGCCCGCATGGACGAGGATCGACTCGCCCGGCTCCAGCTTCGCATTGTCGAACAGCATGTGCTGCACGGTGCCGAAGCCGATCGGCGCGCAGGCCGCCTGCTCGAAGGACACGCCCTTCGGCACCGGGATGACGAGGCGTTCGGGCCGGTTGATCAGTTCGCGGGCGAAGCCGTCGATATGGAAGCCCATGATGCCGGCGACGTTCTCGCACAGATTGTCCCAGCCCTTCAGGCAGGCCTTGCAATGACCGCAGGTCTCGGCGCCGTACATGGTCACCGGATCGCCCGCCTTGAAGCGCGTGACCCCCTCGCCCACCGCGGCGATCTCACCCGAAGCCTCGACGCCGACGGCCTGCGGCATCTTGCGCTTGGCGAAGGCCATGCCGCGGAAGCCCCAGACGTCGAGATAGTTCAGCGCCAGCGCCTTCACCCGCACCTGTACCTCGCCGGGAGCGGGAGGAGGAGGCGCCTCCATCTCGGTGATGCGAAGGTCACGGTCGCCGAAGAGTTGTAGGGAGCGCATGAAAGCCAATCCTGATCGCGTTTCCGCTTGCGTCTCAAAGCGCAGCGGTCACGGAGAAATTCTTTTCCGGCGGCTTAAAGGGCGAGCGGGTGAATGGCAAGCTCCGGGCATTCCAGCAGGACGTGACGATGCTGTCCGGCCGATCCTGTTCACGTCATGGCCGGGCTCGTCCCGGCCATCCCGACGCAGCAGGGCGCGGCGCCTCCCGGATCGAGATCACCGGCACAAGGCCGGTGATGACAGTGCCAAGCTGGTTTGCGCGATCCCGGATCGCCTGCGGCGTCCGGGACGACACTCATCGTCACCGATGCACGCCGAGCATCGAGGTGAGCCCGCCGTCGATGGGGAGCACCGTGCCGGTGATGTAGGCGGCGGGTTCGCTCATGAGGAAGGCGGCGAGGCCCGCGATTTCCTCCGGCTTGGCGAAGCGTCCGGCCGGGATCTGCTTTTCCATGTTGTCGCGGTAGGCCGCGTAGGGCGCCATCATGTCCGTGTCGATGAAGCCCGGCGCAATCACGTTGACCGTCACATTGCGCTTGGCGGTCTCCACGGAAAGGGTGCGGCAATAGGAGATCAGAGCGCCCTTGGAGGCGGCATAGGCCGCATTGCCCGGATTGCCCTGGAGCGCAGCCACCGAGCCGATGGCGACGATGCGGCCGGCCTTCGCGCGGATCATGCCGCGCATGAGCGCCTTGGCGATGCGGGTGAGCGACCAGAAGTTCACCTGCATGGCCGCCTCGGCCTTGTCCTGCTGCATCATGGCGGCGAGCGCGTCATAGGGCTGTCCGGCGTTGTGGATGAGCCCGAAGAAGCTCTCGCCTTCGATGCCCTCGCAGAAGGCTTCGAGCGCGGCCTTGTCGGCGAGATCGACCTCATGCGCCTTGATGGTGCGTCCGGGATTGGCCTGCATCAGCTCGTCGGCGAGCGCCTTCGCGGCGTCTCCGGACGAGCGATAGGTGAAATCGACATCGTGGCCGGCGGCCACGAGAGCCCGCACGATGGCCGCGCCGACGCCTTTACCGCCGCCGGTGACGAGAATGCGGGTCATGGTCTCAAGCCCCTTTCGGCTCGGCCCCGAAGACGAGGCAGGTGTTCTGGCCGCCGAAGCCGAAGGAATTCGAGAGCACGTAATTCACGCTCGCGTCGCGCGCCACGTTCGGCACCACATCGAGGGGAATTGCGGGATCCGGCACCTGATAATTGATCGTCGGCGGAATGCGGCCCGTTCCAAGCGTCAGGAGCGACATCACCGCCTCGACAGCGCCGGCGGCGGTGAGCGTGTGGCCGATCATCGACTTGTTCGAGGAGATCGGAAGATTGGCCATGCGCTCGCCGAACACGGCGGTGCAGCTCATGGCCTCCATCTTGTCGTTCTCCGGCGTCGAGGTGCCGTGAGCATTGATATAGTCGATATCGTCCGGCGCGAGGCCGGCGTCGTCGAGAGCCTGGCGGATCGCCGTGATCGCGGGCATGCCGTCCGGCGAGGAGCGGGTTCGGTGGAAGCCGTCGCCCTTCTCGCCGCAGCCGAGCACATAGCCGAGGATTGTCGCGCCGCGCGCCTTTGCGCTCTCCGCGTTCTCCAGCACCAGCGCAGCACCCCCCTCTCCCATGACGAAGCCGTCGCGGTTCTTGGAGAAGGGCTTCGACGCGCCTTCCGGGTTCTCGTTCTGGGTCGAGAGCGCCGAGAGCAGCGAGAAGCGGATGAGCGATTCCGGATTGACCGAACCGTCGGTGCCGATGCAGAGCGCCGCCTGCGTCTCGCCGCGGCGGATCGCCTCGACGCCGAGCTGGATCGCGGTGGCGCCGGACGAGCAGGCAGTCGAGAGCGAGATCGGCGAGCCCTTGGTGCCGAAGCGGTCGGCGACCCGGTCCGCCACCGTGCCGAAGATGAACAGGTCGTGCCAGGGCTTGAAGCGGCCCGTGGCCGCGGCCGTCAGAAGATCCTTATAGGTGACGTCGCCGGTCTGACCCGAGGCCTCGGCCAGCGCCTCGCGCTGCGGCCATTCCATCTCGACCGGCGGAACGGCGATGAACAGCGCGCCCGGGAAGTCCTCCTGGGCGAGACCGGACTGACTGACCGCCTCCTCCGCCGCCAGCGTGGCGAGGCGCTCGGAGAGCACGGGCGCGCAGAAGGGCTCCACATCGACCGAGTCGATGGTGCCCGCAATCGTCGTGCGCAGGCCTTCCGTGGGAAAGCGCTCGATGCGGTGGATGCCGGATTTGCCCGCCGTGAGCGCAGCCCAGGTGTCGTCCTTGCCCTGGCCGAGGGACGTGACCACGCCCATGCCGGTGACGGCGACGAGGGGACGGCCCTGTTGATCGCGAAGCGCCATTGCCTTCTTCCTCAAGCTTTGGTGATGCGGATGGCGCCTTCGCCGCGCCAATGGCCGACGGAGGTCACGAGCGCCTCGCCGGCCTTGCCCTCAGCGATCAGCCCTGCGGCGAGCGCGACGCCCGTGGCAGCCTGGGCCTCGAGCGTATGGCCCACGAGATCGCCGGTGGCATGCACGGCAGCCTTCGGCGCGATGTCCTTGAGCGCCGCCTGCTCCTCTTCCGTGATGCCCTTGATGCCGGTGGCGCCGGACAGCACGAGATCTGGCTTCGCATCAAGTTGCTTCGACAGGGCGTGGAGCGCTCCCTCGACGCTGCCGGCCTTGCGGCGTGAGCGGTCGGAGGCGACGCCGGCAAGAACCGCCAGCGGCTTTGCGCCGCGCGCTGTCGCATGCTCGCGGGATTCGAGGACCAGGAAGCACGCGCCCGAGCCGAGGATCATGCCGCCGCCATCCGCGGGGCGTTCCCATACGGAGGCATAAGGCTTCTTCCAGAGGAAACCGCCCATCTCGTAGATAAGCAGCACGTCGGGACGCTCCGCATTGTAGGCGCCGCCGACCAGAAAGATGTCGTCCTGCCCCGAGGCGATGCGCTCGCGGGCGATGCGGATCGCATCGACCCCGCTCGATTCCTCGCCCATGAAGGTGCGCGAGGCCCCGGTGACGCCGTGGACGATGGAGATGTTGCCTGCCAGGAGATTGGAGAGCTGCGCGAGAAAGAGCGTGGGGCGCAGATCGCCCATCAGGCGCTCGTTGAGGAAGATTCCGGGGTTCTCGGCCTTCGCCAGGCCGGTAAGGATCTGTCCGTCGACCGCATAGTCGCGCTCGCCGCCGCCGGCAGCGACGATGAGCTGCATGCGGCTCTTGAGTGCCGCATCCTCCTTGGCACCCGCAGCATCGAGCGCGAGGCCCGCGGCATAACAGCCGAGCCTCTGCCAGGCCTCCATCTGCCGCTGGTCGGATTTTTTGGGAATCTGCCGGTCCCATTCCAGGGTGCCGACGGGATTGACGGTGAAGGGTGCGAAGGTCTCCGCATCCGTGTTCGGGACGCCCCCGCTCGCCAGCGCCGTCAGATGCGCGCCCACACCTTCTCCGGCGCTCGAGACGAGACCTACGCCCGTGATGACCACATCCCGCATCAAATATTCTCCTCGAGGAGGCCGATGCGCCTGGCTTGCGCACGCATCAGGCCGTCCATGCCTTCCGGGAACGGCATGATCCGGAAGCGCAGCTCCGCGTCGCAGATCGGCTTGCCCTCGGCCGCGATCCTTGCCTTGGTCACCGCATAGCCCGAGCCCTCGTGCTCCAGCTGCGCCGTGACGGTGAGCACCGTACCCGGTCCCACGAAAGTGCGGAAGCGCGCCTTGTCGACGCCCATCAGGAACGGCATGTGGGTGAAGCCCATCAGGCCCAGCACGAGATAGCCGGAGGCCTGAGCCATGGTCTCGGTGAGAAGGACGCCGGGCACGAGGGGGTGGCCGGGGAAATGCCCTTCGAAGACGGGGCTGTCCTGCGGAACGGTGGAGGACGCTTCGATCCGCTTTGCATCGCGGTCGAGGCCCGTCACCCGGTCGATCATTTCAAAATATTCGAGGCGCATTGTTTTGCGGAACCTGTCCCCCTCCCCCTTGTGGGGAGGGGCTAGGGGCGGGGGTGCCAGCGAAGAACTGGACCAGCGTGACGCTTACACCCCCACCTCCAACTCCTCCCCACAAGGGGGAGGAGGGCTGCGTCGCGCCTGCCATCCCGACGAACCCATCAGGGCCTACCCGCCGGGATAGAGCATTTCAAAGTATCAGGCCTGCTTGGCGGCAACCAGAGCGTCGATGCGCGACACGAGGTTCTTCAGGACGAAGTATTCCTCGGCCGGGGCCTTGCCCTCGTTCACTTCCTGCGTCCACTGCTCGAGCGGCAGCTTGATCCCGAAGGCCTTGTCGATGGCGAAGGCGATGTCGAGGAAGGCAAGGGAATCGATGCCGAGATCCTCGATGGCATGGCTCTCGGGCGTGATCTGCTCGCGCGGGATATCGGCGGTTTCCGAAATGATGCCGGCGACGGTCTCGAAGGTGGACGACATGACGCCGCTCTCCTGAACTGCTTGTTGGTCTCAACGATCCAGCGCCGGCAAGCTTTCGAAGGCCCGGTGTCCAGCCGCTCTTTTCGTCAAGGAGGGTTGTTTCGAACGGCACCCCTTACACGAGAGGCGAGTGACCGGCAACCGATTGGTTGCATCTGCCGGCTCAGCTTCGATTCGAAGGCCCGAATTTCGCCTGCGGCAACAACTTGGGACTTAAGCAATTGATTAATCGGCTGCCATCGTCGATAAGGGCGGCCTTCGGCCAAACCGAATTATCTTACATTTAAGACAGATTGCTCGGATCCACGTGTTCAACAGGTTCCTCAAGCCTGAAATCCGCTATGCCCGCCGCATGGCCCGCATCGCGCGCTGGGATCGCCCTGTGGAGGGGCTGTCCGGGCGGCTGCGTGCCTGGGCCCACATGCTCGTCGCCGATCACGGGGTCTTCCGTCTCTTCTACCTGAACAAGCATCAGGTCACCGACCAGCTGTGGCGATCGGCCCAGCCGGCGCCACATCAGATCGCCGCGCTTAAAAGCGAGGGCGTGCGGACGATCATCAACCTGCGCGGCGGGCGCGAGCACGGCTCCTGGCAGCTCCAGAAGGAGGCCTGCGAGCGGCTCGGCATCCATCTGGAGGAATTCGTCGTCCGCTCCCGCGGGGCGCCGGACCGGGAGACGCTGCTCTCCGCCAAGGAATTCTTCGACAGGATCGAGTATCCGGCCGTCCTGCACTGCAAGTCGGGCGCGGACCGGGCCGGCTTCGTCGCCGCCCTCTACCTCGTGGTCTTCGAGGGCAGGTCCATCGACGAGGCCCAGCGCCAGCTCTCCATGCGCTACGGCCATTTCCGCTTCTCGAAGACGGGCATCCTCGACGAGTTCTTCGATCTCTACCGCCGCGAAGGCGAGGCCAAGGGCATCCCCTTCTTGGCCTGGATCGAGACCCGGTACGACGCCGAGGCGCTGGAGCGGAACTTCCGCCCCAGCTTCTGGTCGAGCCTGCTGGTCGACAGGATCATGCGGCGCGAATAGGGCGCAAGCAAACCCTGAGAATCAGGCAGGAAAACCTCTGCACGTCATGGCCGGCCTTGTGCCGGCCATCCCGATCCTGTGGAACGCGGTGCTTTTCATCATCGAGATCACCGGCACCAATCCCCGGATCAAGTCCGGGGAGGTGACGACGTGGGAAGGTGATGGTCGACCGGACCTTTAGGATGACGCCACGAGGCTCGGCTCGTCGTCGGACAACTGCAGGCGATGCAGGCGGGCGTAAGTGCCGCCCCTGCCGATCAGAATCTCGTGCGATCCCGTCTCCGCGATGCGCCCGTTCTCCATCACCACGATCTTCTCGGCATTGCGCACGGTCGAGAGCCGGTGAGCGATGACGAGGGTGGTGCGGCCCTTCATCAGGCGGCGGATGGCATCCTGCACCAGGCGCTCCGATTCGGAATCGAGGGCGCTGGTCGCCTCGTCGAGGAGCAGGATCGGCGCGTCCTTGAGAAAGGCGCGGGCGAGCGAAATCCGCTGGCGCTCGCCGCCGGAAAGCCGCCCGCCCCCGGGCCCGACCACCGTGTCGTAGCCGTCCGGCAGCCTCATGATGAAATCGTGCGCCGCGGCGGCCTTGGCCGCGTCCACGATCTCCTCGTCGGTGGCGTCCGAGCGCCCGAAGGCGATGTTCGCCCGCACCGTGTCGTCGAAGAGAATCACGTCCTGGCTCACCACGGCGATGTCGCGGCGCAGGCTCGCCAGGGTCACGTCGCGCACATCCTGCCCGTCGATCAGGACGGCACCCTGGTTGACGTCGTAGAGGCGCGGCACGAGGGCGAGCAGCGTCGACTTGCCCGAACCGGAGCGGCCGACGAGGGCCGTGGTCTCGCCGGCCTCGGCCACCAGATTGACGCGGTCGAGGGCGACCGCCTCGCCGTCATAGGAGAAGGAGAGATTCGTGAACCGGATCTCGCCGCCCGAGAGCTTGAGCGGCTTGGCATCGGGCCTGTCCTGGATGCGCGGCGTCTCGTCCATGATCGCGAAGGTGCGCTGGAGCGCGGCGGCCGCTTCCTGAACGATGGCGTTGAGGTTGCCGAGGGCCCGGACCGGCTGCGCCGCCATGACGAGGGCGGTGACGAAGCCGGTGAAATCGCCGACCGTGCTGCCGCCGGACAGAATCCGGTGCCCGATCAGAACGAGCACGATGGCGACCGCAAGGCCGCCGCCGGTCTCGAGGATGGGATCCATCCGCCCGCGGGCATTGGCGGCCTTCATCTTCAGGGCGCGCACGTCGTCGAAGGTCTTGGCCGCCTTCGCCTTGAGATAGCGCTCGAGCCCGTAGGTCTTGGCGATCCGGGTGCCGGCGAGGCTCTCGGTGATGAGGCTCGCCATCAATCCCGACTGTTCCTGGGTCGAGATCGCGACCCGGCGCAGTTTGCGGCCGATCTTGTTGACGGGATAGGCGAAGAAAGGCGCGATGACGGCTGCCACGATCGTCAGGACCGGGTCGATCCACAGCATCGCCCCGATCAGGGCGATGATCGTGGTGATCTCGCGCAGGAACACGGTGGAGAGGCGGGTGAGCGCCTCCCGGATGAAGGCGAAATCCGTGGTGAAGCGCTGGGTCAGCGCGGCCGGGCTCTCGCGCCCGATCTGGGCGAGATCCGCCTCGATCATGTGGCCGTAGAGCGCCGTCTGCATGTCGGCCTCGATCCGCGTCACCACCTTGTTGGTGAGGATCGTCAGCGCGAGCAGCGAGAAGCCCTTCACGGAGGTGACCGCGATCACGAAGAGCGGCGCCAGCGCGATGGCCTGCGCATCCTTGGCGTCGAAAGCATCGAAGGCGGCCTTGATCAACACCGGATAGAGGCCCGTCGCGCCGGAGACCAGCACCACGAGCAGCAGCACCAGGGCCAGCGTCTTCGCGTGCGGACGCATCCAGTCCCGCCACAGGCGGCGGATCAGCGGAAGGGTATCGCCCCGGAGGAGGCTTTCACGGGCCATGCTCTGCCTAAATCTTTTTCTGAATCTGTTGCTTTGGCTGGCTCGCGGTTAGCACGCCTTGGCCCGTACCGGCAAATCCAGAACCGTCCTGGGTCTCTGCAAGCGCTGCTTTGCCGCTTCCCGGCAGGGGCGATGCCCTCGACAGGAATGAGGTTCTGTGGCTGCATGGCGCGACCAAACAGGGAAATACCATGACGCTCGAGACTTGGCTCGCCTTCACCGCCGCCTCCGCCGTGCTGCTCGTCATTCCGGGTCCGACGATCCTTCTCGTCGTCTCCTATGCCCTGGGACAGGGCTGGCGCACCGCCCTGCCCATGGCGGTCGGCGTGGCGCTCGGGGATTTCACCGCCATGAGCCTGTCGCTCCTGGGGTTAGGCGCGGTGCTTGCGGCCTCGGCCGGCCTGTTCACCGTGCTGAAATGGTGCGGTGCCGCCTATCTGGTCTGGCTCGGGATCAAGCTCTGGCGAGCCGGCGGAGCGCTCGACGCCAAGCCGCGCACGGATGCCGTCTCCGCCCTGAAGATGCTGGGCCATGCCTGGCTCGTCACGGCGCTCAACCCGAAGGGCCTGACCTTCTTCATCGCCTTCCTGCCGCAGTTCATCGACCCGAAGTCGGATTTCCTGCCGCAGATCGGCGTGTTCGGAGCGACCTTCCTCACCCTCGCCTTCGCGAACGTGATCACCTACGCCCTGATCGCCTCGCGGGCCCGCAGCGTGGTGCAGAGCCCGCGCACCATGCGCGTGATCAACCGCACCGGCGGCAGCCTCCTGATCGGCGCCGGCGTTGCGACGGTGGCGCTGAGAGCTGGGCAGGCCTGAGAGTTTGACCATACCCCGAAGCCCTCATCCTGAGGGCCGCCGCAGGCGGCGTCTCGAAGGACGAGGGCGCTTCCAGTGCACTCTGGATCCTCCTTCGAGACGCAGCTTCGCTGCTCCTCGGGATGAGGTCAGAGAAATCTCCTGTAGGCGCCGAACCGCTTTTATCACACCGCCCGCAAATGCCGGATCGGCCGGCCGGGGGCGATCATCTCGGCAGCGGCGATGATGCCATGGGCGTCGATGCCGAAATGGCGGTAGAGGTCCTTGATCGTGCCGGTCTGGCCGAAATGCTCCACACCCAATGAGCGCGTGCGGTGGCCCATGACCGAGCCCATCCAGGCGAGCGTCGCCGGATGGCCGTCGATGACGGTGATCAGTCCGCAATGGGGCGGCACGTCGCCGAGCAGGCGCTCCACATGGGACCTTGCATGGACGAGGCCGCGCTCGCGGGCGCGCTGCGCCGCCGTCCAGCCGGCATTGAGCCGGTCGGCCGAGGTGATGGCCAACAGCCCGATGTCGCGCCGGTCCTCGGCCATGAGCCCGACCGCCTCGATCGCTTCCGGCGCCACGGCGCCGGTATAGGCGACGACGACCTGGGCGTTCGGCCCGGGCTTCCTGAGCCAATAGGCGCCGGCCCTGATGTCGGAGGCGAGCTCCGGCGTCATCGCGCGCTGCGGCTGCTCGAGGCTGCGGGTCGACAGGCGTAAGTAAACCGAGCCGCCGGTCTCGTCGCGCAGCCAGGTCTGCTCGTCCGCCTCGCCCTCGCCGTCGCGCTGCATGTAGTCGAAGGCCCAGCGCATGATCACGGCGAGCTCGTCGACGAAAGCGGGTTCGAAGGAGGCCAGGCCATCCTGCGCCATGCCGACGAGCGGCGTGCCGATGGATTGATGCGCGCCGCCCTCCGGCGCCAGCGTCACACCCGAGGGCGTGGCGACGATCATGAAGCGGGCATCCTGATAGCAGGCATAGTTCAGCGCGTCGGCGCCGCGATAGATGAACGGGTCGTAGAGCGTGCCGATGGGCAGGATCCGCTCGCCGAAGAGGGAATGCGAGAGGCCGAGCGCCGAGAGCAGGATGAACAGGTTCATCTCGGCGATGCCGAGCTCGATATGCTGCCCCCCCGGCGAGAATTCCCAGTTGTAGGTCGAGGGAATGCGCTCCTTCTTGAAGGTGTCGACCAGGCTTTCGCGGGCGAACAGGCCGCGCCGGTTGACCCAGGCGCCGAGATTGGTCGAGACCGTCACGTCGGGCGCCGTGGTGACGATGCGGGAGGCCAGCGCCTCGTCGGAGCGGGCGAGCTCGTTGAGGATGAACCCGAAGCCCTGCTGGGTCGACATGGCGGGATTGGCCGGGAAGGAAAGCCGCTCCGGCACCGGCACCTGCGGCGCGGCGTAGCGCCTCGTGCCCTTCTGGACGAAGGGCACTTCGGCCAGGAACCTCTCGATCTCGGCCTGCGGGGTCTTCAAGCCCTCGAACTTGTCCCATTCATGGCCGGGACGCACCCCTTGCGTCTTCTGCCAGGCTTCCATCTGGCCCGGCGTCAGCAGACCGGAATGGTTGTCCTTGTGGCCGGCGAGCGGCAGGCCGACGCCCTTGATCGTATAGGCGAGGAAGCAGACCGGACGGTCGTGCTCTCTCGCCTTCTCGAAGGCGTCGAGCAGGCTCGGCAGGTCGTGGCCGCCGAGATTGGACATGAGCTGCGCCAGTTCCTCGTCCGAGCGCTTCTCGATCAGCCGCGTCACCGGGCCCTGATCGCCGAGGTCGTCGAGCAGGCGCTTGCGCCAGGCGGCGCCGCCCTGATAGGTCAGCGCGGAATAGAGCTGGTTCGGGCAGGAATCGATCCAGTCCCGCAGACGCTCTCCGCCGGGCTCCTTGAAGGCCGCCTGCATCAGCGCGCCGTGCTTGAGGATCACCACATCCCAGCCGAAATTGCGGAAGAGCGACTCGAAGCGCTCCCACAGGCCCTCGCGGATCACCGCGTCGAGGCTCTGGCGGTTGTAGTCGATGATCCACCACGTGTTGCGGATGCCGTGCTTCCAGCCCTCGAGCAGCGCCTCGAAGATGTTGCCCTCGTCCATCTCCGCATCGCCCACGAGGGAGATCATGCGGCCTTCGGGCAGGTCCTGGGCCCAGCCATGGGCCTTGACGTAATCCTGCACCAGGCTGGCAAACAGCGTCTGCGCCACGCCGAGGCCCACCGAGCCGGTCGAGAAATCGACGTCGTCCACGTCCTTGGTGCGGGACGGATAGGATTGCGCACCCTTGTAGCCGCGGAAATTCTCCAGCTTCTCGCGGGTCTGGCGCCCGAAGAGATATTGGATCGCGTGATAGATCGGGCTGGCATGAGGCTTCACCGCCACCCGGTCCTCTGGCCTCAAGCCGGAGAAATACAACGCCGTCAGGATCGTCGAGAGCGAGGCCGAGGAGGCTTGGTGCCCGCCGATCTTCAACCCGTCCTCGTTGGCGCGCAGGTGATTGGCGTTGTGAATCGTCCAGGTCGAGAGCCAGAGCACCTTGCGCTCGAGTTCCTTCAGAATGCTCAGGTGCCGTGCGTCGGCCATGGCTTCCTCCCAATTCTTGGGAGAAGTCTAACGCGGGGTGCTTGGCAGACGAGATCAAATTGACGGTCTTGCGCGGATTATTTTAACTCATTTCACCAATTTTGACCGCGTATTTGGTGAATCATGGCAGATCGCAAGCTCGACGATATCGACCGCCGCATCCTGGCCGCGTTGCAGGCCGACGGTCGCATGACGGCCCAGCAACTGGCCGACCGGGTGGGCCTCTCGCCCTCTCCCTGTGCGCGGCGCGTGCGCCTGCTGGAGGAGGCCGGGATTGTGAAGGGCTATGTGGCCGTGATCGACCAGGCCAAGGTCGGGCTGCCGATCAGCGTCTTTGCGTCGGTCAAGCTGGAACGGCAGCGGGAGGACGATCTCGACCGCTTCTCGCAGGCGGTCGCGCGCTGGCCGGAGGTGGTCGATTGCTATCTGATGACCGGGCAGAGGGACTATCTGCTGCGGATCGTGGTGGGCGATCTCGAGTCCTACGAACGCTTCATCAAGGACAAGCTGACGCGTCTCGACGGCGTGGCCTCGATCGAGTCGAGTTTCGCCCTGGGACAGGTGAAGCGGTCGAACGCGCTGCCGATCCCCCTGCTCGCCTCGAAACGAGCCGAATGAAGCAAGGATAGTGCGGAGCATCGGATGAGATCCCAAAAGCGGGTCCACTTTTGGATCCGATGCTCTGGTCCAGACAGCAAAAAACCGCCCGAAGGCGGTTTTTGGAGTTCCAGTGGGTTCTGGAAATTGGAGCGGGCGAAGGGATTCGAACCCTCGACCCCAACCTTGGCAAGGTTGTGCTCTACCCCTGAGCTACACCCGCGCTCCGCGACGCCGAGGCGCCGTTGCGAGGCCCGTGATTTGCCCGAAATCGCGGCGCTTTGCAAGAGGGGCGGGCAGAACTTTTCCGGCAAACCCTTGAGCCTGCCCTTGAGCCTGCTTCATCCGGTCGCTAGAAGCCCAAGCAAGATTTGGAGGTTCGCCTTGACCCATCTCTCCCCGCAGGAACTTCTGGATCGCCTGTCCTCGCTCGGCATCAAGGCCGAGACCGTGGAGCACGCGCCGGTCTTTACCGTGGCCGAATCGAAATCGGTCAAGGAGCAGGTGCCGGGCGCCCATTCCAAGAACCTGTTCGTGAAGGACAAGAAGGGTCGCTTCTTCCTGATTTCCGCCAAGCACGACACCGAAATCGACCTCAAGCGGACGCACGCGGTCATCGGCGCCTCGGGGCGCCTGTCCTTCGGCTCGGCCGAGCAGCTGCGCGCCCTGCTCGGGGTCGAGCCCGGCTCGGTCACCGCCTTCGCGGTGGTGAATGATACGGAAGGCAGGGTGACGATGGTGCTCGACGCCAACCTCATGGAACATGAGCGGGTGAACTTTCACCCGCTCATCAATTCCATGACCACCGGCGTGTCGCGGGAGGATCTGATGACCTTCCTGCGCGCCACGGGGCACGACCCGCTCGTCCTGCGCCTGCCGGAGCCAGCGGTGGAATTGCCAGACCACGCTTAAGCTCCCATGTATGGAGCGTCCTTCTCACGACTCTCACCTTTCGAGGATCGCATGCTCTCCGATAATCCCGTTCCCTCCGACGATCTCGTGAAGGACACCACCACGGCGACGTTCCGTCAGGACGTGCTGACCGAATCCATGCAGCAGCCGGTGCTGGTGGATTTCTGGGCGCCCTGGTGCGGCCCCTGCAAGCAGCTCACCCCGATCCTGGAAAAGGCCGTGCGCGCCGCCGGCGGCAAGGTGAAGCTCGTCAAGATGAACATCGACGAGCACCCGCAGATCGCCGGCCAGCTCGGCGTGCAGTCGATCCCCGCCGTCTTCGCCTTCCAGCGCGGCCAGCCGGTGGACGGCTTCATGGGCGCCCTGCCGGAAAGCCAGATCAAGGGCTTCATCGAGCGCCTCGTCGGGCCGCTCGGGCCGAGCGCGGTGGATGAACTGCTGGCCGAGGCCGACGGGCTGGCGGCGGAGGGCGATATCGGCGGAGCGGCCGAGCTCTATTCCGGCGTCCTCGCCCAGGACCCGGAAAACGTGGCGGCCCTTGCCGCCCTCGTGAAGCTCCATGTGGAGGTAGGCGATCTGGAGGGCGCGAAGAGCTTCCTCGCCATGGCGCCGGAGACCAAGGCCAACGATCCGGCCATTGCCGGCGCGCGGGCGGCGCTCGAGCTCGCCGAACAGGCGGGCTCGCTGGGCGACCTCGCGGATCTGCAGCGCCGGATCGAGGCCGATCCCGCGGACCATCAGGCCCGGTTCGATCTCGCCGTCGGCCTGAACGCCCGTGGACGACGCGAAGAAGCAGCCAATCACCTCCTTGAAATCGTCCGCCGCGACCGCAATTGGAACGAGGACGGCGCACGCAAGCAGCTCGTCCAGTTCTTCGAGGCCTGGGGCCCGACGGATGCGATGACGCTGGCAGGACGGCGGAGGCTCTCCTCGCTCCTGTTCTCTTGACGCCGTAAAGCGCTTTGGGAGATCCGGATGGGAATGAACGCGGTATACCGAGGGCCGGAGGATTGCCCGTCGGTCATCCCGGTTTTCCCCCTGCCCGGCGCGCTGCTGCTTCCGCGCGGCCAGATGCCCCTGAACATCTTCGAGCCGCGCTATCTGGCGATGGTGGATGAGGCGCTGAGGGGCGAGCGCGTCATCGGCATGGTGCAACCCGATGCCGACAACGATTCCCATGCCACAGTGCCGAAGCTCTACCGGGTCGGCTGCGCCGGGCGCATCACCCAGCTCGCGGAAACCGGGGATGGGCGCTACCTCGTCACGCTGATCGGCGTCGCGCGCTTCCGCATCGAAGAGGAGCTGGCGCAGAAAGATCTTTTCCGGCGCTGCCGCGTGAGTTTCGAGCCCTTCGGCTCCGACTTCACGGCGCGGGCCGGAGAGAACGAGGTCGACCGGGCAGGCGTGGTGAAAGCCCTGCGCGACTTCGTCGAGGCGGTGCATGTGAAGGTCGATTGGCGCGGCATCGAGGAGGCGCCGAACGAGGCGCTCGTGAATGCGCTCTGCATGATGAGCCCCTTCGGCGTGCGCGAGAAGCAGGCCCTGCTCGAGGCGCCGAACCTCAAGACCCGCGCGGAAGTGCTGATCGCACTCACCGAGATCGAGCTCGCCCGCGGCGGCGCCGGCTCCGACTCGACCCTGCAATAGACGAGCTACCTTAGGAATAACGACGATGGTGCCCGAGACCACCCCGAGCGACGAACCTCAGCCCGTGGAGGCGACGCGGATCGATCCCAAGCTCCTGGAGCTTCTCGTCTGCCCGCTCACCAAGGAAACCCTTGAATACGACGCCGCCCGGCAGGAACTGATCAGCCGCCGCGCCAAGCTCGCCTACCCGATCCGCGACGGCATCCCGATCATGCTGCCGGAAGAGGCGCGGCCGCTGGGGGATTGAGTTCGTTCAAGACGCTGTCATCCCGGACGGCGTGAGCCGATCCGGGATCGTCGGACGAGAGTAGCGCGGGTATCCCCTCCCTCCTTGTGGGGGAGGGCTAGGGAGGGGAGTGTGAGCGCCATGCTGGTTCCAGTCCTGCGCTTCACCCCCCTCTCCAACTCTCCCCCACAAGGAGGGAGAGGGTCCCAGCGCCTCATCCTGCATGCGATCCCGGATCGGCTTCGCCGTCCGGGATGACGCTCACTCCCCTCTTCCCGCAATCGCCTCGGCCAGCGCCAACGTCCTCTTCGCCATTTCCGCGTGCAGCCTCTCGACCATGCGGCCGTTGAGGCTGATGGCGCCCTTGCCTGCGTTCTCCGGCTGCTCGAAAGCAGCCATGATGGCGCGGGCGCTCTCCACATCCTCCGGCGAAGGCGCGAAGATCTCGTTGGCGGCGGCGATCTGGTCCGGATGGATCAGCGTCTTGCCGTCGAAGCCGCAATCGCGGCCCTGCTCGCACTCGGCGCGAAAGCCATCCGCGTCGGACAGGCCGTTATAGACCCCGTCGAGAATATCGATGCCGTGCGCCCGCGCGGCAGCGAGCGCGCTCATCAGCCAGGGCAGCATCGTCGCACGGCCCGGCAGCAGGCGGGCGCGGGTGTCCTTGGCGAGGTCGTTCGTGCCCATCACGAAGCAGGACAGGCGCGTGTCGACGTCGTGCGCAGCACTCGCGATCGATTCCGCCCGCAGGATCGCGAGCGGCGTCTCGATCATGGCCCAGATCCGGGTGCGCTCGGCTGCGCCGAATTTGCGCAATCGCAGGCCGACCGCCGCGAGCGGCTCGGCGGAAGACACCTTCGGCACGAGGATCGCATCCGGCGCCGCAGCAATGGCAGCAGTGAGATCCGCCTCGCCCCAGGGCGTGTCGAGCGCGTTGATGCGAATCACCAATTCCCGCTTCCCATAGCCGCCCGCCTGCACTGCAGCGCAGACTTTTTCACGCGCCTCGGCCTTCGCATCGGGCGCCACCGCGTCCTCGAGGTCGAAGATCACCACGTCCGCGGCGAGCGATTTGGCTTTCTCGATGGCCCGCGCATTGGAGCCGGGCATGTAAAGCGCGCTGCGGCGCGGACGAATGGGGGTCATGGCGTTTTCCTCGAGCGACAGAGCGGTTTTAGTGATGGTCCACGGGGAAGAACAGTGTCATTCCCGGCCTGCGGAGGAACATCAGGTATGTGGGTTGCGGGCGTCGACGGCTGCCGCGCCGGCTGGATTGCGGTGCTCACGCGGGTGGAGGATCCGAACGTCCATCGCATCGTTACGGCACCGACGCTCGAGGCCATTGCCGATGCGCCGGAGCGTCCGGCCGTGATCGCCGTCGACATGCCCATCGGCCTGCCCGAGTACACGCAAGGCTCGGGGCGCGCGCCGGATCAGATGATTCGCCCGCTCCTCGGCGAGCGGCAATCCTCCGTCTTCGCCATCCCCTCGCGCCGCGCCGTCGACGCCATGGACTACGCGGAGGCCTGCACGATCGCCGCCGCCACCTCGGATCCGTCGCGAAAGGTCTCGCGGCAGGGCTTTGCCATCTTCCCGAAGATCCGCGAGATCGATGCGCTGCTGCGCGCAAGGCCCGACCTGCTGCCGCGCATCTACGAAGTCCATCCCGAACTCGCCTTCTGGGCCCTCAACGGCCGCCGGGCGCTCACCCAGCCGAAGAAGGTGAAGGGCACGCCTCATAGACCGGGCATGGATCTGCGGCGTGACCTTCTTAAGGAGTCAGGCCTTCTGCCCGGCGCCCTGATCGAGGCCCTTCCGCCGCGCGGTGCCGCCCAGGACGACCTGCTCGATGCGCTTGCGGGGTTGACCGTGGCGCTCGATCTCGCGAGAGGTGGAGGACAATCCTTTCCCGACCCGCCCGGCCGCGACGCTCACGGCCTGCCCGTCGCCATCTGGACGCTCCGCCCAAAGCCTTGAAGGTTCGACCATGACCATCACCCGCACCGAGATCGAAGCGGCCCATGCCCGCATCGCCCCCCATATCCGCCGCACGCCTCTCCTGAACCTGGGAAGCGCCTTCGGTCATGACGGGCCGGTGAGCCTGAAGCTGGAATTCCTGCAGCATGCGGGCTCGTTCAAGACCCGCGGCGCCTTCAACACCCTGCTGTCTAACGAGGTGCCGGCGGCCGGCGTCGCGGCCGCGTCCGGCGGCAATCACGGTGCGGCGGTGGCCTACGCGGCAAGCCAGCTCGGCGTGAAGGCACGCATCTTCGTGCCGGAGATCTCGAGCCCCGCGAAGATCGCCGTCATCCGCTCGCACGGGGCCGAGGTGGTGATCGGCGGTGCGCGCTATGCGGACGCCCAGGATGCCTGCGATCTTTATGTGGCCGAGAGCGGTGCGCTGCGCATCCATCCCTTCGCGGCCGAGAGCACCGTGACCGGCCAGGGCACGGCGGGGCTCGAATGGGAACAGGACGGCCCTGCCCTCGACACGGTGCTGGTGGCGGTCGGCGGCGGCGGCCTCATCAGCGGCGTGGCGAGCTGGTGGGCCGGGCGGGTGAAGGTGGTGGGCGTCGAGCCCGAAGGCTCGCGCGCGCTTCATGCCGCCCTCGAAGCGGGCGGTCCCGTCGATGTGGACGTGGATTCGGTCGCCGCCGATTCGCTCGGCGCGAAGAACACCGGCGATCTCGTCTATTCGATCTGCCGCCGGAGCGTCGATCACGTGGCCCTCGTTGCGGACACGGCGATCCGCGACGCCCAGCGGCTCTTGTGGCGCGACTATCGCATCGCGTCCGAGCCCGGAGGCGCCGCGGCTCTGGCCGCGCTCATCTCCGGGGCCTATAAACCCCGCTCGGGCGAGCGCGTCGGCGTGCTTCTGTGCGGCGCCAATGTCGAGCTCGCCAAGCTTGCCGAGATCACTCATCCGTAATGGAAGGACGACCATGTTCCCGCAACGTCTGACCGAAGGCTACCGTGCGTTTCTCGACGACCGCTTCCCGCGCGAGAAGAACCGCTTCGAGGCTCTCGCGGAAAAAGGCCAGTCGCCCGAGGTCATGATCATCGGCTGCTGCGACAGCCGCGTCTCGCCGGAGGTGATCTTCGATGCGAGCCCGGGCGAGATGTTCGTGGTCCGCAACGTGGCCAATCTCGTTCCGCCCTTCGAGACCGGCGGCGATTTCCACGGTACCTCGGCGGCGCTCGAATTCGCCGTGCAGGCCCTTCGCGTGAAGCATATCGTGGTGCTGGGACACGCCCGCTGCGGCGGCGTACGCGCCTTCGCGGACGATACCGCACCGCTCTCGCCCGGCGACTTCATCGGCCGCTGGATGAGCCTCATCAAGCCGGCCGGCGAGCGGCTGGGACCGAACAAGGGCGATCTCGAGGACTATCTGCCGCGGCTCGAACTCGCCGCCGTCGAGAACAGCCTGAAGAACCTGATGACGTTCCCCTGTGTGCGCATCCTCGTCGAGCGCGGCAAGCTCCAGCTCCACGGCGCCTATTTCGGCGTCGCGTCCGGGGTGCTGCTGGTGCGCGATCCCGAGACCGGGGAATTCAAGCCGGCGGTGGAAGGTGTCCCGGAGCGGTTTTCGATGTTTTCGGCGCGTGATGCGGGGCCGCTCTGAGAGGTTTGTCTCACTGTCATTCCGGGGCGCCGCAGGCGAGCCCGGAATCCATAACCGCTAACGGTTCAGAAATAGACGCGGCGCTGCTCGTTCATTCTTGAGACATCGTGTTTATGGATTCCGGGCTCCGCTGCGCGGCCCCGGAATGACAGTGGAGAGCACTTCAGAAACGAAAATGGCCGGGACGAGCCCGGCCATTGCGATAACGATCGATCGACGACTTAAGCCGCCTGCTTCTTCGGCTTGAGCAGCCCGCGATTGGCCATGGCTTCGGCGATCTGCACGGCGTTGAGCGCCGCGCCTTTGCGCAGATTGTCGGAGACGCACCAGAAGGACAGGCCGTTCTCGACCGTGATGTCCTCGCGGATGCGGGAGATGTAGGTGGCGTCCTCGCCCGCTGCCTCGTGCGGGGTGATGTAGCCGCCGGGCTCGCGCTTATCGACCACCATGATGCCGGGCGCCGCGCGCAGGATGTTGCGCGCCTCATCCGCCGTGATCGGCTTCTCGAACTCGACGTTCACCGCTTCCGAATGGCTGATGAAGACCGGCACGCGCACGCAGGTGGCTGTGAGCTTGATCTTCGGGTCGAGAATCTTCTTGGTCTCGGCCACCATCTTCCATTCTTCCTTCGTGTACCCGTCCTCCATGAACACGTCGATGTGCGGGATCAGGTTGAAGGCGATGCGCTTGGGGAACTTCTTCTCCTGCACGTCCTGCAGGGAATAGAGCGCCTTGGTCTGGCGGTCGAGCTCGTCCATGCCGTCCTTGCCGGCGCCGGAGACCGACTGGTAGGTGGCGACGACCACGCGCTTGATGGTGGCGGTGTCATGGAGCGGCTTCAAGGCCACGACTAGCTGGGCCGTGGAGCAGTTCGGGTTGGCGATGATGCCCTTCTTCATGTCGCGCAGCGCCTCGGCGTTCACCTCGGGCACCACCAGCGGCACCTCCGGGTCGTAGCGCCAGGCGGAGGAGTTGTCGATCACGACCGCGCCCTGGGCGGCGATCTTCGGCGACCATTCCTTGGAGACGTCGCCGCCGGCGGACATGAGGCAGATATCGACATCGGAGAAGTCGTAGGTGTCGAGGGTCTTCGTCTTGAGCGTCTTGTCGCCGTAGGAGACTTCCGACCCTTGACTGCGGCGGGAGGCGAGCGCCACCACCTCATCGGCCGGGAAGGCCCGCTCCGAGAGGATGCTCAGCATCTCGCGGCCCACATTGCCGGTCGCACCGACGACGGCGATCTTGAAACCCATTGGACTTCTCCTGTTGCGCTCTCCCCGGAAACTGAAAAACCCTGTTCGGGTGTCGCCTCTCGCCCCGAGGGAGAGAGGACCGGGGACGACGAGGCTTATTCGGCTGTTGTCGCAGCCGTCGTGGCGGTTTTCGTTTTGCTCGTCGTCTGAATGAGCAGCGCCATTGCCATCGTCCATCGAAAAAGCCCGGACCGGGCTTCGATACGCCGCCAGCAACACACCAAAGTCACGCTGCCGTCAAGCGTTTCCTCGCCCGCAAAAGCTTTCAATCGCCGGTCAGCACATCGGTCGAGAGATTGAAGCGGTAGAAGACCTTGTTCATCCGCTCGGCGCCGAGGCGCTCGTAGAAGGCCTGCGCGCCGGCATTGGTGCCGTCGGTGGTGAGATCGATGCGCGTCAGCCCCTGCGCCCGGGCGAAATCGGCGAGCCAGCGCATCAGCACGAGGCCCACAGCCTGCCCACGGGCGTGGCTGTCCACGAAGAGTTCCTTGACGAAGAGCAGGCCCGTGAGCCGGAAGCCGGGCCGCAGCACGGCAAAGCAGGCAAGGCCCACGGCGCGGCCATCGCGAAAGGCCAGGGCATAGCGCGTGCCCTCCGCTTCCCGCATGGAGCGCTCGACCATCGCCCGTGTGGGCTCGAGGGGCTGCGCAACCTCGGGGCCGACATAATGCAGGTCCACCGCACGGACCAAGGCTGCGACCTCGGCCGCGTCCTCCGGAGTGGCAAGGCGGACGGCGATATCGGGCATGCGGGACTCTGATCGGTTAAGCTCTGGTTTACCTTGCTTAGCAAAACCTTTCGATGCCTGGCCAGTGTCACGCTAGAACATGTTGATGACAGGGTTTCGGGACTTGATTGGTTTTTAGCGATGCCGCGGGCGGTTTATGCGGAATGGGATGAGGAGGACGTCGCCGACTGGGTCGACGAGCGGCCGTCCCGTCGCCTGCGCCGGAAGCGTCTGCCCTGGTTTCGCATCGTCCTGATGTCGTCCTGCAGCATAGCCGGCCTCGTCTATTTCGCCCTCGAGCGTGAGCAGAATGGGCGTCCGGCCGAGCGCGCGAAGGCCGTTCCCACCGCGGCTCTGCTGGCCCCCGCCCCGTCCTGGACGCCGCTGCCGGCCTCAGGCCCGGTTTATTCTCTCGCCAACGCCCCCGGTCAGATGACTTCCGAAGCGCGCCAGCATGCGGACGGGGCGCGGGAGGACAGCCTGGTCCTCGGACGCTTCGGCGATTTCCGCTATGCGCAGCTTGCGCTCACACAGGGAAATGCCGAGACGGCGGGGAGCTTCTACATCGACATCGTCCGCCGGGCCGCCCGTTCCGGCCTCGCGGTGGCGCATCTCGGCCAGGGGCGGATGATCGCGACGAAGTTCGGCCCGGTCGAAGCCGCTCCCCTGACCCTGTCGGCCAGGACCGAGCAGGCCTGCCAGGCCTTCCGCTTCACCGACGAGGATTCCGCCTTCGCCTTCCAGGGCTGGCTCTGCGGTTCCTCCGCACCCGACGACGCGCAGGTGGCCTGCTTCATCGACGGCCTCGCGCTCACAGGCGGCAGCAACCCGTCCCTGAAGGCCGTGTTTGTCCGGGCCGAGCGCAACCGCACGGAAGCCTGCGGGCCGGCCGCGCGCACCGCCTCGGTCGCCGTCAAACCTCCGGCCCGACCGTAATCCGCACCCGGTGCATGACGTTGCAGCCGTAGCCGTTCGGGTTCCAGTTGGCGGCATGGAAGGGCTGGGCGCGTCCTTGGGAATCGGTGGCGCGGGCAAAAATCTCGTACGTGCCGTCGCCCGGCAGCGGCAGGGGGATCTGCCAGCGTACCCAGTCGTAGCGATTGCGCGGCTTCGTCATCGCCGCCTCGACCCAGGTCGCACCGCCATCGAGGGTCACATCGACCCGCGCCACGCCATCGTCGCCCGCCCAGGCTGCACCCCGAACCGCGAGGGAGCGCGTGCCTTCGGGAAAGCGCGCGCCGTCGGCAGGCGAAGACAGGATGCTGCGCACGGGCATCGATTCGAGAACACGCAGCGCGACTCCCTTGCCGTCGGAGCCCGGCGCCAGGGGATTTACCGGCAGGCGATAGGACAGGCCGGTCATGCCCGGTCCGTCATGCTCGCGATCGCGGATCCAGATCCGGGTAAGCCATTTCTGGCTCAACGATCCCGGCCAGCCCGGCACGATGAGGCGCAAGGGGCCGCCGTGGAGGAAGGGCAAGGGCTCGCCGTTCATGGCCCAGACGAGGAGCGTGTGCTCCTCCAGCGCCTTGGCGATCGGTACCCCGCGCGACATGGCCTGATGCTCGCGGCTGCCATGCTTGTCGGGATCGGCTCCGAAATGGCCGGTGAACAGGGCGCTGTCCTTCAGGCCCGCCTCGCGCAGCACGTCGCTCAAGGACACGCCCGTCCATTCGGCGCAGCCGGCGCCGCCATTCGTCCAGGGATTGCCTTCGGCTGCGGGTTCGAAGAAGGAGCGGCCGTTGCCGCCGCATTCGAGCACCATGCGATAGGTCTTGTGCGGAAAACGACGCTTCAGTTCCGCAAGCGTCAGGTGGAGCGGGCGCTCCACCTCGCCATCGATGGTGAAGCTCCAGGCTTCCGGATCCGCGGCGGGCTCAGGCATCAGGCCATTGTTGCGCACGAAGAAGTGCGCGATCGGCGTCGTCTCGTCGTCGAGCAGCTCCTCCGGCGTCTCGGCGACCAGCGGGAATTCGCCCAAAAGGCTCAGACCCTTTTTTGCCGATAGAGCGCCACCAAGCTTGGGTTTATCCTGCATCGGCCGTTGCCCCTCTTAAGCCCACCGTAACGTTACGCTTCGACGGAACCATTTTAACAGCCTCGCCTTGTTCTGACAGTATCCGACGGTATCTGCACGTGTTGACGGCGCACAACATGAAGGTCCATGCGCCATTCTTGGAGGTTCACCCATGCGCCGCTTCGCACTTTTGGGTTTGGCTTCATTGGCTGCGCTCACCGCGCTTTCGGTGGCGGCGGATGCACAGACCCGGGATCGCCCCCTCGTTCTCCGCGTCCAGCCCCGCAGCTTCCTCGATCCGGGGCCGGTCGTGCCGGTCGGCTCGATCAATCCGGGCTATACGGGCTATGGTCAGGCCCAGTCCTATCTGTCGACCCCGCCCTATGCTCCCAACGGCGCGGGCTTCGGGGTCGCCACGCTGCCAGATCCGATCACCAACGGACCTTACGTCGGATCACGCAATCCCTTCCCCATGTTCGGCGTTCCGGATGTCGGGGTGACGGGCTCTACCCGTTAATCGCCGCTCTCAAAGAAAGCCCCGGGTCATGGCCCGGGGCTTTGCTTTTTACGACTGGGCTTCCAGTTCCTTGACGATGGCGTCGCCCACGTCCTGCGTGCCGACCGCATTCGCGCCTGGCGCCGCGATGTCCTTGGTGCGGGTGCCGGAGGCGAGCACGCTGGCGATCGCCTTGTCCAGGCGATCCGCCTCGTCCGTGAGGCCAAAGGAATAGCGCAGAGCCATGCCGAAGGAGCCGATCATGGCGATGGGATTGGCGAGCCCCTTGCCGGCGATGTCCGGCGCGGAGCCGTGCACGGGCTCGTAGAGCGCCTTGCGCTTGCCGGTCGTGGGATCCTCTGCGCCCAGCGATGCGGAAGGGAGCATGCCGAGCGATCCGGTGAGCATGGCGGCGATGTCGGAGAGAATGTCGCCGAACAGGTTGTCGGTGACGATCACGTCGAACTGCTTCGGATTGCGCACCAGCTGCATGGCGCAGTTGTCGGCGAGCACGTGCTCGAGCTGGACGTCCGAGAACTCGGCCTTGTGGATGCGGGTGACGACCTGGCGCCAGAACACGCCGGTCTTCATCACGTTGAACTTTTCGGCCGAGGAGACCTTGTTGCGGCGCTTGCCCGCGAGATCGAAGGCGACCCGTGCGATGCGCTCGACTTCGTGGGTGTGATAGAGCTGCGTGTCGACGGCGCGCTGCGAGCCGTCCTCCAGGGTCACGATCTCCTTCGGCTCGCCGAAATAGACGCCGCCGGTGAGCTCGCGCACGATCATGATGTCGAGGCCTTCGACGACTTCGCGCTTGAGCGAGGAGGCATCGGCAAGCGCCGGATAGCAGATCGCGGGACGCAGATTCGCGAAGAGGCCGAGATCCTTGCGCAGGCGCAGAAGGCCGGCCTCGGGACGCACCGCATAGGGAACCGTGTCCCATTTCGCGCCGCCGACGGCGCCGAAGAGCACCGCGTCTGCTGCCTGAGCGCGATCCATGGCCGCTTCCGAGATCGCCGCGCCGTGCGCGTCATAGGCCGAGCCGCCGACGAGATCCGTCTCGGTCTCGAAGCCGACGCCCCGCTTGCGGAACCAGCCCACAATCTTCTCGACTTCGCGCATGACCTCCGGGCCGATGCCGTCGCCGGGGAGAAGGAGAAGCTTGTGCGTTGCCATGTTGCAGTGTCCTCAGCTCGAATTTTTGCGTCGTTATTCCTGGGCCTGCCGCTAGAACCCATGGTCCCACATTGCACAACCTCATCCTGAGGAGCAGACGTCAGTCTGCGTCTCGAAGGAGGTTTCAGTGCTCTCTGGATCCTCCTTCGAGACGGCCGCTTTGCGGCCTCCTCAGGATGAGGACTCAGAAAAACCACCGGGGCGGCCATGCAACGTGGATGGCCGGGTCGGGCCCGGCCGTGACGAGAGGGTTTAGGCGCGCGACCCTTGCCTTGGCAAGCATTTGTCGTGTTGGCCGTTAGGCGAACTCGCCGGAAATATCCCCCATCCGCCGGTCCCTCGGCGTCCGCACCACGGTCACCGAACAGGGGGCCTCCGCCACGACCTGGGACGAGACGCTGCCGAGATAGCGCCGGAGCGCGGAGGAGGCGCGCGCACCGATGACGATGTGATCGACATTGTTGCGGCGGGCATAATCGACGAGGGCGGCGGCGGGATCCGGCGCCTCCAGCACGCTGTAGGAGATCCGCTCGCTCGGGATGTCGAGCGCGGCGCCCCAATGCCTGAGCTGCACGAGGCGCTGGACGTGCAGGCTCCGCCCCTCCTCGTCCTCCAGGATATCCACCGCGATGCGGGAGGTCTTCAGGACGTTGACGCAGGCGATGCGGGCCTCGCCCTCGATGGACAGGATCCGCCCGATCATCAGGCGCTGGGCCTCGGCGAGATCCTCGGCTCCGGACGACAGATCGATGGCTACGAGCACGATGGGCGCACGGGACAACTGGCCCGCGATGTTGGGCGCCTCGAGAGGCTGAGCCTTTCGCGCCTTGAGCCAGCGCCGGAACGTCTTCACCCCGCCGTCCCGTTCCAGGCGTGCGGCACGCTCCGTGAGCTTCACATGCGCAGGATTTTCCAGGTCGAGGGCAAGCAGGGCCGCGGTGGCATAGCGATCCTGCGGATCGACCTCGAGGCAGCGCAGGATCACCTCCTGCAGCCAGGGCGGGCAGTCCGGGGCGAGTGCCCGCGGCGGCACCGGATCGCGCCACAGGCGGCGCCGGATCTGCCCGCCGCGCGGATTGCCGAAGGGGCGCTTTCCCGTGACGAAGAAATACAGCATCACGCCGAGCGCGAAGAGATCGCTGCGCGGATCCGCCCGGTCCTGCAGCACCTGTTCCGGCGCCATGTAGGGCGTGGTGCCGAAGGGCTCGCGGAACTCCTCGGCCAGAAGGTCCGGCAGGCGCTCGTGGCGGGCGAAGCCGTAATCGATGAGGACCGCCTCGCCCGTTTCGCGGATCATCACGTTGCTCGGCTTCACGTCGAGATGGATCACATGCTGCCGGTGAAGATCGTGCAGCGCATGCGCCACCTTCGCGCCGATAGTGACGACCTCGGGCCAGGGCAGCGGCACCGCATCGAGATGTTTTTTGAGCGATTCGCCCGGGATCCGCTCCATGACGATGTAGGGCATCGGCTCGAGCGGACCGGTCGCCACGAAACGGGGCACATGCACGCCCGAAAGGCGCGGCATGATCATCTGCTCGGTCTCGAAACAGACGATGGGCAGGGGATCGTCGCTGTCGACGAGCAGCGGGATCTTCATGACCAGCGGCGTCGGATCGCCTTCCCGGGTGACCGCCCAGAGCTGCGCCATGCCGCCGGTGCCGAGATGTTCGAGAAGCGTGAAGCCGTCGATCTCCGTTCCGGGGCTGAGGCGCCAGCGCATGCGCTACCGCCCCTCTTCGAGGCGCAGCGCCAGCTTTTCCGGCAGGCCCGCCTCCCGCACCTTCCGGGCGGCCGTCGCATTGTCGTAGGGCACGCGCAGGTAGCGCAGGGTCTGGCGGGCCGTGTCGAAGACGGCATAGTTCGCAGCCGGCACCCCGTCGCGCGGCTGCCCGACGGCGCCGATCACCGCGAGCCAGGTGCGGCTCGGCAGAAGCGGGATGTCGTTGTCGCCCACCGGCGAGAAGGCGCCCACCTTGGCGGTGGTGCTCATGTGGTAGAGCATGGGCACATGCACATGGCCGCAGAAAGTGATGTGCGCGTCGACCCGTGAAAAATGCCGGATCGCCTCCATGGGGCCCGACATGTAGTCCCAATTGCGCGGCGCGTAGCCGTTGGCATGGACATAGAGAACGCTGCCTTCCTCATGGATGAGGGGAAGGTCGGCGAGGAAGCGGCGCTGCTCGAGCCCGAGCTGATTGCGCGTCCAGCGGATCGCCTCGCGGGCGACGCTGTTCATGTCCTCGTCGGAGCCGTCGATGGCCGCATCGTGGTTGCCGAGAAGCGCAACGGCGCCCTTGTCCACCAATCCCCTGACCTGATCGACGACCCAGGCCGGATCGGCGCCGTAGCCGACGAAGTCGCCGAGGAAGATCAGCCGGTCGACGCCGATGAGACGCGTATGGGCAAGGCAGGCCGACAACGCCTCGCGGTTGCCGTGGATATCGGTGAGGAGGGCAATGAGCATGGGGACAGTACACTCCCAAACTCACAGGCCTTGCAACCTGCCTGATCGCTGACCCAGCGCGCAAGCTTACCCCCGCAGCGCCTGCAGCACCTTTCCGCCGGGCCGGCCGCGCGGTTCGAGACCGATGCGGCGCTCCACGTCCTTGATGGCTTCGCGGGTCTTGGCGCCGATCTTGCCGTCCGGCTCTCCCACATCGTAGCCGCGGGCGGTGAGGAGCTGCTGCAATTCGCGGCGCTGGGCGCGCGAGAGCGGCGGATCGTCGGTCGGCCAGGCCGCCTGGATGCCGGACAGGCCTTTCAGGCGGTCGCCGAGGAGCGCGATGGCGAGCCCGTAGGACTCGGCGGCGTTGTAGGAATAGACCGCGTCGAAATTCTTGGTGACGACGAAAGCCGGGCCGTTCACGCCGGCCGGAATGAGGATGCCGGCGGCGTAATTGCCCGAGAGCGGACGCCCGTCGATCCGGGTGACGCCCATGGCGGCCCAGGTGGCGAGCGGCTTCTTGTTCCTGCGCCCGGCAAGATTTGCATTGAAGTTTGCCGGCAGGCGCACCTCGTAGCCCCAGGGCAACCCGTTCACCCAGCCGGCTTTTTTCAGGAAGTTGGCGGTGGAATGCACCGCGTCCGGCACGGAGGTCATGATATCCCGGTGCCCGTCCCCGTCGCCGTCGACGGCGAGGCGCTGGAAGGTCGAGGGCATGAACTGGGTGTGGCCGAAGGCGCCGGCCCAGGAGCCGCGCAAATTCGCCGGGTTGATGTCCCCGTCCTGCACGATCTTGAGCGTCGCCATCAGCTCGCCCTTGAAATACTCGTTGCGGCGCGGCGCGTAGCAGACGAGCGTCGTGAGCGACTGCACGAGCGGCCTTCCCCCGATATCCTTGCCGAAATTCGATTCCACACCCCAGACGCCGGCGATCGCATGGCGGTCGACGCCGAAGCGCGCCTCGGCCGCGGCGAGCGCCTGCCCCCATTGCCGCATGGCGGTGCGGCCGTCCTGCACGCGCTCCTCGTCGACGAGGGCGGCAAGATAGTCCCAGATCGGCGTCTTGAACTCCGGCTGGTTGCTCATGAGGTCGAGGATCGACAGATCCGGCGTGACGCCGCGGGTCGCGACGTCGAAGGCCTGGCCGGAGACGCCCTTGGCGGCAGCCTGGCTGCGCAGGGAGGCGAGGCAGGAGCCGAAATCCGCCTGGGCCGAGGCCGGGGTCGCGAGGCCAAGGCCGGCGAGAACGAAGAATGCGGGGGCAAATGAGGTCTTCATGCCCGGCACCTTGCAGGAAATTTGGTTAATCTTGTGAAAACGCAGCCGCAGCTCACGCTTTCGTTAGATTGGGCCGAAAATCCATACCGTTATCAAAATCAACCCTCATCCTGAGGAGGTCGCGGAGCGACCGTCTCGAAGGAGGATCCAGTGCGCTCTGGAGACGCCCTCGTCCTTCGAGACGCCGCCTGTGGCGGCCCTCAGGATGAGGGCTCAGGGAACAGAGCCCTTTACGGGCCAGACTCTCAGGATGACGTGAGAGGGTATCCGAAGGACAATATTTGGCCGCTGCCATTTCGGATGACTCTTCAGCCAAGCTCCGGATCGGAAAGGTTCGTCTGGATCCAGCGGTCGCTGACGTGGACGTCGGTGGTCTCCAGCCGCCCGGGGCCGAGATTGACGAATTTGTGCGGAACGTTGGCGGGCCCGAGAATGACCTGGCCCGTCTCGCATTCGAAGCGCTCGTCGCCGACGGTGAAGAGCGCCCGCCCCTCGCGGATGATGAAGATCTCATCGTAGGGGTGGACATGCCATTTCGGGCCGCCCCCGACCTCTTCCGTCGCATAGAAGAGCACCGTCACGCCGGTGCCGAGCCGATGCCCCTCCACATGGCCCTTCCAGAAAAGGTCGGGATGAGTCGCCCAATCGGCGCGGCTGAGAATCCGTGGCTTGCCCTGTGTCATCTCCACCCTCCTGTCATTCCCGGCCGAAGCGAAGCGGAGGGGAAGGGAATCCACGTCCATGCTCAACGCCATGGATCCCCTTCCCGGCCTTACGGCCGCCGGGGATGACGCTGAAGCATTTAAGCCCAGGCGCGCTCGGAGAGCTTCTTCTCGAAGGCGTCGATGGCGGGCGCCTTTTCCATGGTCAGGCCGATGGCGTCGAGGCCGTTGAGCATGCAATGCTTCTTGAACGGGTCGATGTCGAAGGTGACCGTGCCGCCGTCGGGGCCGCGGATTTCCTGCTTCTCGAGGTCGATGGTCAGCGTGGCGTTGGCGCCCCGCTCCGCATCGTCGAACAGCTTCTCCAGATCTTCGGCTGAGACCTTGATCGGCAGGATGCCGTTCTGGAAGCAGTTGTTGTAGAAGATGTCGGCGAAGCTGGTGGAGATCACGCAGCGGATGCCGAAATCGAGCAGGGCCCAGGGAGCATGCTCGCGCGACGAGCCGCAGCCGAAATTGTCGCCCGCCACCAGGATGTTGGCCTTGCGATAGGCCGGCTGGTTGAGCACGAAATCCGGGTTCTCCGAGCCGTCCTCGCGGTAGCGCATCTCCGAGAACAGGCCCGTGCCGAGCCCCGTGCGCTTGATCGTCTTCAGGTACTGCTTGGGAATGATCATATCGGTGTCGATATTGATGATCCGCAGCGGCGCCGCGACGCTCTCCAACACGGTGAACTTGTCCATTGTCCTCACATCCCCGAAGGCGGCGGCCGAGCCGCTGTCAGGAGCCTCTTATCAAAGGCTCATCACGACCGCTAGGTCAACGATGGTCGCGGCAGGATTGCGCTGCCCTCAACGCCAGAGATTGGTTTTGGCGAGATCGTAGACCTCGTCGCCGCGGCCGCTCAGGATCGCCTTGACCATGTAAAGGGTAAAGCCCTTCGCCATGTCCAGCGTAACCGAGGGCGGCATGGCGAGCTCCGTGCGGTTCACCACCGCGTCGACCAGAACCGGCCCATCATGGGCGAAGGCGGCAGCGATGCCCTCCTCCACCTCGGCCGGGTCCTCGAGCCTGATGCCGCGGATGCCGATGGCCTCGGCCATGGCGGCAAAATTCGGGTTTTGCAGCTCGGTGCCGAAATCGAGGAAGCCGGTGGATTTCTGCTCGAGCTCGACGAAGCCGAGGGTGCCGTTGTTGAACACCACGATCTTCACCGGCAGCTTCTGCTGCGACAGGGTGAGGAGATCGCCCATCAGCATGGCGAAGCCGCCGTCGCCGGAGAGCGACACCACCTGCCTTCCGGGGAATGCAGCCTGGGCGCCGATCCCCTGCGCCATCGCATTCGCCATCGAGCCGTGCCAGAACGAGCCGACGAGCCGTCGCTTGCCGTTCATGGCGAGATAGCGCGCAGCCCAGACGACGGGCAGGCCGACATCGCAGGTGAACACCGCATCCTCCGCCGCCCGGTCGCTGATTGCCTTGGCGACCTGCTGCGGATGGATCGGCCGCTTGCCCGGTGTGCCTTCGGCGAGTTCGTCGAGGGATTCGCGCGCCTTCGCATAATGCTTCCGCGCCTGGGCGAGATGCGCATCGTCGGTCTTCTGCACGAGCAGCGGCGACAGGGCCGCCAATGTCGCACGCACATCGCCGACGACGCCGACATCGACGGGCACGCGGCGGCCGATATTCTCACCCCTCAGATCGACCTGCGCGATGCGAACCTTGGCGCCGTCCGGATAGAACTGACGATAGGGGAAATCGGTGCCGAGCATCAGCAGCACATCGCAATCGCACATGGCGTAATAGCCCGACGAGAAGCCGATCAGCCCGGTCATGCCGACGTCATAGGGATTGTCCCATTCCACATGCTCCTTGCCGCGCATCGCATGCACCATCGGGGCCTGAAGACGCTCGCCGAGCGCCATCAGCTCGTCATGAGCCCCCGCGCAGCCCGAACCGCACAGGATCGTGATGCGCTTGCCCTCGTTCAGCAGGGATGCGAGGCGGTCGAGATCCTCTGTGGCCGGCGTGACGACGGGAGCCGAGGGCAGCAGGCCTTCGAACTTCGTCGCCGGCGCGACGGCCGGCTGCAGCGCGACGTCGCCGGGCATCACCAGCACCGACACGCCGCCCTTCGCCCTCGCCGTGCGGATCGCGGTCTCGAGCGTGCGCGGCATCTGGCTGGGAGCGGAAATCAGTTCGCAGTAATGGCTGCATTCGCGAAACAGATTCTCCGGATGCGTCTCCTGGAAATAGCCGCTGCCGATCTCGGGCGAGGGAATATGCGCCGCGATGGCGAGCACAGGTACTCGCGAGCGGTGGCAATCGAAGAGGCCGTTGATGAGATGCAGGTTGCCCGGCCCGCAGCTGCCGGCGCAGACCGCAAGCTCGCCGGTCAGATGCGCCTCGGCGCCGGCGGCGAAGGCTGCCACCTCCTCATGCCGCACGTGGATCCACTCGATCCCGCCCTGGCGGCGGATAGCGTCCGTGAGACCGTTGAGGCTGTCGCCGACGATGCCGTAGACGCGCTTTACGCCTGCAGCGGCGAGGATCTCGACGAATTGTTCCGCCACATTCTTCGCCATGAAGCCTCTCCTCCGTAGGGACGGATCGCGGCCGCCAGGCGGCGAGCCGGTTTGTCGTGGAGCAGGACTAAGTGGCGCAGCGTGAGTGCGATGGTAGCCTCAGGCTCACCCCGCCGCGGCCTCGATCGCCTCCATGTCCTCGTCGGAAAGGCCGAAATGGTGGCCGATCTCGTGGACGAGAACATGGGTGACGACGGATCCGAGGGTTTCCTCGTGCTCGGCCCAATAATCGAGGATCGGGCGGCGGTAGAGCCAGACCATGTTCGGGAACTGGCCCGTCTGCATCATCGCGCCGCCCTGGGCGAGGCCGATGCCGCGAAAGAGGCCGAGCAGGTCGAAAGGCGTCTCGCAGCCCATCTCCTCCATCGTTTCGTCATCGGGAAAATCCTCGACCCGAACCACAACGCCCTCGCATAGCCGGCGGAACGCTTCCGGCAGGCGGGCATAGGCATCCCGCGCCAGGATTTCGAGATCGTCGAGAGAGGGGGCCTGGAGCTTGGCAAGCGGCGTCATGAATTCAGAGGATCCTCAGCTGCACCAGAAGCCAGATGGTGAGGATGACGACGCCGATCAACGACAGGGCGCGGCCGATGCGCCGGCCCCAGAGCTCGATCGGGTCGGTGCCGCCGCCCTCGGCAGCGCCGACGGCGTCCTTGGCCCCGAAATGGTCGCCTGCCTGCCGGCCCATCCGCGCTAGCGCCGACGAGCCGAGGGTTTCCGTATCCCGCTGGACGCGCTCCAGCGCTTCGCGGGCCTCGGCGGCCTCGCGGGTTTCCCTGTCCCGGTCGCTCATGGATCCCTCCTCGCTCTTCATCGTCCCTTAAGCATGAACATTCGAAAGCCGCTTCGCAACGGAACGCCTTCCTCCCTGCGCCGTTAACAGCCCCGGATAGTCAAGCGTTAACGAGGTAACAATGCGTAAGGTGTTCGGTATCCTGGCTGCGGCCGGGCTGTTGGTTCTCGGCGCCAATGCGGCGTCGGCTCAGGGTGTGGACGTGCGAATCGGTCCCTCAGGCGTCCGCGTCTCGCAGGAGCGGCATTACGCGCCGCGCTACCGCGAGCGCATCGTCGAGCGCCGCGTGGTGCGCCCGGCGCGGACCCGCACCGTCTGCCGCACGGTGATGGAAGAGCGCGTCCGTCGCAACGGCGTCGTCGTTCGCCGCCCCGTCGAGCGCTGCCGCTCGGTCGTCGCCGGCCGTCGGGTCTATGTGGACTGAGGGCTGAGACTTCTCATGAGAAAGGCCGTGGCTCGGGTCGAGCCACGGCCTTTTCGTTTGATGTAAAACCGATCAGCGGAAGCTGCGAATGTCCACGAAGCGGCCCGCGATCGCCGCCGCCGCCGCCATGGCCGGCGAGACCAGATGGGTGCGGCCCTTAAAACCCTGGCGGCCCTCGAAGTTGCGGTTCGAGGTCGAGGCGCAGCGCTCGTGTGGTGCGAGGCGGTCGGCATTCATGGCGAGGCACATGGAGCAGCCGGGCTCGCGCCAGTCGAAGCCGGCTTCCTTGAAGATCTTGTCGAGGCCCTCGGCCTCCGCCTGCATCTTCACGATGCCGGATCCGGGCACGATCATGGCGTTGACGCTCTCCGCCACCCGCTTGCCCTCGACCACCTTGGCCACTTCGCGCAGATCCTCGATACGGCCGTTGGTGCAGGAGCCGATGAAGACGCGGTCGAGGGCGATGTCGGTGATCTTGGTGCCGGGGGTCAGGCCCATATATTCCAGCGCGCGCCACTTGGAGCGGCGCTTGTTCTCGTCCTGGATGTCATCCGGATTCGGCACCACGCCGGCGATCGAGACCACGTCCTCAGGCGAGGTGCCCCAGGTGACGATGGGCGGCAGGTTGGCGGCGTCCAACCGGATTTCGGTGTCGAAGAAGGCGCCCTCGTCGGTGCTTAAGGATTCCCAATAGCGCACGGCCGCATCCCAGGCTTCGCCCTGCGGCGCCTTGGGACGGCCTTTCAGATAGGCATAGGTCTTCTCGTCCGGGGCCACCATGCCGGCGCGGGCACCGCCCTCGATCGACATGTTGCAGATCGTCATGCGGCCTTCCATCGACAGGGACCGGATGGCTTCGCCCGCATATTCGATCACGTGGCCGGTGCCGCCGGCGGTGCCGATCTCGCCGATGATGGCGAGGATGATGTCCTTCGCCGTGACGCCGGCGGGCAATTGCCCGTCCACGGTCACGCGCATGTTCTTGGCCTTCTTCTGGATCAGCGTCTGGGTGGCGAGCACATGCTCGACCTCCGAGGTGCCGATGCCGTGAGCGAGCGAGCCGAAGGCGCCGTGGGTCGAGGTGTGGCTGTCGCCGCAGACGATGGTCATGCCCGGCAGCGTAAAGCCCTGCTCCGGGCCTACCACGTGGACGATGCCCTGGCGGGTGTCGAGCTCGTTGAAATACTCGACGCCGAATTCCTTGGCGTTCTGGGCGAGAGCCGCGACCTGGGTGGCGGCTTCGGGATCCTCGATGCCGTGCGAGCGGTCGGTGGTCGGCACGTTGTGGTCGACCACGGCCAGCGTCTTGCCCGGCTGGCGCACCGGGCGGCCGGTCATGCGCAGACCCTCGAAGGCCTGGGGCGAGGTCACCTCATGGACGAGGTGGCGGTCGATGTAGAGAAGGCACGTCCCGTCATCCTGCTGATCGACGACGTGGTCGTCCCAGATCTTGTCATAGAGGGTGCGGGCTTTGGCCATGGGTCTCTTCCAGCAGTCGAAAATAAATGGTTTGGCGTTTTTAGCGGCAGCGCGCAGGCACGGGAAGATGTCCTGAGCGCACACCGCCTTGAAACGATCGCATAGCAGACGCGCGACCTCGCGCAATTATATTTTTGTCGCGATCAGCTCGTCCGTTCAGCAAAAAGGCGCGGGTTGAGCCGCGCCTTCGAAAATTCTGACGATCGAGACGAGAGCCTTACTCGGCAGCAGCCGGGGTCCCGGTCTTCTTCTCGGCGCGCTCGGCGATACGGGCCGACTTGCCGCGGCGGTCGCGCAGGTAATAGAGCTTGGCGCGACGCACCGCACCGCGGCGCACGACCTTGATCGAGTCGACATTCGGCGAGTAGATCGGGAACACGCGCTCGACGCCTTCGCCGTAGGAGATCTTGCGGACGGTGAAGCTCTCGTGCAGGCCGGCACCGGAGCGGGCGATGCAGACGCCCTCGTAGGCCTGGACGCGGGTACGCTCGCCTTCCTTCACCTTCACGTTGACGATCACGGTGTCGCCGGGCTGGAAGTCGGGAATGGTCTTGGCGAGCTTGGCAATCTGCTCCTGCTCGAGCTGCTGAATGAGGTTCATCGTAATACTCCTGCCGTTGCGTGGCCCTGAGCGATCTCAAAACCCGCGGGATTTCGGCGTCCTGTTTTAAGTTGAGGCCGCGCCTATACAGCAGTTTCGGAGGGTTGTCGAGCCTGCAGGCCGCCTGTCAACCCACCCGCAACGTCATCCCCGGGCTTGTCCCGGGGACCCACGCCTTTGAAACATTGCGGTTCCCAAGACGTGGATGGCCGGGACGAGCCCGGCCATGACGAAACAGGGGACCTCACCCCTCAGTCGCTCATTTCTGCAAAGCCTGCCCCACCTCCGCGAACAAATACCGCTCGAACCAATCCGGAAACGCCCGCGCCAAGGCCTTCGGCCCCTCCACCGAGAGGCCCATCCGCTGCGCCTCGGCAAAGCTCACGTCGCCCCGCCACCAGGCGGCCAGGGCAGAAAGAGAGCCGCGCACGCAGAGTGGCTCGGGAAAGCCCGGATTGCGGCCGCAGAGCGAGACATCCGCCTCCTTCAGTAGCAGGAAGCGCGGCTGGCGCTGTCCCTCGATCTCGAAGCGGACGACCATGGGCTCGCCCGGCAGTGCCTCGGCGCGGACCCTCCGCTCCATGTCGACGAGAATGGGCTCGAGGTCGAGATCCTCGGTCTCGGCCCGATGCGGCAGCCAGCGCTGGCCCCAGGTGCCGAGAGCCCCGACGATGCTCATCAGTTCCCGGCCGGCCTCGGTGAGGGCATATTCCGGGCCGTGCTCGCCCTCGACGCGGGAAACGACTCCGACATGCACCAGGTCCTGCAGGCGCTCGGAGAGCATGGTGCGGGAGATGCGCGGGATGCCGCGGCGGATATCGTTGAAGCGCCGACTGCCGCAGAGAAGCTCGCGCACGACGAGAAGGGTCCAGCGCCCGCCGACGGCCTCATGGGCGCGGGCTACGGAACAGAATTGACCGTAATCTGCCATGGGCAAGCGCTAGCATGGCAGCGAAACCGGGAGAAGTCCGGATTCCGGACCTGACGGACGGGCGGTTCCGGTTTACCGAGGATCGACCTTTTTTGGACGGCATCGATGACAGAACAGCCCCGCACCATCCTCGACCGCATCGGCAATACGCCGCTGATCCCGCTTCGCCATATCCGCCCCGCCAACGGCGCCCGCATCCTGCTGAAGCTGGAGACCGAGAATCCGACGGGGAGCATGAAGGACCGCATGGCGCTCGCCATGATCGAGGCGGCGGAAGCCGACGGGCGCCTCCGGCCCGGCGGTACGGTAGTCGAATATACCGGGGGCAGCACCGGGGTCTCCCTGTCGCTGGTCTGCGCGGTGAAGGGCTATCCCCTCGACATCATCACCTCCGATGCTTTCAGCAAAGAGAAGCTCGATCACATGCAGCTCCTCGGCGCGACGCTGCATATCGTGAAGAGCGACAGTGGGCGCATGACGGAGAAGCTGACCAGGGACATGATCGAAGAGGCCCGCATCATCGCCGAGGCGAAGGGCTCCTTCTGGACCGACCAGATGAAGAACCGCGATCAGCTTTCCGCCTATCACCGGATGGCCGACGAGATCTGGCAGCAGAGCGAGGGCCGCATCGACGGCTTCGTCCAGAGCGTGGGAACGGCGGCGTCCTTGCGCGGGATCGCGGAAGGCCTGCGGCATCATCGCGATGCGATCCGGATCGTCGCCGTGGAGCCTGCCGAATCCGCCGTCCTCTCCGGCGGCCCGTCCGGTGCGCACAAGATCGACGGGATCGGCGCCGGCTATGTGGTGCCGCTCTGGGACAAAGGCATCGCCGACGGGATCGAGCCGGTGTCGACGGACGAGGCGATGGCGATGGCCTTCCGGCTCGCCGGCGAGGAGGGGCTGTTTGCCGGCACGTCGACGGGCGCCAACGTGATCGCGGCCCTGCGCCTCGCCGAGACGCTCGGCCCGGACGCGACCATCGTCACCGTGATGTGCGACACCGGCATGAAATACCTGAAAACCTTCGGTGCAAGGCTCGGCGCGGAGGCCGCGTCAGAATGAAGGCTGGCGCTCCAGGAACTCGACCACGATGCCGTCGGGATCCTTGCAGAACGCCACTTTTCGGATGAGCTCCGCATTCACCGCCTGGCGCGGCGGGACGGTGAACTCGACCCCGGCGTCACGAAGCGTCTCGTAGATCGCCTCGACATCCTCGACGCGGAACGTGATGTGACGGATACCCGCCTCGGTGATCGGCACCTCGCGCGCAGGCGTTTTTGCGCCGCCAGCGGGCTCGACGATTTCGAGCATGACGCCGCCGATCTCGAGAAAGGCGATGCGTCCCCCCTCCCCCGTGCGCTTGACCAGGGTCTCCTTCAAGCCCAGCAGGCCGCAATAGAACGCGATGGTTCTATCGAGATCGCTGCTGACCATGCCCACATGCTCGAAACCCTGCACCATCGACGCGTCTCCTTTGCCATAGAGCGTAGTTTGATGGATCAACGCTCCAGCAGATCAGGCCGCCGCTCGCGCGTGATGCGCTCCGATTCCGCGCGGCGCCAGCGCTCGATCATGGCATGGTTGCCGGAGAGCAGAACGTCGGGAATTGGGCGACCCTCCCATTCGCGGGGCCGGGTGTAATGCGGATATTCGAGGCGGTTCGTCTCAAAGCTTTCCTCGGTGCCGGAGGCCTCCTTGCCCATGACGCCGGGGAGCAGACGCACGCAGGCATCGAGCACGATCATCGCCGCCATCTCGCCGCCGGAAAGCACGTAATCGCCGATGGAGACTTCCTCGAGCCCGCGCGCTTCGATCACGCGCTCGTCCACGCCCTCGAAGCGGCCGCAGACGATGACGACGCCAGGCCCCGCCGCGAACTCGCGCACGCGGCTTTGCGTCAGCGGCTTGCCGCGCGGGCTCATCAGAAGCTTCGGACGCGGATCATCTTGCGCGACATTGGCATCGATGGCGGCAGCCAGCACGTCGCAGCGGATCACCATGCCGGGACCGCCGCCGGCCGGCGTATCGTCGACCGTGCGGTGGCGGCCAAGGCCGTGATCGCGGATGTTCTTCGCTTCAAGCGACCACACGCCGCGCGCGAGCGCATCGCCGGCGAGCGATATGCCGAGCGGGCCTGGAAACATCTCAGGGTAGAGGGTGAGGATGGTGGCGGAAAAGCTCACGCCTCGTCCTCGGAATCGGGAGCGGGCTTCGCCTGTTCGAACAGATCGCCCGGAGGTGCCGCGACGATGCGTTTGCCGGCGATATCCACAATCGGCACGAAGGCCTTGGTGAAAGGCAGAAACGCGGTCGGGCCTTTCTGGCCGGGCGCAATTTCAAGCAGATCGCCGCCGCCGTAATTGGGTACGTCGACCACCGTGCCGATGGTCTCGCCCGCTTCGTTCTGGACGGACAAACCGATCAGGTCCGCGAGCAGGAACTCATCCTCCTCGTCGGGGGAGGGAAGTTTTTCGCGCGCGACGTAGAGCTCGATGCGGTTGAGCGCCTCGGATGCCTCGCGCGTCGTCACGCCATCGACGACGGCGATGAGCAGATCGGGCGCGCCGCCGGGCGCGGGCCGCACGTTCTTGAGGGAATAAGTTTTGCCGTTCGATGCGATCAACGGCTTGTAATCGGCGATCGCCCGCGGATCGCCGGTATGGGATTTCAGCCGCACCTCGCCTTTCAGGCCATGGGCGCGACCGAACTCGCCGACGAGGACGAGATCGTTCCGGCGTGGCGCCGCCTTATCCCCTCTCCCCTGTGCGGGAGAGGGTGGCGAGCGGAGCGAGCCGGGAGAGGGGGCGTTCGACGATTGAGCACGGCCCCTCTCCCGCCCCTCGCTGACGCGAGAGGCACCCTCTCCCGCTTCGGGGAGAGGGCGAAGGTCCTGCCTGTTCGAACGCCCCCGCTTCATCGCGATGCTTTAAGCAGCCTCGCCTTCGCCGGCGGCAGCCGCGGCGGCCTTCTCGGCGGCGCGCTCCTGGGCCTTCTTGCCCGGAACGGCCTTCTGCGGGTTGCTGCGCGGCGAACGCTTCAGGAGGCCGGCAGCGTCGAGGAAGCGCAGGACGCGGTCGGTCGGCTGGGCGCCCTTGGCGAGCCAGGCCTGGATCTTCTCGTTATCGAGAACGACGCGGCCGGCATCGTCCTTGGCCTTCATCGGGTCGTAGGTGCCGACCTTCTCGATGAAGCGGCCATCGCGCGGGGAGCGCGAATCGGCAACGACGATGCGGTAATAGGGACGCTTCTTCGCACCACCACGGGTGAGACGGATCTTCAGGGACATGGGATACTCCTTTTAGTGTCCTGTGATCAAACCTTCTCCCGTCATCCCCGCGAAGGCGGGGGTCCATAACCGCTGACGACCCTTCATTGTGCGAAGCCGGCGTTTATGGATTCCGGGCTCCGCTGCGCGACCCCGGAATGACGGTTAACTCGAAACCTTATTTCTTCTTCCCGAACGGGAAGCCGCCGATGCCCGGAAGACCCGGGATCTTGCCGGCGCCCAGGCCCGGAAGCCCCGGCATGCCCTTCGGCATGGCCGGAAGACCGCCGGCGCCGCCGGGAAAGTCGGGCAGCTTGCCGCCCATCTGCTTCTGCAGCGCCTCGATCTGCTCCGGCGTCGGCTGGGGCATGCCGCCCATGCCTCCTGCCCCTCCGCCGAGGCCGAACATCTTGCCGAGCGCGCCGGCCATGCCCTTGCCCTTGCCGCCGCCCATCATCTTCATGACGTCGGCCATCTGGCGGTGCATCTTGAGGAGCTTGTTGATCTCCTCGACCTTCGCGCCGGCGCCGGCCGCGATGCGCTTCTTGCGCGAGGCCTTGAGGATATCCGGGTTGCGGCGCTCGGAGGGCGTCATGGAATCGATGATGGCGCGCTGGCGCTTGATGATCCGGTCGTCGAGATTGGCGTTCTCGAGCTGCGACTTCATCTTCGCGACGCCGGGCAGCATGCCCATCATGCCGGAGAGGCCGCCGATCTTCTCCATCTGCGCGAGCTGGTCGCGCAGGTCTTCGAGATCGAACTTGCCCTTGCGCATCTTCTCGGCCATGCGCTGGGCCTGCGCCTGGTCGAAATTCTCCGCCGCCTTCTCGACGAGCGAGACGATGTCGCCCATGCCGAGGATGCGGTTGGCGACGCGCGACGGGTGAAACTCCTCGAGCGCATCGACCTTCTCGCCCGTACCGATGAGCTTGATCGGCTTGCCGGTGACGGCGCGCATCGAGAGCGCGGCACCGCCGCGGGCATCGCCGTCCATGCGGGTCAGCACGATGCCGGTGACGCCGAGGCGCTGATCGAAGGCACGCGCGGTGTTGACCGCGTCCTGGCCGGTGAGCGCATCGGCGACGAGCAGCACCTCGTGCGGGTTGGTGGCGGCGCGCACGTCGGCCGCCTCGACCATCAGCACCTCGTCGACCGTCACGCGACCGGCGGTGTCGAGCATCACCACGTCGTAGCCGCCGAGCCGTGCGGCCTCCATTGCGCGCCGCGCGATCTGCACCGCCGACTGGCCGGCGACGATGGGCAGCGTATCGACGCCGACCTGCTTGCCCAGCACCGCGAGCTGCTCCATGGCAGCCGGGCGGCGGGTGTCGAGGGAGGCCATGAGCACGCGGCGGTTGTCGCGATCCGTCAGGCGCTTGGCGATCTTGGCGGTGGTGGTCGTCTTGCCCGAACCCTGCAGGCCGACCATGAGGATGCCGACGGGCGGAACCGCGTTGAGACTGATCACCTCCGCATCCGAGCCCAGCATCTCGACGAGCTGGTCATGGACGATCTTGACCACCTGCTGGCCGGGAGAGACCGACTTGACCACCTCGGCGCCGACCGCGCGGGAGCGCACCTTGTCCGTAAACGAGCGCACGACCTCGAGGGCCACGTCGGCCTCGAGCAGGGCGCGGCGGACCTCACGAAGCGCCGCGTTGACATCCTCCTCGGTGAGCGCGCCGCGGCGCGTCAGCCCGTTGAGGATATTGGAAAGCTTGTCGGAAAGGCCTTCGAACATGGTCACTCAATTCCTTTTGCGATGAGGGGTACATCGCGATCCGCAAGCGCCTTTTCAAACTGGTCGATCGCCGCCTTGAACTTGTCGCGGCAGCCCGGATTGCAGAAGCCGACCACCTCGCCGCGATAAAGCGTGAGCGAATCCGCCGCGATCGGCTTTCCCGACCACGGGCAGGTCTCGTTGACCGCGTCCTCGATGCGCAATGTGTCGTCCGACATCCGTTTCATCCTTTTTCGTCATGGCCGCACTTGATGCGGCCATCCACGTCTTACAAGCCTAGGGCAAAGGCGTGGATGACCGGGACAAGCCCGGTCATGACGGCGTAGGGCAAAGCCAAATGAAAGCGCGCCCGAGGGCGCATCGCGCTGTCGGACGTTGACCTCCAGCCTCTCGGGCTGGTCGGCGGCTCAAAAGGGCTCGCTCTACAGATTTGCGGTCAGCGCTTAAGGGGAAAAGGGGGCGGAGTCAAGGAAAGAGACTTTCTGAGAGGGCCTTAGCTTAACCGGTGCCATAGCGCAGCACGATCCAGAGGAGCAGAACACCCCAGAACATCAACCCGATCGCCGAGGCCATAGGAACGGAGACCTCGACGCATCCGGAAGGCAAACGCCTGAACGGGCGCTGCCAGAGCCATGTCACTTGATCTCTTGCGATGAGGGACTGGACCTGAAGACGTCCAAGCGACATCAGGGGCAGGATGATCCTGGCCGTGACATACGGAAGAAAATCCCAAAACAACTGAAGAAACAGGCGGCCGATGAAACGAGCCACGGAAGGAACTATCTCTTCCACGATCATCCCTCCAGATCCCAGGCGCTGCAATCCGGCTCCTGTTCCCACTTCAGAAATAGAACTCTATTACATCAAGAAGCTTCGTTCAAACCAAGACCTCGGATCGATTGCCCCATGAACCGCCGCACCCTGCTCAAAGCCCTCGGCCTTCCCGTCATCGTCGCCACCGGCGCTCTCGGCTGGATGACCGCCGCCCGGGCGAGGAATCGCTATTACGAGGGCCCGGTCACGGATCATTTCGACGGGGTGCGCTTCTTCTCGCCGGGGCAGCCGCAGGACAAGGGATTTCTGGAGCTTGCCCGCTGGCAGCTCGGCGGCGGGCGCAAGGACTGGCCGGAGAGCTTCTTGAGCCCGTTCCGGGACAAGCCGCCGGCTGCGGTCGATGGCCTGCGCACGGCGCTGATCGGCCATGCCTCGTTCCTGATCCAGGTGGCGGGGCTCAACATCCTCACCGATCCGGTCTTTTCCGAGCGGGCGAGCCCCGTCTCCTTCGCCGGCCCCAAGCGGGTCAATCCGCCCGGCATCGCCTTCGAGGATCTTCCGCCGATCCATGCGGTTCTGATCACCCACAATCATTACGATCATCTCGACACCGAGACCTTGGGCCGGCTCTGGCAGAAGCATCGCCCGAAGATCGTAGCACCCCTCGGCAACGATGCGGTGATCCGGGCCGAGCATCCCGAGATCCCGGTCGAGACCAGGGACTGGGGCGGCTCCTTCGACTTGGGACACGGCGTCACGGCCCATGTAGAGCCCGCCTATCACTGGTCGGCGCGGGGCATCAACGACCGGCGCATGGCGCTCTGGTGCGCCTATGTGCTCACCACGCCGGCGGGCACGATCTACCATATCGGCGATACCGGCTTCGGCGACGGAAAAATCTTTCATGGAATGCGCGAGCGCTTCGGCAAGCCCCGCCTCGCCCATCTGCCCATCGGCGCCTATGAGCCGCGCTGGTTCATGGAGCCGCAGCACATGAACCCGGAGGATGCGGTGAAGGTGCTGCGCATCGTCGAGGCGGAGCAGGCGCTCGGCCACCATTGGGGCACGTTCCGGCTCACCAACGAGGGCGTCGACGAGCCGCCGCAGGAACTGGCGGCGGCGCTTGAAGCGGCCGAGATTCCGGGGAGCCGGTTCAGGCCGTTGCGGCCGGGCGAGACGTGGACGCCGTCAGCGTGAGGATCGCCTCCTCCAGCCCGTGCGGATCGTCGACGAGGCAGGCCGCGCCCGCATCCAGCAGCTCCTGCCGGGAGCCGTAGCCCCAGGTGACGCCGATGGACGCGATGCCGTTGGCCTTCGCACCGATGGCGTCGTGCTCCCGGTCGCCGATCATCACGGCATGCGCCGGATCGAAGCGCTCTTGAGCGAGAACATGCCGGATGAGATCGCGCTTGTCGGCATTCCGGTTGTCGAGCTCCGAGCCGTAGATTTCGATGAAAAAGCGCGACAGCTCGAAATGATCGAGGATCCGCCGTGCGAAGACCTGGAGCTTCGACGTCGCGACATAGAGGCGGATGCCCTTCTCCTGCAGGTTTTGCAGCAAGGCCGGGATGCCGGGATAGACCTCGTTCTCGAACATGCCGACATCGCTGTAGCGCTCGCGGTACAGGCGCACGGCCTCCGCTGCCTCCGCCGGCTCGCTCAACAGCCTTGTGAAGCTGGCGATCAGGGGTGGACCGATCATCCAGGTGAGCGCATCCGCCTCCGGCACGGGCCGCCCTAGCCGCTCAAGGGCGTATTGGGTCGAGCGCGTGATGCCCGCTTTCGGGTCCGTGAGCGTCCCGTCGAGGTCGAAGAGGGCGATCATTCTTTCGGCTGAACGTAGATGTTCACCTCGAAATTGGTGTCCTGCGAATCCGTGAACTCGCTCACGTATTCCTCGATGAAGGCGTCCTTGGCGACGATCTCCTTGATGTCGAGATAGGCCGTGATCGTCTCGTAGGTGCCGTCGATCTCGTCATAGGCGTCCTTGTGCACGAAGCGGAAGGACTTGCCCTCCGGCGTGCGGCCGAACTTGATCTCGGGGGTGAGCTCGGTCTTGCCCTCGGGCACCTTCGCGATCGGCACCATGGCCTCGTATTTGAAGCCGTTGTCGTCGGTATCGACGAAGATCGTCAGCGGCCGGCCGGCCGGCGCGATCCCGGCCTTCTTCATCTCGCCCGCGATCTTGGTGAAGGCGTTCTTCAGGTTGTCGAAGGCCTCGTCCCAGGTGCTGGTGCCCGAGAACACAAGAGTGGGCTTGGAGAGCAGCACGCCCTCTTCCACGCCCGTCGGATCGCTCGGGCCGGGGAAGAGGGTCGTACGATCGGCCTGCTGCACCGGCGCGGGGGCTGCAGGAGCAGGCGTGGCCGGGGCGGATGTCTGCGGATTGGCCGGAGCAGGGCTCGGAGCGGATTGCGCCTGCGGGGCCGCCGGAGGTTCAGCGGGAGCGGGGGCCGCCGGCGCGGCGGGAGCAGCGGGTGGCGGAGAGGCGGCTGGGGGCGTCTGCGCGAGAGCGACGCTCGAGCAGAGGGCGAGAACGAGGAGGACACCAGAAGAGCGCAGCCGCATGGGAAGGACGCCTTGACCCGAATCAGGAGGGATAATGTGCTGCACCATAGGAGGCTTTCTTGGCAGCGGCGAGAGCATCCGGGGGCAGCGACGGGACGTCTTTAAGGCGACATGACTGGACTTCGTGACCATGGGGCTCACGGAGTGTCGCGATCCCCCTCGCGATTTTCCGTGTTTTGAGCCATATACGGCCCCATGAATACCCTTTCGAACGCCCTTTCGAACAGCCGCTTCCTGAAAATGAACGGTCTCGGCAACGAGATCACCGTGCTCGACCTGCGTGGCTCAACGCATCGCGTGAGTGCGGCGGAAGCGCGCGCCATCGCGGCCGATCCGCGCTCGCGCTTCGACCAGCTCATGGTCCTGCACGATCCGGTCACTCCCGGCACCGATGCCTATATGCTGATCTACAACACGGACGGCTCGGAATCGGGCGCCTGCGGCAACGGTACCCGCTGCGTCGCCTGGGCGATGACGGCCGATCCGGTCATGAGCCGACCCGTCGAGGGCGATCTCGTGCTCGAAACCAAGGCCGGGCTGCTGCCGGTCGAGCGCGTCTCGGACAGGGTTTTCACCGTCGATATGGGCCCGCCGCGGCTCGCCTGGAACGAGATCCCCCTGCGCGATCCCTATCCGGACACCCGCACCATCGCCCTCGACACGATCCTGCCCGAGGCGCCCGAGCTCAAGGGCCCCTCGGCCGTGAGCATGGGCAATCCGCATGTGATCTTCTGGGTCGCGGATGCGACAGCCTACGATCTCGCCAAGATCGGCCCGGTTTTCGAGCACGATCCGGCCCTGCCTGAGCGCGCCAACATCTCGTTCGCTCAAGTGGCAAGCTCGGACCACATCGTGCTGCGCGTCTGGGAACGCGGCGCCGGCGCGACCCGCGCCTGCGGCTCCGCCGCCTGCGCCACCCTCGTCGCGGCCGCGCGCAAGGACCTGACCGGCCGCAAGGCGGTGGTGACGCTGCCCGGCGGCGATCTCGTCATCGAATGGCGCGAGAGCGACGGCCACGTGCTCATGACCGGCCCGACCGAGCTGGAGCACGAGGGCGTTCTCTCGCCTGCCCTGTTCACCGAGGTGGCGTGATGGCGGTCGAGGTCGTCACCTTCGGCTGCCGGCTCAACACCTACGAGTCGGAGGCGATGCAGCGCCACGCGCAGGAAGCGGGCTTGGGCGAGGTGGTGATCGTCAACACCTGCGCCGTGACCGCCGAGGCGACGCGCCAGGCGCGCCAGTCGATTCGCAAGCTCGCCCGCGAGAAGCCCGATGCCCGCATCATCGTGACCGGCTGCGCCGCACAGGTCGAGCCGGAAACCTTCGCGGCGATGCCGGAGGTCTCTCAAGTCGTCGGCAACCACGAGAAGATGAAGGCCGAGACCTGGGCCGGGATGCGCGACTTCGGCGTCGGCACGAGCGAGAAGGTTCTCGTCAACGACATCATGGCGGTGAAGGAAACCGCCGTGCATCTCATCGACGGCATGCGCGGGCGCACCCGCGCCTTCGTGCAGGTGCAAAACGGCTGCGACCATCGCTGCACCTTCTGCATCATCCCCTACGGCCGCGGCAATTCCCGCTCCGTGCCCATGGGCGCGGTGGCGGATCAGGTGCGGACCCTGGTGGAGCACGGCTCGCGCGAGGTGGTGCTCACCGGCGTCGACATCACGAGCTACGGCAAGGACCTGCCCGGCGAGCCGACGCTCGGCGCCATGGTGAAAAGCCTCCTGCGCCACGTGCCGGAACTGGAACGCCTACGCATCTCCTCCATCGATTCCGTCGAAGCCGACGAGGATCTTCTCGACGTCATCGCCAGCGAGTCGCGCCTGATGCCGCATCTGCATCTCTCGCTGCAGGCCGGCGACGACATGGTGTTGAAACGCATGAAGCGCCGCCATCTGCGAGGCGATGCGATCGCCTTCTGCAACCAGGTGAAGCGGCTTCGCCCCGACATGGTCTTCGGCGCCGATATCATCGCGGGCTTTCCGACGGAGACGGAAGAGATGTTTTCCCGCTCCCTCGACATCGTCGAGGAATGCGGCCTGACGCATCTCCACGTCTTCCCCTTCTCGCCCCGCCCCGGCACCCCGGCCGCACGCATGCCGCAGGTCGCCCGCGACGTGGTGAAGGATCGTGCGAGACGATTGCGCGAAAAAGGCGAGGCCGCCCTGCTCAAGCATCTCGGTGAGGAGGTGGGCGCGCGCCGCAACGTGCTGATCGAGTCGAACCGGCTCGGCCGCACGGAAGGCTTCACGCTGGTGCGTTTCGACAGGCCCGTGACCCCGGGCGAGATCGTGCCCGCGACCATCGCCGGCCATGACGGCAAGGAATTGCTCGCGGCCTAATTTGGCGGATCATCTCAGCGCGAGGAGGCAGCGCGTTTCTTCCCTTCCCCCTCGCGGAGGGATACAGGGTGGGGTCGGAAACTCGGAGTGCTGCGCTTTTTACGCTCTCTCGACGTCATCACCTCCCCGGACTTGATCCGGGGACCAGTGCCGGTGATCCCGATTGAGAAAAGCGTGGCGCCTCACAACATCGAGATGGCCGGGACAAGCCCGGCCATGACGTGGCGGGGGTGATGGGACGGGCTCACCCGGCTGCACGACCCCCACCCCTGCCCCTCCCCGCAAGGGGGAGAGACACGCGCTCTATTCAGTCAACGCTCCCGGATCGGCTGCGCCGTCCGGGATGACGCCGCACGCTTCGACCCGCTCCCGCATATGCTCCGGCACAGGCGCCTGCACGGTGATCGGCGGCTTCTTCGGATAGAGCGGGAGGGTGATACTTCGCGCATGCAGATGCAGACCCGGGCCGCCGAAGCGCGGCGCCGTGCCGTAGATCGGATCGCCCAGAATCGGAAAGCCCGAGGCAGCGCAATGGACGCGCAGCTGATGGGTGCGGCCGGTGATCGGGCGCAGTTCAAGGAGGGTCAGGCGCTTTTCACCCTCCCCTTGAGGGGGAAGGCTAGGGAGGGGGGTGCTGGCGCCGGAGCCTGAGAGGTTTGCGCTCACACCCCCCTCTCCAACTCTCCCCCACCGCAAGTCGGGTGTTCCCGACTTGCGTCGAAGCAAGCCCATCTCAGGCAGGCCTGAGATGGGTGGGGGAGAGGGCTGTGTTGAGCTCCGCCCCAGAACCCGCCACTGCGTCAGCGAGGGCTGGCCCTTGGAATCCACCTTCATCCACCAGCCGCGATCCGGCGATTTCGGCGCAAGCGGCAGATCGATCTCGCCCTCCTCGGCTTCCGGCCCGCCTTCGACCACCGCCCAATAGACCTTGTCGACCTCGTTCCTGCGGAAAAGCTCGTTCAGCCGGGCGATGGCCTTGGGATGGCGGCCGAGCACGAGACAGCCGGAGGTGTCCTTGTCGAGACGGTGCGCGGCTTCCGGACGGCGCGGCAAACCGAAGCGGAGGGCGTCCAAATGATGAAACAGAGTCTCGCCGCCCTTGGGGCCGGGATGCACCGGCAATCCGGCGGGCTTGTCGATCACGAGCATCAGGGCATCGCGATAGAGCAATCGGCTCACTATCTCTTCCGCATTCATGGTGTCTCGGCTAGAGCATCGGACCCGAAAGTGGAAGCAACTTTCGGGATCCATCCGATGCTGAAGCTTCATGCGGGCGCATGGTGGGGCGCCGAAAACCGGGTCCACTTTTGCGCATGATGCGTTATGAGGCACGCACGTTTCATTCTTGAAAGGCACAGCGAGACCCATGGCCGAGAACAAGCCCGGATTTCTTTCCCGTCTGTTCGGGCGCAAGGCGGAAGCTCCTGCGGCTCCCGTGCCGGCGCCGGAAACGCCGCTGCCCGGCGTCCTGCCGGAAGCCGGCGGCCATCCGGAAACGCTGCCCTCCCCGCCCGCGAATGCCGCCGACGATCTGACCGCTGCCCCCTCGACGGTCACCACCGCCTCGCCCGATACGCCGGAGGAGGACAAGACGCCGGCGGAACTGGCCGGCGCCGACCTTCAGCCCGTCGAGGGCATCGATCCGGAGAACACGGCTCCCCTTGAGCCGCTGCCGAGCATCGTGGCCGAGGCAGGCCCCGTCCTGCGCTCGGACATCGCAGCCGCGGACCTGCCGGCACCCGAACCCGCTCCCGCCGAGGTGCTTCCCACGCCAGCCCGGGAATTGCAGCCGGCCCCGGGCCGGGGCTGGTGGCAGCGCCTGACGGATGGCATGCGCCGCACCTCGTCGTCCCTGTCGGACAGCGTCACCGGCCTCTTCACCAAGCGCAAGCTCGACGATGCCACGCTGGAGGAGCTGGAGGATGCACTGGTCCAGGCCGATCTCGGCGTACCCACCGCCATGCGCATCACAGAGGCCATCGCCGCCGGACGCTACAACAAGGAGATCTCGCCGCAGGAGGTGAAGGCGATCCTCGCCGGCGAGGTGGAAAAGGCTCTTCAGCCCGTTGCCCAGGCGCTTTCCGTCGACAGGACGAAAAAACCCTTCGTCATCCTGATGGTCGGCGTGAACGGCGCCGGCAAGACCACCACCATCGGCAAGCTCTCTCAGAAATTCCGTCAGCAAGGGCTCAAGGTGATGCTCGCCGCCGGCGACACGTTTCGCGCCGCGGCCATCGAGCAGCTGAAGGTGTGGGGCGAGCGGGTCGGCGCGCCGGTGCTGGCCCGCGCACAGGGCGCCGACGCGGCCGGCCTTGCCTACGACGCCCTCGAGGCGGCGAAGGAGAACGGCACCGACGTGCTGCTCATCGACACGGCCGGGCGCCTGCAGAACAAGGCCGGCCTCATGGCCGAGCTCGAGAAGATCGTGCGCGTGGTGAAGAAATTCGATCCGAGCGCGCCGCATGCCACGCTTCTCGTCCTCGACGCGACGGTGGGCCAGAACGCCATCAGCCAGGTCGAGCTGTTCCAGAAGGTTGCGGGCGTCACGGGCCTCGTGATGACCAAGCTCGACGGCACGGCGCGGGGCGGCATCCTGGTGGCGCTCGCAGCCAAATTCGGCCTGCCGGTGCATTTCATCGGCGTCGGTGAGGGGGTCGAAGACCTGGAACCTTTCACCGCACGGGATTTCGCGAAAGCCATTGCCGGGTTAGAAGCAACCTCATGACAGAAGAAAAGCGCCTCCCTCCTCTCCTCAAGCTTGTCCTCGAACTGGGCCCGCTCGCCCTGTTCTTCTTCGGCAACGCCTATGGCGACCGCTTCGGCTTCGCGGAAGATCATCGCATCTTCGCCGCCACGGGCATCTTCATCGTGGCGACCGTGATCGCGCTTGCCATCAGCTATCTCCTCGTCCGCAAGCTGCCGATCATGCCGATGGTATCGGGCATCGTGGTGGTGGTGTTCGGCGGGCTGACGCTGTTCCTGCAGGACGAGACCTTCATCAAGCTCAAGCCGACCATCGTGAACACCATGTTCGGCCTCGTGCTGCTCGGCGGCCTCTATTTCCGCAAGCCGCTCCTCCAGATCGTGCTCGACAGCGTGTTCGAGCTCGACGAGGAGGGCTGGCGCAAGCTCACCTTGCGCTGGGCGCTGTTCTTCTTCGCGCTTGCCGCGCTGAACGAGATCGTCTGGCGCACGCAGACCACGGATTTCTGGGTCAGCTTCAAGGTCTTCGGCATCATGCCGCTGACCATCGCCTTCGCGCTGGCCCAGACGCCGCTTCTGCTGCGGCACGAGGTGAAGAAGGCGGGAGAGGTTTAAACACCCCTCTCACGTCATGGCCGGGCTTGTCCCGGCCGTCTCGATACGATGAGACATCGGCGCCTCTCGTAACGGGATCACCGGCACAAGGCCGGTGATGACGTGGCGTGTGGTATCAACCCTCACCCCACCGGCTTCATCAGCACCATCCTGCGCGTAACCCCCGGCAGGGGCTCGCAGGCAACCTCGCACCAGAGATTCTCCTCGCCTGCCGCGACGACGGCTTCCTGCGAGGCCAAGAGCTCGCAGCCGACGGCCTTCGTCGCCTGCTCGATGCGCGAGGCGATGTTGACGGTCTCGCCGACCACGGTGAATTCGAGCCGGCTCTCGTCGCCGACCACGCCGCAGAACACCTCGCCCGTGTGAATGCCGATGCCGAGCCGCACCGGCGGGTTGAAGCCGCGCTTGGCGTTCCAGCGCTCGATGAGGGACAACAGGGTCTGGCCGCAGGCGAGCGCGCGCTGCGCGTCGCCGTCCCGTGCTCCCGGCACGCCGAAGAGGATTAGCGCGCCGTCGCCGGTGAACTTGTCGATGACGCCGCCATGGCGCGACGCCGCCCGGATGACGCGCCTGCGGAAGGAGGTGATGAAGACGGCGAGCTGCGCCGGCTCCATGGTCTCGCCGAAGGTGGTCGAGGCGCGGATATCGACGAAAAGCAGCGTCACCGGAATACGCCGACCCTGACGCAGGGACGCGAAGGACTGATCGGTGAGGATGGGGGCGAGCTCGCGCGGCAGGTAGCGGGTGAGCGTGACGCGCAAGGTCGTCTCGCGCACCGCCCGTTCCAGCATCAGCCGTCCCTGGCGCGCCACCAGGATCAGGATCAGGCCGGCCGCGAAGACCATGACGATGCGGACCATGTTGGCCTGGGCGGAGAACAGGGCGCCCATGGCCGCGAGGTCCTGCTGCCGCTCCTGCGGGCTCATTACGTCGCTTCCGAAGGCGAGCAGCGACAGGCCCACCACGTAGACGGCGCCGACGAAGACCTGCAGCCGGGGCTGGTAGTGGATCGCGGCGGCGGCCATCGTGATCGGCACCACCCAGGCGACCGGAAAGACCGAGTAGAAGCTGCCCGGCACGCCCAGGCCCCAATGGCTATAGGCCAGGTTGCCGAGGACGAGGACGGCATCGAGCAGAGCGGTGATGACCGGAAGCTGCTCGATGGCGATCCGCTTCGAGGCAAGCCATGCGCCGACCCAGCCCAGCATGCCGAACAGGGCCAGGGTCAGCTCCGCGGCCCAGATCTGCTTGACCGCCATCGGGTTGGTGAAATCGATGCTGGCGGTCGCGATCACGACGGCCAGCAGCAGCAGCCCGCCGGTGACGATGCGCGCGATGCCCGCCCGCTGCAGCGCGCCGGTATCGGCCTCGCGGATCAGCCGATGCGTGGCATCGCTGAGCACGGGGGTGGTACGCAGGTTGTTGATCAGGCCGACAGCGGCGCGGATGCGGGATCGAGGGGTCACAGGTTTCTTTTGGCTCCCGGCCGGATTGATAATCTGGAGCTGGTTCCACGGTCGTGGAATCATCTCCCTTCGTTGGTTTGCCGCATTTTTGGCGGCGAACCGGGTCCACTTCGCCCAAGAATGCTCTAAGGCTCTGCAGCCACGGCTCCTGCTGGCCGGTGATGCCGTTACGACCCACCGGTCGGCCGAAAGCCGCCCCCGCCCGAAGGATATATGGTCCATGGACGAGACCTTCCAGCCGATCACCCTTTACGTCGACGCGGATGCCTGCCCGGTGAAGCCGGAAATCTACCGGGTCGCCGCCCGCCACGGGGTCAAGGTCTTCGTGGTCTCGAACGCCTTCCTGCAGGTGCCGCAGGACCCGCTGATCGAGCGCGTCATCGTCGGCAGCGGCTTCGACGCCGCCGACGACTGGATCGCCGAACGCGCCTGTCGCGGGGCCATCGTGATCACCGCCGACATTCCGCTGGCGAGCCGCTGCGTCAAGGCCGGCGCCGAGGTGATCGGCCCCACCGGAAAGCCCTTTTCCGAAGCTTCCATCGGCATGGCGCTCGCCACCCGCAACCTGATGGAGGACCTGCGCGCCATGGGCGAGGTGACAGGCGGGCCGAAGGCGTTTTCACAAAAGGACCGCTCGGCCTTCCTCTCGGCGCTCGACGTGGCGATCAACCGGCTCAAACGCGCGGGATTTGGCTCAAGCGCTCCTTGAACGCCCCGAAATTCTCGGGCGTCAGCGGCCCGATATGCTTGTGGCGGATGGTGCCGTCGGGGCCGACGATGAAGGTCTCAGGCACGCCGTAGACGCCCCAATCGATGGAGGCGCGGCCGTTCGGATCAGTGCCGACGGCCGCATAGGGATTGCCGAGGGTGCCGAGGAAGCGGCGGGCGTTGTCAGGATTGTCCTTCTGGTTGATGCCGACGACGCGGATCGACGGATCCTTCGCGAGATCGACCAGCAGCGGGTGCTCCTGGCGGCAGGGGGCGCACCAGGAGGCCCAGACGTTCACCACCGTCACGCGGCCCTTGAGGTCCTCGTTCGACAAGCCGGGCACGGGCCGGCCGTTGGCGAGCAGGCCTTCGAGCGGCGCGAGGCTGAAGACCGGGACCGGCTTGTTGATGAGGACCGACGGCACCTCGGTCGGGTTTCTCCCCGAGATCAGCTGCACTCCGAAAAGCACCACCAGCGCGATGAAAACCAGCGCCGGCAGCAGGAAGAGGAGGCGCGAGCGTGGGCGCTCGACAGCCTCAGCCACGGCGCGACCTCCGGCCGATGCCGCGTGATTCGAGATCGGCGAGCGCGTTCACCTGGATACGGTGATCGATGACGGCGCGCAGGATCAGTCCGAGGACGACGAGAGCCGTCAGGATATAGGAGAACGCGATGAAGAAGCCGTGCGACATGGTTCAAGCCGCCTGTGCGTCGAGGCGCTCGGCCTCGAGGATGGTGAGGGTGCGCACCCGGCGGCGCAGGATCTCCGTGCGCATGCCGGACAGATGCAGGGCCACGCCGACGAGGGTGAAGGCGAGCGCCATGATCAGAAGCGGTACGAGCATGGAGGCATGGATGGTCGGGCCGTCGAGGCGGAAGACGGAGGCCGGCTGGTGCAGGGTGTTCCACCAATCGACGGAGAATTTCACGATCGGCACGTTCACGGCGCCCACAAGGGTCAGGATCGACACGGCGCGGGCGGCGCGGTTGGGCTCCTCGATGGCGCGCCAGAGCGCGAGGATGCCGAGATAGATCAGCAGCATCACGAGCATGGAGGTGAGCCTGGCATCCCATTGCCAATAGGTGCCCCACATGGGCTTGCCCCAGAGCGAGCCGGTGACGAGGCAGATCAGCGTGAAGGCCGCACCGATGGGGGCGGCCGCCTTCTGCGACACGTCCGCCAGCGGATGGCGCCAGACCAGGGTCCCGAGCGCCGAGGCCGCCATGGTCATGTAGAAGAACAGGGACAGCCAGGCCGCCGGCACGTGGATGTACATGATCTTGACCGTCTCGCCCTGCTGGTAATCGGCGGGCGCGGTGAACCAGACCATGTAGAGCCCGATGACTATCAGCAGCGCCGCCAGCCCTCCCAGCCACGGCAGCAGCGTGCCGCTGAGGCTCATGAAGCGGGTCGGATTGGCAAGCTCTCGGATCATGGGCTCGGTGTAGCGGTCTTGAACTGGGCCTGCAACGGAGAGAACGCCGCAAGCCGCGTAACGTTTTCGCCAGGATCAGGGGCTTTTAGGGGTATCGAGGGCGTTCGTGCAGTCAGGACATGTGCGTAGGAGCGTGGCCGCATCTCCCCTCGCGGATGTTGAGTGGCTTGACGGAGCAAGGTCTTGACGTCATGGCCGGGCTTGTCCCGGCCCTCCCGATGCTATGAGGCACAACGCTTTTCCAATCGGGATCGGTGATGACGTGGTGTGAAGTGGCTCTGAATTCGCCCCGCCCTTCATCCGCCTCACGAACCGGCCTATACTCCATGCATCACTGTTGCGGAGCGATCATGCGTCTTGGATCTGCCGGTCTCATAGGCCTTGCCCTTCTCGCCTCCTCCGCTGCAGCGCAGGACATTTCCTTGCGCCTGCCGGTGGCCTGCGAGATCGGGCGCGACTGCCTCATCCAGCATTATGTCGACCGCGATCCCTCGCCGTCAGCGAGCGATTATCAATGCGGCACCCTCACCTACGACGACCATAACGGCACCGATATCCGGATCCCGACCATGGCGGCCCAGAAGGCGGGCGTCGACGTGATAGCGCCTGCCGAGGGCAAGGTTTTGCGCGTCCGCGACGGGGTCGAGGACGTCTCCATCGCCGGGCGCGGACGGGAGAGCGTCGCCAATACCGAATGCGGCAACGGCGCCGTGGTCGATCACGGTAATGGCTGGGAGACGCAGTATTGCCACATGGCCAAGGGCAGCCTTTCGGTGAAGCCCGGGGACACGGTGAAAACCGGCGACCGGATCGGTCGGATCGGGCTCTCCGGCATGACAGAATTCCCGCATCTGCATTTCACCCTGCGCAAGGACGGCAAGCCGGTCGATCCCTTCGCCTACGGCGCCCCCGAAAAGTCCTGCGGCGGCGGCAAGTCCCTGTGGGAGGCCTCGCTCCAGCGGGCGCTGGCCTATCAGGGCGGCAGCGTGCTCAACAAGGGGTTTGCGAGCGGCCCCGTGACGATGGAGGCGATCGAATCCGGCGCGGCGGAGCAGGAGGTGCCGACGACCCGCTCGCCCGCCCTCGTCGCCTATGTGCGCGCCATCGGGCTGAAAGGCGGCGACGTGCAGACGCTCACCCTTTTCGACTCCGACGGCAAGCCGGTCGCCCAGAACAAGGCCCCGCCGCTGGACCGCGCCAAGGCGCAGTGGATGGCCTTTGCCGGCATCAAGCAGCCGGCGGGCGGCTTCCGCCCCGGCCTCTACCGCGCCATCTACCGCGTCGAGCGCGACGGCAAGCCCGCCATCGAGCAAGCTTTTGGAATCAGCTTAAGGCCTTGATGCGGGGAGAATGGTGGCCGGGGTCCCTCGGACCGTCTCAAGCGGCTGTATCGGCTTTTGGACTTTCGTCTTGGACATATGGCGATACCCCCCGGCCATAGGCTCAAGGGGGCAGCGTCGATGGTCGATATCGTCTGTTGTGATCTTTCATGGGCGCATGAGGCCCTTCCATGGATTGGATGTCCACGGACTCAGCGTCACAATTTCACTTCATCGAAACTACGAAAAATCCCTCCTCCGTCATCACCTCCCCGGGCTTGATCCGGGGATCGGTGCCGGTGATCCCGATTGACCGACGCGCAGCGCTCTTCCCATCGAGATGGCCGGCACAAGGCCGGCCATGACGTGGGGTAGGTAGACGTGGGGTAATTGAATTATCAGCCAGATTCCGAAGCCCTGACGCCCTCATGCGCCTCGCGGCTGTCGTCGGGCGCCTCCGCGCGCTCGTTCAGGCCGTAATCGCGGATCACCGCCGCCACCCGCAGACGGTAATCGCGAAAAATCCCGGCGCGGCCCGCCCCTTGCGTCGAGCGATGGGACGGCAGGTTGCGCCAGGCCCGTACCGCCTCCTCGTCGCGCCAGAAGGACAGCGACAGCATCTTGCCCGGCTCGGTCAGGCTCTGGAAGCGCTCGACGGAGATGAAGCCGTCCATGGCGGTCAGGTCCGAGCGGAGCGCCGCGGCGAGGCCGAGATAATCCCGCTTGCCGTCCTCCCCGTCCGGCCAGACTTCGAAGATCACCGCGATCATGGCTTCAAAAGCTCCGCATGAGGCGCCGAGACGATCCGGAGGAAGATCCGGTCCTCCCGGCGGATGAATTTTTCCTGTTTAGCAAATTCGTAGTTCGCGCGTCCCATCGGGTCGTCCTTCAGGCGGGCGCGGTAGGCCTCGTATTCGGCGAGAGACCCGATGTTGTAGACGCCGTAAGCGGTCGTGGCGGAGCCCTCGTGCGGCGCGTAATAGCCGATGAGGTCGGCGCCGCAGCGGGGAATGGCCTGGCCCCAGTTGCGGGCATATTCGTTGAAAGCCTCGACCTTGAACGGGTCGATCTCGTAGCGGATGAAGCAGGTGATCATCGGGTCGTGTCCTCTTGCTCGATGCCAGCCAGATTAGCGCATTGCCCGACATCCATGCTTCGGCTATGATCGAAGTATGAAGGAAGGTCCCGTCATCGCCTCCGTGGCCGCGCTTCTCGGCGACCCGGCCCGCGCCAACATTCTCACCGCTCTCATGGACGGGCGGGCGCTCACCGTGAGCGAGCTTGCCCAGGCCGCCGGCGTCACGCTCCAGACCGCGAGCGGGCATCTCGCCAAGCTCGATGCGGCGAACCTCCTCGTCGCGGAAAAGCAAGGGCGGCACCGCTATTTCCGGCTCTCCGGCCCGGACGTGGCGCAGGTGCTCGAAGCCCTGATGGGCCTCGCCCAGCGCACCGGAGCGACCCGCGTCAGAACCGGCCCAAAGGATGCGGCGCTCCGATCTGCGCGCGTCTGCTACGACCACCTTGCCGGCGAGCGCGGCGTTGCGCTGCTGAAGGGCGCCGAGCACCAGGGCCTCATCGAGGGCGGCCAGGATCTCGCACTCACGAACAAGGGCCGCGCCTTCTTCGGCGATTTCGGCATCGATCTGGCAAGGCTGGACAAGGGCCGCCGCCCTCTCTGCCGCGCCTGCCTCGACTGGAGCGAACGCCACAGCCATCTCGGCGGCGCGCTGGGCGCCGCGATCCTCGACCGGATGATCGAGCGAAAATGGATCCGGCGCGACGCCGGCCGCGTGCTCACCTTCACCTGTGAGGGCACGGAAGGGTTCGATGCGGCCTTCGGTTCGGCATAGGATCGGGTTTCACAGGCTGCATGAGGCTCAAGGGCTCTCTTAAGGCTCAGGCCCCCACCTCATCCGAGATCCTCGCTCGTGAAATTCTGCCCTCATCCTGAGGAGCAGCGAAGCTGCGTCTCGAAGGATCATTCTCTGCACGCTGGAGGCGCCCTCGTCCTTCGAGACGCCGCCTCCGGCGGCCCTCAGGATGAGGGCTCAGGGTGTGCCAGTCAGGAGCCGGACTCTCAGGATGAGGATCGAGACGAATGAGCGAGGATCTCAGGCGAGCCTGTAGGCCTCGACCTCCTCGAACCCGAGCGACCGGTAAAGCCGGAGCGCCCCTGACGGGTTGTGCGCCTCGACCTTCAGATCGACGAAGGCCGCACCACGGTCCCGGAAGACGTGGAAGGCTCGGCACAGCAGGGCTGCGCCCAAGCCCTGTCGGCGCATGGCGGGGACGACGGCGAGATCCTTCACGAAGGCGCTCGTCCAGCATTGCGCCACGCCGACGATCTCTCCCTGTTCGTTCGCTGCCATGAAAACCAGCGCCGGATCGTATTCAGAATCGTCGCGCAGGCTCGGCCACCAGATCGCGAAGGGTTCGACATAGCCGCCGCCTCGGGCATAGGCCTCCACAAGCAGGGCATGGACCCATTGCGCATGCCGGTCGGGCTCGAACGGCGCGAGCCGGATCCCGGCAGGCCAGGCAGGCTTCGGGACTGGAGCGGTCAGGGAACGGCGCAGGCGCAGGACGAGACGCTCCCTCATCGGCTGGCTACTCCCCCGACCTCAGGGCTGCCGCCGCCCCCACAGTGCCGACCACCGCCGCGATCAGCGACAGGGCGACCAGCACCAGGAAGGGCGTCATGAACGGGATCGTGCCGCCGAGCGCCGCATTGGCAGCCGAGACTCCAAAAATCAGGGTCGGGATCATGAAGGGTAGGACGAGGATCGCGAGAATCAGTCCGCCGCGCCTGAGCGACGAGGTCAGCGCCGCCCCGACCGCGCCGATGAAGGTGAGCGCCGGCGTGCCGACCAGAAGGGTCGCCACCATGGCGAGCATGCCCTCCGGCGAGAGCGCCACGAGAAGGCCGAGGAAGGGCGCTGCGATGGCGAGCGGCAGGCCCGTCACCAGCCAATAGGCCAGGACCTTCGCCAGCACGACGATCTCCAGCGGCGCGTGCGACAGGCGCAGCAGGTCGAGGGACCCGTCCTCCTGATCGGCCTGGAACAGGCGGTCGAGGCCGATCAGGGTCGCGAGCAGGGCCGCGATCCAGAGGATTGCCGGGCCGATGCGCGAGAGCAGGTTGAGATCCGGCCCGAGCGCGAAGGGAATCAGCGTCACGATCATCAGGAAGAAGATCAGCCCCATCACGCCCGAGCCGCCGACGCGGGCGGCGAGCTTGAGGTCGCGGATCAGGAGGGCGGTGAAGGATTTTAGCATCATCCCTCTCCGCGTATCCCCTCTCCCCTCTGCGGGAGAGGGTGGCCCGAAGGGCCGGGAGAGGGGCCGTGCTCGACGTCAAACGCCCCCTCTCCCGCCTCGCTACGCTCGGCACCCTCCCCCGCGAAGGGGGGAGGGTTTTTGGCCCGCTCGATCCTGATTTCCTTCGCGTCCCTCAGAAACAGCGGCGAATGGGTCGTGGCCGCGATCATGCCCCCGCTCTCTCGATGGCGTTCGAGAATCAGGCGCAGGGTCTCCTGGGACGCGGTGTCGAGGGCCGAGGTCGGCTCGTCGAGGAGCCAGAGCGGCCTGTGGGCGACGAGCAGGCGGGCGAGCGCCACCCGCCGGCGCTGGCCGGCGGAGAGATAGGCGACGGGGAGCCGGGCGGCATGGGCGAGGCCCACCGCCTCTAGCGCCTCGCGCGGCTGGAGGGCCGGGTTGCCGAGGAAGTCGCGGGCGAAGGCGAGGTTCTCCTCGGCCGTGAGCGCCGATTTCAGGGCGTCGCGATGCCCGACATAATGCAGGCATTCGGGCAATGTCCGCTCGCCGGCACCCTCCAGGCGAATCGCCCCTGCAGCGGGATGCAGGCGCCCGGCCAGGATGTCGAGCAGGGAGGATTTGCCGGCCCCGTTGCGGCCGGTGATCACCAGGGCTTCGCCCGGCGCGAGATCGAAGGAAACGCCTTCGAAGATGCGGCGTTCTCCCCGGGTACAGGCCAAATTGTTAACGCTGAGACGCAAACCCTTAAGACCCCTGCCCTGATTGCACCCCGGAATGGTTCTAATCCGTGTAGCGGGATGGTTCGAAATGATCTATAGCACCCTCGGCTGCGCCGCGCGCCAAGGCGTCCAATCCGTCTCGCGCGCTTACCCCCTGTCCGGGCACCCCCGGAGCGGCGCGCGCTTATCGCGCTTTCGGCCGAACAAACTGTTCGTAACCCAAATGCACGCGAGGATTCGCCGTGACGCTCAACAACAGCTTCAATGCCCGCCAGACTCTTAAGGTCGGCGACAAGTCCTATACCTATTACTCCCTCGTCGAGGCCGAGAAGAACGGCCTGAAAGGCGCCTCCAAGCTGCCCTTCGCCATGAAGGTGCTGCTCGAGAACCTCCTGCGCTACGAGGACGGCCGCACGGTCACCAAGACCGATATCGAGGCCGTCGCCGCCTGGCTCGACAACAAGGGCAAGGACGAGAAGGAAATCGCCTATCGCCCCGCCCGCGTCCTGATGCAGGACTTCACCGGCGTTCCGGCGGTGGTGGATCTCGCCGCCATGCGCGACGCCATGAAGAGCCTCGGCGGCGACCCGCGCAAGATCAACCCGCTCGTGCCCGTCGACCTCGTCATCGACCACTCGGTCATCGTCGACGAGTTCGGCACCCCGAAAGCCTTCGACCGCAACGTGGAGCTGGAATACCAGCGCAACGGCGAGCGCTACCGCTTCCTCAAGTGGGGCCAGACCGCGTTCGAGAACTTTTCCGTCGTGCCCCCCGGCACCGGCATCTGCCACCAGGTCAACCTGGAATTCCTCTCCCAGACCGTGTGGACCCGCAAGGACACGGCGACCGGCGAGGAAACCGCCTATCCGGACACCCTGGTCGGCACTGATTCGCACACCACCATGGTCAACGGTCTCGCCGTTCTCGGCTGGGGCGTGGGCGGCATCGAGGCTGAGGCCGCCATGCTCGGCCAGCCGGTCTCCATGCTCATCCCCGAGGTGATCGGCTTCAAGCTCACGGGCAAGCTGAAGGAAGGCGTGACCGCCACCGATCTCGTGCTCACCGTCACCCAGATGCTGCGCAAGAAGGGCGTGGTCGGCAAGTTCGTGGAATTCTACGGCCCCGGCCTCAACGACATGTCGGTGGCCGATCGCTCCACCATCGGCAACATGGCGCCCGAATACGGCGCGACCTGCGGCTTCTTCCCGATCGACAGCAAGACCATCGACTACCTGCGCACCACGAGCCGCACCGACGAGCGCGTCGCTCTCGTCGAGGCCTATGCCAAGGCGCAGGGCATGTGGCGTACCGCCGAGACGCCGGACCCGGTCTTCACCGACACCCTCGAGCTTGATCTGAACGACGTGGTTCCCTCGCTCGCCGGCCCGAAGCGCCCGCAGGACCGCGTGACGCTCGACACCTCCAAGCCCGAGTTCCTCGGCGCCATGGAGAAGGAGTTCCGTAAAGCAGGCGAGATCGGCAAGCGCGTGAAGGTCGACGGCGCCAATTATGATCTCGGCCACGGCGACGTGGTGATCGCGGCGATCACGTCGTGCACCAACACCTCGAACCCGAGCGTGATGATCGGCGCAGGCCTTCTCGCCCGCAATGCGGTGAAGAAGGGCCTCACCTCCAAGCCGTGGGTGAAGACTTCGCTCGCGCCCGGATCGCAGATCGTCGAGGAGTACTTCAAGAAAGCCGGCCTGCAGGGCGACCTCGATGCGCTCGGCTTCAACCTCGTCGGCTTCGGCTGCACCACCTGCATCGGCAATTCGGGCCCGCTGCCGGAAAACATCTCGAAGGCGATCAACGACAACGACCTCGTCGCCGTGTCGGTGCTCTCCGGCAACCGCAACTTCGAGGGCCGCGTGAACCCGGACGTGCGCGCCAACTACCTCGCCTCGCCCCCGCTCGTCGTGGCCTATGCGCTCGCCGGCTCCATGCTGGTGGATCTCGTCAACGATCCCCTCGGCACGGGCTCCGATGGACAGCCGGTGTACCTCAAGGACATCTGGCCCTCCTCCGCGGAAGTGCAGGAGTTCATCGACCGCACGATCACAAGCGAGCTGTTCAAGACCCGCTATGCCGACGTGTTCTCGGGCGATGCCAACTGGAGACAAGTCACCTTCGAGCCCGGCCTCACCTATACCTGGCCGCCCGGCTCGACCTATGTGCAGAACCCGCCCTATTTCGAGGGCATGACCAAGGATCCGAAGCCCGTCACGGATATCGTGAATGCGCGCATCCTCGGCCTGTTCCAGGACTCGATCACCACCGACCACATCTCGCCTGCGGGCAACATCCGGGCGGCCTCGCCGGCCGGCAAATACCTGCAGGAGCACCAGGTCGCGGTCGCCGACTTCAACCAGTACGGCACCCGTCGCGGCAACCATGAAATCATGATGCGCGGTACCTTCGCCAATATCCGCATCAAGAACCAGATGGTGAAGGACGAGAGCGGCCACGTGGTCGAGGGCGGCTACACGATCCATCATCCCACCGGCGAGCGGATGTTCATCTACGACGCCGCCATGCGCTACAAGGACGAGGGCGTTCCGCTCATCGTTCTCGCCGGCAAGGAATACGGCACCGGCTCGTCCCGCGACTGGGCGGCCAAGGGCACGATCCTGCTCGGCGTGCGCGCCGTGATCGCCGAGAGCTTCGAGCGCATCCACCGCTCGAACCTGGTCGGCATGGGCGTTGCTCCGTTCGTGTTCGAGCAGGGCACCTCCTGGGAGACGCTCGGCCTCAAGGGCGACGAGACGATCACCATCAAGGGCATCGCCGGCGAATTGAAGCCGCGCCAGCGCATGGAGATGGAAGTCACCTCCGCCGACGGCTCGGTGCGCAAGGTGCCGGTGCATTGCCGCATCGATACGCTCGAGGAAGTCGAATACTTCCGCAACGGCGGCATCCTGCACTACGTCCTGCGCCAGCTCGCGGCTTAAAGAGCACATGACACAACGCCCGCTCCTCGCATGAGGAGCGGGCGGATCATCGGCACGGGGCGCTCCGGCATGGGACGCCCCGTTTCGTTTCGCGTCACACGACGAAGAAGTCGGCGTGAGTGAGCGCGAGGTTTTTCGCGAGCGTGGCGATCTTGATCTGCGCCTTGGATCCCGTGCCGTCCTGGTCGTAATAGAGCGCGCCGGTCTTCCTGTCGTAGACGATCCGGTCCTCCGCATCCTGCGCCTTGGTGCTTTTGACGAACATGTCGGAATTAAACTTCTTCGGCTTCGAGAATGTGCCGGCGCCGAGCTTTGTGAAGACCTTGTTGTCGAGAAAGATGCTGTCGTCCTTGACGCTGAAATCTTCGATCTTGTCCACGTTCGTGCTTTTGTTGGGCTTGGTGTCGAACACGAAGATGTCCTTGCCCGAACCGCCTTTGAGCTGATCCTTACCAAGGCCACCATAGAGGCGGTCATCGCCATCTTCGCCGGAGAGAAGGTCGTTCCCGGCTGCACCGAAGATCGTGTCGTTGCCGGCCTCGCCGGTCAGCGTGTCGGCGCCGCCGGTGCCCTGGAGGGTGAAGGGCGTGGTCTCGATGGCGTTGGTGACCCGGACCGTCACCGTCAGGCTGGTGGATGCGCCAAACTCGTCCTTGGCCTCGATGGTGAGCTGATGCGTGGGCTTGGTCTCGAAGTCGAGGGCGCCGGTGACCACGAGGCTGTTGCCGCGGATGGCGAAGGACGAACTCGAGCCGGCGGCAAGGCTGTAGCGAATCTCGTCGCCATCCGCGTCGCTGGCCGAGAGCGTGCCGACCACGGCACCGTCGGGCGCATTCTCCTCCAAGCTGAGATCCGATGACAGGGCGAGCCCGGTCGGAGAGGCATTGGCTCCAAGCAATTCGGCACCGTCGTCGAAGCGGAGGCCCCTCACGTTCTTGACCAGATCGGTGCCATCCGGCCCTTCGACCGTCACGGTTCCGTCGGGGTTTCGCGTAACCTGATACTGCGCGCGCCGCCCGGAAAACACGGCAAGGTCGTTGTCGCCGTCGCCGCCATCGAGCGTGTCGTTTCCCTTGCCACCATTCAGCGTGTCGTCGCCGTCCTCGCCGTGCAGCTCGTCCGCGCCCGCGGCGCCTGCCAGCGTGTCGTCGAAGCCCGTGCCGTAATACTCGTCGTCGAAAGATGTGCCGGTTAGGTTGACCGCCTTTTGGCGCGGATCGACGATCCGTGCGCGCACGCTGGTTTCAGAAGAATCCCCTTGAGGATTGTAATCGGTCCAACTGACGACGAGCCGGCCGTCCGCAAGCTTTGAGAGAGAAGGATCCCACTGCCCTGCTGTCGGGTCGGCAGTGACCCCGACGCTGCCCTGTTGAACCCCGTCCCGATCAAATGTGGCGAGATGGATATCGGAGGGATCGTCCTGGCCTGAAAGCGTGTGACCGAAGGCGATGGCAAATCCGCCATCGTCGAGGGCGACGATGGGATTGGCAGCTGTTGCGACATCGGTCGTGAGAGTTAGGACAGCGCTTGCCGGATTGCCGTTCGCATCGAAGATCTGGCCCTGGAGGTCGTGGGTTTCGAGATTGCCAGTCATCCACGTGACGACGAAGCGACCATCCTTCAGCAAGGTGGCTGAGGGAGATCCGGACTGGTACACATCGGCAGCGACCGTGATGTCCTTGACCACGCCTCCATCCGCGCGTGCAAATATGCGGGCGCGGATGTCCGTCGCCTGACTGCCGTCGTCTACATAGACGAGAAGATCGTTTTGAGCCGTCAGGGTCCTGACGACCGGCTTCAGCTGGTCGAAGCCTGCAGCGCCGCTAACCGCCCTTTCATCCCCGGCTTGCCATTGGCCGCGGTCGCCCCGCGCATAGCTGCGGAACCGGACTCCATAGTCCCGACCGTCATCGGCGCCGTATGCTGCCGTGAACCCTCCATCGGCACGGGCGGCAAGGGAGACGTAGCCGAGCGTGCTCCCTGTGAGTTCGCCCAGCACGAAGTCGCTTTCCGGGGCATTGCCCATAGCGTCGAAGGCACGAACTCGGATGAGGGGATCCGGCGGACCATTATCCTGCCAGGCTATAAGGAATCCCCCATCGCTCAGAGCTACGATGTCAGGTTCGTACTGACTGCCCTCCGAGGTGCTGCTGACGACGAACTCCGACTTCTTTACGGTGCCGTCGGGATTAAAGATGCGTGCTCGGATATCAAGGGAACGACTGGTTTCAGCTTGGCTCCAATCGACGAAGCAGACGACGATGCTCCCGTCAGCGAGAACTGCACTGGCCGGCAGGAGCTGCGAACGGGCCGTCGTCTCGTTGACGAGGAATTCCGAACCCCAAAGAACAGGTGCTGCCATAGATCGATTCCCACCGAGTGTGTTGTCTTATTGTTATATCGTTAAGATATGCCAGAATGGTCGCCTCATTGGAAGCCCAGCGGCCTCATCGTCTCATCAAGACGGCCGTCATCGTCGGCGACGGGCGATCCTTTGACCTTTCGGCATGCGATCCGGCTGGAACATTTCCCCTGTCCAGCATTCTGTCGGCTCGTATGGTCCGACACCGAAACTAGGGGATGCGTGTCGGTAGCGGCAAAGCGCCCCGGTTTGAAGCGCGTCGCTCTCGCTTCATGTCAAACGACAAAGAAATCCTTCTCGCTCATCGCAAGCTTCTTCGAGAGGGTCGCGACCTCCACCGCCTTGCCCCTGCCCGAGCCATCGGCATCGTAGTAAAGCACGCCCTTGGTCTTGTCGTAGATCAGGTAGTCGTTCGCATCCTTGGCCTTCGTGCCGACGGTGAATAAGCCTTTCTTCAGTTGGGCCGGATTGTCGGGCGTCCCGGACTTGCCCAGTTTGGTGAAGACTTTGTTGTCCAGCCAGAGGCTGTCGTCCTTGACGACGAAGTCGACGATCTTGTCCTTGTTCGTTTTCGCGTTCGGCTTGGTGTCGAACACGAAAATGTCGCTGCCATTGCCGCCCGTCAGTACGTCCTTGCCTGCGCCGCCGTAGAGCGTGTCGTTGCCGTCAACGCCGAAGAGGCGGTCGTTGCCCACCGATCCGAACAACCTGTCATTGCCGATGCCGCCCGTCAGGGCATCGTTGCCTTTCGTGCCGGTCTGCGTCTCGACCACATCCGCAACCTGGATCGTGAACACCTCCTCGTAGGTTGCGCCTGCCTTGTCCGCCACCGTGACGCGGATTTGATGGGACTGCGCCATCTCGTAGTCGAGCCTGGCGCCATCCTTGACGAGGAGGAGTCCATCCGCGCTGACCTCGAAGCGCTCGTCGGTGAGCGAGAAAGTGAAGCTGTCGCCGGTATTCGGATCCGTGGCCGAGAGAAGACCCACCAGCGTGCCCCTTGCAGCACCTTCCTGCACCGAAGCAGAGCTGAGGATGATGTCGGTCGGAGCATGGTTTGCCGGCGCCGGCACGTCCTTGATCGTGACGATGAACTTTTGGGTCGCCGTGCCGCCTTTGCCGTCGTCGACCTTCACCCAGATGTTGCGGGTTTCATCCGCCGTGACCTGGATGCCGCCCTTGGTCGCCAGTTCGTACCCGATCACCTCGGCGCCTCTCCTGAGGGGCCGGATGGCAAATTCGCTGGCGGCCGAGACGTCGTTGCCGTTCTCGTCCACCAACGTGTAGGTGAGCGTATCGCCGTCCGGATCCGTCGCGCTCAGGGTCCCCACTGTGATCGATGTGGCGCTCTCGCTGATATGGATCGACAGCGTCAGGCCCGTCGGAGGGCGATTGTCATCCGAGGGATCATTGGCGACATCGATCGTGAAGGCTTTTTTGGTCTCACCACCGTGGCCGTCCGATGCAACGACATGAATGGTGTAGGATCGCACGGCCTGCGGGCCGTCGTATTCGAGCACCTTCCCAGCAGCGAGCCTGACCTGTCCATTGTCATCGATCACGAACATGCCGCCGGCATTGCCGCCGCCTTCGGCGTTCGTGTCGAAGGCCCAGCTGATGGAATCCTCATCTTCGTCGTCGGCCTGGAGAGTGCCGATGATCGTCGTTCCCTCCGTCACTTCACCGGAAAAGCCGTCGAGCCGTATATCGGTCGGAGCCTCGTTCACATTCGTGACGTCGAGCGTGATCCTGTGGACCGTGGAGAGGCCGCCGGCATCCGTGACCTTGATCCAGAGTTCGTGCGGCCCGACCTGCTCGTCATCGAGACCCGTCTTGAGCAGAATCCTGTCTGAATCCGCTCCCGTGCCGACGGCAAAAAGCGGATGTCCGCCGGGAAGCTCGTCGCCATTCGCATTGGCGACGATCTCATAGGTGAAGGCGTCGCCCGCATCCGGATCTTCACCGGTCAGCGTCGCGACGACCGCACCTGTCTCCGCATCTTCCGCAACCGTGCCGCCTGCAACCGAGATGCCCGTCGGAGCGCGATTGTCGTCCGAGGGGTCATTGGCGACGTTGATCGTGAACGAATGCGTGGTCGTGACGCCGAACGCGTTCGTGGCCGTGACTATGATCGTGTAGGTATGCACGGCTCCCGGCCCGTCATAGTCGAGCGCCTTGCCGGGAGCGAGTTTGACGATGCCGTCCTCGATGACGAACATGCCGTCGGCATCGCCGCCGCCCTCAGTCGTGTCGTCGAAGGACCAGGCGATCCCGCTCTGGTCGGCCGTCAGCGCACCGATCTCAGTTGCGCCTTCGACGACGGAGACCTCGTCCGTGCTGGCGGCCAGTTTGAGGCCGGATGGCGTTTCGTCGGCGGTAGAAAGATCGACGGTCAATCCGGCGAATTGGAGAAATTCGATTCCCGTGAGGGTATCCACGCCATCGCCGTCCGGCCGCCTATCGACCACAATGAAGGAGCCGTCTTCATTCCTGGTGACGGTGTAGTTCTCGAGGGCGCCGGCGAAGACCGCCGTATCGCTGCCGTCGCCGCCATTCAGAATGTCGTTGCCTGCGCCGCCGGAGAGGAAATCGTTATCCGTCCAGCCCTCGAGCACGTCGGCGCCTTCTCCGCCGTCGAGGGTGTCGTTGCCGCCATTGCCATACAGGTGGTCGTTTCCGCCCAGGCCTTCGAGGCGATTTGCGCTGCCGTCGCTGCCGTAGATCGTGTTGTCGCCGTTATTGCCGGCGCCGTCGATGGGGTTGTATCCCTGCAACTCCAGGATTTCGACATGATCGGGGAGGGTGTATGACACATAGGCCGTCACGAAATCCCTGGTGCCGCCTCCCGCGTTCTCGATGATCGCGTCCTCGGGATCGTTGACGACATAGGCGTCGTTGCCCCCGCCCCCTTCCAGGGTGTCCGCGCCTTCTCCCCCATCGAGCCGGTTGTCCGCGCCGTTTCCGGTGATGTGGTTGTCGAGGGCATTGCCGGTCACGCCGGCATTCTGATCGGTGTGCTCTTGGCCGTCCGACAGGGAGAAATCTTGGGCCTCGTCGAGGAAGTAGGTGTTCGTAACGGGATCGAATCGATATTGGGCCATGACGCGCGCACTCCCGAGAGAAGGTCCGGGAACCCACTCTCGCGCATCTGTATATCATATCGTGACAATTTTCATATGACCCTTCATCGGGCTTGCGGAGCCGCGCCTTGCGTCGTTTTGACCGGTCCCCTACCCCGCCTGAGGACTTAAAACGCCACGCTTTCGCGCCTACGCTCGCGGGGTGCGTTAGGGCGCCGTTAACCCTTTCGCGCGGAAACTGGGTCATTGCCTCTCACCCTTTGCCAAGAGCCATGAGCGACCTTCTTGTCAGCATCCGCCATGCGAAGCCCGACGATGCCGATGCGTTGTCCAAGGTCTTCGAGGCGGCCTGGCGGGAGGCTTATCTCGGGATCATCCCCGGCGTGACCCTCGACAAGATGATCTCCCGGCGCAGCCAGCGCTGGTGGCGCTCCACCGTTTCCCGCGGGCGGCCGCTCGTGGTGCTCGACATGGGCCAGGGGGCTGTCGGCTACGCGTCCTACGGCCGCTGCCGAGACCGGTCGCTGCCGGCGAAGGGGGAAATCGACGAGCTCTATCTGCTGCCGGAATACCAGGGCATCGGGCTGGGGCGGCGCCTGTTCAAGGCCGTTTGCAACGATCTCCGCCACCGGGAGATGGAGCGGATCGCGGTCTGGGCGCTCGAGGAAAACGGGCGCGCCTGCGCCTTCTATGCGGGCATGGGCGGGCAGCGCATCGCCCGGGTCGAGGAGCGCATCGGCGGAAAGCCCCTGGCCAAGGTCGCCTATCTCTTCCGCTGACCGGGCCTTCCCTCCCGAAAAAGCCCCGAATCCCTTGACATTGAGCGCTTCGAAAAGGGTTCCCCTTTTGCAGCCGATGCTCTAGGGAAGCGTCATTTCTGGTGCCGCCTTCCTCCCGGGGAGGGCGCGGCACACGACGATGCTTCAAGCCCTGTTCCGGAGAACAGCTCTATGCGCCTCGATGCGATCAAGATTGGAAAGAACCCGCCGGACGACGTGAATGTCGTCATCGAAGTGCCCCTCGGCGGCGAGCCCATCAAGTACGAGATGGACAAGGAATCCGGCGCCCTCGTCGTCGACCGCTTCCTCTATACCTCCATGCGGTATCCCGGGAATTACGGCTTCATCCCCCACACCCTGTCCGGCGACGGCGACCCCTGCGACGTGCTCGTCGCCAACACCCGCGCCATCGCGCCCGGCGCCATCATGAACGTGCGCCCCGTCGGCGTCCTCGTGATGGAAGACGACGGCGGCCAGGACGAGAAGATCATCGCCGTGCCGTCGAGCAAGCTGACCCAGCGCTACGACCGGGTCGGGACCTATACGGACCTGCCCGAGATCACGATCAAGCAGATCGAGCATTTCTTCGAGCACTACAAGGACCTGGAGCCCGGCAAATGGGCCAAGATCATCCGCTGGGGCGATGCCGAAGAGGCCCGCCGGCTGATCCTCGAGGCCGTCGAGCGCGCCAAGGCCGCGAAGTAAGGCCCTTTGGCGTCTTTGAAGCAGAGCCCGGCTCGGACATCCGAGCCGGGCTTTTTCGTCCGAACGCGTCGTCCTCAAAGTCTGGCGCGGTGGTCGCTATCCCTAGCCCTCATCCTGAGGAGCAGCGAAGCTGCGTCTCGAAGGAGGATCCGGAGAGCACTGGAGACGCCCTCGTCCTTCGAGACGCCGCCTCCGGCGGCCCTCAGGATGAGGCAGGAGATTGATGCGCCGGATTGTCAGATCACGAAGAAGTCCTTGTGCGTGATCTTCAGGTTCTTGCCGATGCTGGCGAACTGGATCGCGTTGGCCGATCCGGACCCGTCCGGATCGTAGAACAGGGCGCCGCTCTTCTTCAGGTACAGGATCCGGTCATCGCCGTCCTTGAACCGGTCGCCCACCACGAAGGCTTTGCTCGACAGCGTGCCCTTGGACAGCTTGGGGAAGAATTTCTTCGACAGGTGCAGCACATCGTCGACGGGCACGAAATCCGCGATCGTATCGCGGTTCGATTTGGCGTTCGGCCTCTGATCGAAGACGAAGACGTCCTTCCCGGTCCCGCCGAAGAGCGTGTCGTTTCCCGTCCCGCCGATGAGCGTGTCGTTGCCGATCTGGCCGGAGAGGGTGTCGTTGCCGCCGAGGCCCGAGAGCCGGTCATTGCCCGATTCACCGGTCAGCTGCTCTCCGCGCGATGTTCCGGACCGGATCTGCGGGGTCGTCTCGACGACATTGCGCACGGTGATACTGAGGGTCCTGGTGAATTCGCCGCCGTATTTGTCAGACACCTTGACGGAGAGCGTATGCTCGGTGGCGGTCTCGTAATCGAGCGCCTTCAGCAGAACGATCTCTTCGCCGCTTGCGTCGAGGCCGAAGAGCCCGTTCGGATTCGACACAAGGCTGTAGGTCAGGTCGTCGCCGTCGGGATCGCTGCTGTAGAGATTCATCACGCTCTCGCCGACCTGCGTGCTTTCCGAGATCGAGGTGCTCGATACGGAAATATTGGTAGGCGCGCGGTTGGTGAGAGCGATCGTCTGGTCCGTGAACTTCAGGAAGCGGATGTCCGTGACCCGGTCGATGCCATCGCCGCCAGTCCGCAGATCCTCGACAATGAAAGAGCCGGTGATGCTCGGAGAAATGTCATAGTTGGCTCGTGCGCCGGAGAACACCGCCGTGTTCTCACCCGAGCCGCCCTCCAAAGTATCGTTGCCCTTGCCGCCTTGGAGCGTGTCCTTGCCGCCATTGCCGATGAGTTTGTTGTCGGCGTCGTTGCCAATGAAGCTGTCGGACCCTGGGCCGCCTTCCAGGTTCACGATGTCGACCAGCGTGTCAGAGCCGTAGCCGTTGGTGTTCTGGGCCTCGCCCGAAATTCTGAGGTCGACCCTTGCGGACGAGGAGCCCGTGTAGCACGCCGTGTTGTTGCCGGCACCACCCTCGAGCCTGTCGCTGCCGCCCCCGCCTTCGAGCGTGTCGTTTCCGCCGCCGCCCACGAGGGTATTGCTGCCGGTGCTGCCGATGAGATTGTCATCATGCGCGCCGCCAATCACGTTCTCGATGTCGAGGAGGGTGTCGTTGCCCTGCCCGGTGTTCTCGCCGATGATCTGGATATTCGTGATGGTGAGATTGACCCTCACACCGGCCGCCGCCTCGGAGTAATCGACCGTGTCGTTTCCGCCGCCGCCATCGATGAAATCGTTGCCTGCGCCGCCGGAGAACCTCTCCGCACCCGCGCCGCCATAGGCGGTATCGTTGCCGTTTCCGAGCTTGATGACGCCACGGGTCGCGGTCCCCTGAAGGCCGTCGTAGAAGTCGTTGCCGTCCTGCAGGTCCAGGAGGACGGCGTCGGAAGCCGTTGATGTGGTGTTCAAGGTACCGGTATTGACGATCCGGTCGTTGCCCACATTGCCCAGGACGGCAAGAGAGGCGGAGGTGATGGTTCCGAAATTTGTGAGCGTGAGGGCTCCGCTTCCCGCGTATTGAATCGCTGACCCATTCCTACCTTCGATGGTGCCCTCGTTAGTCACGAAGGTCGCAGTTCCCGTGAGGTATATGCCGTCGGTCGATCCAGCGACTTTCCTGGTCTTGCGGATCACGAGGTGATCCACCGCGTTGGCTTTGATGCCCGTCAGAGTGTCGCTGATCACGTCAAGGTCGATCACGAGCAGGCCGGCGCCGCTGAATTGCAGCCTTGCCTCCGTTCCGCTCGCGGGAAGGGGATTGGTGTCGTCGAAGATCACTGTGGCCATGAAGCATCCGCAAGGTCTGAAAAGCAGGATGCCACCATATACGTTATTCTATTTCATGAGAAGCATTGCCCTCCCCACCGAGATGCCGTGCCGTTCTCTTCGCAGACGTGAAGGCTTAAGGCCAAAGCGATTGCGTCAGAGCGCCTCACCCTTCAACAGCCGCGGCGCCTCGCGGCCGGTCAGGCCTGCGGCTTCGCGGATGAAGAAGCGCTTCAGTCCCGGCATGCGGTCGACGAGGCCGAGGCCGAGATCGCGGATCAGGCGCACGGGCAGCATGTCGTTGGAGAACAGGCGGTTCAGGCCATCCGTCATCAGGCCCATGGCGGTGATGTCGGCGCGCCGCGCGCGCTCGTACTGATCGAGCACGTCGGCAGCACCGGGATCCATGCCGAGGCGCATGGAATCGGTGACGATCTCGGCGAGCGCCGCCGCATCGTGCAGGCCGAGATTGAGACCCTGGCCGGCGATGGGATGGATCACATGCGCAGCATCGCCGAGAAGCGCCAGCCTTTCGCCGACGAAGCTTCGCGCCACGCCGAAGGACAGGGGATGGGCCTGCGGGCGGGTCTCGAAGGACAATCTGCCGAGCTGCAGGCCGAAGCGGCGCTCGAGCTCGATGAGCAGGTCTTCGGGGTGGGACTCGAGCAGCGCCGGCACGTTCTCCGCGCGCTCGGTCCAGACGATGGAGGAGCGGTGATGCACGGTTCCGTCGGCCCGGATTTCGTCCTTCAGCGGCAGGATCGCAAAGGGGCCGGAGGGCAGAAAGTGCTCCACCGCCCTGCCCTCGTGATCGCGCTCATGGGCGATGGTGGCGACGATGCCGGATTGCTTGTACGGCCAGGCGGTCCAGCCGATGCCGGCCTGCTCGCGCAGGCGCGAGCGCGCGCCGTCGGCGGCAACCAGAAGCGCTGCCTGAAGGGTCTCACCGGCGGTCAGCGCGACATCCGTATGCGCTCCGGCTACGGCAAATCCCTTCACGCCTTCGGCCCTGAGATCGACGCCTGCCTTCCGGCAGGCATCGAGCAGCGCGGCGGTGATGTCGCCCGCGGTCATCATGTGCGCGAAGGGCTCGCCCATGCCCACCTCGCCTGCGAAGGTGAGGAATGTCGGGCGCACCGGGTCCTGCAGGCGGCTGTCGGTAATCACCATGTCGAGGATCGGCTGCGCCTTGTCCGCAACCTCCCTCCAGACGCCGAGCGCCTCCAGCATCCGGCGGGCGGCCGCGGCGATGGCGTAGGAGCGCTTGTCGCCGTGCGGATCGCGCTTGAGCGCCGGATCGCACATGGTCACATCGACGCCGTCCGAGAGCGCCGTCTTGAGCGCCAGCGCGAGGGACAGCCCGGCCAGACCGCCGCCGGCGATGACGATGCGCGGACGCGTCGGGGATTGGGCCTTCCGCCTTGCTGCGCTCATCGCTTGCGTCTCCATCACTCGACCTTCGGCCTTCGAACGTTATAGGTGGGTGTCAGCGATCCATCGGCCAGCGTCAAGCTTGACCTTCTTGAACCTCTCCCCAATGGATGACAGCATCCGATCGAAGGATCTCAAAACCCATGTCCCGCGCCGTTTCCGACCTTCTCGCCATTCTCGACCTCGAACAGCTCGAGGTGAACCTGTTTCGCGGCCAGAGCCCGAAAAGCGGCTGGCAGCGGGTCTTCGGCGGACAGGTGGTCGGCCAGGCGCTGGTGGCCGCAACACGCACGGTCGAAGGGCGCCATCCCCATTCGCTCCACTGCTACTTCATGCTGCCCGGCGACCCCAAGGTTCCGATCATCTACGAGGTGGATCGCATCCGCGACGGCAAGAGCTTCACCACGCGCCGGGTGCTGGCGATCCAGCACGGGCAGGCGATCTTTTCCATGTCGGCCTCCTTCCATCTCGAGGAGGACGGCTTTGCGCATCAGGCGGAGATGCCCAAGGTGCCTGGCCCCGACGAATTGCCGAGCGAGGAAGAGGTGAAAGGCGGCCTGCTCCTCAAGATGCCGGAGCCTATGCGCACCTATTACGAGCGTGAGCGGCCCCTCGAAATCAGGCCCGTGGAGATCAACCGCTATCTCTCGCGCGATCCGGGCGAGCCGCGCTTCCATGTCTGGATCAAGACCACCGGCCGCCTGCCCGACGATCCGGCGATCCACCAATGCGTCCTGGCCTACGCCTCGGACATGACGCTCCTCGACACCTCCCTGATTCCTCATGGCCGCACGGTGTTCGAGCCCGAGATCCAGCCGGCGAGCCTCGACCACGCCATGTGGTTCCACCGCCCCTTCCGCGCCGACGAATGGCTGCTTTACGCGCAGGATACGCCCAGCGCCGGCGGCGCGCGCGGCTTCTCGCGCGGACTCATTTTTAAGCAGGATGGGACCTTGGTCGCATCAGTTGCCCAGGAAGGCCTCATCCGCGTGCGTCGCTGATGCCTTCTGCCTAAAATTTCATCAAATAAGCTATTTTATAGCCGAGCTTCCGCTGCCTCTTTTCCAGGCAGGGGCTGATCCCCTATGGCCTCAAGGTCTTGGCACGCTTCTTGCGTAGAGCCCCGCGACACCCGTCCGGACCAGGCCGGGTTCATCGTGGAAACCGCCGCTCGGTGTCGGGCGGACGTCTCAAAAAGGGGGCTCAACCCATGAAAATCGTGATGGCGGTCATCAAGCCGTTCAAGCTCGAGGAGGTGCGCGACGCGCTCACCGCGCTCGGCGTGCACGGCCTCACCGTGACCGAGGTGAAGGGATACGGACGGCAGAAGGGCCATACGGAGATCTATCGCGGCGCGGAATATGCCGTGAGCTTCCTGCCGAAGCTGAAGATCGAGGTCGCGGTGGCGAGCGAGCTCGTGCCCCAGGTGATCGATGCGATCACGGCGGCCGCGCGCACGGGCCAGATCGGCGACGGCAAGATCTTCGTCACCTCGCTCGAGAAAGCGGTTCGCATCCGCACGGGCGAGACCGACATCGACGCCCTTTGATTTCCTGTTTTTTTCCGGAGTTCACATCCGATGAAGTTTCGTCATCTCCTCATGCCGGCGCTCGGTGCGCTGGGTTTAAGCCTCACACTCGTCGACCCCACCCTCGCGCAGGACGCAGCCGCACCGACGGTCAACAAGGGTGACACGGCCTGGATGCTCGTCTCGACGATCCTCGTGATCCTCATGACGATCCCGGGCCTCGCCCTGTTCTATGGCGGCCTCGTGCGCACCAAGAACATGCTCTCGGTGCTGATGCAGGTCTTCGCCGTGTTCTCTCTCGTTGCGATCCTGTGGTCGTTCTACGGCTACTCGCTCGCCTTCACCTCCGGCGGCGAAGGCGTCGGCGCCTTCATCGGCGGCTTCTCCAAGGCGTTCCTGGCCGGCGTGACCACGGATTCCACCGCCGACACCTTCACCAAGGGCGTCGCGATTCCGGAATTCACCTTCATCGCCTTCCAGCTCACCTTCGCGGCCATTACCCCCGCCCTGATCGTCGGCGCCTTCGCCGAGCGCATAAAGTTCTCCGCGGTGATGGTGTTCACCGGCCTGTGGCTGACCTTCGTGTATCTTCCGATCGCGCACATGGTGTGGTTCTCGGAAGGCTATCTCTTCGCCATGGGCGCCCTCGACTTCGCGGGCGGCACGGTTGTTCACATCAACTCGGGCGTGGCCGGCCTCGTCGGCGCGATCATGATCGGCAAGCGCGTCGGCTATGGCCGCGACCTGCTCGCCCCGCACTCGCTGACGCTCACCTTCGTCGGCGCCTGCCTGCTGTGGGTCGGCTGGTTCGGCTTCAATGCCGGCTCGAACCTGGAGGCCACGGGCGGCGCTGCGCTTGCAGTGATCAACACCATCCTCGCTCCGGCCGCCGCAGGCCTGTCCTGGATGATCGTGGAAGCCATGGGCAAGGGCAAGGCCTCGCTGCTCGGCATCGCCTCGGGTGCGGTCGCCGGCCTCGTCGCCATCACGCCTGCCGCCGGTCTTGCCGGCCCGATGGGTTCGATCGTTCTCGGCCTCGTCGCCGGCGCGGTCTGCTACATCGCCGTCACCGGCGTGAAGAACGCACTCGGCTATGACGACGCCCTCGACGTGTTCGGCATCCACGGCGTCGGCGGCATCATCGGCGCCATCGGCACCGGCATCGTCGCGGCACCTTCGCTCGGCGGCTACGGCGTCGGCGAATACGCCATCGGCAGCCAGCTGGTGACGCAGGTCATCGCGGTCGTCGTCACCTTGCTCTGGACCGGCATCGGCTCCGTGGTGCTCTACAAGATCACCGACCTGGTCGTCGGCCTGCGCGTCACCCAGGACCAGGAGCGCGAAGGCCTCGACCTCGCCGACCACGGCGAGCGTGCCTACAACTACTGAAGAACAGCCTTCCAGAGGCGGAAACGGAAAGCCCCGGCCTCTCGGCCGGGGCTTTTTTGTTGGATAAGGCAGTCATCCGGGACGAAGCGCGGCGAAGATCCGGGATCGGGTGCAGAATGGAACGTGGGTAAGCTCAACACTGTCATTCCCGCGGAGGCGGGAATCCAGAACCGCCAACAGTACCAAGCTGGTTTATGGTCGTGGTTATGGATCCCGGACTTCGCCGGGATGACAGTGCTTCATTCTGAAAGCGATCCCGGATCGGCTGCGCCGTCCGGGATGACTCTCGCAAAGCTCACCCGTTCCTGATCAGCTGCCGCAGCTTGGCGCGGCGCGTCTCCTCCGGCTCCTGGAAGTTGGAGGTGCCGTAGAACTCGCCCTTGCTGTCCATCAGAAACAGGGTCGCCGAATGATCCATGGTGTAGCCGTCATCGGTCGGCACCTTGCGGTAATAGACCTTGTAGGCGCGCGCCGCCGCCGCGATCTCGTCCTCGGTGCCCGACAATCCGACGATGCGCGGATCGAAGGAGGAGAGATAGGTCTTCATCAGCTCCGGCGTGTCGCGCGCCGGATCCACCGTGACGAAGGCCGCCTGCAGCCTGTCGGCATCCTTGCCCAAGGCCGCCATGTCCTGGGTCAGATCGTAGAGGGTCGTCGGACACACCTCGGGGCAATGGGTGAAGCCGAAGAAGACCACGAAGGGCTTGCCCTTCAGGTTCGCTTCCGTGAACGGCTTGCCCTCATGGCTCGTGAGCTTGAACGGCCCGCCGATCGGCACCCGGCCGGCGCTCTGCTGCTGCCCGGACGGGAACAGCAGCAGGCCTGCGGTCACCAGCAGGACCAGGAGGCCGGTGGTGAAGACCAGAAGGGGGACGAGAAGACGCTTGAACGTCATGGCTTGCCTCCCGCTTTAGTGCTTGTGTTCTGAGGAGCCTGCGCCGCCCATGCCGCGCACCGCGTATTCCACCTCGACGGCGCCCGCCTTTTCGAAGAGGAGGGTGCCCTTGATGGTCTGGCCCTCTTTCAGCGGCTCCTTCAGGTCCATGAACATGAGATGGAGACCGCCCGGCTTCAGTTCCACGGTGGCGCCGGGCTTGATCTCGAGACCGCCCTCGACCGGCTTCATGCGCATGACGTCGCCCTCCATGCGCATCTCGTGCACCTCGACCTTGGAGGCGAGCGGGAACGAGCCGCCGACGAGACGGTCGGAGGCCGTGCCCGCATTGGTGATGGAGAGATAGCCGCCGCCAACCTTGGCGCCGCCGGGCGTCTCCCGCGACCAGGGTTGCGCGAGGGTGAGCGCGCCGGCCTTCACGTTCTGCGTCGCGGCCGTGGCGGTGCCGGCGATGCGGATGCCCGGGGCCGGCGATTTCAGGCTGTGCGGATCCTCGCCAGCGGCCGGCACCTGAGTCCATTCCTCGGTCGCAGCATCGCATTCCTGCACGACGGGGAAATAGACCGTCGCACCCGGCTGATAGGCGTCGGTGAAGCGGGCCTGGAACACGAACTCGTCGTAATAGGCATCGTCGAGGGAGCCGGTCCAGACGATGTCGGTAACGCCCTCGCTCACCGCCTCGCCATTGACCTGATAGGCCTTCACATAGGCGCCCTTGGCGGTCTCGAGCTTCCAGCCGGCCTTGGGCATCGGCTTGACCGCGACGACGCCCTCCGGGATGCGCACGCGCACTTTCAGGGTCGGCTTGCCGGCGCAGCCATGGGGGATGCGCAAGGTCGCCTTGTAAGTGGAATTGGGATTGGCCTGACCGTTCTCGAAACTCACATGGGCGAGCGCGGGAGCGGAAACGGCAACGAAAACGGCGGCAAGCGCGCCGAGGCGAGACGGGATCATGGAAAACTGTCCTTGAGAGAAGGGAAATCGTCGGTCGGCAATCAGCCGTGGCGCGGCGGCGCGCGCGATCCCAGAGGCAGGACAGTGGATGTCAGACGCAGATCGAACGCATCGCCGAGCAATTCGGTCGCCATCGCGACCGGTGCGATCCGCCCGAGGATGGCGGCGGCCGGAGCCGGCCCCGCTGCGCCGGGACTGTGACAGCTTAACGTGCAGCAGAGAGCCTCATGCGCCTTCTTCGGCCCGTGATCGGGCACGCTCGAACCGTCCTGGACGCAGATGATCCCCTGCGCCTCGGCGGCTGCGGCGGCATGAAAGGCGCCGCTGACGGAGAGAAGCACGAGCTGCAGCACGAAGGCATAGGCCATCACCGCCGCAATCGCGGCGCGCGTCCAAACCGTCCGGGAAGCCCTGCCTGACATGGCCGGGACACTGGTCTTTTCGGCATCGGACGTCAACAGGACAGAAGGCGCGATACATTTCCCCTCCCCCCTGCGGGGAGGGGTTAGGGGTGGGGGTAGTTCGACTGGGTGAGAGATTGCGGGGGTATGCGATCCTCCCTCTCCCGTTTCGGGAGAGGTGCGTGGTATCGGCTTCGTGCTATCTTGAGGAAGCGCCGCACTCCGACTTTGCGACCCCCACCCTTCATCCCTCCCCGCAAGGGGGAGGGAAACGCGCGGTTCCCTTTGTGATCCAACCTCACGGAAAGCGCACTTCGCGGAAATCCACGCTCGCCCCCGCCCAATCCGTTTACGGTTAAAGGACCCTTAACCCGGCGCCGCTACGATCCGTAGCAACATTGTCCCGTCCCATGGTTTTCAGAGTGGTTCGATGCGTGCGGCCCGCCGTTCTTCCTCAGCCTATGATGGCCTCTTCAGCGCCTTCCGGGCCTTTCTCGCCCGCCGCGCGCAGGAGCTGACGGGCCTGTGCCTGATCGCCGCCGCCGGTGCGGTCGCGGTGGCGCTCGGCACCTGGTCGGTCGACGACCCGAGCCTGAACAACGCCACCGACCTGCCCGTCCGCAACCTGCTCGGCTGGCCCGGCGCCATCGTCGCCGACCTGCTCATGCAGCTCCTGGGACTTGGCGCCATCGCCGCCGTGCTGCCCCTCGCCCTCTGGGGCTGGCGGCTCATGAAATCCGGCGATCTCGGCCGCCTGCAGCTGCGCCTGGCGCTCTGGGTGATCGGAGCCGGCGCCGCCACGGCGCTGGCGAGCGCCCTGCCCCCGACCCAGAGCTGGCCCCTGCCGACAGGCCTCGGCGGCGTGGTCGGCGATGCGATCCTCGCGGGTGCCAAGGCGGTCACGGGATTGTCCAGCGGGGCCGCCAGCGCCGTGCTCGGCTTCCTGTTCGCCGGCATCGCGATCCTGACCCTCACCGCCGCCTGCGGCCTCGGCCCGGCGGAGGGACGCCGCCATGAGGAGCCGGAGGAGCTCGAAGACCTTCAGCCGGCCCGGCGCCGCAAACTCCAGGATTGGGACGAGGCGGAGGAGATCGGCCACGACGAGCCCGGCTGGGGCATCGTCTCGCTCGGTGCCCTCGCCCATGGCCTCATGAGCCTGCGCGCCTCGGCCCGACGCTGGAAGGAGGGGCGCCGGCAGAGCTTCGACGACGAATATGAGGCAGCGCCAGAGCCGGCGAAGCGGCCGTCGCGCCAGCCCGGCCTGCGCCGCGAACCGGTTCTCGACGGCGCACCCCCGCGTCCGCGCCCGGCACCCTCCTCCGCGCCCATGCACGACGAGGACGAGGCCGGCTGGGACGAGGAGGAGGTGCCGCCCGCCCGCCAGGCCGCCAGGCCCGAGCCTGCCCCGACCCGGGTTGGCCCCGCCCATGCGGCGCCGAAACCCGGCAAGCGTATGGCCCGCGAGGCCCAGCCCTCCCTGCTCGACGAGGAGAATTACCAGCTGCCGCAGCTCGGCCTGCTCGCCGAGCCGAAGCGGCCGTCGGTCCCGACGATCTCGGCCGAGGCCCTGGAGCAGAACGCCGCCCTGCTCGAAGGCACCCTCGAGGACTTTGGGGTCCGCGGCGCCATCACCAAGGTCAATCCCGGCCCGGTCGTGACGCTCTACGAGTTGGAGCCTGCGCCTGGGACGAAGTCGTCGCGGGTGATCTCGCTCGCCGACGACATCGCGCGCTCGATGAGCGCGGTCTCGGCCCGCGTCGCCGTGGTCCAGGGCCGC
>Ga0182747_1000033_pt1 | contig 153047 bp, 139 predicted proteins | sample eDN3rd30CBELigBY_FD_128526 | JGI IMG/M metagenome (GOLD analysis project Ga0182747, IMG submission 128526) | Enriched backyard soil microbial communities from Emeryville, California, USA - eDNA 3rd pass 30_C BE-Lig BY (version 2) (version 2) | ecosystem: Environmental > Terrestrial > Soil >...
AGTATAGCCATTGAGCTGGTCGACAAGGTCTCATTCTGCACAGCCCAAGTCATTGATTTTCCTCACCGTGGGATTTTTCGTTGACGAGTACAGCGTAGTATTAGCTGTTAATGTGACATCCCCATCGACTTTTGCGGTTTGGACTTTAGTATTCTGAATGTCTTAGGTTCCATAATGTTGTTACCAGTCTTTTTTCTTGTAGCCGCAAAGTTAGAATGTTCCTGATCCTGCAAGAACGAATGTTATCGCGCTTGAGTAAGCGAGCTGGTGCTAAAGAGCCCTTTACGAAAGCGACCGTACCAATAAATCCGGCCTCGGGTTAGAATCCAGCGTCTCAGTCAGACGAGAGAAAACCCAGGGAACGGCAATGACTATCATGAGGAGCTTCGCGTTAGCTGCGATCGCTGCCACTCTGGCAGGTGGTGTGACTGCTGGACAGGACAGAGTCATCAAGATCGCTACGGAAGGCGCTTATGCCCCGTGGAATTTCACAGGTGCGGGCGGCAAGCTCGAAGGCTTCGACATTGATCTCGCCAACGAACTTTGCGGTCGCATCAAAGTAAAGTGCGGGATTGTGGCCCGGGACTGGGACGGGATCATCCCCGCTCTTCAGGCGAAGAAATACGATGCCATCATGGCCGGCATGAGCATCACCGACGAACGCAAGCAGGTCATTGACTTCGCAGGCGCCTACGCAGACTCGCCAAATGGTTATCTTGTGGCGAAGGATTCGCCACTCGCCAAGATGCCGGGGACGGGGCAAACCTATAATCTGGTAAGCCAGCAAGCGGAGGCCGAGAAGGCAATTGAGGCGACGAAGCCGCTGCTCAAGGGCAAGACGATCGGCGTTCAGGTCTCGACCACTCATCCCGTCTTCGCCAAGAAGTACCTGAAGGGTACGGCCGACATTCGGGAGTACAAGACCACCGAAGCCCATGACCTGGATCTTCTGGCCGGGCGGATTGATGCGGTGCTGGCAGACGCCACTGCGATTATCGGCACCCTCGGCAAGCCGGAATTCAAGGACTATGCCCTCGTCGGGCCTGCTGTCACCGGTGGCATTCAGGGCGACGGGGTCGGCATTGGTCTGCGCAAGGAGGACGCCGAGTTAAAGCAGAAGCTCAATGAGGCAATCACCGCGGCCACTCAGGACGGCACCATCCAGAAACTCTCGATGAAGTGGTTCAAGATCGACATTGCTCCGAAAACCTGAGGATAGCAGCGCGATACACACTCATCGGCTCAATTAGAAACGCCAATGACGCGGCCTGAGCTTACACTGTGTTCAGCCATGGGGCTCAAGACATGAAACGATCAATGGAATAGGGCCTTGGGTCAGTGAACGTTTCCCGGCCAGTCATCATCTCGGCCAGTAAACGCCCGGTAACCGGTCCAAGGGTCAGGCCATGATGATTGTGGCCAAAGGCGCACCAGAGACCTTCGTGCCTTGGGGCTGCACCAATGACGGGGCGCATATCCGGCAGGCAAGGACGAGCTCCCATCCACGGCTGCGGATCAATCCGATCCCCAAGAGGAAAAATTTCGCGCGCCAGGGGCTCCGTTTGGTCCAACTGCAGGGGAGTTGGTACGGAATCTCGGTGGGCAAACTCGACGCCCGTGGTCAGGCGGATACCGCGCGTCATCGGCGCCAAAAGAAACCCGCCGTCCACGTCGACCACAGGATGGTGGAGGACAGCATCGGCCTGTGGCTGGAGATGCACGTGGTATCCGCGTTTGACGACCAGCGGAACGCGATAGCCTAGAGGACGCAGGACCGTGTCGGACCATGGTCCGAGAGCAATTACGACGTCGTGGGCGCGGACTACGCTATCCCGGCTGCGGACTGTCCATTCGATGCCGTCCTGCTGGAGCGTGCGGGCCTCACCTTGAACGAAACGGCCACCGCGTCGTAGAAACAGGTCAGCGTATCCTTTTACGAGACCGCCGGGGTCAGGAACGGTCGCCGGATCCCGCCAATGAATTCCACCAATGAGGGTCTCGGATGTGTGAGGCTCGCGCTGACGAAGGGTCTTGCCGTCGAGGATATCGAAATGCAATCCATAAGGCTCAAGAGCCGCTGCATGCTTCGCTGCTTGGTCGAGAGACTTCCGACTGCGGAATGCCTCGATCCAGCCCGTCCGGCGCAATTGCCCCAGAAGCCCGGCTTCTGCCATGAGGAGTTCATGCTCTGAAACTGACCGCTCGATGAGAGGCAGCATCTCGGCCGCTGCCTTTTTCAATGATCCGGGGGCGGATTCGCGCCAGAATTGCCAGAGCCAAGGGAGGATCCGAGGCAGGAAGCGCCAGTCGGAACGGACATCTGCGGAGCGGTTTAGGGCATAGCGGAGGACGGTCCTGAGATCGCGGGGGAACCCGTAGGGGATGACGCTCGACCGTTCGATCAGCCCAGCGTTGCCGTGGCTCGTTTCCTCACCCGCGCCGCGTCGGTCAATCAGAACGACATTGCGCCCCCGCATCTGAAGATGCAGGGCGGCGGAGACGCCCACGATGCCGGCTCCCAGCACGATGACATCGGCGCGGATTTCAGGATGCGGGTGTGTCATCGGCTTAGGAGGCGTGCGAGCTTACGCGGTGGATTTCGAGCGCCATCTTCACGTCTTCGATGCCAAGGCCCATAGATCGGAAGAAGCTGGATCGATTAGGGGAGGGGGCCCGCACCCTGCCGCTAGCAAGTTCACCCAGATCACCGCGGATGTCGTCGCAGGACCACCCGTTCTCAGAGGCCAGCACCATCTCACCCGCGATGAGTGGAGTCGTCGACCGATCGTCGCAATAGACATTCATTCGGCTCAGGGCTTCTGGCGGAATTTCATGTGCCCGTGCGACGTTCGTGCTGATCGAGGTCACAAGCATTCCGGGCCTGATATGTTCCATCGATAGAACCGGGGTTCCCGAGGACGTACAAAGCAGCACCACATCGGCATCTGCCACCGCGAGAGAGCAGTCATCAACGATTTCAGGGGCCGGTCGGAGTTCACTAAGGCGCGCCTCAAGGGTCTCCTTCTTGGCTAAGATGTTGCGTGAATGGATGCGGATCCGCTTCCACGACCGAAGCGGCAGGACGTGACGCAGGTGAGCCAGGGCAATGGGGCCGCTGCCGATGATCGCCAGATTGGCGGCATCAGCTCGGGCGAGGAGGTCGACCGCCAAAGCGGTTGTTGCGGCGGTTCGCTCCGCCGTCAGTGTCAGCGAGTCGCAGAACAGCAATGGTTGTCCCGTCTCAAGGCTCATCAGCATCGTCGTGGCCGTGACCTTGCCGCCGGACGGGGTGACCACATAAGGCGAAACCTTGACCCCGAACACCCCATCCTCCGGCAGAACACCCGAGTAGGTGATAAAGTCGCCCCGACTGTCGGGCAGAAGGGTGAGGACCTGCGGCGGCTGGGTCACACGGCCTTGTCCGCGCGCCTCGAAGAGGTCGCGCATCGCCGCAACCGCATCAATGCGCCTCAGCCGATCCTCGACGGCAGCAGCATCGAGCCAGGCAGGGGAGGGCTGTGTCATGCTCGGCTCTCCACCTTAACAGGCTCTTCAGAGGACCGGGAACGAATAAAGACTTCGGGGTTGTAGGGGGTGTCGGGTTCGAGCGGATACATCGGTCTCGGCACGCGCGTGAAGGTGAACTTCGTCAGGTCCGGAGAGGCCAGCGCCCCGCTGTCGCACACCAGAACCCGACTCGCGATCGGCTCGAATGCGGCCCGGAAATGCTGCATGGATTTGACACCAATGATCCTCTTGGCGCGAGGGTCAATACCAAAGGCGAGGAATTGCTGCAGGTCATGACACTGGTGGGGCTCGGTGACAATCACGACCTGAACGCGCCTAACCTTGATGACCGCCGTGGGACCAAAGGACATGCGGACACCCGCATACATCGGTCCATCACAGGTGTAGCTGCCATCGGATACGCTCAGCAGCGTGCCAACGAGGTCAAGGGGCTCGCCGCCGAAGGCCGCGTTCACCTTGCCGCCGAGGCGGATCGATACCGTTTCTCCGGGCTTCCTGGTCTGCAGCTGCGAGGCAGTCTCAGGGTCCACGATCGGGCAGAAGCAGGCGTCTGCGTCTGCCGCTATCAAGGCCCGAAGCAGGTTCGTGCCGTCGCCGTACCCTCCAGCTCCGGGATTGTCGGCATAATCCGCGATGACCACCGGCCGATCATCGCCCGCAAGCGCGGAAGCCACCGCATCCTCGGGTGACAGGAAGCGGTTGACGAGATCATGGCGCATGTCCCACATGGCCTTCGCCATCTCTTCGGCGAAGAGCCGGTGGGGCTCCGGATCTCCGGAATAGGTCACCGTGATGGTCGGGCCGATCTCATCGATATCGGCATAGGGAAAAGCGCCGTTGACGCTCACCGCGAGAACGTTGGGCTCGCTTTCATATGCACGTGCCCGTTCCATCACAGCGACAAGCGGCCCGGCATCCGTACGGCCGCCATTGGCGTCCTCCAGCATAGGCGGGCGCACGAAGAGAGTGTGGGGCTTGATTTCGCCAGCCATAGCCCGGTGCAGCAACTCGCTCGCATGCCGGCCGGCCACGCGCATGTCGATATGCGGATAGGTCTTATAGGACACGAGAATATCGGCCAGTTCGCACATGCGCCTGGTGACGTTGGCATGCAGATCCAAGGTCGCGGCGATCGGAATATCAGAACCGACAATCGCGCGGAGGCGTTCGAGAATCTCCCCTTCGCCATCGCATGAATGGGTTTTGACCATGGCGCCATGGAATGCGAGCAGAATCCCATCGAGCCGCTCCCGCTCCCGGCGGGCAGCGTCCTCGACGACTTTCACGATCTCCTCGAAAGCCTCCTCGGTGACGCAGCCTGCCGGATTAGCGTGGGCACTGATGACATGAACCAGTTCCCAGCTCTTCTCGCGTGCAACATCCAGGAAACCCGCGACCTCGGTATTCGTCCCATCGAGCGCACGCAGGGCCTCGTCACCGTGGAGCAGGATCACGTCGGCGAAACGGTCCAGAGACGTTAGGCGCACGCTGAAGGAATTCGACTCGTGCATGATTTGTGCCGAGAGAACGCGAAAGGACATCGTCCGACTCCAGGTTTGAAGGAGGGCAGGGGACGAGTACCGCTGGAGCGTCTGCTCCCGCGTGTCTCGTCCTCTTGAAAAGAGGCAGCGTGCCCCGCCGGCTGAGCCGAGCGGGGCGCTTTCAGAAGAGCTGATACTTATTACTTTGCAGCGAGGTCGCGTTTGAACCACTTCTGGGACAGCCGCGAGATCGTGCCGTCGGCCAGGGCCGATGCGATCGCCTCGTCGAACATGACTTTCAGGACTTGGTCGGCTTTCCGCAAGCCTGCTGCAACACCCCGCCCCATGAAACCACCGGTGAAGCCGGGACCGGCAATGACGAAGTTCTCGAAGCCCGGCTTGCTCAAGGTGGTGTCGAGGGTCGTCGTGGCCGCGGCTACGGCGTCGACGCGCTCAGCGGCGAGATCGAGATCATGCTGCTCTGTGGTCTTGTACTCGCGGATTTCCACGCCCTGAAACAGGCGCTCCATCAGGGTTGCGAGGGTGGTCGAGCCTTGGACGCCCACGACTTTGCCCTTGAGGAGGGGTTTGATCTCATCAGCGGCTTTCTGAGCGGCCGCAGCATCCGCACCGATATCGAAGACCTTGTCGTTCGGCACCTTTGCCAAGGGAGAGTCCTTGGGAACCAGGAAGGCGCCAGGGGTGCGGGCATACGGCCGCGAGAAACTGATGGTTTCCAGCCGCTTATCAGTGATCTGCATTCCGGCCATGATAGCGTCGTACTTGCCAGCGTTGAGGGCCGGAATGATGCCATCCCAGTCCTGGGCCACGATCTCGCACTTCACTTTCATCCGCGGGCAGAGCTCGTCAATGAGATCGATCTCGAAACCTTCGAGCTTGCCGCCAGGGCCGGTGAAGTTCCACGGGGCATAGGCGCCCTCCGTGGCGATCTTCACGGTTTCCCATTTCTTTGCCTGTGCGAAGGCGCCGCCTGTGGCCGCAAGAAACCCCAGAGCCGCCATACCGAGTAGTTGAAGACGCTTCACTGAGCCGCTCCCCTTTTGAGTATTTCTGAAATCCGTCCAGCGGCCGACCAAGGCCTCCGCCAAGAGCCCCAGACCTTGCTCTAGACAGATGGGCTCACGCAATCGAGAATGTCTCCGGCTCAACTGTGAGAAAATCTAACAATGGCAGCACGCCGGCTTCCTCCTCTCAATGCTCTGCGGGCCTTCGAGGCAGCGGCCCGCCGTCGCTCGATCTCCCGGGCCGCGGAGGAACTTGGGGTGACGCACGGGGCGGTCAGCCACCAGATCCGGACGCTGGAAGCTTTCGTTGGCACCGATCTCCTGGAGCGGGCGGGCAACCGCTTCAAGCTGACGGTGGCGGGAGAGCAGCTTCTGGCTCCCCTGAGCTCCGGGTTCGACCTTCTGGCGACAGCCGTCATCAGCTTGGATCGACCGAGCGTCCGGGGCGACGTCACGGTGAGCGCGCCGCCTGCCCTGACATGCCTGTGGCTGGTGAAGACAGTCGGCGATCTTTTGAAGCGGTACCCGGATCTGCGGTTGCACCTGCGTCCCTCAAACAGCCCGAAGGAGGTCATCGCCTCCGACGTTGATCTGTGCATTCGCTATGGCGATGGAATCTGGCCTGGCCGACGCAGCGAGCGGTTGACCGACACTGATCTATTTCCGGTCTGCTGCCCGGATCTTCTCGCAAGCGGTAACATCCGCGAGCTGGCCGACGCGCCCCTGCTATGTGCCGCGAACGGTCACGAGTGGGACCTCTGGCTGGCGACAGTCCCGCAGGGAAGCATCCTCACAGGAGGACGCCATTACCTCGGAAATCACCTAGCGATGATAGAGGCAGCCGTCGGCGGCCTCGGGCTTGCTATGGGAGACAACGTAACCTGTCAACGCTACTTGGAATCTGGGGTGCTTGTTCGACCGTTCGCTGAGAGTGTCCAGGCGCCAGCCTCATTTTTCCTGATCGATGCCGGCGATCACGAGCGGCGTCCGGCTGTAACAGCGGTTCGGCAATGGATCCTCGAAAGCTTCAATCGGGAAACCGCTCTAGCCGCCTGAGTCCAGCACGAGAGACAATGGCGACGCAACAGACTTCTTGTCAAAATGTTTGTTATGCGAAATGTTATCTCGTTAATTTATACGGTGATCTATTAACGCTTGCAAAGGCAGAGCAAGCCCCCTCTCCCTCAGCTGATATCGAACGTTTACATAGTTTCCGGAGTTTACCAGGTTGACATGGCCGACTGGAGAGGCCACCTTTGAGTGGGAGGAGCCCATGGCCGATATTCGCAATTCCCAGAGGAAAAGCCGCCCACAGGTCCGGCGATACTCGAAGTCTGCGCCCCAGTCTCCACTCCACCCCTACAAGGTAGTGGGCGATCCTGCGCAGGCGATTACTGAGATGAAGAATTTGCCAGAGGGTGTGTCGGTTGCCCTCATTCCCTCGAACGCTGTTGTGGAGCAGGAATTGCGGCGGCTTGGATCCGACAGAATCCAGCGCCTTCCTGGTTTGGTGATCAAAGCCAAAGGTCGTGGGAGTGTCTGGAGGCGGGTAAAGCTCAGTCCAGATGAACGGAAGAGCGCCATTGACGTGTCAGCCTTCGAGCCTAGTTCGCGCGCCAAAGCCCTCCTGAGAGGTGTACAGACTGCGCAGAGTGATCTGAAGGAATCCGGGGGAGCCTATGACCTGGATCAGGTTTGTGTCCTGATGAACGGCATCTCACGACAGATGGTAAATCGAAAGGTCCAAGAAGGCAGCTTGCTCGCCGTACCGGGCCCAAGCAACCGGCGAGCCTACCCCACCGTGCAATTCAACCGCGATGGCACGGTCGTCCCTGGTCTGAAGGCTGTGCAGGAGGCACTCCCAACTGAGAACCCCTGGGCGGTGCTGAACTTTCTTGTTCGTCCCGATCCGCGCCTGAAAGGGCGCAAACCGATTGATCTCCTCAAGGCTGGCGAGATCGACGTGGTTGTCGACGCGGCCCGGCGCATGGGTCAGCAAGGATCGTGACGGCCCCTTTGCCGCCACCCGATCTTGCTTCGCGGGATCCGGTCCTCATCACCCTTGAGCCCGGCGAGATCCTCCACCGGTTCTTCACGGCAGCATACGATCCGATCTATTTCGATCGCAGCCGCGATGGTCGCCTCAATGCGCCGGATGCGTCCTATGGCGTCCTGTACACGGCCGAGGATGCGCGCGGTGCCTTTGCTGAGACCTTTCTCCGGGAACCAGGACGCACCCTCATTCCATCCGATCTGCTTGCAAGAAAAGCCTACGTACGACTGCGTGTGACCCGTCCGCTCATGCTGATCAAGCTTGGGGGAGCGGGTCTGGCCCGAATGGGAGCGACAGCGGAGGTCGTGCATGGCGGACTTCCATATGATATCCCGCAATCCTGGTCAGTGGCTCTTCGCAGCCACCCTATCCGAGCGAGTGGAATTGCCTACTACGCCCGTCATGATGACGAGGCCCGTTGCTATGCAATTTATGACCATGCCGCCGCGGCTGTCGTCGAAGAGTACCGCGAGACTCAGCTTGATAGGGACTGGTTCTGGGACCTAGCCGGGGCCAGCGCAAGAACTGTTCCCATTGACACGCTAAGGTAGAACGAATGAGGAACTTGTGCTTATTATAGGCCAGCTGTGTTATGCGGCGCGTGCCAAGGCTCGCGGCAGTCGCAAAGGTCGAAAGCCGTCCACGAGCACAGGCTGCTCGCCCCAGGCATAGGTGCCAGTCAAATTGATGTGCTCCCAGCTCAGCGGCGACACGTGTTTGAGCACCTCGGCGGGAATGATGCGCCGTTGCCGACGGAGGTGATCCACGGCTCGTCCGAGATAAACCGTGTTCCAGTGAACAATGGCGCTCACGACCAGGTTGAGCCCAGAGGCCCGGAAGGCTTGGCTCTCAAACGAGCGGTCACGGATCTCGCCACGCTCATGGAAGAACACAGCCCGTTTCAGCTTATGAGCTGCCTCGCCTTTGTTCAGACCCGCCTGACAGCGGCGCCGGAGCGCAGGATCGGAGTACCACTCGATCATAAACAATGTGCGCTCAAGGCGTCCGAGTTCGCGTAAGGCACGAGCTAACTGGCTGGGGTTGCGAGCGGCCGCCAGCCGCTTGAGGATCGTCGAGGGAGCAACCGTCCGCGTTTGGATGGAGGCCGCCAGATGCAGCAGGTCGTCCCAGTACTCCATGATCAGACTGGTGTTGATCGGCACGCCGATATGTTCGTGGAGCGCAGGATAGATCTCCGGTTTCTCGAAGGTGTGGAGCTTGCGGTCCTTGAGATTGCGCAACCGCGGAGCAAACCGCCGGCCCGTCAGGGCGAAGAGACCGAAGACCTGGTCACTCGCGCCTCCAGTGTCCGTGAAGTGCTCTTGGATGTCGAGTTCCGTCTCATGATCAAACAAGCCATCCAGCACGTAGGGAGCTTCGCTCTCGGTGGCGCTGATCGGCAAGATGCTGAAGTAGCCGTATTGATCGGAGAGATGGCTGTAGAACTTCGAGCCCGGCTCGCTGCCGTAGTGCCGGTTGATTTCGCTGCGCGCACCCGCACGATCACTGGCCTGGAAGAACTGCCCGTCCGAGGAGGCCGTAGATCCGTCGCCCCACAAAGCGGCATGAGGGTGCTGGGCATGCTGGTCAGTGATGCAAGCCTGGGCCAGTTTGTACGTCTCGGGCCGGGTATGGAAGATCCGCTTCCAGGCAATTTCCTGCGGGCTCACTCCTTTCGAGGCTGCCGCCATCCTCCTTGCCCCGAGATTGGTCGCATCGGCCAGTACCCCAGCCAGCATCGCCGGAATGCTGCGTGGCGGCTCCTGAGTACGGATATGCGCGAACCGATCAGCAAACCCAGTCCAGGCATGCACCTCCATCAGCAAATCGGGCACTTCGACCAGCGGGTACATGTCTGCCAGTTCCCATTTCAGTTCCTCAGCGGCGGCCGGTACATCGCCGGGGAGGGGCGTGACAATGAGTTGCCCTGCCTCGAGCCGAACGCCATCGAGCTTGCCGTTGCAGGCGCGGTAAGCGAGCCGCTTCAGGTTGAAGTCGAGCGTCTGCCGCGCCTCGGAAAGGTAGGTAACGGCATCCTGTGGCACACCAAGCCCGAGATCGTCTGATGCTTTCAGGGCGGCAAAGTCAGGCTTCGGCATCAGTTGCTCGTCCATGGGCCGGAAGGCGCGACTGCCCTCAACCCAGATGTCACCAGAGCGCAGTCGCTCTCGTAAGACAGCCAATGTCGCGATCTCGTAGAGTCGACGATCCGGTTTGGCCTGTCCGAAGATCAGCTTACGGCTCTGAGAACTCAGGTGACCCACCGGCACCTGATCCGGCAACCCACGTTGGCTGGTAGCATTCAATGCCTTGAGAGTTCCAATTCCCGCTAGCAGCGAGTCATGCCTGCGAGACGAGCAGAACGTAAACGTCTCGAGGAATCGTGCCGTGTACTTGCGGATGGTGCTGTAACGCTCGGCCGCCAAGAGAAGCGGATCGGGATCGGCATCCCGTACCATGGCCTCGACTTCGGGCTGGGCCTGTAACAGGCGGTGCCAGCCGACTTCATCGTCGAGGACATCGATGGCATTCCGGCCTGTATCGTTGGCCACGACAAGCGCACGCAGGGTGTCGCGGAACAGGCGCAGCACCTTGTTCATATCCTGTCGAGCATCGGCGTGCTTCTGCTTGCGTCGATTGTTAGCTCGGGCGAAGTGGCGGCCGATCAGCTTGTTGAACATGGTGACGGCAGCATCGGTCAATGTGGACCTGAGCGTCATGAGTTGAGCGACGATCGTGGCCCTTCGGCGATTGGCATTGAAGTCGGCTATGAGCCAGGCAGGAGTGACATCGCCCTCCCGGACGATTTGGTTCCAACGCTTGGGGTGCATCCGGGACTGTCGTTGGGGATCGATGGCTACGGAGCGCACAAAGGTCAGGCGATCCAGGAGACTAACAAGATTATCGGCGCTAGGTGCATCCGGTGCTGATCGCAGCCATGTGAGTCGGGTCTGCTGAATGTCTGGATCAACGGTGAGAAGAGCATCAAGGCCCTCCAGTTGGTCAACCGAGAGCCCGTCAAGAAGAGCGGCTTCCGCACTCTTGCGTGCAATGGCTCGCCCAGCCAATCCGATCTTTTCGAGCGCGCCGTCCGGCAGCAGAAGCGCTCCGCGTCCTCGGAACTCATTCACGACGTCGGTTGCGATTGGCAGTCCGTCATCCGTCGCCGCGGCCGCATTGATTGCGGCAAGCAGAGCCGCACGCCGGTCTTCTCGTGTTGCAGCCCGGGCTCCCAGGTACCGTGCCACACGGCGACTATGATCGAAACGGGTCTGATAGCGGCGCGAGTAGAGCGCGAAGACAGTCGGGTCGATCCCCAACTGTTGGGCGACGTAGGCGACCATTGCGGCCGGCGGGCACTCGTCGACGCCGAGAGTCCGGCCAGGATAGCGCATGAGGCAGAGCTGCACGGCGAACCCAAGCTGATTGTGAGGTCGCCGACGGACCTCGGCCTGGAGGCGGTCCTGCGGGGACAGAGTGTAGTGTCGGATCAGGCTTTCCTCATCATCAGGGACGCCGAGCAGAGCTTTTCGCTCCTCAGGGGTCAGAAGCTTCCGGCGCTCCATACTCTGCCTCCCGCTGGCCAAAATCACCGCTCTCCTGGAGCATGGGTGAAAGGTGCGGGATCCTTTGAACTCGTGCAGCTTCTTCTTGGGCTTTCCACACGAGACGTTGCGAGTATCGTTACCAAGGTGATCTCAGACAAGAATGAAGGTTGCCAATTCGTTCTACCTTAGCGTGTCAACGGGAACAGTTCTTGCGCTGGCCCCACTTTGGGATTGATGCTCTAGCAGGTAAAGCCGTGCAGCCGAGTCTGCTGTCTTGTCCATGGTACGGCGTCAGGATGTTCTTAAGCCGTCATCGCTATCTTCATAAAGTTCCAGGGGCAGCCCGTCAGGGTCGGCGAAGAAGGTGAAACGCTGCTGTGTGTGCTCGTCGATGCGGATCGGCTCGACGATGATCCCAAATTCTTCCAGACGTGCAATGATCGGTTCCATGGATTGCACACGGAAGGCGAGGTGGCGCAGGCCGCGGGCCTCCGGTCGGGACGGGCGGGGTGGCGGGTCTGGAAACGAGAAAAGCTCAATCTGGGCCGAGCCGATCTGAAGATCGCACTTCCAGGATTGCCGCTCTGCGCGCCAGATCTCGCGAATGACCGGGAGTCTCAGGATCTGAGAATAGAACTGCTTCGAGCGCTCGTAATCCGAGCAGATGATCGCGACATGGTGAATGGCGTTCAGCATGAATACCTCGGATGCGTGGCTGTCGATCAGCGACGTGGGATCATGGCCTCATGCTTGTCGCACGAGCCTAACCCGCGACCGCTTTCGCAACCGGCCGGGACTTTACCTTCTTCTCGTCATCCTGAGGAGCAGGCGGTGCGCCGACCGACTGCCGTTCGATCAGCTCCGTGGCAAGCACCAGTCGCTTCGGCGCCCCGACTGCTCCGGTGATGCGCTTGATCAGGATCTGCGCGCTCTCGACGCCGAGATTGTAGACCGGCTGTGAGATGACCGTGATTGGCGGACTTGTTACGCTGGTCCAGTCTGCATCGTGGAAGGCGATGAGAGAAAGATCGGCGGGGATTGACATGCCCAGGTTGCGGATGACTTTGAACACCTCAAGCCCGACCACGTTGTCCGATGCCAGGATGGCAGTCGGACGCTGTGGCATCGAGAGAAGATCGGCGATGATTCGCCCCGAAGCTACCTGACGCGTTGCTCCCAGGCGGATATATTGCTCGGGATGCTCGATCCCCGCCGCGGCGGACGCTGCCAGAAAACCGTCGATGCGATCCATCACGGTTGTCAGGCTGATCTGGCGAGGCCCCCTGTAGATCGGATCATCGGAAGCCGTCGCCGTGATGTAGGCGATCCGCCTGTGTCCGGCCTCGATCAGCATGCGCGTGGCCGCCGCGGCTGCCGCCTTGTCGTCCGTGATGACGCTGTCGACCTTCAGCTTTGGAGTGGCGCGGTCCAGCAGAACCAGGGGGCGGCCTGATCTCTGCACAACTTCCAGATGCTGGATATCGGACATGGATGCGGGAGTGATGATCAGGCCGTCAACCCGCTTGCCGAGAAGCACCTGGACTGCGGTCTGCTCCCTGCCGACCTCTTCTCCGGAATTGGCCAGGATGACGTCGAACCCTGCGGCGCTCGCCACTTCGCTGATGCCACGGACGGCCTGCCCGAAATAGGGGTTCTCGATGTCGCCGACGATGACGCCGATCGTTCGCGAGCGGCCCGTCGTCATGCTGCGGGCGAGTTCATTCGGCTGATAGCCCAGAACACGCGCCGCATTAAGAACCTTTTCCTTAACCTCTGGGCTAGCCGTTCCGTAGCTGCCCAGCACCCTGGCGGCCGTAGCCTTGGAGACGCCCGCCTCACGGGCGACGTCTTGGACAGTGACCAACCGTTTCTGGACTATTTTGTTGTTCATGGACGCCGACCTAAGAGGCAATCTGTTGAACAGTCAAGCAGAGCGCCTGTTGACAAATGAGACCGGTCTCAAATAGCATTGAAACCGGTCTCATACTATTAGTTTGTCTAGTTCATCGGAAATGGAAACCCAGATGAGTGTGGATCAAGGTCGTAACGTGAGTACAGGACAAAGCGGCCGTGACGCTGGTGCCAGAGCGGTATGGCGGTTTCAGCATGGCCGTGCGTTTTCCCTCGCACCCGGGCGGCTTGCCGCGTCAATGGGGCTTCTGACCGCCTCCAACCGCCAATTCGCTCAGCGCTACGCAGCAGCCGTGCTGTTTGGCTCGTTCTCCCTCTGCAAAGGTGCATGACCCGTGTCGAAGAAAGTCAGGTGGGGTGTGCTGAGCACGGCCCAAATCGCCAGGAAACACGTCATTCCGGCCATGAAGGCAGGAGCCTTCACGGAGATTGTGGCGATTGCGTCCCGAGACGAAGAGCGGGCCCGCGAAGCCGCCGTGGATCTCGGGATTCCCAAGGCCTATGGGTCGTATGAGGCACTGCTCGCAGATCCGGACATCGACGCGATCTACAATCCGCTTCCGAACCATCTGCATGCGCCTCTGACGATCAAGGCGCTCGAGGCCGGCAAGCATGTCCTGTGCGAAAAACCGATTGCTCTCAATGCCGAGGAGGCGCGGCAGATTGAGGCTGCTCAGAAGAAGAGCGGCTTGCTCGTGGGTGAAGCCTTCATGGTGCGCTTCCATCCGCAATGGCAGCGTGTGCGCGAGATCGTTCGCAGCGGACGCCTGGGAGAGGTGCGTGCCATCCAGACAATCTTCTCCTATTTCCTGACGGATCCGAGCAACATCCGCAATCAGGCCGATATCGGCGGCGGAGGGCTCTACGATATCGGCTGCTATGCCATCAACACGGCCCGTTTCGTGTTTGACGCCGAGCCGGAGCGCGTGATCGGCCTGTTCGACAGGGATCCCCAGATGGGAACGGACCGCTTGAGCAGCGGCTTGGCGGAATTTTCTGGCGGCCGGCAGCTGACCTTCGCCGCCGCGACCCAGCTTGTGCCATGCCAGCGCGTGCAGATCCTCGGTACCCGTGAGCGCATTGAAATCCAGATTCCGTTCAATGCGCCTGCCGGCATGGAAGCCGTTATCGTGGTCGATGACGGGCGAGATCTCTCCGGCAGCGGCAGGGACGTCATCACGATACCCGCCAGTGATCAGTACACCTTGCAGGGCGATGCCTTCTCGCAGGCGGTGCTCGGCGAGAAGCCTCTCGAATGGGGAACTGCCGACGCCGTGTCGAACATGCGTGTGATTGACGCTCTCTTCCGCTCGGCGCGTACCGAGAAATGGGAGCGCCCCTGATCGCCTTCCAACAACTCGGCCTGGCGGTCTCCCGGGCTGACAGATTGAACCACTCAACGAGCACAACCACAGAAGGAACTATCTGGTGAACTCTCCATCCTCATCTTTGCGGGTTGCTGTCATCGGCGGTGGGATGCTCGGGGCGTCCTCAGCCGTACAGCTTGCGCGCTTGGGCGCTCGCGTGACGTTGGTAACCGAAGGCGGATTGTCGAGCGAAGCCTCGGGCCGCTCGCTCGCCTGGCTGAACTCGGCGCGTTTCCGCTCCGCCGAATACCACAAGCTGCGCATGATCGGCATCGATCGCTATCGCACCCTGGCGGCCCGGTATCCCGCCGCGCCCTGGCTGCGCTTCGACGGAGGTCTGACGTGGGATGCCGATGACAGTTCGAACAGGATCGCCGAGGCGTTCGCGCACGAACAGAGCATCGGCTACGACACGCAGCTTCTTGCTCCCGAACAGGTCGCGGCCATGACGCCGGGCGTCGATGTGCGTGCGATCACGCGCCAGGGCGCGATTTTCAATCCCGGAGAGGGCTGGGTGGACCTGCCGTCCCTGATCCGCGTGCTGCTCGACGAGTTTGCCACGCTGGGTGGCGAGATCGTCACGCATGCCGGTCGGGCCAGCGTCGATGTCAAAGGCGGGCGAGCAACAGGAGTGTCGACCTCGAGCGGCAGGCAGATTGTGGCCGATGCCGTTCTGGTGGCCGCTGGCGCTGCCGTCCCCAAGATGGTCGCAGATGTCGGCGTTGCCATTCCGGACGCAACCCCGATCTCGCTTCTGGTCCGCTCGAAGCCGCTCAAAACTGGTCTGCGGGCTGTTCTCAACACGCCGCGCGTGGCTGTGCGCCCCACGCCTGACGGCGCCATCGTGTTCGACTCTGCCTGGTCGGAGGATGAGGTGGTCCGCCATGCGGATGGGACCTACGAGGTGCGGGAGGCGACCGTCCAGAAGCTCGCGGAGGAGGCCTCTGCGGTGCTCGCCGACAATCCTAAGATCGAAATCGACTCATATGGAGTTGGGCCGAAGCCCGTGCCGAAGGATGGCGAACCGGTTCTCGGCGCTCTCAAGGCGGTTCCGGGTTATTACGTCGCCTTCACTCACAGCGGTGCCACGATGGGTCTGATCACGGGCGAACTGCTGGCCCGGGAAATCGTCACGGGGGAGGTCAACCCGCTGCTCGCCACATTCCGGCCCGACCGGTTTGCGTAACGGCGACAGCCTGCGGCTCTCCGCGCGAGGCGGAGAGCCAACCTTTGAACAAAGCTGAACGTAGGACAACACGCCCGGGAGACTGACATGGGACAGGCCAGCAATCATGCGACCGGCGGCAGCCAAGATGTCTGCGTCGAGTTCAGCAACGTCGACAAATGGTTCGGCACGGTGCAGGTTCTGCACGGCATCAATCTGACAGTGGGGAAAGGCGAGAAGGTCGTCGTCTGCGGTCCATCCGGATCGGGAAAGTCCACGATGATCCGCTGCATCAATCATCTTGAGACGCACCAGAAGGGCCGGATCGTCGTCAACGGGATTGAGCTCACGGAGAACAAGCGCAGCATCGATCGTATCCGGCAGGATATCGGCATGGTGTTTCAGAGCTTCAACCTTTATCCGCACCTGACCGTTCTGGAGAACTGCACCCTCGCGCCCCGGTGGGTTAAGGGGGTGTCGCGCAAGGATGCGGAGGCCCTGGCGCTGCGCTATCTTGAGCGCGTGCGCATTCCGGACAAGGCGAATTTTTATCCGAGCCAACTGTCCGGCGGACAACAGCAGAGAGCTGCCATTGCACGTTCGCTCTGCATGAGCCCGAAGATCATGCTGTTTGACGAGCCGACCTCGGCACTCGACCCTGAACTCGTGCGCGAAGTTCTGGACACGATGGCGCAGCTTGCCAGCGACGGGATGACCATGGTGTGCGTCACGCACGAAATGGGCTTCGCCCGGCAGGTCGCCGATCGCGTGATCTTCATGGATGCGGGCCGGGTCGTGGAGACGGCACCTCCTGACGAGTTCTTCCGCAACCCTCAGGAAAGCCGCACCCGGGCCTTCCTGAGCCAGATCCTGCACTAGGAGATCAACCGCCCTTCCGCGGACGCCCGAGTTCCGCAGCAATAAATCGACGAACGGTCAACGTTCGCACCTCCAGACCCAGAAATCCAAAGGGAAATATCCATGAACCGACAGATCAGCATGCTTCGTTACGCTATCGCATCATTGGGCTTCATCGCCGCCATCGCATCTCAGCCGACGGCAGCCTCGGCGCAGGATCTTCCAGCATTGCCGAAGTCGATCAAGGATGCGGGCGTCATCCGCATCGGCGTCAAGTGCGACTCCCCGCCCTTCGGCTCCTCCGGCCCTGACGGCAAGCCGGTCGGCGTGGAGGTCGAGATGGCGAAGAAGATCGGCACCTATGCCTTCGGCTCCCCGGACAAGGCAGAGCTGAGCTGCGTCGCCACCGACGCGCGCATTCCATCTCTGACCGGCGGCAAGATCGACCTGATCCTCGCGACCCTCGGCAAGACCCCGCCGCGCGAGCAGGTGATCGATTACTCCGACATCTATTACTGGGGCGGCAGCAACGTCATCGTGCCGAAGGACAGCCCGGTCCAGAAGCTTGCCGATCTCGAGGGAAAGTCGATCCTGATCGTGAAGGGCGGCAATCAGCTCAAATGGTTGCGTGACCGCATTCCCGGCATCCAATTCGTGCAGCTCAACACCAATGCAGATAACATCCAGGCCCTACAGCAGGGTCGGGCCGATGGGTATGTGGGCGATGCGGTCACGATTGCTACCCTGATCAGCAACTATCCCACTTTCCGTATTCTCAAGGAGGAGGTCGATCTCGGGTTCAACGGCGTCGGCATCCGCAAGAACGAGCCTGAGCTTAAGGCCTTTGTGAATGCCGCCCTGAAGAAAATGAAAGAGGAGAAGTTCTTCTCGCAGGTGGTGCCCAGCCACGTCTCCGACCCGATCGTCGTGAAGGAGATGATCAAGTCCTTCGAGACCGATCCGCCGGCCACGAACTGAGCGGCTGAGAGAGGCCGGGTGGAGGCCAAATCCTCCACCCCGTAAGCGCCTCGGATGCTCGGTCGACCATCTCCAGCAAGGGCGGAATGTGATGGATTTCAATTATATTCTCGATGCGCTGCCGGACCTGATGAGGGGGCTCAAAATGACCCTCATGGTCAGCGGTCTCGCCATCCTGCTTTCATGCATCATCGGTGCCGTCGGCGCTGCGCTGCGCACGAGCGGCTTCAAGCCGGCGGAATATCTCGTCACCGGCTATGTCGAGTTCATCCGCGGCACGCCGTATCTCGTGCAGATCTTCTTCATTTTTTATGGCCTGCCGAGCCTTGGTCTGCGCCTGTCGGTCTTCTGGTCGGGCGTCGCGGCGCTGACCCTATGGGCAAGCGCCTTCCAGATCGAGAACTTCCGCGGAGGGCTTGCTGCCGTCAGCCATGGTGTTCGTGATGCATCCGCATCCCTTGGCCTGAAACGCTGGCATCATGCTCTTCTGGTTGTTTTCCCGCTGGCGGCCCGAGCGGCGCTGCCGTCCTCGATGAACACCATCGTGGCCACGGTCAAGAACTCCGCCTATCTCCAGGCCATCGGCCTCGTGGAACTGACCTTCGTGGCCGTCGATCGCATTGCCTATGATTTCCGCGCCATCGAGATGTTTTTCTCCATCTGCGTGATCTACCTGCTCTGCGTCTTTGCTCTCTCCGGTCTAGGGCACGCACTGGAGCATCGCCTCAATCGGCCTTTTGCAGGGAGATAGTCAATGCTTCTTCTTGAGTTTCGGTCTTTCCTGTTCGACGGCCTCCTGAACACGCTGCTCCTGTCGCTGGTGATGATCCTGGGCGGAACCCTGTTCGCGATTCTCTTTGCCGCCGGTCTGTCGCTGCCGTCCCGATGGCTTAGCCGCCCCGTCTTCCTCATCGTGGAATGTCTGCGGGACATCCCCCTGATGGTGACGGTGCTGCTCGTCTACTTCATCCTGCCCAACATCGGGATCTCGCTGAATCCGTTCTGGTCGAGCGCGCTCAGCGTCTCGGTCTGGGGTGGAGCGAACGGTGCCCATATCATCCGCGCGGGTCTCGCCTCTGTGCCGAAAGGACAGTGGGAAACCGTACAGGCTTTCGGACTGGGCGGCTGGAAGGGACTTTTCCTGATCATCATCCCCCAAGCGATGCCGGTAATTCTACCGCCCTATGTCAGTCTTGTGACGGGACTAGTGCAGGCGAGCTCGCTCGGTGCCGTACTTGGCGTCAATGAGCTTTTGCGGTCGGCTCAGGTGCTCATCGAGCAGACCACAATCTCCCGTGGCGGGAGCCCCGCTTACCTCGTCTACGGTGTTATTCTGGTCGTCTACTTTGTACTCTGCTGGACGATTTCGGTCATCGGACGCCGGCTTGAACGGCATTTTGCAAAGCCGTATCGCCGAGAAAGCTTGAGCATCGGAAATAAGGTGGGTGAGTCCCCTGTGTCGGCCGCAGCGGCTTCGCTGGAGGTGAGGACTTGATTTGAGTGACCCACGTTGGAAATCGTCTCCTGACGTTCGGCAGTTGGCGCGCCAGGTTTAGTAACCTGGGCTAAGTCGACCTCCTTTCAGCGGCCTGAACATCTCAATTTGACGCACTGGAGGAAGTGAGTGGATGGTCAGCTCGGCTGAAAAAAGCAGATCTCCACGGCGGTGCAGAACTTCCGATCTTGGTTGCTCGCATTCATGGGCGGCTAAGGTAGGATGCTCTGCGACCACCCAATTCTATCTCAAGAATCCTAGAGACTGTCTAAGCAGAGTCACGCATGATCAGCTTGGCCTCGAGAAGGGTCACGTCCTCATCCTGCCGCTCGTCGGACGAACCGTCATCGTTATTAATCCTCGCGAGGAGAAGCTCAAAGCTCAGGGACGCCATTTTCTGGTAGTCCTGCGCCACTGTGGTGAGTGGCGGACACATATACTTGCTCAAGGGATGATCGTCGTGTCCCGCGATGCGCAGATCGCAGTCAGACCCGCGACCGACCTTAAGCCCCTTCTGATAGGCCGCCGCCATTGCCCCAAACGCGATCCTATCGCTGGCACACAGAAGCGTCTGTGTTGGGAATGCCCTGCGGTCGATCATCCGCATCACTTGATCATAGCCATATTCTTCGAAGCTCCAACTCCTAGTCTCAGTCTCAAGCACAATCGGTTCAAGACCAAGTCTGTGCATCGTGGAAATGTAACTGTCCCGCCTCTCGTGAGCGTTGAGGTTAACTGGTGGCATGCCGAAATAGGTCGGGTGGGCTCCAGTTCGGTACAGATACTCCGTCAGGATGGAGACGCTTTGACGGTTATCCGATCCGACGAAGGGCGCCAGATCCTCGAGGCGGGAGTCGAAGAAAAGCAGTGGAACGCGAGCCTTGAGGTCTTGGATCAGGCCTGTGTTCGACTGGAAGCCGAGAGGTGCAATGATAGCGCCTGCGATTTTAAGGGACATAAGGGTCTGGAGAGCTCGCGCCTCAAGCTGGGGGTCTCCATGCGAGCTGAGAACTACTGCCCAATACCCCTGCTCAAGGCACCTCATCTCGATCTGGCGCACGATCTCGGCGTAAAACGGATCCGATATGAGCGGCACGATGATCCCGATGTTGCGGGGCCTCTTCCGATTCATATTCACGGCGAAGATGCTCGGGCGGTACTGATAGATCTCAAGCGCCTGCTCAATGCGCTCACGGGTCGATTTTCTGACCGCCTGCGGATTATCGAAGTACTTCGACAGAGTCGGACGGGAGATTCCAGTCGCCTGTGCGAACTCTTCCATATTCTTGATCTTGCGGTTGCTCATGTGTTGCTACCCTCCTCCCACACATTTTTGGATGTGAAGAATTCGGCCTCCTTTTTCCGCCCGTCCGAGGGCTCACCCATTTAGCGCAATCTAGTTCTCTCATCGCAATTTAACGAGCGACAAAATGCAGCTTACCGATTATTCCAAGAAAAATTACACGCGTAAACTTTGTTGTTGACACTCGGAAAGTTGAGCTGCATCCTTGGAATAACGACGAGGGACATGGTTGCGCATCGCCATTCAACCGGCGCTAAGCGCAGCCCGAATAATTGCTGGAGAGCACCCGTGGGACCTGTTGTTGATCCCGTTCAATCTGACGAGCACCTGCCCGAACAAACAAGTGTGGTTGTCATTGGGGGCGGCATTGCGGGTTCCAGTACTGCCCTATTTCTCGCTGACAAGGGTATCTCGGTGGTCCTCTGCGAAAAGGGACACATCGCCGGGGAACAGTCGAGCCGGAACTGGGGCTGGGTAACGGCCCGCGGCCGTGACATGCGTGAACTGCCACTTTGCCTCGAAAGCGCGCGCCTTTGGAACGCTATGAACGAGTTTGTCGGGGCAGAGACTGGCTACCGGCGCCTCGGCTCTCTTCGATTGTATGATACGGAAGAAAACCTCACGATCGGAGAGGAGTGGCTGAAGGAAGCCCAACTCCTTCAGATCCAGGCCAAGTTCCTGCAGCGAAGCGAGATCGAGGATCTCGCTCCCGGCGCCAGCAGACAGTTCAAGGGCGCTCTCTACGCCCCAAATGACGGCCGCGCCGAGCCGCAGAAGGCCGCCTCGGCGATTGCAGAAGGCGCCAGGAAGCGCGGCGCCAAGATCTTCACGCAATGCGCAGTTCGCGGTGTCGATATCCAGGCCGGAAAGGTTGCAGGCGTCGTCACGGAGCGCGGCCGCATTGCTTGCGATGCCATCGTGCTCGCGGGCGGTGGATGGTCGACCGTTCTTTGCGGCAACTTGAACATCCGCCTGCCGCAAGTGCTCGTCCAAGCCTCAGTGATGCGCACCGAACCGATGGATGGCCCGGTGGGCCCCACTATCTACGCCGACAAGTTCTCGCTCCGGAAGCGCTTGGACGGGGGCTACAACATCGGCGACCCCTTCCACACCAAGACAGAGTTCACGCCGGACAGCTTCCGCTATGCGTACGACTACCTGCCGATGCTGCAGAAGTCGTGGAAGCGGCTGCGGCCGAAGTTCGGCAGTCGGGCGCTGCGCGAGTGGCACCGTCCACGGCATTGGTCCCTCGATCAGGTCTCTCCCTTTGAGAAGCTGCGCGTGCTGGATCCTCCGGCCACCGACCTGTTCCTGAACCGCGCCCAGCGCAGCTTGGTCGAGACCTTCCCGGCATTTGCCCAAGCAAGGATTGCCCAGAAATGGGCGGGGCTGATCGACATCACGCCCGACGCGGTGCCGGTGATCTCGAAGGTGGACGCCCTGCCGGGCCTGTTCCTGAACACCGGCTTCTCGGGCCACGGCTTCGGCCTCGGCCCAGGCGCGGGCAAGCTGATGGCGGACATCGTCGCAGGCGACACGCCGATCGTGGATCCCACGCCCTTCCGTCACTCACGCTTCATCGACGGGTCCCGCCCCAAGCCTAAGGCGGGCTTCTGAAGACCGGCTGAGGTCCCCTCAACCACCGTTCCTTCGAGACGAGATGTGCATGCCCTACCTGTCCCTCATTGATGTCGAAAAGACATATGCCTCCTCGGCGCCTGCGGTCCGCAACGTCTCGCTCGAAATCGAGCGCGGTGAGTTCGTGACATTTCTTGGCCCGAGCGGATCAGGCAAGACGACCACGCTGTCGATGGTTGCGGGCTTCATCCTGCCAAGCAGCGGTCGCATCGAAGTGGGCGGGAAAGACATCACGCATGTTCCCCCGCATCAGCGCAACATCGGCATGGTGTTCCAGGACTACTCTCTTTTCCCGCACATGACGGTCGAGGAGAACGTGGCCTTTCCCCTACGCATGCGCGGCATGCCCAAGAAGGATATCACGTCCCGCGTCGGCGAGGCTCTGGAGATCGTCGGCCTGAGCGGCTTCGGCCATCGCCTTCCGGTGCAGCTCAGCGGCGGCCAGCAACAGCGTGTAGCGATTGCCCGTGCAATCGTCTACCGGCCGGCGATCCTGCTCATGGACGAGCCGCTCGGCGCCCTCGACCGTCTCTTGCGCGACCGCCTTCAGCTCGAGATTAAGCAGATCCAGCGCGAGATGGGCATCACCACGCTCTATGTCACCCACGACCAGAGCGAGGCCCTGACGATGTCAGACCGCATCTGCGTGTTCAACGAGGGCGAGATCGTACAAGTCGGCACTCCGTCCATCATCTACGAGAAGCCGAGCGATGTCTTCGTCGCGGGCTTCGTCGGCGAGTCCAACGTCTTGGAGTGCCGCATCCTGGCCCACCGGACCGGTTCGCCGGATGACACCTATGTGCTCACATTCCCTAACTCCGCGCCGGTGACGGTGCCGAGCGAACGCAACCTGCCGGTCCATGGCGAAGCGCTTGCGGTGGTCAGGCCCGAACACATCCGGGTCGAGACGGCATCCGTTCAGCCGCGGCCGACGGAAGCCGCCGTTCAGGCGACGATTCGGGACATCATCTATCGCGGGGAAAGCAGCAGCCTCCAGGCCGTTCTTCCCAGCGGCCAGACCGTCACCGCCAAAGTTCCGTCCCGCAGTACATCCTTGAGACCCAACCAGCAGGTTCACCTTGTTTGGGAGACACGCGACATGGTGCTGCTCCCCAACGACAAACGCCAAGAAGCCGTGATCGAAGCGGCCGAATGAATCGAAGGCTGGGGCGGCCTCGCAACCGCCGTCCTGCCCTCGTGGAGCGCCCAGTCAAGTGCTCACCCATCGCATGACCTACAGAGGAGTGGAGGATGAAGTTGTTCGCAAAGCAGTCAAAAGGCTCGACCACGCTGACGGCGCTCTCGGCGCTCGTCGCCGGAGCCGCGGGCGCGCTGTTACTGGTGGCCGCGCCGGCCGTCGCGCAGGAAACCGTGGTGGTGGCCGATGCCGGCGGCGCGCAGGCCGAGGCGCTTGCGGTAGCACTCTATGAGCCCTTCGAGAAGGAAACCGGCATCAAGGTGGTCGCCGACCACACGACCGCCATCGGCAAGGCGCAGGCCATGAGCCGCTCCGGCAGCGTCGTCTGGGACGTCTTCATCACCGGCGATACAGACGTGGCGCAGGCGACACAGGACGGCATCCTGATGCCGATCGACTGGACCGTCGTTCCCAAGGAAGGCCTGTCACCCGAAGTGGCCCAGACATACGCCGCACCCTCCAGCCGTTACGCGTTGGTGATGACCTACAACACCAACCTCATCAAAGATCCGCCGAAGAGCTGGGCCGACTGGTGGGACACGACCAAGTACAATTGCCCGCGCGTCATGCGCAACGTTCCCATCGACAATCTCGAGGCGGCCATACTGTCCGCGGGCGTGCCGGCCGACAAGGTCTACCCTGTCGACCTGAAGCTCGCCTACGAGCAGCTCGACAAGATCCAACCCAAGGTCGTCACCTTCTGGGACAGCGGCGCGCAGTCGATCCAGCTCGTCGCCGACGGATCCGCCTGCCTGGGAACGGCCTGGACGAGCCGCGTGACTGCCGCCGAGAAGGCCGGCCAGCCCGTCGCGCGGGTCTGGAACCAGGCCATCGTGCATCAGGACTACTTCACGGTCATGAAGGGCTCGAAGAACCCGAAGGCCGCCATGAAGCTGATCGCGTTCGCGATGCGCCCAGAGGTCCAGGCCAAAATCGCAAGCAGGCTCGGCACGCTGCCCGCCAACCCGAAGGGGCAGGACCTCATCGAGCCCGCCTCGCTCAAATATCAGCCGAAGCCGGAGGACCTGAGCAAGTCGATGCTGTCGAACATCGGCTGGTGGTCCACCAACATGGCCGACGCGTATAAGAAGTACAGCGCCTGGCTGACGAAGTAAGCTGACCATACGGGAAATTGGGAGGGCGGAATGTTGCGGAGAAGCAGCTGGCTGATTGCACCATGCCTTGCGTACATGCTGGTCATGTATGTCGTGCCAGCACTGATCATGCTCTATTCGCCCTTCCAGAACGGCATCGGCTCGGGCTTCGCTGCTCTGGGCGAGGCCTTGGTCGAGCCGAGCTACCAGCGGGTGATGATGACGACATTCCGAACAGCGCTCGTCGTGACCATGCTGGCGGTCCTGCTCGGTTACCCGACGGCCTACTATCTGTCGCGCCTGCCGTCCGAGAAGGTCGGCAAGTACATGCTGCTGATCATGTTCCCCCTGTGGACGAGCCTTCTCGTGCGCACCTATGCCTGGATCGCCCTGCTCCAGGACGCAGGCGTGATCAACTCCAGCCTGATGAATGCTAACCTCATCAGTAATCCCATTCGCCTTCTCTACAACAGCGGCAGCGTTGCCGTCGGCATGGTCCAGATCCTTCTGCCCTATGCGATCGTCACGATGTACTCGGTCATGGTCGGCATCAAGCCGCGCCTGTCCCAGACAGCGCAAGTTCTCGGCGCCAGCCCGGCCCGCGCCTTCTGGCACGTGTTCCTACCCTTGAGCCTGCCCGGGCTGTCGGCCGCCTGTCTGCTGCTGTTCATCATGGGGCTCGGCTTCTTCGTCACTCCGGCGCTTCTGGGCGGCCGGCGCGACATGATGGTCGGCACCCTGATCCAGCAGCAGGTCGTGCTGCTTGGTGACTGGAACTCGGCCTCGCTCCTGTCGATCATGCTGCTCGCGGCCACGATCGTCCTGCTCTTCGTCTACAGCCGCTTCGCCCGCCTCGAAAACCTAGTTCCGGGATCAAAATGAACACAGCGTCGAATTCTCCCCGGGTGGCGCCCTGGACAGCCTGGTTCGCCCACGCCGTCATCGCCTTCATGGTTGTTCCGACACTCCTCGTGATCCCGATCTCCTTCAACGGCGACCAATATCTCCGTTTCCCGCCGCGGGACTTCTCGCTCCGCTGGTACGAGGATTTCTGGTCTAACGATCAATGGCTGTATTCGGCCTGGATCAGCTTCGTGACCGCCCTGACGGTGATGGCGATCGCCACGATACTAGGCACGCTCGCGGCGCTGGCGCTGCACCGCATGACCGGGATGCGCAAGAAGATCCTCTTGGCCCTGATGATGTCGCCCCTGATGGTGCCGACTGTGGTTCTGGCTCTCGCTCTCTACTTCTTCTTCGCCCGCCTCCAGATGGTGGGCACCTGGAGCGCGGTCGTTCTCGGCCAGGTAATCCTCGCTATCCCGTTCACGGTCCTCAACGTGCATGCGAGCCTGCAAGGTTATCCGGCCACGCTCGAACGGGCTGCGAGCTCGCTCGGAGCAGGCCCGGCATCGATCTTCTTCCGCATCACGGTACCGATCATCCGCCCGGGCATCCTGTCAGGCGCCCTGTTCGCCTTCATGGTTTCCTTCGACGAGTTCATCATCGCGCTCTTCCTGGCCGGCCCCGGCGAAACCACCCTGCCGGTGAGGATGTGGCAGACGATGCAGCTTTACATCAGCCCGACGATCGCCGCGGTCTCTTCGATGATCACCGGCGTCACGGTAGCCGTGTTCATGGCCAGCCACGCCCTGCGCCGTCGTGCCACCCGACGCCGGTTCGTGGAGCGCCAGTCCAGTGCGAGCAATTACGCAAGCACCAAGGCTCCCGCGCGGGCCCAAGCATCCGGCCGCTGGTCGGAAAACCAACAACTCATGTCAACGGAGGTTTGAAATGACTGAGGCGAAGCAGCGATACATGCACACCATGATCCGTGTGACAGATTTGCACAAGAGCGTCGAGTTCTACACTAAAGCGCTTGGGATGAACGTGCTGCGGCGAATCGAGGTGCCGGAGGGCGAGTACACGCTCGTGTTCGTCGGTTATGGCGACGAGGAATCGGAAGCGACCATCGAGCTCACTTACAACTGGGGCAAGGACGACGGATACGAGGTCGGCACGGGGTTCGGACATTTGGCGATTGGTGTCGATGACGTCGCAGCCACCTGCAATCACGTGCGCCAGCTCGGCGGCAAGGTAACCCGCGAAGCTGGCCCGGTGAAGTTCGGCAAGACAACGATTGCGTTTATTGAGGATCCGGATGGCTACAAGGTGGAGCTGATCCAACTCAAGGACGCCATTGACGAGATGCGCGAGGCCAAGGCTAAAGCCAGAACTCACGCCGCTGCCGTGGTATAATATCGGCCTACCATATGGTTGGTCTGACCTCGTTATTCACTAAATTATAGATGGCAGAAGCTTTGCAGACCGCGGAGCAGTCGCACGCCTTGAGCGTTGCAGGCTGCTCCGTACACCTCGCTTTACCTTCCTTTATAGGGACAGTGGTATTGTCATATCTGGACGCTCCCTGCCGGCAAGGGTTTTGTTGAACGTGAGTGCAAGGGGTCGGGGCAGTCATATCTACGGCCTGTGAGTGCGGCTTATTTGGCCGCTGGCCCTGATGTAAGTCCGCGGATCAGATCCCTTACAACTTGACGAACTCGCAGCTCTGACAGTACCTCGGGTTGTTCTGATCCCGGCTCGACCGGTTTGCATCACGTCATCGTCACCCTTCCCAAACTGAGACCTTCAATCCGTGGCGACCCTCAAGAGGCCGCCACCACGACAGATCGGTAGACCTCGCCTCTGGCCAGCAGTGCCCAGGCGATCCGAGCCGTCTTGTTGGCCAGAGCCACAGAGACCAGTCGGGCTGGCTTCTTGGACAGCAGGCTGTTGATCCAAGCGGTGTCCGCCGCGGTCTTCGTCCGAGCGTAGCGAATAACGGCGGTGGCCCCGACCACCAGCAGCGTTCGCAAGTAGCCATCGCCCATCTTCGAGATCCGCCCCAACCGCTCCTTGCCTCCGGAGGAGTTCGGCCGTGGGGTCAGTCCCAGCCAAGCGGCAAACTCTCGGCCGGAGCGGAAGAGGGATGGATCCGGCACAGTCGCCGCGATGGCCGTGGCGGTGATGAAGCCCACTCCCGGGATCGTCTCGAGCCTGCGGCTCTCTTGGCTTTGCCGGTGCCAGGCCAGGAGTTCAGCTTCGAGCGCGCGGATCCGCGGCTGTAGGTCGAGCAGTTGGTCGACAAGAGGCGACAGAGCCCGCCGGGCCAGAGGAGGCAGCACGGCATCGGCGCTCTCGTCTGTGAGGATTGCGATCAACTCGCGGATGCGGCTGATCCCTTGAGCGACGATGATGCCGAACTCGGCCAGGTGCCCGCGCAGGGCATTGACCAGCATAGTGCGCTGGCGGATCAGCAGAGCCCGCGCTCGGTGGAGCATCAAGACGCTTTGCTGCTCACCCGACTTGACCGGCACGAAGCGCATGCTCGGGCGTGTGACCGCCTCGCAAATCGCCTCAGCATCAGCCGCGTCGGTCTTGCCGCGTTTGACATAGGCTTTGACGTAAGCTGGCGGCATCAGCTTGACCGTATGGCCCAGCTCGGTCAGCTCGCGGGCCCAGTGGTGAGAGGTCGCGCATGCTTCCATGCCGATCAGGCACGGCGGCACGGATGCGAAGAAGGGCAGCACCTCCGTGCGGCGCAGCCTCTTGCGAGCCACGATTTGGCCAGAGCCATCAACGGCGTGCACCTGGAAGATGTGTTTGGCCAGATCCAGGCCGACTGTGGTAATCTGCATGGCGGACGCTCCCTCTCCTTGTGGCGATCTTCACGACGACCACCCTTTGGCACTTTGATGCCGGTGAGCAGGGAGCGTCCACTCCATCAACTTGGCGCCGAAGAGGCAAAGCTGCCGTGGGCGCAGCCGTCGGGTCAGTCCACATCAGCCTACCAAGGCAGCACCGGTGGCCTCGCGCCACGTGGCAGAGGCGTGGTCACGCGCAGCCCGGTACTCACTGGCGGAAAGACGATGACGGCGGAGTTGGAAGTGGTTGTGGATCTGAGCGTGGGTGGCGAGAAATTGCTGGGCATGCCGGACTGATTTGAACCGCCGCATGTGGCGCTCCCGCCTTCGGGTGGGTTGGTGCGAGACCTCGCAGCGGTTGTTGAGATACCGGCTCTGCCGATGCTCAACACTCGGCAGGATCTCGCGTTTGGCGGCACCATAGGATCCAAGTTTATCAGTCACGATGGCTCTGGGCACGTAGCACAAGCCTTTCAGCAGCTTGCGGAAGAAGCGCTTCGCAGCCTTTTTGTTGCGACGATCCTGAACCAGTACATCGAGCACGTTTCCTTGCTGATCAACGGCCCGCCAGAGATAGTGCAGTTTACTTCCGATGCGGACAAACACCTCATCCAGAAACCATTTGTCGCCAGGCCGCGGCCGGCGCCGCTTAAGGGTCTTGGCGTAGGCGCGCCCGAAGCGCAGGCCCCACTCACGGATGGTCTCGTAGCTGACCACGACGACAATACCGTCGTAGCTAGCCTTTGGCAGGAGGTTGTAGAATGCAGAGCATCTCGTAGAGAAGATTAGCGCCTATCAATGCAGTATTGCCGGAGGGATCAAGGGGAGGAGAGACCTCCACGAGATCGCCGCCGATGAGGTGAAGACCGGCGCAGCCGCGAATGATTTCGAGAGCCTGCCACGTAGTCAAGCCTCCTATCTCCACTGTACCTGTTCCCGGTGCGAAGGCTGGGTCAAGGCTATCAATATCGTAGCTTAGATAGACTTTGGCATCCCCGATTTTCTCACGAATAGTCTTCATAAGTGGAGCGAGCGACCTGCCCCAGCACTCCTCAGCCGGCACGACGGTAAATCCCTGTCGGCGGGACCAATCAAAATCATCGGGTGCGTAACCGGTTCCGCGCAGACCGATCTGGAACACCTTGTCTGGTTGGAGACATCCATCCTCAAAGGCGCGGCGAAATGGCGTCCCATGCGCAATCTTCTCGCCGAACATCTCGTCATTGATATCGGCGTGTGCATCCACATGGATAAGGGCAACTGGCCCATACTTGTCGCGCATTGCGCGCAGAATTGGATAGGAAATCGTATGATCGCCGCCCAAAGTCAGTGGCGTGCAGTCATGCGCGAGGATTTCCTTGTATGCGGCGGCGATAATGTTCACTGACTTTTTTAAGTCGAACGTATTGATCGCGATATCGCCGATATCCGCCACCTGAAGGCGTGAGAACGGCGCTGCTCCGGTGGCCATGTTATACGGGCGCAGCATGCAGGATTCCGCGCGGATCTGGCGCGGACCGTGGCGCGTCCCAGACCGGTTGGATGTGCCGATATCCATGGGAATTCCGACGAAGCACGCGTCGAGACCGGCAGCGTCCCTGTGCTGCGGAAGGCGCATCATGGTCGCAGGGCCGCCGAAGCGGGGCATTTCGTTTCCACCGAGTGGCTGGTTCAAGTCTCTCTGATTCAAGAAAAAATCTCGCGCAATTGACGGATGCTCGATAATCTAAATGTCGAGACACGGCTGTTCATGTCCGAATGACAAAAACTTACTTCCGCAAACGTCAATGTATCACCGTTTCAAGCTGCGGGCTTGAAGCTTGCCCGAAGGTCGGTCAGGAAGGTGTTGACGATGAAATTGTGTTTCGGGCCTTCGCGCGTGATAAGGTGAAAATTGACTGCATGCCGGAAGTGATCCGGTAGGACCTTGCGCAGGCTTCCAGCATCGACCCAGCGCTGGGCAAAATGATCCGGCAGAAACCCGATATAGCTGCCGCTTAGGATGAGGATCAGCTGCGGTTCGATTCCGTGCGCCGTCGCCTTGGTATTGACGAAAATTTTATTGTTGCGGTGGCTGCTGCGCCAGTAGGTCCGTCCCGCGGTCGGCTCCCGCATCACGTGGTCGGGCTCAATCTGGGTCGCATCGAAGAGGTGATGTCCACGCGCGCAGTAAAGAGAATGATTCTCGCTGTACAGGAATTCGAAGTTTAGTCCCTGAGTCTGGTTAGGGAAGCTGCCTACTGCGAAATCGAGTTCATCAGCGAGAACCTTCACCTGCAAGCTTTGGGGAGTCCCCTGGACGATCTCGAATGCCACCGCGTTGGGGCGACGATTGAAGACGGTGAAGGTATCGCTGATGCGGCAATTGGGATCCGTAACGACCGAATCAACAAGGCCGAAGCGGACCTTGCCGGCGAGTTGCCGACGCAGCCCGGTGGCCTCTGTGCTAAAATCCTCAACGCATTGAAGGAGCCGGACCACGGCGCCATAGACCTGTTCACCTTTGTCGGTCAGCTTGAAACCGGTTCGCCCTCGCTGACATAGGCGCATACCCATTCGTTGTTCGAGCGCCGTAATATGGTTGCTAATGGTGGATTGGCTAATGTTGAGCTCCACCTGCGCTGCCGCAAATCCTTTGTGTTTCACGACGGCGGCGAAGACACGCAGAAGGCGCAGATCTGTGCCAGACAGTTGCATTGAAGTCGATCAGCTAGAGACGGTTTATGCAAGCTCACAACAAAGAAAGCATAACATTGATGTTTGTCAAAGTATGTTTTTGCCACTTGGCATTTTCCCCTGTCATCCGGCCGTCATACTGTCTTGCATTGCGGGAGCGAACCGAGGCGCTCGGCTCGCTCCCGCGAGAGGCTGCGATGCCAGCGGAAATGGTCAACGACCAATGCCCAAGCTCGCAGTTCTGATGTTGCAGATGCTTTGTCTCTGCCGGTCCAGCACGGCGGCGGAGATCGGATGCCGATCCGTCCTGTCACCCCGGCTGTGCAACCGGCCGGAAAGAGAACACCTCGGGGAACAAGATGAAAGACAAGGATCTTTACGAACACATCCGCCGGAGCAGCACGGAGCTGCAAAACCATGTCATCGATGAGTATCGAAATGGCGGCTTGAGCCGCCGCGGCTTCGTGCGCATGGCGAGCATTATGGGCCTGTCCATTCCCGCCGTGAACTTCATTGCCGGTATCACGCCGAGCGTCGCGCAGACATCTGGAGGAGGGAAGGGCGGTGTCCTCAGGGTTGGCTCCGGTGTTCCCGGGCAGCAGCTCGATCCGATCTTAATCCAGGACGGCGCCGGTACGTTGGCTGTGACGCAAGTTGGCGAATATCTCTCCTGGTCTGAACCGGGACGTCTGCGACCTGTTCTAGCCGAGAGCTGGACACCGAACGACAAGGGCACGATCTGGACCTTCAAGATCAGGCAGGGCGTGAAGTTCAACAACGGTCGGCTGATGACCGCCCGTGACGTCGCGTGGACGTTCAACCGACTGGCGAACCCCAAATTTCCGTCGAGCGCTTCGGGCATGTTCGCAAACACGCTTCTCCCCGGAAGCGTGTCGGCGCGTGACGACAGCACCGTCGTGTTCGAATTGGAGAAGCCGGTCGGATCTTTCTCCTGGCTCGTTTCGAATGATAACTACAACGCGGTGATCGTTCCCGAAAATTATGACGGGGTCTGGGCAAAGGATTGGGTCGGCACCGGCCCATGGCGGATCAAGGAATACATCCCTGGCGTGCGCGCGATCTTCGTGCCTAATCCAGATTATTGGCAGGGCACGCCGTTAGCCGAGTCCGTCGAATTGACGATGTTCGAGGATGAGAAGGCGCTGCTCCTCGCCTTCCAAAACCAATCGATCGACATCACAGGTTCGGTCGGCCTTGCCAATGCCCGGGCCATTATGCGGGATCAGAGCCGCTACAACATCGATGTGCGAAAGACCGCCGTGCATGACCCGATCCATTTCAGGATGGACATGGAGCCCTTCAAGGACAAGCGCGTCCGTCAGGCCATGGCTCTTTGCATGGATCGCGAGAGCCTCGTGAAGAAGCTGCTGCAGGGCTACGGCTCGATGGGCAACGACGCGCCGATCGCCCCAGTTCACGAGGTATTCTCCGCGGACATCCCGCAACGGCCATACGATCCCGACGCCGCAAAGCGCCTTCTGGCCGAGGCTGGTTACGGCAGCGGCTTCCAGTTCAAGATGACGGTTCTAAACTATCAAGTACTGCCACAGATGGCACAATTGATGCAGAGTGCCCTGAAGCAGATCAATGTCGACGCCCAACTTGAACTTCTGGACAGCGCGACTTATCGCGGCGACCTCAAATATGGCAGTTCGCCGATGCTTGACTCGATTTCTGGCATCAACAACTATGGCCATCGCGGCGTCCCAAACCTGTTCTTCAACATTCAGCTAAGGACGGGTGCAAACATCAACTCCGCACGATTTTCTAATGCAGAGTTCGATACTCTAGCGGATCAGTTTGCGGCTGAGGTCGACTTGCAGAAGCAGCGGGCGATCACAAGGAAGATTCACGAACTTCTTCTCGACGAAACGCCGATGATCTACCCAGCCTTCAAGGATCAGATCTCTCTTAGCCAGACCTCAATCCAGGGACTGCAGCGCCAAGCTTCTCATCCAGTCCTGCACACGGCCGTCAAGAATGCCTGATCGATATGGATCCCGCCGGGCGAATCCGGCGGGCTGCCTCTCAGGAGACGGATGTGGGTAGCTTCATAGCTCGCAGAGTTGGGTCGGGACTTCTGACCCTCTTCCTGCTTTCGATTATCGCTTTCATTGGTGCCGAAATTCTGCCGGGTAACCCCGCCCGCGCAATCCTCGGCAATGACGCCAGCGAAGAAGCCGTGGCGCAACTCAGCATGCAGCTCGGCCTCGATCGCCCGGCGGTCGTTCGCTACTTGGATTGGCTCGGCAACGCCATCACTGGCAATCTCGGAACCTCCTACGCTCAAAAGGCGCCGGTTTGGGACATGCTCATTGCGTCGGGCGGACGCTCCCTGATGCTCGGGAGCGTCACACTGCTCATCATCGTGCCGTTGTCGATTTTCGCGGGTCTCTGGTCCGCTCGCCGCGAGGAAGGTCTTCTCGACAGGCTCGTGACATTTGGCGGTATGGCGCTGATGGTCGTTCCGGGGTTTGTTGTAGCGATCGTTCTCATTCTTCTTGTCGGGGTAGCACTCCCTATCTTTCCGATCACCGCGATGCCGCCCCACGGGGCGGCGTTCGTGGAGCAACTCTATTATCTTCTCTTGCCGGCGATCGTGCTGTCCATGACGCTGTTCGGCTATCTCGCCCGCGTGGTCCGTGCGAATGCCCTCGAGGTCTTTCGTAGCGACTATGTGCGAACAGCGACGCTCAAGGGCTTGAGGCCCGGTATCGTGATCCGTCGGCACGTATTCAAGAACGCTATGGCCCCTTCAATGATCGTCATTGCAACGCAGGTGGGCTACCTGCTCGGCGGCTTGGTCATCGTAGAGAAGGTGTTCAATTATCCAGGCCTTGGAGTGATGATGCTTCGAGCGGCCGAATACAACGACATGCCAGTCCTTGAAGCGGGTATTATGTTGATCGGCTTCATCTATGTGGTCCTCACCTTGGCCGCCGACGTGATTCAGCGGCTCATGGATCCGCGTCTTCAGAAGGCGATAGCATGAGCACGGGCACTTCACTTGCTATGCAGCGTAGAGAGACGGCAATAACATATCGTCCGTCCATCGGCTTACTCGCCGCCGCTCTTGTTTTCCTGTTCTGGCTCGTCTCGGCAATTGCCGGACCATGGTTCGTGCCGCACGATCCCTTTGCCGTTGCACCGCAGCTGATGCTGGAGCCACCCGGTGCGGAGTTCTTCTTCGGAACCGATGAGCTCGGTCGCGATGTCTTCTCTCGTGTTATCGTCGGATCGCGGGATATCCTGACCGTCTCCTTCTTCGCCGCTCTTCTTGGAACGGCACTTGGAACGCTACTCGGCCTCTGCATGGGATACTTCCGAGGCGTTGTCGACGAGGTGCTCTCCCGTATAGGTGAAGCGGTCATCTCGCTTCCAGGCGTCATCATGGCGCTTCTGCTGATCGCGGCCCTCGGCCGCTCGAACACGGCTTTGATCGGCGTCATAGCCTTTGAATTTCTTTGGGTCGTCGCGCGTACCATTCGGGGTGCGGTGCTCCAGGAGAGTGGAAAAGACTACGTCCTGGCAGCGCGAGTTCGCGGGGACGGGCCCCTCTTTGTCATGCTTCGTGAGCTTTTTCCTAACATCTTTCCAAGTGTGATCGTCGAGTTCACTGTCCGCATGACCTTCGCTGTGTTTGCAGTTGCCAACCTGTCATTTCTCGGCTTTGGCGTGCAGCCGCCCGCTCCGGATTGGGGACTTCAGGTGGCGGAGTCCTACGGGTTGCTCATCTCAGGAGAGTGGTGGGTTACCCTGTTTCCAACGCTTGCCATCGCGAGTCTCGTGATCTCGATCTACGTCATTGCGAACGAGGCCAACCGGTGGCTTTCGGGGACTTCGTTGAGTTCTTAGCTTCGTCTACGAGTTGCGCATCCGTGCGCTCTGCCAATCCTGCATCAGAGGTTGATTATGCCGAGAGAAGTCATAGAGGGTCGTGGTCTTGCGGAGTTCCCGGTCGTGACGGGTGCCACAGACTATCTCGAGGGCGGCGAAGTCCGCATACTTTCGCGTGACGATGAAGACGGCGCCTTTTCCGCCCATGTCCTCGCAACGACTGAACTCGCTTTCGACTATCCGGAAGGACGGACGCTGGAGCTCTTCGTCCTCACTGGCTCGATTGCCGTTGGCGACCAGTCGGTTTCTCGCGGCTTTCTCGTCTACATGCCGCCAAAGGGCGGGCCGCGGTCACTCGTGTTTCACGAAGGCTCTACAATTTTCTTCGCCACAGGGGAACGGGGGATCGGCTCCGGCGAGTTTGAAATCGTTGATCCTGATACCAAGCCTTGGCAGGTCAGAACCAGCGACAGCGAGTATTCGAGTACGGGAGCAAGCACCAATGTAGTGAAATACCTGCGCGTTGACGCAGAAAACCGCAACAATTTCGGCATCGACGTCATGTGGCCCGGTAGTGGGCTTGATTGCACCGAATGGCATACAGTGGCTGACGAGATCTTTCGCCTCACAGGAGATCTGCTCCTTCTCGATCCAATCTCAGGCAAACCTGTCGAGGCCGGACCGGGGGCCTATGCGTGGCGCCCGTCCATGTCACGCCATCTTCCGAAGTACAGCCATACCGGCTGCGTGCAGATCTTCCGCAACCGTGAGTGGCCGGTGGGGAAGGGGGAGATGGTCTATGCGCCAGCCCTAGATTGGCCGCGCTACCTCGCAGAGTACAAGGCCAAATTTCCCACAATCGAACCGGTGCCCGGTCTCTAGCAGTGACATCTTGAAGGCTGAGGAAGTGAATAATGGTTGATCTGGTTCTCGACATCGAGAATCTCGGTATCACCTACCGGTCGCCGCGAGGCACTGTGGAGGCCGTCGGCGGCGTGAGCCTTCAGATCCGGCCAGGAGAAGCGGTAGGAATCATCGGTGAATCCGGCTCGGGCAAGTCGAGCGTCGCCTATTCGGTAGTGGGCTGGACGCCGCAGGCCCTCGTCACCGGCCGAATCACTCTTGCAGGTTTCAACATTGTTGGTGCACGTGAAGGCGAGCTTCGCGACCTGCGAGGCAAAGTCGTTTCCCTCGTCCCGCAGGATCCCAAGAAGTCCCTGAACCCCAGCATGCGCATTGGGGTACAGGTGGCCGAGCAGCTGCTTGCTCACAACCCGGAAGTAACGCAGAGCGAGGCGAAGGAGCGCGTTCTAGCCTTGTTTGAGCGGGTCAATCTGCCCAAACCCGCCGCCTTATTCGACCGTTACCCGCACGAAATCTCCGGCGGGCAGCAGCAACGAGTTCTCATTGCTGCCGCGGTCTCCTGCGAGCCGCAGCTCATCATCATGGACGAGCCGACGACAGGTCTCGACGTCACAACGTCGGTGAAGATCCTCGACCTCGTGCAGGAACTGCGAGAAAGGTCCGGCTGTGCCCTCCTCTTCATCAGCCACGACCTCTCGGTAGTCGCTCGTGTCGCCGACCGAGTCGCCGTGATGCGTCAGGGCGCCGTCGTTGAAGCGGGTAACACTCTAGACGTATTCTCAAATCCGGGGCACGACTACACTCGGCGGCTAATCGCCGCCGTTCCAAAGAACAATGCACCTTCAATGGCGTCGCGAGGCGAGAATTCGCAGATCGCTCTCGCGACCGAGAGCATTGTCAAGCACTATGGCGGCGGCCTTTTTGGACTTGCTCCGCGGTTCAACGCCGTTGATCACGTCAGCTTTTCCCTCGCCAAGGGCGAAACCTTATCGGTCGTCGGGGAAAGCGGCTCGGGCAAGACGACCCTCGCGCGAATCGTCACTGGTCTCATCCGAGCGACAGATGGAACCGTCAACCTCGGGACACAACCGCTGCCGGCCGAGCCAGCAGGCAGGACACGCGCGCAGCGGCAAGCTGTGCAGCTCATCTTCCAAAATCCGGATGCGTCCCTTAACCCGCGCCACACCATCGGTGAAATCCTGAAGCGGCCAATGCGCCTCTATGAGACGTGCCCTTCTGATGCTATGGCGGCCGGCGTCTCGGAGCTTCTCGAAGCAGTCCAGCTGCCGGAGAGCTACGCGACCCGCTTCCCCTCGCAACTGTCGGGCGGTGAGAAGCAAAGAGTTGCCATTGCGCGTGCATTCGCTGCAAAGCCCGACATCGTGGTCTGCGACGAGCCGACCTCGGCGCTCGACCTGTCCGTTCAAGCGGCCGTTCTCGATCTTCTCCTACATCTGCAACGGGAGGAGAACGTTTCCTATCTCTTCATCACCCATGACCTCAACGTCGTTCGCGCCCTAGGCGGTCAATTGATCGTCATGAAGAACGGCGCATGCCTTGAGGCGGGACCGGTTGCTGAGATCTTCGAGCATCCGCAACATGCTTATACGCGCGAACTTCTGTCCGCCGCCCCCAGCTTGGACGAGGTCATCCTCCGTCTCAAACAAAAGAACGCCACCCTTGCCGCCCTATGAGCGGCCGCCCTTTCAGTCCTGTGGAGATCGCCATGAGCATGTCCGAAGCGCCGGCTTCCCTTGCGTCTTTTGTCGTCACGCCGAAGCCACTCGCCAAGCTGAATCTTTTCGTCGACCACGAGAAGGCGGGCCGGAGCGGCCATATCGGCCATGCAATGTTTCAGCGTCCAGACGGTGAGATCTTCGCCTTCTATGCAAGCTGTTCATCGGATGACCCCGGCCGGCACGGCACGACCGGTCATTCGGCGACCGGTTGGATGGAGCTGAAGCGATCAAAGGATGCCGGGCAAACTTGGAGCGAAGCCGTTCCGCTCGAATATTCCAAGAAGGCGTTCGACTCAAAGTCCGGATTCTCGATCTTTACGGAAAAGGCGATCGTGACCGATAGCGGCGCCGTCGTGCTCTTTCATCTTCTCAGCGATATTTCCGAAGACGCGCTGTGGGAGCCTTATCTCGTGCCTACCTCGACACGGAGCGTAGACGGCGGCGAGACGTGGAGCGAGCCCGTCCAGATCGGGCCGGATCGCGGGCGCGTCTATGGCGCTGCCTATGCCAACGGGACGGTCTATGCGCTGAAGTTCAGGAACGACGCGGAGGACGACTTCTGCGGTAATACCGACGAGCATGTCTATACGGTCTATGCGAGCCGCGACGATGGGACGACGTTTACTCCGCTTGCCGATCTGCCCTTCAATACACAGGGTCGTGGCTATGGCACTCTGTGCTTGCTCACGGACGGTCGGATGATCGCGTATGTCTACAACAAGAATGACGAGGAGTATCTCGACTACACGATTAGCGCCGATGACGGTCTGACTTGGAGCACCCCGAACCGCAGCTTCTTCACTAAGCGAATCCGCAATCCGCAGATGGTCGCGTACGGCGGCGGCTATTTTCTGCACGGGCGCAGCGGTAGCTACGGTCCCGTCGAAGGAAAGGGTCACTTCGTAATCTATTACTCGTGGAATGGTATCGACTGGGACGAAGGGACCTATCTCGCCATGCGCGAGCATGGGCAGGGGGCCTATTCCAACAGCATCGTGGTGCGCCCTCTCGATTCCAGTGGTCGCGAGCGGCTCTACATCCATGCGTCCCACGCTTATTCAGCGGACTCCACCGATATTGTTTCGTGGTGGGTAGATCGGGTCTGACATACGCTAGCCATGTTTTAGATTAGTGGCTGGTGAGCAATTATCTTTCCTTTCGGGTGAGACGGCGCACCAGGATGCGGCTCATGGGGAGATAAAGCAGCATCTCGCCGGTCTCGACGAGCCGCTCATATTAATAATCCTTGGCCAACCGATGGTCCGCTCAATGGTCTAATCACAAATGACAAGATCTGCCTGACGCGCGCTGGGCGGCTTCAGCTTAGCTGGCCGCGGGCGCGCCATCGGCTCCGGAGGTCTGTGGCGCCCCAACTTCCCGGTGAGGTCACCCACCAGGGAGGACAGCATGCGGGATCAGCGGCGACGCGCCTGGCCCGTGCGGCGCACCAGCGTTCCGACGCCCACGGGCCAGCAGCGCTGGGATCGGGCGTATCAGTTCCTCCTGCAGTGGGCGATGACCGCCCCGGAGCCGATCGAGGCACCGGGATCCCCAATCCTGCCGGAGGTGTCCCATGCGAGTAGCAATCTACGGCCGTGTCTCGACCAGCCACCAAGTCGACCACCAGACCATTGAGCAGCAACTCGAGCGGCTCACCGCCCATGTTCACGCGCACGCCGCCGAGGGCTGGGTCCTCGACCCGGCCCACGTGTTCCGCGACGACGGCTACAGCGGTGCGATCCTTGCCCGTCCGGGTCTGGACCGCTTGCGCGATGCCGTGAAGGGCCGCGAGATCGACCGCGTGCTCGTCACCGCCCCTGACCGCCTCGCCCGCAACTATGTGCATCAGATGGTTCTGCTCGAGGAATGGACGCGGGCTGGATGCGCCGCCGCATTCCTCGACCGTCCCATGAGCGATGATCCACACGATCACCTGCTGCTGCAGATCCGCGGCGCGGTCGCCGAATACGAGCGCACGCTGATTGCCGAGCGCATGCGCCGCGGTCGGCTCGCCAAGCTGCGCGCCGGGTTGCTGTTGCCCTGGACCTATGCGCCCTATGGCTATCGCATGAGCCCCGACCGGCCGCGCGACCCGCGCGGCGTCACCACCGATCCGGCGGAGGCAGGCATCCATGGACCGCTCTCGGATTGCTTCAGATGCCATCCGGCGATGATGGTGTGACGGATCCTCTAGTGTTGACGGCCGCGGGTTGATCTTCGGGATACCTCTGACCGTAGGTGCTTCATTTTGCACGATTTCCATCTCACTAGGGCTCCCATCACACCAGGACAAGACCCGCCAAATTTCAATAATAGAAACGGATTGAGAATTTGCTTCTAAAAGAAAGAATAACGGTTGACTGGAAAATTCACTTCAATCACGCTCATGAATTATCGATGGTTCCGATTGCAATGACACAAGTCAAAAAGGGACATCGTAGCGTCGCCGTGAGTTTTAAGTAGGACGATCTAAAGTCCCTTCACATGAAGGCGCAGTATGCTGGTGCTTTATTAGTCTAGTTGTAAGCTGGATGGAGACAGTTTATGCACGTTGTTAAAGCGCTGGCCGATGCTACAGTTCAAATAAGTTGCGTCCCAGACGACGTAGTGCATGCGACACAAAAATGTATACTCGATGCAATTTCAGCCGCCGTCGCCGGATTTTTTACGCCGGGCGCAATTGCTGCTCGCCGCGGGGCGGCCAGGATCTGGGGAGTTGGTGGGTCTACCATCTGGTTCGACTCATCCAAATCTAATTTGGCCGGTGCCAGCTTTGCTAATGCCGCAGCCACCTCGATTCTCGACATTGATGATGGCCACAGGGCGGCCGCGGGTCATCCTGGCGCATCGATTATCCCGGCAGTCCTTGCTGCAGCGGAGGAATTCAACTCAGAGGCGCCGCGTTGTTTTGCTGCCATCGCCCTCGGATACGAGATTGGCGTCCGCATCGCTGCTGCCCGTGATATGGGCCGCACCGAAACACTCGTTTCGGGCCGCTGGTGCGGCCAGGGAGCGGCCGCTGCCACCGGCTGGTTGCGCGAAGCTTCGCCCGGAACGATTGCTCATGCGATTGCTATTTCTGGCGCCGTCGCCCCATTCATGACCGTGGCGGAATATACCCAAGTAGGGAACCACATTAAGGAGGCTATTCCATTTGCGACCGCAAACGGTGTCTCTGCCGTTGACCTCGCCCAAACCGGGACCTTGGGGCCAACAGATATCCTCGATGATAACTACTATGACCCAAACGTGCTTCTAAATGGCTTTGGCTCAAGCTGGCTTATCAAGACAACATACTTCAAGCCTTACAGTTGTTGCCGATGGGCACATGCAGCGCTTGACATCGTCCTCGATCTTCGGGCGCACCATCCGCATCTAGCAAGTAGAATTCAATCAATACGTGTCGAAACGTTTGGACGTGCACTAACCCTCAACAATCAGATTGCACCCGCAACCCTGCAGGCCGCCCAGTACAGCATTCCGTTTTGCCTCGCAGTGGCTTTAGTTCATGGTAGGGCTGCACTTGCACCGATGATCGATCCGGCCCTTCTTGTTGATCAAGATGTACTCAATCTATCAAGCCGCGTCGAGCTTGTGGTGAGCGAAGAGTTCGATCCGATGTTTCCGGCTGCGGTCCCGGCGAGAGTGACAATTTCCACGCCTAACGAGCAGATTACCGAGACCTCTCTTGCTCCTCGCGGTGAACCGACTAACCCAATGTCTTGGGACGATCTCCTAGAAAAGTTCGATACACTCGCAGCGCGCTCAATCGATGGTGCAAGTGCCAACGAGTTGAGGCAGGGGATCCTGCGGATGCGCGAAGGCGAGCTTACCCCCCTCCTCTCGGCTCTCGGACGCCGTGTGATGCCGCGCACGCCGGAGGTTTCAAAGATACGGCCGCTCCAACCAGTCACCTGAACAGTCTTGTCTCTGAGCCAGGTATACACCCAGGGACTACAAGGTGTCTGCAGGAGTGGATGAGGTGCAATAGAAGATTCAGAAGGTTACGAAAGCCTCAGGGTGGACCTTTAGTGCTGTAGTCCATACTTACGCGGAAGATCAATGGTGGCGGACATGTGATGAAATCCGCCGAGAACGAGGAGAAGTTGAAATGACGGGAGTGAAACGACGGTTCGCACGCCTTCTCGGCGGAGCATCCCTCGCGTTGTTGGCTCTGGGAGCAGAGGCATCGCAGGCGGCCACTGTCACGCTTGCGGCATACGGTGGCATCTTTCAGGAAGGCTATATCAAGGCCGTGATCGAGCGTTTCGAAGCGGCTAATCCGGACATCAAGGTCCAGTATTACCAGATGAACAATTCCGCCCAGACCCTGGGCACGATCCGCGGCATGCAGGCTTCACCTCAAGTGAGCGTCGCGATCATGGATGTGACCGTCGCAAAAGCGGGAACCGACGAGGGCCTGTTCGAGACCTTGAATGAGGCCAACATGCCGGTCATCAAAGACCTCTATCCGAATGCGCGGATCGAGGGTGTTGCCGGGCCCGCCGTGACTTTCGATAGCGCGGCGCTCATGTACTCGCCCGAGCGTGTCACGACACCGCCCACCAGCTGGAATGTCCTTCTGGACAAGAAGTACAACCAGCGTATCGCGACGACCGGCATTCCCAGCCTCGAGACGATCAGCCTGCTCCTCATCTTCAACAAGATGCACGGCAAGACCGACTTCAAAGCTTCTCTGGAAGCCGGGTGGGGCGCCATCGAAAAGATGGCTCCGCTCGTCCTCACCTGGGATCCGCGTCCGGACCCGGCGACCTTTATCACCAACGGGACTGCCGATCTCGGTGTCGGCTGGAACGCCCGCAGCCAGGTTTATGCCGAACGCTCAAACGGCAAAATGGCGGTGGCCACTCTCGACGAAGGCACAGTTCTCCAGGTCAATACGATCACGCTCATCAAGAACGCGCCGGACCAGGAGGCCGCAAAGAAGTTCATTGCCTATGCCCTCAGCCCTGAGGCCCAGAAAGCATTTACCGAGCAGATGTATTATGCGCCGACCAACATGAAGGCTCAGGTGAGTGAGAAGGCGCTGGCGCGGACGATCGCGTCACCGGAGCGAATGGCAAAGGTCATCGATGTGAACTGGTTGGATGTTGCCAAGATTCGCGACGGCATCATCAGGGACTGGCGTCGTCGCATCGTAGCAAAGTAGGAGCACCGACGTGGAATCTCGTCCCGCACGCCCGCACTCGGCCAACCTTAATCTCAAGGATCTGACAAAACGCTATGGCTCAGACGTGATGGCCGTCAGTGATGTCTCCCTTGCAATTGAAGACGGGCAGATGCTAGGCCTCCTGGGTCCGTCCGGCTGCGGGAAGAGTACGACGCTTCGTATGATCGGTGGCCTTGAAGGCGTAACGTCGGGGGAGATCCTCGTGGGTGGCAGGAACGTCACCCACGAGCCCGTCTGGCGTCGAAACATGGGCATCGTCTTCCAGAGCTATGCCCTGTTTCCGCACCTGTCGGTTGAGCGAAACGTCGCCTTCGGGCTCGAGATGCGGAAGGTTCGTAGGGATGAGATAAAAAAGCGTGTCCGCAATGCGCTCGATCTCGTGCGCCTGGGCCATCTTGGCGAGCGTCGTCCGACCCAGCTATCGGGTGGGCAGCAACAGCGCGTGGCCCTCGCGCGCGCACTGGCCATCGAACCCAGAGTTTTGCTTCTCGACGAACCGCTGTCGAACCTTGACGCCAAACTGCGCGATCAGATGCGCGTGGAAATCAGAGAGATTCAGCAGCGGCTCGGAATTACGACGATCTTCGTGACACACGATCAGGCGGAAGCACTGGCCATGTGCGACGTAATTGGTGTCATGAATGCCGGGCGACTGGAGCAACTGGCGCCGCCCTCGGAGATCTATGAACATCCCGCGACCCGCTTCGTGGCAGAGTTCGTTGGCCGGATCAATCGCATTTCGGGAAAACGGCTGAAGGCTGACACGGTGCAGGTCGGGCGTCATCTGTTCAAGCACCGATCTCCGGACATACAAGGCGACGATCTTGACGTCATGGTCAGGCCGCATCGTGTCAGGATCCAATCTTACCTTGAGCCCGGATCGAGTCTGAACTCTGTGGAAGCCGTGATCGAGCGAGCGGTCTATACCGGCGATATCGTCCAGTACGAAGCATCCGTCGATGGATGGACGATGCGGTTCGAACAAGCAACAGAAGACAGGGTGAACATGTATCCGACGGGCACGCGGGCTATCCTGGCCTGGCGACCAGAGGATACCTTCGTCTTCCCGTCCAGCGGAGCCCGTTCATGAAGAGCGCGGCTTTCGGAGCCAATGGTCCCCGGACCAATCCTGCCGTATGGCTGCTCGTCGCTCCGATAGTCGCGATTCATGCGATCGCGTTCGTGTGGCCGATCGTCAATCTCATCCTTTTGTCTGTCCGGAAGACGGGCCCTGGAGGCACGATCCTGCCTGGCTGGAGCTTGGCGAGCTGGTCCGCAGTTCTGTCTGATCCCTATTATGTTCAGATGCTGGTGCGCACAGTAAGCCTCTCCCTGCTGATCACGCTCATCACCCTGATCCTTTCCTACCCGATTGCCCTTTTCCTTCACCGTGTTTCACCACGCTGGCGGTCTGTTTTCCTGGTGGTCTGCATCTCGCCGCTCCTCCTCTCGGCCGTTGTGCGAACCTATGGCTGGCTCGTCATTCTCGGTGATGGAGGCTTCGTCTCATCTTTGCTCCAGAAGATCGGGATCACCCCGCCGAAGATGATGTTCAATCAGTTTGGCGTCGTCGTGGGCCTTACTGAAATCCTGATGCCCTACATGATCCTATCACTTTATGCCGGATTCGGGCGCCTGACGGCCGTGCTCGAGGAGGCAGCGGGGAGTCTCGGCGCAAGACCCTATCAGGTCTTTCTACGGGTCATTTTTCCAATCACGCTGCCCGGTATTTATCTTGGATGCCTGCTGACCTTCGTTCTCGCCGTAAGCAGTTTCATCACTCCCAAGATCCTCGGCGGTGGTCGTGTCATCCTTCTTGCGACTGAGATCTACGATCAGGCGGTCATCACGTTGGATTGGTCCGTGGCCGGCGTTCTGTCGCTGGTCGCTCTCATTATCTTTGGCCTTGCACTCGCGCTGTACGGGCGAGCGAGTCGAAGCGAGGAGCATCATTGATGAGCTGGTCTCTGCGTATCCTGGCTGCAGCACTGCTTCTCTTCCTCTTGGCGCCGGTCATCCTGGTGTTTCCGATCTCTTTCTCTGCGGATGATTTCATCATGTGGCCGCCCAGCGGCTGGAGCCTCCGGTGGTACCGGGCATTGCAGTCACAGGGCAACATGGCCTCCGCATTCGGCACGAGCCTTGTATTGGCCTCTGTGGTGACCATTAGCTCGTTGCTCGTTGCCATTCCGGCTGCGTTGACGATCCACCGGCGCCGGTTTGCAGGCCGAGACCTGTTGTTGAGCTTCCTGACCGCGCCGCTCTTGCTTCCGAGCATCGTTCTGGCGCTCGCGATGTTGATTGTCTTCATCAGAAATGGTCTGGTCGGGACTTGGACGGGCGTTGCACTCGGCCACCTCGTGCTCACGACGCCATATGCTCTGCGGGTTTTGCTGACCACCTTGCAGACGATGCCGCAAGACATGGAGGATGCGGCCGGAAGTCTTGGCGCACGCCCCTTCACGGTGTTCTGGAGGATTACCCTGCCGTTGATGTCGCGAGGCATCGTTGCGGCTACGGCGCTCTCCTTCCTGGTCTCATTTGACGAGGTGACCGTTTCGCTGTTCCTGGTCGGCCCCCAACTCGTCACGCTGCCGGTGGCCCTGTTTCGGTATGTCGAAGGGAGCACGGACCCGCTGGTTGCGGCAGTCTCGGCACTTCTGATCCTCGGCACTCTTGCGGCGGTTCTCATTATCGAGCGCGCCATGGGACTGCGGCAGGCCATCCGATCCTAGCGCTCTATCGGCGAGATGGATACGATGCACCGCAAAACACGTACGGTAGAGGAACGACGGGAGTGGGTTCCATAAGGAGGAGCGGCTCCGAGCGCTATAAACGTGCTACCGTCAACGCGGCGCATTCTGGCCCTTTTGCACGTGCTGGATAATCTGCTTGATTTTGGCCGCTACAACAGACGGTTGATGCATCTCAAAGAAGGAGTTCGGCGCCGAGAGCGTAAGGGACATTCCCGCCTCATAGTGCCCGCGCTCGCGGATGGGAACGGCCAGTCCTCCGCATTCAGGAATGAATAGGCCGATGTCAGACGCATAGCCCCGAGCTGCTGCCTGCTCGACATGGCTCGTGATGCGCTCCGCACCAAGCTTCCACCGAGCATACTTGGGCGCATTGCGAAGGATGATGTCGGTGCGATTGGCCGGATCGAGTGTTCCCAATATTGCAACCGAACCGGCGCCGATGCCCATGGGCAACCTCCCGCCGATGCCAGACGTCAATGCCTGCACAGGAGAGGTCCCAACCTGCATGTCCACGACGACGACATCGAGGCCGGCGCGACGGACGAGATACACCGTCTGGCCGAAACTCTCTGCAATCTCGACTAGGGACGAGCGCCACGTTGCAACCTCGACATTGACCGCACTTTCACTGCGCGCGAGGGAGTAGATTGACGGGCCGAGCCGATAACGGCCGCGTGAGACCTGCTCGGCAAATCCATACTCGATCAATGCGCTCAGGCAGCGCAGCATCGCGGGCTTCGCGTCACCTATCTCCTCTGACAATTCCTTCAGCGAGAGGCCGTTGACGCCCGAGCGTCCGAGAAGAAGGAGCGTGGCCGCAGCTCGGGCAGCGTTCGATGAGGATTGCATGTGATCTCCAGTCGATGTTTCTGCGCAGGTCCAGTATTTACATTATCAGAACAAATATTCATTATATATTCTATAATAAGAATATCTATTGACGTCCAGACTGATGCGGTGTCATCGTCTCATCAGGCGTACAGGCAAATGCGGCTTGGCCGCCACAGAAATTATTCAGTAAAAGGCATCGCATGCAAGTATAGCATGGCGTTGTGCGTGAGATGTTCTCAAGCAGAGATGCCTCCTGCTGGCCACTCCCGTAAGATGGACACATCAATGACAATTCAAATCGGTATTGATACTGGCGGAACCCATACCGACGTTATTCTTGTAGGGATGGATCGGAAGGTGTTTCACACCTTGAAAGTTCCGACGACCCCGGAAAACCTTACTTACGGCATCCTCAATGGGGTTGAGCGTGCCCTAGCGGCCACCGATCTCACCCACGATGCGGTGTCTCATTTCGTCTATGGCACGACGTACGTGACGAACATCATCGTCGAGCAGAAGAATGTCGATGTTGGCCTGATTACCACCGAGGGCTTCCGCGACACGCTCGCGATTGGAAGAGCGACCCGCAAAGAGAACATCTACGACATCAACTGGCGGCCTCAGGACCCCATCGTTCCGCGCCGCTACCGCCTCACCGTCAAGGAGCGGATCAACGCTGCCGGTGGGGTGGAAACACCGCTCGGTGAAGGCAGTGTCCGGAACTCGCTCGGCGAGTTGCAAAGGCTGGGAATTCGGTCGGTCGCAGTGTGCCTGATGCACGCTTACATCAATCCTGACCATGAGCGCAGAATCAAAGCGATTGCCGCCGAGGAATTCCCGGGCCTCAGTGTCTCGCTGTCCTCCGAAATCGTCAGGGAATTCCGTGAGTACGAAAGGTCGAGCACGACGGCGATCAATGCCTATGTCCTGCGCTCAATGCGTGATCACTTGGACGATCTGGCCGGAGCCCTGAAAAACCGCGGCGTTCCCGGTAAGCCCTTCATCATGCGCGGCAATGGCGGCATCATGAGCTTCGAAAAGGGCAAGAACATCCCGGTGGCCATCACCCATTCGGGTCCCGTAGCCGGCATTGTCGGCGCGACACTGCTTGCAAAATCTGCGGGCTTCTCGAACGTCATTACGTTTGACATGGGCGGCACAAGTTCGGATATCGCCCTTGTCGCCGACAGCACCAACGTTGTGACGACGCGTGGAAAGCTCGCGGGCTATCCTGTGCTCCTGCCGATCATCGATCTTGTCACCATCGGAGCCGGCGGCGGGTCGGTCGCCCGTGTCGACAATGGGGGACGCTTGCTCGTCGGCCCGCAAAGCGCCGGCTCCGTCCCAGGTCCTCTGTGCTACAACCAAGGTGGCGAGAATGCGACGATTACTGACGCGAACCTCCACACGGGCCGCTTGAACGCGCAGTATTTCCTTGCTGGCGCGCGGACAATTGATGCTGAGCTGTCGGCACGAGGCTTGGCGGACAAGATCGCGTCACCTCTGCATATGGACGTGGATGATGCTGCCCTCGGCATCATCGATATCGCCGAAACCCATATGACGAATGCGATCAAACTCGTTTCTGTCCAGCGCGGCCTGGATCCACGAGACTTTACTCTTGTGGGCTTTGGTGGCGCCGGTCCTCTGCATGCGGTCGCACTCGCAGAGTCTCTTGGAATGCGGTCGGTGCTCATTCCGCCTGCGCCGGGGAATGTTTCTGCCAGCGGCCTCCTCTGCGCGGAGGTTCGACAAGATGGCGTCAGGACCGTGGTCCGGGCTGCCAATGAGCTGAAACTTGAGGATGTGCGCGCTATTATCGACGAGCTGGTGGCCGAGGTGAGAGCCAACCTCGCCGATGAAGGGATTGAGGAGGAGCGGCAGCAGTCCGTCCTCTCGGCAGATGTTCGCTACGCTGGTCAGTCGCATGACATTAACATTCCGGTTGCTGCTGCTGATTTCGACGCCGAGGGGTTCACTCTTTTATCAAGTTGCTTCGCGGATCGTCATCGCCAGTTGTTCGGCTATGATATTCCGGATCGTGCAATCGAGATCGTGAACTTCCGTATTTCCGGTTTCGGGCCCCATCCGGGCCTGCCATGGCCGGAACGGGCTCCTGCTGCGGCGGCCCCCATGCCGATCGGAAGCCGTTTGGTGGCTCACCGCTCGCAAGCAGGACGCGCTGCCTGGCCGATCTATCGCTTCAATGAGCTAGGACACGGATCAACGATCGTAGGTCCCGCGATTGTCGAATATCCGGGCTCGACGCTTGTCATTCCGCCTGAGTGGACAGCCACTTACGATATCTACATGAACGCTGTGGTGACGCGATGAACATGACCAATTACGACAATGCTTTCTCTTCCGCGACGAAAAAGGTCGATCCCATCACTCTCGAGATCGTGCGCTCGGGTCTCGTGCTGACCGCGGAGCAGATTAATGCCCGCATTATCCGCTCGGCGATGAACATGGTCGTCAAGGAAATGGAGGACTGCTCGGCGGCCGTGTTCGACGGGAGGGGTCGTCTCCTGGCGGAGTCTGCCAGCGTTCCAATCCATCTCAATGCGATAGGACTTTGCCTGCAGACAATCCTCGAGCACTATCTTCCCCTTTCGGACTGGAAGGAAGGCGACGTCGTCCTGACCAACGATCCCTATGCCGGCGGCGGATCGTTATCATCACATCATACGAATGATGTGATCGCCTATGCTCCCATCTTTTGGGACAAGGAGCTGGTGGCGATCTCGGCACTCACGGTGCACCACGTCGACATGGGCTCGATGTGGATGGGCTGCCGCGGGTGGGGTGTTGAAATCGAGCAGGAAGGCATTCGATTCCCGCCGGTCAAGATCGTCAGGGAAGGAGTACTTGACGAGCAACTCGTGTCGATCATGGTCAACAACAGCCGCTTGAAGCACAGCCTGAACAACGACTTGCGCGCGCAGCTTTCAAGCATCGCACTCGCCAAGGCCGACATCGAAAAGATGTTCGAGCGCTATGGCAGCGAGACCATGAAAGCTTGCTTCGATGAATTGATCGACTACTCGGATCGAAGGACCCGCGAGGAGATCCGCCGGTTCAAGGATGGCGTCTATACGCACGAAGAGTTCATCCTCGAAGACGGCTCCATGGGAGGACCCTACAAACTGGCGCTCAAGATCACGGTCTCGGGCGACGAATTGGAGTTCGATTTTACCGGCACGGACCCACAGATCAGAGGGCCGATCAATTCACCACTCTCTGCGACCTATGCTGCCGCATTCTACGTCATGCGCTGCATCACGGATCCGACTATTCCAAACACGGAAGGGTCGAAGCGGCCGATCCGTATCATCGCACCGCCCGGTACCCTCGTGAACGCGCAATGGCCCGCAGCCTGCAATCAGCGCATGGTCGTCTGCCACTCCATCGTTGATCTTGTGATGGGCGCGCTTCAGCGGAGCGCTCCCGACAGAGTCATGGGAGATTCCTGCGGCTGTCACTACAACGAGATAATCGCAACGGATCTCATGAAGGGGACGCGCATCCATTTTGGAGAGATCGTTCCGGGTGGCCTCGGCGCGACGAGCCTCAAGGATGGTGCAAGCGCGCTTGCATGCCATGTAACCAACTGCCCGATCCCACCACTTGAGGCCAACGAAATCGAGAATCCCGTTCTCTACCTGAAGCGCGAATTTGTTGCGGACACGGGTGGTCCGGGAAGGCATCGCGGCGGTGTTGGCCTCGTCCTCTCGTATGAGGTGCGGACGGAGAACCCGCAACTTCATCACACGTCGCAAAAGAGCGAGGTTCCGCCCCAGGGTGTCGCTGGCGGCCATCCGGGCAAAAGCGGGACTTGGTTCATCAATCCGGGCACATCCCGTCAACGGGAACTGGAATTCGCGATCGGGGACGTGGAGGCCATTCAAAAGGGGGATATCATCACCCATTACACACCTGGCGGCGGTGGCTATGGCGATCCCAGGGAGCGGCACCTCGACGCTATCATCCTGGACATCAAAGAGGGCTATGTCACTCGGCAAGGAGCCGAGAGGGATTATGGTGTCAAAATCGATCCTGCACTCGTCAAATGAAGAGGCAGGATATCGGACAGGGTTTGTATCAGCAGCGGTACCGCGCCTAGATGACGTAATGGGCCTGCTGCTCACGAGGTAGCGGAAGGGGGTGGCTGTCCCTCAAAGTGATGGCGTTGAAACGGGGTCCGCACGAATCGGTCCAAGCATCACGAGGGGCAGCTATGGGCTACTATGCCGGAATTGACGGTGCGCCGTGTCGGGGTCAGCGCAAGAGTTGCTCCTATTGATACGGTAAGATAGAAGTAAGCGTGGCGTGGCATCTCCGTGGACCATACAACCATTCATCGCTGGACCATTCACTACACCCCGCTTCTGCTGGATCAGTTCAATCGGCACAAGCGCCCAGTCACCAGCAGGTGGCGTGTCGATGAAACATATATCAAGGTCCGAGGTCAGTGGTGGTATCTATACCGAGCGATCGATAGCAATGGTGATACGGTCGAGTTCTGGTTCAGCGAGCGGCGAAACCTCACCGCTGCCAAATGCTTTCTGCGCAAGGCTCTCAAGCGTCATGGCCGACCCGAGCGGATTGTGATCGACGGCAGCCAAACGAATCGTGAGGCGATCCGGTCCTGCGATACTGCAGATCGGCTTCAAGACCGATCGAGTCACCGTCTGAAACCCATTCGCATCCGGCAAAGCGCCTACCTCAACAATCGCATTGAGCAGGACCATCGGGCGATCAAAAGGCGAATCCGGCCGATGCTCGGGTTTCAAACCGCTCGCAGTGCGCGTGCTGCCCTGGGCGGCATCGAGATGATCCACATGATGCGCAAAGGACAGGCGAAGTATGCCTACCGTTCGCAGGTATCCCTCGCCGAGCAGTTTCACATGCTCGCCGCATAGGCGCACGACGAAGCGCCTGTTCCTACCTCATCCTTGCTCCAGGTTTGCAACAGAACCGAACCGCATGCTCGAGCTTGGGCGCCCGAACTCCGTCCGCATCGCTTAAACAAAGATGTGGGGTGGGTGGAGTGCGTTCACCAACCGATCCGTGCAACACAGCCCCAAACCACCCTAGGCTGCACGTCCAAGAGGCGTGCTCAATAGATGGCGATCAGTCTATAAGTCAGCATTATACATGGGGCTTCGAACTCGGGTTAGACGACCGTAAGAACACACGCCAATCTCTTACCCAGCAACCTCGGTTGGACTGCACGGGAAAATTGGCATGGGATATCGTGTTGGGGTGGATGTCGGCGGATCGTTTACCGATTTCGCTGTCTTCGATGAGGCGTCAGGACGGTTCGAGGCTCTCAAAGTCTTTTCGAGGCCTGATCGCCCGGGTTCGGAAATGTTGGATGGCCTTGCGGAGCTGGATCGCCGCTATGGCATCACGGCGGATGCCATTAACTACTTCACCCATGGGACCACCGTGGGGGTCAATACGGTCATCCAGCGCAAGGGCCTGAGGCTCGCGCTGTTCACGACGGATGGCTTCGTCGACGTGCTGGAACTGGCGCGCCTGAAGAGCCCCGACATGTACGACCTGTTCTCGTCCCGTCCGGCGCCGCTGGTGGATCGTGCCAATGTCCATGGCATCGTCGAGCGGATGGACGCCAAGGGACATGTGGTCCTGCCCGTAGTTCCGCGCTCGGTGGCCGATGCCTACCGGACGATTCTCGCCGCGGGCTGCCAGGGCATCGTCGTCAGCCTGCTCCATGCCGCGACGAATGGAGAGAACGAGCGACAGGTGCGCGAAATCCTCCTCCAGGAAGGGTGCACGCTGCCGATCTTCCTCTCGCACGAGGTCTGGCCGATCATCCGCGAGTATGAGCGCACGACGACGGCCATCGTGAATGGCTATGTCCAGCCGCAGGTCTCCCATTATCTCGGGTCGATGCAGGCCGCCCTGGCGAGCGCCGGTGTCGAGCCGCCGCTGTTGGTGACAAAGTCCAACGGCGGTGTGATGACGGCCCAGCAGGGCAAGTCCGAATGCGTCCAGATGATCTTGTCCGGGACCGCCTCCGGCGTCATCGGCGCGGCCTATCTCGCTAAGGACGCCGGAGTGGACAAGGTCCTGAGCCTCGATATCGGCGGAACCTCCGCGGACGTCGCCATCATCCTCGGCGGCAAGGCGCAATACGGCATCGGCGAGCAGATCGGCGACTTCCAGATTCATATTCCGTCGATCTCGGTAACGTCCATCGGCGACGGTGGCGGTTCGATTGCCTGGATCGACAGCCAGGGCGTCATGAAGGTTGGACCCGAGAGCGCCGGATCGACGCCGGGTCCCGTGTGCTACGGGCGCGGTGGAACCCGTCCGACGATCACCGACAGCTTCGTCGCGGCCGGCATGCTTGGCATCGACGACATCGGGTACAACGCCGTCAAGCTGGACGTCGACGCGGCGCGCCGCTCGATCGAGCCGCTCGCAACGGCATCGGGGCAGACGATCGAAGAGGCGGCGGAAGCGATCCGCAACATCTGCGTCTCAGGTATGTATACCGGCACCAGCGCCGTAATATCCCGCTTCGGCATCGATCCTACGGAGTTCTCGCTGCTCGCCTTCGGCGGCGCAGGGCCGATGCTTGCGGCCTTCCTCGCGCGGGATCTGCGCATGAAGGAGGTTGTGGTTCCTCCTCGGCCCGGCGTGCTGAGCGCGCTCGGCGGCTTGGTGGCAGACCTGAAGACCGATTTCATTCGCACGATCTATGCCACGCTGGATCATGCGGCCCTGCCGCAGGTTCGCGAAGCCTTCGCCGAGGCGCGTGCAAAGGCCGAGAAGTGGTTGATCGAGGACCAGGACTATAAAGGCGAACCGAGTTACCAGTATCTCTGCGATCTTCGGTACATTGGCCAGTCGTTCGAAGTCGAGACGGAGATTCAGCCGCAGATGATCGAGGCGGGCGACGTCGTCGCCATCAAGGATTGCTTCCATCGGGAGCATGAGCGCCTCTTCGGTCATTGCGATCCGGGCGCGCCCGTCCAGCTGGTCAGTGTGCGACTGGTCGTCTCCGGTCAGAATCCGAGACCCGTGCTCCTTGCCCGCGCTGTCGAACCTCACGAGGCACAGCCCAGCGGCTCGGTTCGGATCTGGGTCGACGGAATGTTTCGTTCGGCAGGCCTTTACCGTCGCGCCGATCTGTCCCCCGGAGCCACCTTCCAGGGACCGGCTATCGTGACCCAGGAGGATACGACCACTGTCGTTCCGCCGGATTGCTCGGTGGTCGTCGATACATTGGGCAACCTTAGGATATCGCTCTGATGAACGTGCGCTTCGAACCGGGTCAGGCCGTCAAGGCCGACATCTCCTCCCTGCAGATCTTCGCCAATTTCTGCACCGCTGCCGCCGAGGCGATGGGCTACACGCTGATGCGCACGGCCTATTCGACCTTCGTGAAGGAGACAGAGGACTTCTCCTGCGGTCTTCTTACGACCGAAGGCCTTACCTTCGCTTCACCCAAAGGCTTCGGGGCCACCTGGTTCATCGGTCTCGATTATGGGCCGGTCATCGGTGCGGCCGAGGAATACCAAGATGGTGACATTTGGATCACCAACGATCCCTATGCGGGCGGCGTCGCGACGCACACGCCGGACTTTCACATCTGGAAACCTGTTTTCCTCGACGGTGAACTCATCTGCTTCGCGGCCGGTCACATCCACAACACCGACGTCGGCGGCGCCGTGCCCGCAAGCCTCTCGCGCACGCTCACAGAAATCCAGCAGGAAGGCATCCGCATCGCGCCGACCCGTCTTATGCGAGGTGGGGTCATCAACGAAGGCCTGCTGAGCATCATCGAGAACAATGTCCGGGCGCCGGGTCAGAATCGTGGGGACCTGAACGCTCAGATCGCCTCCGTTTCCGTCGGCGCGCGCAAGATCCTCGAGATCGCGCAGCGGCTCGGTATCGATGGCTTCCGAAAGTCGGTCGACAACATTCTGAACTACGCTCATGACCAGGCGCGGGAGATCATCCGCGCCATCCCCGACGGCGACTACTTCCACAGCGAATTCGCCGATGAGGATGCGCCGGGAGGCGTGCCCTGCCGTGTCGCACTGAACCTCAAAGTCAGAGGCGATGAGATCGTGATGGATTTCACGGGCAGCGACCCACAGCTCGCCTCCTCGCTCAATATGCCGACGGAAGGCCATGCCCGCCACGCGCTGATCATGGCGGGGCTCGGCTACGTGCTATATTCCCTCGACAAGAATCTGCTGCTCAACGCGGGCGCCCTCCGGGTTGCTCGCGCCATCCTGCCCAAGGGAACGATTGTCCACGCGGCCTATCCGGCGGCCGTGGGTATGCGCAGCATGATCTGCAAACACACCCAGGTCGTCACAATCGGCGCCTTTGCCCGTGCGATCCCGGATCGGATGTGCGCTTCGCCGGCTGGCAGCCAGGCCCTCATCAACGTGCGTGCCATTGCTGACAACGGCCGCACCGTCATGGCCTCGGTGGGGCCTGTCGGCGGCGGCGCAGGCGCTATGCCCGGGGGGGACGGCGATGACGGGTCGGGTTCCGTGTCTGGCTTCCTGAAGAATACACCGATTGAAATCTCCGAGGCGGAGTTGCCCGTCCGGTTCCTGCGCTATGGGCTGGTGCCCAATACCGCTGGTGCGGGCCAGTGGCGCGGCGGCTCGGGCATGGTGATGAAGTTTCAGGTCTTCGCGCCGCAGACGATGATCACCGCGCGCAACCGGGATCACTCCCGCTTCTCATCCTGGGGGCTCAATAGGGGAGGCCCCGGCCGCCCCTCGCGCTTCACGCGCTACTTGGCGCAGGGTGGGCAGGTGGATCTCGGCAACGCCGATATCGTCCATCTCGATCCAGGCGATGTCCTGGAATTGGAGGGCCCGGGTGGCGGCGGCTGGGGTGATGCCTTCATGCGGGATCCCCAGCTCGTGTTGCGCGACGTCGCGGATCGCTTGATCGACAGCGAACAGGCGCGGCTCGACTATGGAGTGGCAATCAATCCCGACTTGACCATCGACCATCAGGCAACGGAAGCCTTGCGCCGCGCGCCGCGAACGGCCTTGCCCTTGGTTGCTCACAACGCTGCGCAAATCGCGTTCGAGCGCGTCTGGTCGCATGAACGCTATGCCGCACTGTCGGATGTGTTGGCGCAGACGGCCATTCCCTGGCGCCACTGGGTGAAAAAAGAGATCTTCGCCCAGCTGGGTCAGACGGACGTCGGCTCCGATCCCGCAGGATCGGTCTACGAAGCCTACGCATCCATTCGCGAGCGATTTCCACATCTGGCCGCGCCGACGCAATGACCGCTCCATCCAGGGAAAGACGATGACCATCGCAAGCGCATCCATGAACGTCGCCGGTGTCGAGCTGTCCGTATGCTCGGCGGGGGAGGGCCAGCCGCTGCTCTTCCTTCACTCGGGACCGGGACCGACCTACGACTCCGCGCCGTTTCTCAGGCTTTTGGGATCCGACTTCCGAGTATCGGCTCCATACCATCCTGGCTTTGGGCCGCAATCCCGTCCTCAGAGCTTTGAGACGGTCGACGACGTCGTCTACTTCTACCTCGACTTCGTAAAGGAGCAGGGGCTTGCCGGCGTGCCGGTCGTTGCCGCCTCTTTCGGCGGCTGGATCGCGGCGGAGATGGCCATCCGTGACCCTTCCCTGTTCTCACACATGGTCCTGATCAATCCGCTCGGGATCCGGGTCGGAGGGCCGACGGAGCGACCGATCGCCGATTTGTGGGCAATGTCGCGCGACGATCGCCGCCGCCTTCAGTTCCACAATGAGGCATGGCAGGTGGAAGATTTGTCCGCGCGAAGCGACGAACATCTTCTCGAGCTTGCCCGCTTCGAAGAGACGCTCGCGCGTTATGCCTGGAAGCCGTTTCTCCATAATCCGCACTTGCCCAAGTGGTTACGGCGGATCGATCTGCCGACACTCGTCATCCGTGGCGAGGAGGACAGGTTCGTTTCCCCCGAAATCCACGCCGCATTCGCCGAGATGATTCCGAATGCAAGCTTCCAACCCGTGCCGAACGCCGGACATCATCCTCATGTCGAGGAGCCGCACGTCGTTGCATCGCTCATCCGTGAGTTTCTGCGTCGCCCGGAAAGCTTGCAGCTGAGGAGGAAATAATGCAGGTCTATCACTTCACGGAGTGTCCTTATCCGCCGGCATGGGATCACGCAGATACGATGCCGATCCGGAACGCGATGCCGAATCGGTTCTTCGATCCCGTCGTTGCGACGAAGCTCATTAATGAACGCATAGACGAGTGGGTCCTGGCCGACGAACTCGGCCTGAACATCATGGTGAACGAGCACCATGCCACCTCGACCAGTCTCAACGTATCAGGCTCACTGCTTCTGGCTACTCTCGCCCGCGAGACCAAGAAGGCCCGGCTCCTCGTGCTCGGGATTCCGCTCGGCATGCGTCACGATCCCGTGCTGGTCGCGGAAGAGTTGTCGTATGCCGACGTCGTGTCAGGCGGGCGACTTGAAATGGGTCTCGTCAAGGGCGGCGGCGTCGAACTCGGGCCGACGAACAGCAACCCGGCCACACTCCATGAACGCTTCTGGGAAGCCCACGACGTCGTCATCGCCGCGATGACCCGGCACGACGGGCCGTTTCCCTATGAGGGCAAGCATTTCCACTATCGGCAGATCAACATCTGGCCGCGTCCCTACCAGCAGCCTCATCCGCCGGTTTGGATGACCTGCTTCAGCCCGGCCACGGTCAACGAGGTCGCCGATCACGGCTATGTCGTCGCCGCCACCCTCTCGGCGGTTCTCGCCAAGGCGATCTTCGATCAGTACCGTAAGAGATATGCCGATCTGGGGCGGCCTGCACCGTCAATCGACCGCTTCTCCTACATGGCGCAGGTCGCCGTCGGCAACACCGAAGAGGAGGGGCTTGCCAGGCTCTCGCAGGTGCGCCGCTATGCGTGGGCGTCGAGCCTGTCGCCTGAGCATTATTCCAGCCCCGCAGGCTACCGGCCTGCGGAAGCGTTGGCCAAGGCCCTGCGCAACCCGCCCAAGGGTTCGATGTTCACCAACATTCCCGGGCGAAAGGGACCTTCCGTCAATCCGGTGCTCTGCGATCCCCGTGACCTCATCGATCCCGGTGTGGGCTTCGGGGGAACGCCCGATCAGGTCTACCAGCAGATCGTGGATTTCTACCATTATTGCGGCGGCTTCGGCCACCTCACGGCCATGATGCATGGCGGACCGCTCTCCCATGCCGACACGAACGACAGTCTCAAGCTGTTCGCGAAGGAAGTGATGCCTCGCCTGCGGGAGTTCTTGATCGAGCAATCTCGGAAGGCGGCCGCATGACATTGGATGGCGCCGGCGATGGAGAGGGCCATCGGTTCGCCGAAGCGGATGACGTTGCTCGCCTGAATTATGACTTTAATCTTCGCGAGCGCTGTCCCGACTTCCAGTTTCATTTCGATGCTTGGGCCGAGATGGCTGCGAGCTTCCGCGATGAATGGGCGGAGCTGTCGCGGCTCGACATCAGCTATGGACCGACGCCGCTCGAAACCTTTGACCTCTTCCTGCCCGGCACGCCGAACCCTCCGGTCTGCATTTTCTTTCATCCGGGAAGCTGGCAGCGCCTGGACAAGAGCCTCTTCAGCTTCATCGCTCGCCCGTTCACGGAGCGCGGTTGCGCCGCGATCTTCGTCAATTATCCGCTCGTGCCGACGGTACGTATGGGAGACATCGTCGATAGCGTCGAGCGCTGCGTGCGATGGATTATGGGCCATGCCGTGGAGCTTGGGGTCGACGGCGAGCGCCTCGCATTGTTCGGACACTCGGCGGGCGGCCATCTTGTGACCGCTCTGTATGCACGACCGTGGTTGTTCTCGGCGGCTGAGAGCCGCCGGATCCGTGGGGTCGCCTGTATCGGAGGGTTCTACGACCTGGACGCTGTGAGGAGGAGCTTCATGAACGATGCTCTGGCGCTGACACCGGCCGACGTCGAGCATCTGAGCCCGATTGCAAGTCGGGACTTCATGAATTGCGAACTGGTCCTGGCGGTGGGTGAAAACGAGACTGAGGAGTTTCACGTGCAGCAGGATCGGATGGTTGCTCATCTCGCGGCCTGCGGCCGCTCGGTCGAGAGCCTGAGGCTTACAGGCCACGACCATTTCTCGCTCGTCCGCGATCTCGCTCTCGCGTCAAACCCGATGATCAGCAGGATCGTCGCCATGTTTGCAAAGTAGGCGGCCCACTATAATGCTGCCTAATACGGGATGATGTCTTTTCTGGTTGGACGATACCTTGAACCCAAGGGAAGATCGTGATGGGAACCGCGGCGCCGACGATAAAAAACCAGGGCCGTCGCTACAATGGGAGCCTTTTGCCGTGCTGAAATCAACCATTAGCCGCCTGCTCTACGCAGGTGTTCTTACACTGGGTCTCGGATCGGGCGCAGCCCTTGCGGGCAAAGCGAACGATACGGTCGTTCTCGCCTGGGAGCGCGATCTCCAATCTCTTGATTACTATAACGTTCTGGAGAGCACAGGTCTCACTCTGGCGATCAATGTCTGGGACATGCTTCTCTACGCCGACATTTCAACGGGAGAGTTCAAGCCTCTTCTGGCGGAGTCGTGGGAGTGGGTGAGCCCGACGGAGCTTCGTTTCAACCTTCGGCAGGGCGTCAAGTTTCACAACGGCGAAGCCTTCAACGCCGACGATGTCGTCTACACCGTCTCGATGGTGACCAACAAGGAAAGCAAGGTCATCAACCAGCAGATGGTGAGCTGGATGGATCGTGCCGAGAAGATCGACGATTACACCGTCTCGATTTTCCTCAAGAAGCCCTTCGCCGCAGCGCTTGAGTACCTCGCCACAGGCGTGCCGATTTATCCGAACGAATATCATGCCAAGGTCGGCGCAGCCGGCATGGCCACCAAGCCGGTTGGAACGGGCCCCTACAAGGTTGCGTCCTTCGAGGCCGGCAAGCAGTACACGCTCGTCAAGAACGAGGATTATTGGAACGGCAGCCCGAAGGGCAAACCGAAGATCGGCCGCATCGAATTGCGCACTCTCAAAGATGAGCAGCTGCGCGTCGCCGAGCTGATGGGCGGCAATGCCGACCTCCTGTGGCAGGTGCCTATCGATCAAGCCAAGCAGATCGGGGAAATGCCGAATCTGGTGTTCACGCCCGTAGGCACGCTCAGGACTCAGTTCCTGGTGCTTGAGCCCAAAGGCATGACCGGCCCGCACCCGCTGACGAATCTCAAAGTTCGCCAAGCGATCGCTCATGCCATCAACCGCGAGTCTATCGTCTCCAACCTGCTGAGCGAAGGATCCAAGGTCACGAACTTGGTCTGCCACGAGAAGCAGTTTGGCTGCTCCTCGGACTTCGCCGGTTATGGCTACGATCCCGCCAAGGCCAAGGCGCTGCTGGCGGATGCGGGATATCCCAACGGCTTCACCGTGGAGATGTGGGAAACGACCGACCGTTTCCTGTCGGATGCGATTATGGGAGACCTCCGTGCCGTCGGGATCACCGCCAACTTGCGCACGGTCGTGTGGCCGGCCATGTACGACGCTTGGATCAGCGGTCAGGCGAAGGTGGCGCAAAGTTCGACGACGCATTGGTCGATCAAGGATGTCTCGATCACCATGAGCGCCTATTTCGGCGGCAATCCGCAGGACGTTGCAAAGGACCCGGCGGTCCACAAGCTGATCGAGAAGGCGAACGCATCCATCAATCCAGAGGAGCGCAAGGCGCTCTACTCTCAAGCGATTCATCGCATCGTCGAGAACCTGTACTGGGTGCCGCTCTGGACCAAGAGCAACAACTATGTTCACAATGCAGACCTGAAGTTCACCGGGTCGTTCGACGAAATTATCCGCTTCTACGACCTCTCTTGGAAGTAGCGACCGCTTTCTGCCTCGGCAACCAATGCCGAGGCAGATCCAACGGATGGAATCTGCGATGCAAGCCTACTCATTGAAGCGCCTCTTTCTCGCCTTGCTCGTAGCCCTCGTCGTCTCGATCGTCAGTTTCTCGCTGTTGCGATTGACAGGTGATCCGGCGGTGGCCATCGCCGGTGCAAGCGCGAGTCCCGAAGCCATCGAGGCCGTCCGGGTCAAGTACGGACTGGATCAGTCCCTGGTGGTTCAGTATTTGACGTGGCTTGCTGGGGCCTTGAGGGGAAATCTCGGGCAGTCCTACTTTTTCGGGACCCCGGTCGGCGGCGTCCTCGCAGAATATCTGCCTATCACCATGCGTCTCGGGATCTCGGCGATCCTGATAGCCATCGGCGTCGCCGTTCCGCTCGGCATCGTGGCTGGATTGAAGCCCAATACCTGGTTGGATCGCATCGCGCTTGTGTTCGCCGTGGCTGGTCAGGCGATCCCTTCCTTCTGGCTGGCACTGATGATGATCGTCACGATCGGAGTTCAACTCCGGTGGCTGCCGACTTCCGGCGACGGCACCTGGCAGCATTTCGTGATGCCCGCAACCGTGCTGGCCTACTACGCGATGCCGGCCCTGATGCGGATGACGCGCGCCGGCATGATCGATGTTATGGGCTCCGATTACATCAAGGCGGCCCGAGCCAACGGCCTGTCCGAGTTTTCCATCGTCCTGAAGCATGCGCTTCGCAATGCCATCATTCCGGTTGTCGCGCTCGCCGCGGTGCAGTTCGGTTTCATGCTGGGCGGATCGATTGTCGTAGAAACCGTCTTCGCCTTGCACGGTGTCGGCTATCTTGCCTGGGAATCGATTCAGCGCGCCGATATTCCGGTCGTGCAATCAATCGTGCTCGTGCTCGCGATGATTTTTGTCGGCCTCAACTTTCTGGCCGATATTATGAACGCGCTCCTGAATCCGCGACTGAGGACGGCGTAATGGACGCACTCCCTTCCACTCCATTGGCTCCCATCGATCTGTCCGCGAAGACGGTGCCGGAGTCGCGATTGCATGCGCTGCTGCCATTCCGTCGGCATCTCACGGGCAATCTTGGCTTGACATTCGGCCTGCTGATCCTCGGCCTGATCGTGTTGACGGCTCTGTTCGCTCCCCTGCTGGCGACGGCCGATCCCTATGTTCAAAATGTCTCGCAACGGCTGATTCCCCCCGTATGGTATGCGAAGGGAGGTTGGGATCACATCCTGGGCACCGATCATCTCGGTCGCGATTATTATTCGCGCCTGATCTACGGCAGCCGGATTTCCCTGACGATCGGGCTCGCGTCCGCGCTTGTATCCTCGGTGATCGGAATCAGCCTGGGCGCCTTGGCCGGCTATTTCGGGGGGCGGGTCGATGCGGTGGTGTCATTCCTCATCTCGGTGCGACTGGCGATTCCGGTTATCCTGGTCGCTCTGTCCGTTTCCGCTCTGGCGGGCAGCTCGTTGACCGTCGTGGTGCTCACGCTGGGCTGCCTTCTCTGGGACCGCTTCGCCGTGGTGACCCGCAGCCTGTTCATGCAATTGCGCCTGCAGGAATATGTCGTCGCCGCCCGGGCTGTCGGCTGTTCGACGCTTCGGATCATGGTTCTGGAAATTCTCCCCAATACGGCGAATGCCTTGATCGTTGTCGCCACGCTCGAGATGGCGCACGCCATCCTGCTCGAGGCCGCGCTTTCATTCCTGGGTCTGGGCGTCCTGCCGCCCGCGCCGTCTTGGGGCCTCATGATTTCCGAGGGCAAGCGCTTTATGTTCTTCAGTCCATGGGTCATTGCCATTCCCGGGGCAGCCTTGTTCCTGCTGGTCCTGGTCATCAGCTTCGTCGGCGATGGCCTCCGGGACGCCAATGAAGCGAAGGGCCGCGCGCGATGAGCCTTCTTGAAATCGAGAGCCTCCATGTCGGGCTACCATCGCGCTTCGGTGTCGTTCAAGCGATCCGTGGCCTCAGTCTCACGGTCGAGAAAGGGGAAACGCTCTGCCTGGTTGGTGAGAGTGGCTGCGGCAAGTCGACAACCGCACTTGCCGTGATGGGTCTTTTGCCGCGCAATGCCGTCCGTCAGGCGAAGCGTATGTCCTTTATGGGGACGGATCTCATCGCCGCATCTGGAAGCGGCCTCCGTGCGCTCCGAGGCGACCGCATGGCCATGGTGTTCCAGGACGCGATGACAAGCCTCAATCCGGTCTACACGATCGGCAATCAGCTCTGTGAGGTTTACCGCCGCCACAGAGGAGGGACGCATCGACAAGCCGAAGCCCGCGCCATCTCTTTGCTCGATCGCGTCGGCATATCCAATCCACGTGAGCGGCTGGGTCAATTTCCGCATCAGCTCTCCGGCGGCCTGCGCCAGCGTGTGATGATCGCCAGGGCGCTGATGTGCAATCCGGAACTGCTCGTTGCCGACGAGCCCACGAGCGCGCTCGACGTCACGATCCAGCTTCAGATCCTGGGCCTGCTGAAGGATCTGCAGCAGGAATTCGGTATGGGCCTTCTGCTGATCACCCACGACCTCGGCGTCGTGGCATGTATCGCCGATCGGGTCGCGGTCATGTATGCCGGGCAGATCGTCGAGGCAGGTCAAAAGGAAGCGATCTTCAGCGATCCCCAGCATCCTTATACCCAGGGCCTGTTGCGGAGCGCGCCGGCGCTCGGCGCCGGGCGGGGGCAGGCGCTCCAATCCATTCCCGGTGTGGTGCCGAGCTTGGTCGATAAGATCGAAGGATGCGCCTTCATGGGCCGCTGCGACCGGGCGACAGCCGAATGTGGGGCTCTGCAGGTTCCGATGATCGACTCGCGGTCGGGAACGCAGGCGCGTTGCATTCATCTTGATCTTGCCTCCAGAGGCGCAACGATGGCGAAGGCTCATGACAACGCCTGTGTTTGAGGCCATTGATGTCGAGCGCAGCTTCCAGCTCAGGGGAAGCTGGTTACGGCAGGGCGGCTCCCTTCGCGCGGTCAGGGGGGTGTCGCTCACGCTCGAGAAGGGCGCGACACTCGGCATCGTCGGTGAGTCAGGTTGCGGCAAGTCCACGCTCGCCCGTATTCTACTCGGTCTCGATCGGCCTTGCAGTGGCCAGATCCTGCTCAATGGACAGGATGTGTCGAAGATCGACCGAATGCATTTCGCGCGAAAGGTGCAGCCTGTCTTTCAGGATCCCTATTCATCGCTGAATCCGCGCAGGACCATTCGAGATACCGTCGAATTGCCCTTGGTCGTCCACGGCGTGAAGGGAGCGGAGCGGGCGCAGCGCGTACGACGTGTCCTCGACCTTGTCGGTCTCACTCAACGGCATGCGGATTCGTTGCCAGCGCAGCTCTCGGGCGGCCAGCGGCAGCGTGTCGCCATCGCGCGCGCCCTTGTGTTGAACCCGGAGATTCTCGTCTGTGACGAGCCGACATCGGCGTTGGACGTATCGATCCAGGCCCAGATCCTGAACCTGCTGCGCGAGATGCAGAGCGCGCTCAGTGTCTCCTACATCTTCATCAGCCACAATCTCGCGGTGGTCGAGAATTTGGCCAGCCACATTGCCATCATGTACATGGGCCGTGTGGTGGAAAGCGGTCCGGCCGAGGTCGTCCTCTCGCGTCCGGCTCATCCTTATACCCGTGCGCTGCTGGGCTCGGTCCTGCCCATCGGACCGCATGCACGCCTGCCTAACGTTGCTCTGGGAACCACATTCCCCGACCCAACTAAAACGGTGGCGGGCTGCTCATTCGCACCGCGCTGTCCAAGCGCCCAACCGATCTGCTCGATCGAGCCGCCATTGCAGACCTCCCTTGAAACGGCTCACCTGGAGTGTCACTTTCCAAATGCTGGTGCCGATGCGACCTTTCGCATCGATCGTAGACGCGCCACCGTGTCGTAAGGGGGCGATACATCGATACTGCTGAGTCACGGAAAGCTGATAATGAATTCGAGGCAATTGGAGGTTTTCCGCGCGATCATGCACTACGGCACTCTGACCCGCGCCGCACAGGAGCTCAACGTCTCCCAATCCGCGCTCAGTCAGATCCTTCTGCGGATGGAAGACCAGGTCGGGCCATTGTTCCACCGTGACAAGGGGCGTCTCGTCCCGACCGTGCTGGCCGAGCAACTTTATCCGGAAGTCGAGCGCGTTTACACGGAACTCGAAGGCCTACGGAACCTGACTCAGGAGATCAAGCTGGGCCGCATGCCGCCGGTCCGCATCTCCGCTTCTGCACCCTTGCTGATGTCTTTCCTGCCACCTCTGAAGCGGTGCATTAAGGAGAGCGGCCTTGGCCTCGACGTCATCTCCTACGTCTATTCCATCGATCTCATCTTCAACACGCTCATCGATGGGCAGGCCGAAATTGGGCTGACCATGATTCCGTCCTCCTCCAAGGAGCTTAGAACCGAGATCATTGGAGAAACCGAGATGGTCTGCCTGCTGCCGGTCGGCCATCGATTGGCCGAACAGGAGTTCGTGACCGCCAATGACCTCAAGGATGAGCCCTTGATTTCCTATCGGCGCGACAATGAGTTCGGGATTCTGCTCGCCAAGCGGTTCGCCGAATTAGGCTGCACCTATAAGCCGGACATCGAAATCGATGTATCGATGAGCTCGGTGATCTTCGTTCAGCAGGCTCTCGGGGTCGCTGTTATGGAAGGCGCTTCTCCATGGTCGGCGTTCGCCGGAGTCACGCAGCGGCCGTTCCGCCCGCGTGTTCCGCTGCCGATCTGCCTGATCAGCAACGTTCACCGAGCCGCGACGAAGAGCCAGATTTTCGTCGAGCGGGCATTGCGGGACCTCGCGCGCCAGGGCGCGGCGCAATCCTGACCACATTAGGCAATCTTATGCCGTTGTCAGTAACATGCTGTTGGATTCCATTGGTGATCCGTCGGAACATCTTATCCTGAGAAGCGCTTGCTTCTGTGCGAGCGCCCATTCGGAGGATAGCCCCGTGAGGCAGCATGTGTTTCGACCTGTTATCGTTGGTATCGGAGGGACAACTCGCTCCCCGTCAAGTTGTGAACATGCCGTTCAACACGTTCTAACGGGAGCGGCCCAGCAGGGGGCACGTGTAGTAATGTTCAATGGCCAGGCGCTTGAGATGCCCTTCTACAATCCTGCTGTTCCCAGCCGTACACCTGAAGCACGTGCCCTGGTAGCCGCCCTGCGTGAGGCAGACGCGGTTGTTATCGCTTCGCCAGGCTATCACGGCACGATCTCGGGACTCGTGAAAAATGCGCTGGATTACACTGAAGATATGAGGGATGATTCTGAGCCATACTTGGATGGCCGGGCCGTTGGCCTAATTGCTTGCGCTGGTGGTTGGCAGGCCACAGGTAGCACGATTAATGCGCTGCGCTCAATTGTTCACGCGCTACGTGGTTGGCCTAGCCCTTTGGCCGCGGCGATCAACACTAGCCAACCGGTTTTCTCTCCTGACGGAACCTGCATTTCCGAGAGTGTCCGCCAATCGTTGGACACGATGGCCGAGCAAATCATGCAGTTCGCATATGGGTTCGGCCGTCGTCGTGATTTCCCTCCACAGTTCGCTGCGGGGAGTCGCTAGATTATTGATCCGGCTTGGGAGAACTTGAACTACGCGGCATAGCGGAATGGCCGATGCCCGAAGTAGCTGCGGATCCGTTCGGGCAGCTTTGTCAGCCGGCGCATGTGGCTGATAACGGTGCGTTTGAGGTCGGGCTTGCCGCGGGCCGGCGGCTTGCGGGTCACGACTTGCTTCAGGTCGGCATTCAGGCCCTCGTCCGGGTTCAACTCAGGGCTATAGGATGGCAGGTAGAAGACCTCGATCTGCTCCGTGCGCTCGGCCAACCAGTCCTGCACCGTCCGGGCCCGATGGACCGACAGGTTGTCCCAGATCAGGAACACCTTGCCGTCGACATCCTCGAGCAGCCGGCTGAGAAAGCGGATCAGGCTCGGGGCTTTGAGCGCGCCGTCGAGCACCATCCAGCGCAACTCGCCCTTGTTGGTCACAGCTGAGATCAGGCCCAGCCCCGCGCGCTTGTGATTGGGGCGCACGACAGGCGTTCGGCCTCTGGGGGCAAAGCTGCGGCCGCGCATATCGTCGGAACGCAAGCCGGTCTCGTCGCCCCAGAAGATCGCGCCCTTTTCCCGTTTGGCTTGCGCCACGATGGCCGGGTAGTCCAACCGCAGCCAGCGCCGCACCGCCTTCGGTGACTGCTCGTAGGCCCGTCGGAGCGGTGTCTCGGCCGTGAAGCCCCAGCGCGCCAGGTAGGTGCTCATCGTGCGCACCGCCAGCCGGACCCCACACTGCCGCTCGATCAGCATCCGCACCGCCGCCCGGCTCCACAGGGCGAAGGGCAGGCCGAGCTCGTCGGGCGTGCGCCGGCTGATCAGAGCGCGGACCTGCGCTTCCTGCTCGGCCTCGAGAAACCGACCCGTGCCGGGCGCCGGGCCCCGCGGCCCACTGGCCAATCCGGCCAGGCCGTGCTCGGCGACGCGGCGGCAGATATCGAATACGCCGGTCCGGGTCAGGCCCACCTGCGCGGCAATGGCATCATAAGTCAGGCCGCTCTCGCGCAGGCCGACGACCTGCCGGCGGCGCTCCTCTTGCGCGGCTGCTGGCAGCTTGCGCATGTCGACATGTTTCATCCCGCCAAACTGGATCGCTCGGCCCGAGATTTCAAGAGTACCCAATCCGGATCAATAATTGGAGAGTTGGAGGGTTGTATCTTCCGGAACCGCTGTGGGTTTGCGATGCCTGACTGTGCAAGTCAGATCCCGGAACGCGAGGTTGCCCCGGGCCATGCTTATCGCTGTCTACTTGCATGCGACGATAAGGGATCGACGACAGACTCATCAGCCGCGCCATTGGATGCATTCCAATGACGTCGCTCCTGGAGGTGAACAATGTTAGCCTCGCGTTTCGGCAGCGAACAGGTTTTTTCTCGCCACCTCAGCTCATCCCGGCTGTGAAGTCCGTTTCAATACAAGTGAGAGAGGGCGAAGTGATGGCCATCGTCGGAGAGTCCGGCTCTGGGAAATCCACACTCGCCAAACTTGTGCTGCGTTTGCTGATGCCGGATACGGGTTCGATCACGATCGATGGCAGGCCATCAGGCACGCTGAGCCCGAGGGATTTTGCGAATCTCGTGCAGCCAGTTTTCCAGGATCCTTATTCATCTCTGAATCCTAAGCGAACCCTTGCGGAGATTATCCAGATGCCGCTCATTGTGCGCGGCGGCATTTCTGCAAAAGAATGTGAGGATCGTGCACGTGAGCTCTTCGGAAGAGCGGGCCTGCCCATGGGCCTCTTTCATACCTATCCGAACCAAATCTCGGGTGGGCAGCGGCAACGCGTTGCAATAGCGCGTGCCTTGATGTTGCGTCCAAAGTTACTCGTCTGCGACGAACCGACGTCGGCCCTGGATGTCTCTGTCCAAGCACAGATCCTCAAGCTTTTCGAAGAACTCAAACAGAGCTTTGGCCTGACCTATCTTTTTATCAGCCATAATCTAGCTGTGGTCGAACGCATCGCCGACCGCATAGCAGTTATGTATCGCGGAGAGATCGTTGAACAGAGTGAGACACCACCTTTCTTCGCAGCTCCTCGTCATCCCTATTCCCGCATGCTGCTTTCGAGCGTCCTAATGCCTATTGCAGGACGACCACTGCCGGTTGTTTCGCGCGATTTCGAGACATTGGGAAATGGTCTATGATCCCACGAGCACACTGGCCTCTCTTCATCGCACGCCCCGGAAGCGAACGACGGCATGTCATTAGGGATCTTCAAGGCGAGCCTCGGCTCATCATTGGCGAAGACGACGGCACGAGGAGCAACGATCGTCTGGCGAGGTATATTGTCGAGAGCCTGAACGCAGGTCTCACGGTAGAAGACCCGAACCCTGAGGAGGGCTGGTTCCTGGACAGCCCAGGAGACGATGGCGAGCAGGTTCCGACCGTTCTCATTTGCGATCCAGATTTCGAGATTCGGCTCGAGATCCTCGCTACGGGCGGCCTTGAAGAGGATCAAGCGTTGGGTCGAAAGGTTGTGGCCCTGATCAATACGTAGTCGGCCCTGAATAACCCACAACTTGTTGGGACAGAAGGATTCTTCGTCGTCACGAAGCATTGTAAAATGCCAGCATCTGGGAAGTGCCCCACTCAAAACCGGTGTTTTGCCATGGGACCCAAGCCGACGCTGCCGAGTTCCGGCGAGCTCTACCGCAGCCGCCTCGATCAGATCCTCGACCACCGTCACGAGCTGTATCGGCTCGCCGCTCTCATCGACTGGCACCGCTTCGATCAGGAGTTTGGCCGCTTCCATCGGCCCCTGGGGCGGCCCGCGAAGCCGACGCGCCTGATGGTCGGGCTGTCGTATCTCCAGCATACCTTCAACCTATCCGATGAGGCGGTGGTGCAGCGCTGGATCGAGAATCCCTATTGGCAGTGGTTCTGTGGCTGCGAGCACTTCCAGCATGAGGTGCCCTGCGATCCGAGCTCGCTGACGCGCTGGCGCAAGCGGCTCGGACCCGAGGGACTGGAGACACTGCTTTCCGCCACCATCCAGGCCGGACTCGCCACAGGTGCCGTGCGGCCATCGAGCTTGGAGCGGATCAGCGTCGACACCACCGTGCAGCCCAAGGCCATTACCCATCCGACCGACGCCAAGCTGTACCTGAAGGCGTTGCAGGCTCTGGTACGACAGGCCAAGCGGCACGGCCTCGAGCTGCGTCAGGCCCACACGCGCTTGGCCAAACGCGCGGCCGTGCAGGTGGGGCGCTATGCCCATGCGCGTCAGATGCGGCGCATGCGTCGCGAACTGAAGCGGCTCAAGACCTATTTGGGCCGGGTCTATCGCGATATCGCCAGGAAAGTCGCCGGTGACGCAGCCCTCTCACGCCGGTTTGTTCCTCTGCTGGGGCTAACCGAGCGTCTTCTGACACAGGAGCGCACGAGCAAGAACAAGCTGTACAGCCTTCACGCTCCGGAGGTGGTGTGCATCGCCAAAGGCAAGGCACATCGGCCGTACGAGTTCGGCTCGAAGGTCGCGCTGGCCGTGAACAACCGCGAAGGGTTCGTACTCGCTTCCAAATCGCTGGAGGGCAATCCGTATGACGGCCATACGCTCGGCACGACGATCGATCAGGTCGTGGCCATGACGGACGTGGAGCCCGCGCGCATCTACGTCGACCAGGGCTATCGCGGCCATGATGATGCCAAGACGGATCGGGTGTTCATCACGCGACAGCGGCGGGGTCTGACGCCGACGATCAAGCGGGAACTGAGACGCCGATCCGCCATCGAGCCGATGATCGGGCACATGAAGGCCGACGGGCGGCTGGGACGCAACCATCTGCTCGGAGCGGCCGGGGATGCGATGAATGCGCTCCTCGTGGCGGCCGGGGACAATCTCAGACTGATCCTGAACTGGCTCAGGCTTTTTGTCGCTTGGCTCATTGCCGCCCTGCTCGGTTCATCCGCACAATCGGATACTGACCACGAACCCCGGAATCCAATTGCCGCCTGATAAAACGGCATTGTTCAGGGCCGACTACGTATCGCCGCCAGAGCGAAAGTTTCTATCCAAGCACTTGCCCCGCCGGCTCTGCAATGAAAAACCAGCGAACCCGGTCCAGACGTTAAATGATGGAGTAGATGAAAGCCTCCTTGCCGAGCAATTGTCACTTGGCATGGGCTACCGACTTCTTGTCAAAATGCCTATTCAACGAAATTCGGCTGTAGGCGCAAAGTTAAATTCTGATGTTCGTTGTCAAAGGCTTTGAACGCAATAATGCGCTCCCTGCAACGATCAGGGCAGTCAACGATAGAGCGATGGCGCAGGGCCGGCGGCAGAGCTGCAAGACGACGGTTGAGCAAACTCTGATGCGCGGGTTGATCACCGCATTTCCGTGTGTTCGTCCGGGGCTGCCTCGATCTGTCAGCGGGCGTCGATGAAGGCTCATCGGCCACACAATTTAACCGAGGGTTCCCCACCGAGGCTCTGCCGCCGGTGCTGCGCCATCGCAAGTGTCAGGTCAGATGGATTTGTCCTCCACGACACCATGAGGGTGGCGGCCCTTAAGCAGCCGAGCGGGGTTGGATCTCGCGGCCGATGGCCCACAGGAACGCCGCCATCTCCCGCGCGATCGCGGTGGTGACCACGGTCTGGCGCTTGCGAGCCGCCGTCAGGCGACGATAGCGCGCGCACAGCCGCACCTGCGCCTTCCAGGCAATCGCCCGCACGATCTGCGGCAAGGCCTCCTGGCGCTCCTGCAGCAAGCGGCTCATCCGGGCCGGGAAGCGATAGGTCCAGGCGCCCTCGATCAGCACCCGGCGAACCCGTGGGTTGCCGGCCTTGGTGATGCTGCCCCGCCGCACCCGCTCGCCGGTCGAGCTCTCGCATGGCACCAGACCGAGATAAGCCATCAGCTGCCGCGGGCTCTCGAAGCGGCGCACATCGCCGATCTCCGCCACAAAGGTGACGGCCGTGAGAAACGCCACTCCGCGCAGGACCTGATACGCCTCCACCACAGGCGCCATCGACCAGGTCGCAACCACCTCAGCGACTTGCTGGGTCAGCCGTTCCAGGCGGGCTTCGGCATCCTCGATCGCCTGCCGGTATTCGCGCAGGACAAGATACTGAGCCGGATGCTCAAAGATGAGTTCGGCCAGCCAGCGGGCATGCGCCCGGGTCCGGGGCTTGCGGCCGGAGAAGATCCGCCCATGGCGCAACAGAAACGATTGCAGATGCTGGCGCTTCTCACGCAGATCTGCCATGGCCGCCTCCCGCGCCCGCACCAGCTCACGCACCGCCTCGTGGCCCGGATCCGGCACCCAGATGGCGGTCAGCTCGCCGGCCCGGTGCAGCCGGGCGAGGGTCAAGGCATCGCGGCGATTGGTTTTGACGCGCTCGCCCGGCCGCTTGGGGATCAGGGAAGGTGCGATCACGGCGCAGTCATGCCCGAGCGCGGAGATCTGACGCTGCAGGCCATAGCCGGTCGGACCCGCCTCGTAGCAGAACAGCAACTCGCCATGCCGGCTCGCCAGCTTGTTGACGAGGCGCCGGACCGCCTCCGGGGTGTTGTCGATCTCGCCGAGGAAGCGGATCTCACCCCGGCGGCCCTCTTCGGCCACGGCCACGGAGATCTTCAGCTTGGATGTATCCAGACCGACAAACACATTGCTCTTCTGCTGCATGGCTCGTCCCCTGTGCGGGAGGCTCGGCGCCGGACAATCCGGCGCAATCCTCGCAATCGCATAGTGTGGACGAGCCACCTCCGCCGGCAACGAACATACGGTCTGTCAGCACTGAGCCGGGTCAAACAGGTTTTACGGTCGGACTGTCGCTTGCTTTCATTCGCCGCCGACTGACCAACACCCTGGCATTTCCGCTTAGTACCGTTCTTGCAACCTTTGTCATGTCCACCAGAGTCTGGTGGCTAGCTGCGCCATCCGCGGCCGCATTAGAATGTTCGCGGAGGCAGCAGCGGGGCTCGTGCCTTGCTACATATGATAGCCATCCCTGTAAAGCACATGAGCGCACGGTGCAGTTTCAACTGATCCTGAGCTGCTCTCACTCAGGCAGCGATCGCGCTCCAACACATCTCTGCAATCGCGGCGCGCTCAGCCGGCAACAGCGTCGATCCGTCGACGCGCCGCCATTTCAGCGTGTTGCGAATGCCGCCACCAATGAAGCCGCCCATGTCCGACACCGGCAGGTCGCGCAGCACGCCCGCCGCGCGGGCTTCCGTCACGAGGCGGGCAGTAAACGTGGTGACCGGCGCGAACAGCTTGCGCAGATCTTCGGCCGGAATCAGCGGCACGTTGGAGAGGTATTCGAACAGAATGGCGCGGTCCCGGTCGGCCCATATGAAGGTGATGTAGTCGTCGATATAGCGGCGGATCCGCGCCGCGTGCGAAACCTCCGGGCCGTGCTCGACCACCAGCGCCGCCAGCACCTGCTCGGTCAGCCGGCCATAGACACCGCGGATGAGATCCTCCTTCGACCTGAAATAAAGATACACCGTACCGGTCGCGACACCGGCGGCCTGAGCTATCTCCACCATAGAACATTGCAACCCGCTCTGCACGATCAGGTTGGACGCCGCTGCCAGGATGCGCTCGCGCTTGTCGACGACATGATCCAAAAGTCTTTCTCCCATGATTGAATGAACGTTCATTCAGCTGTCATAAAGCCGGATTAACTCCTCCCCTGTTCTCGCGCAAGCCCCACCCACGGCGGCTGGCACGCCCCACAGGATCCGACGCTCATGTCCACAAACCCTCTTACTTTCGTGCACATCACCGATCTTCATATCGGCCATCCGAACGTTCAGGACGATCACCTCTATTCCGATACGGAAGCAACGCTGCGGGCGATCCTTTCAGACATCAAGTCACTTCAGCCGGCACCACGTTTCATCGTCGCCAGCGGCGACCTCACCAACCATGGCGAGCCGGAAGCCTATCAACGTTTGAAAACCATCATGGACGAGGCTGGCCTCGATATGCCGGTCCTCTATACGCTGGGCAATCACGACAAGCGCGAGGGCTTCTATCCGGTGATGCTCGGCCGCTCTGAGGCGACGAGCGCGCCCTACGATCATGCTGCCGTCATCGATGGCATCCATGTCGTCATGATCGACTCGAGCAAGCCGTTCAAGATCGGAGGCCACTTCGAAGACGGCCAGATCGACTGGCTTGCCGCCGAGTTGGACCGGCATCCGGACCACCCGAAGCTCATCGTTATGCATCATGCGCCGGCGCTGGATGAGGACGTCGCGCTTGAATGGGAGGCGCTGTCGATTGCCGACACGCAGGCATTGCGCGACCTTCTCAAGGGGCGCGAGAACATCCTGGGCATCCTGTCCGGCCATATCCACTATGACCGGGTCAGCAACTGGTACGGCATCCCGGTGGTCGTCGGCATCGGCCAGCACGCGGCAACCGACGTGCGCTACCTGCATGAAGGTCTGCGGATGGTCTCCGGCGCCTCTTTCGCCATCGGCACCGTCCGGCCTTCGGGGCTGACAATCTCTTTCGTGCCACAACCGGCCGAGCGCCGCGAACTCAAGGTCCACACCTTCGCCGGCATGACTGAGGTCATCCGCTTCTACGAGACGCAGGCGCAGGAAGCCGCCCGCGTCGCGGCCGAATAAGTCCTTGCAATCGGAGCTCACCCCATGAACCGCAAGACATTCCTCACCGGCTCGCTCGCGCTGCTGGCCGCCGGCGGCGTCCTTCCCGCCTTCGCTGCAGGGATTCCAGCCACCGTCGACAAGCCGGTGACCATCAGCTACTACAACTACAATCTCGCGTCTGCCGGCAACGGTGCGGAAGCCACCAAGCGGATGATCGCCGCGTTCGAGAAGGCCAATCCGAACATCAAGGTCGAGGGTGTCGGCGCGAGCTCGGCCGACATTACGAGCCGCATCCAGGCTGACGTCGCGGCCGGCCGCGTCCCGGACGTCGTGCAGATGGTCTTTTCCGACCTGAATTTCACAGTCGACAATCTCGGCGCGGTGGCACTCGAGGGCACCGTTCCGGAAACCGAGCTCAAGCAGCATTTCGAGGGGATCACGCCGAACGGTCTGCAGCTCGGTGTCATCAACGGCAAGACCTATGGTTTGGCTTATACCTTCTCCACACCGGTGCTGTTCTACAACGCCAACCTGTTCAAGCAGGCCGGCCTTGACCCGGACAATCCGCCGAAGACCTGGGCAGAGGTAAAGCAGGCCGCCCTTGCCATCGTCGACAAGACTAAAGCCGAGGGCATCGCCACCGGCATCTTCGGCCCCTCGGCCGGCGACTGGCTGTTCCAGGGCGTGCTGCGCTCCAACAACGGCGGGTTGATGTCCGAGGACCGCAAGCAGCTGGCCTTCGCCCAGCCAGCCTCCGTCGAAGCGGTGACGATGCTGCGCGATCTCTATGACAGCGGCGCCTACACCAATCTCGAACTGCAGGCAGCCATGGAAGGCATGGCATCGGGCACTGTCGGCATGTACCTTCAGACCTCCGCGATCCAGGGCTTTCTGGTCAAGGGTGCGGAAGGGAAATTCGACCTGCGCGCGACCACCATGCCGCGCTTCGGCGACAAGCCGCAGCGGCCGAACAATTCGGGCAGCGCCCTGGTAATCCTGAGCCGCGACCCGCTGAAGCAGCGCGCCGCCTGGGAGCTGATGAAGTTCATGACCTCGAAGGAGGCCTATACCGTCATCACCTCCGAGATCGGTTATCTGCCGCTGCGGACCGACATCGTCGACGACCCACAGTATCTCGGCGACTGGGTCAAGAAGCATCCGCTGATCAAGCCGAACCTCGACCAGCTTGCGATCCTGGAACGGTGGGAATCCTTCCCCGGCTCGAACTACCGCCAGATCCAGAAGATCATGATGGAAGGTGCCGAAATGGCCGTCTTCGGCGGCATGGATCCGGCGAGTGCCATGCAGGCGGCGCAGGACAATGCCCAGCCGCTGATGCCGAAGTAACACGACGAAGCGCCGGCATCAGGCTCCCTGCAGAGAGAGCCTGATGGCCGGCCCGCAGCCTTCAGATCCGGAGAACGTCCATGACAGACGCAGCGCTCAGCCAGCCGCTGCCGGCCCGTGCCGTCGCGGTGCCATCCCGGCGCAGCAACCTGCGCCACCTCACGCCCTGGCTCTATCTCGCGCCGGCCGCGATCACGCTGATCATCTGGATCTACTGGCCGCTGATCGACGCGTTTCGCCTGAGCTTTTACGAGTGGAACATGCTGCCGACCTCCCCAATGCGGTTCGTCGGCTGGCAGAACTATGCCAACATCTTCGCCTTGCCGAAATTCTGGCAGGCGCTCTCCAACACGCTGGTCTACGTGATCGGCCTGCTGCCGTTGGCGGTTCTGATCCCGCTTGGCATCGCCATCTACACCCATGACCTTCCGGCGCGCTCACGCAATGTCTACCGGGCGATTATCTTCGTGCCGATGATCATCGCTCCCGTGGTGGCTGCCGCCATCTGGCGCTGGCTGCTCGACCCCGGTCACGGCATGGTCAACGAGGCGATCTCTCTGTTCGGCTACCGGCCGGTCCGCTTCCTGCAGGATCCCAAGGTGGCGATCTGGACGATCATCGGGCTCACCGGCTGGAAGCTGATCGGCTTCTCGACGCTGATTTTCTCGGCTGCGAACGCCAACATCAACCCGTCGCTGATCGAGGCCGCCCGTATGGACGGCGCGTCACGCTGGCAGATCATCCGCGACATCCGCCTGCCGCTGCTGCGCTCCACCATCCTGTTCCTGACGCTGATGACAATTCTGCTCGGCGCGCAATGGAGCTTCTCCTACATCCATGTGCTGACCGGCGGCGGACCGCTCGGGGCCACCACCAACATCTTCTACATCCTCTGGGATTTCGGTTTCTCGACGATGTCGGTGGGGTGGAGCTCGGCCGCCGCCGTGATCCTCTTCCTTGGCTTCGGCGCCATCGCCTTCATTCTCTTCCGGCTGATGGACAGGTATTCGTTCCATGACAACTGATGCGCTCTACACTCCCGCCCGATCGCAGGTCGCGCCGCGCAACCGCGCGAGGGGCACAGCCGGGATCCGCTGGAACACCGCCGCCGGCCATGTCGTGATGGTCGTTCTGTCGATCATCTGCCTGTTTCCGGTTTACTGGATGATCGTCTCGTCGTTTCGCCCGGCAAATGCGATCTTCGAGACGACGTTGTGGCCGAGCGCGGCCTCGCTGGACAACTATGTCCACGCCATCAATGCGATCCCGATCGGGACAATGCTCCTCAATACCTTCGTGGTGTCGGCCATCGTCACCGTCGTGCAGCTCTTCACCGGCCTGCTCGCCGCCTATGCCTTCGCGCGCTGGCGGTTCCCCTTCGACAAGGCCATCTACACGCTGATCGCGCTGACCTGGCTCGTGCCGTTCCAGGTGGTGATGATCCCCAACTACCTTCTGGTCGCCGATCTCGGCCTGCTCGACAGCCTTGCCGCGCTGATCCTGCCGCACTTTGCCGGTGCGCTGGCGGTGCTCATGCTGGCGCAGGCCATGCGCTCCTTCCCAACCGAGGTTATCGAGGCCGCGCGCATGGATGGGGCGAAAAGCTGGCGCATCCTGTGGGAGGTCATGGCGCCGAACCTGCGCGGCACCATCGCGTCGCTCGCGATCCTGCTCTTCATCTCGACCTGGAACGAATATTTCTGGCCGCTGCTCCTTTCCCGGACGCCGGAAAGCAGCGTCGTCCAGATCGGCATTCAGATGTTCATCACGTCCGAGGGGACCGCCTGGGGTCCGCTGATGGCCGCGTCCACGCTGGCGAGCCTGCCGATCCTTCTCATTTACGTTGTCCTGCAGCGGCAGGTCATCCAGTCCTTCATGAAATCGGGAATTCGCTGATGCAGCCTCCATTCGAACGACACGTTGCCGTTGCCGGCACCTTCAATATCCGCGATCTCGGCGGTTATGCCTCGGGGGAGGGGCAGACCCGCTGGCGGCGTCTGCTCCGCGCCGACGGTCTGCATCGGCTCGACACGGCCGGCATGGCCGCACTCACCGGCGAAGGCGTGCGGACCGTCATCGACCTGCGCCGCGACCATGAGCTCGAAAGCCATCCGAACCCGTTCCGGGGCAACCCGGACGTCGCCTACCACAACGTCTCGCTCTTCGATGCGCTGGATCCGGCGGCGATGACGGGCGGCGACCTGTTGCTCGATCTTTATCTCGCTGCGCTCACGACCCGTCACGGCGCGATTGCGCAGGTCCTGACGCTGATCGCCGATGCACCCGAGGGCATCGTGCTGTTCCATTGCACCGCGGGCAAGGACCGCACCGGCCTGATCGCGGCGCTTATGCTCGCCTTGGCCGGGGTCGAGGCGGCCGTCATCGTCGAAGACTATGCATTGACCGGTCCGATGATCGCGCCGTTGCTGGAGACCTTCGTCGCCGACGCAGCTGAGCGCGGTGCCGACATCGAATCCTTCCGGCCATTGCTGGCCTGCGAGCGGCAGACCATGATCGCCATGCTAGCCTTCCTGATCGACAATCATGGCTCGGTCGAAGCCTATCTGGTGTCGCTAGGACTTGGGCCCGACACCATCGACCGCCTCAGGGCGCGCCTGACGCGGGAGGCCTGAGATGGCGCGACTGATCCTATCCGGCCTCAAGAAGGTCTATAACGGCAAGCAGGTTCTGCACGGGATCGATGCCGAAATCTCCGATGGCCAGTTCGTCGTCATCGTCGGCCCGTCCGGTTGCGGCAAGTCGACCTTGTTGCGGATGATCGCCGGGCTTGAGGACATCACCGAGGGTGAGATTGCACTCGACGGACGCCGCCTCAATGACCTTGACCCGGCAGATCGCGGCTGTGCCATGGTGTTTCAGAACTATGCGCTCTATCCCCACATGACGGTTCGCCAAAATATCGTCTATCCGCTGAAGATCTCCGGTGTGGCAAAGGAGGAGCAGAACCGCCGCGTCGCGGAGGTGGCAGCGATCTTGGACCTCTCCCAGTACCTTGATCGCCGACCGGCGCAACTCTCGGGCGGCCAGCGCCAGCGCGTTGCCATGGGCCGCGCGATCATACGCGAGCCGGGCGTCTTCCTCTTTGACGAGCCTTTGTCCAATCTCGATGCCAAACTGCGGGTCAGCATGCGCATCGAGATCAAACGCCTGCACAAGCGCCTCGGCGCAACCTCCATCTTCGTGACGCATGACCAGGTCGAGGCGATGACGATGGCAGACGTGCTGATCGTCATGAATGGCGGCGTGGTTGAGCAGATCGGCACCCCGTTCGAGATTTATAGCGAGCCGTCCTCGACCTTTGTCGCGGGGTTCATGGGGGCGCCGGCCATGAACCTGATGCCGTCGACCGTGAGGCGGGGTCGCGCCGTTCTGGGCGCCGCCCCGAAGGCCGCGCTTCAACTGCCCTTCGCCCAACTGCTTGATGGGCAGGCACTGACACTTGGCATCCGGCCAGAGGACATCCTAGCCTCGCATGATCCGGGTTCAGGCGGGCTTCCGGCGACGGTCGAACTGGTCGAGGAACTCGGCGGCAACCGCGTCGCCTACTGTTCCCTGGCAGAGCAGCAACTTGCTGTGGTTCTGCCGAAGAGTTTCAACGTCCTCAATGGCGGCGTACTCTATCTGACCTTCCCGGAGAATGCCCTGCATGGCTTCGACGCCACCTCGGGCAAGCGCCTGACCAAGGCGGCGATCGAACAGCTCAGGCTCGTTCCAGCCTGAGCAGATCTTGGGCGATCAAGCCTGTCTCATGCAATCAGAACTCGATCGCTCGACTGGCCGTCCTCATTGAGCGGGTGGAGGTCGCGGACCATCTGGTACAGGCGGGACGTGTCGAGATGGGTGTAGATCTGGGTGGTTTCGATGCCGGCATGGCCAAGCAGCTCCTGCAGCACGCGCAGGTCGGTCCCGCCAGAATGCATGTGGGTGGCAAAGGCATGGCGCAGCAATTGCGGCGACACCCGCTTGGGGCAGGCAAGGCCTGCCGCCACCTTGGCGGGCTGACCTGATCGCGCGGATCATCCTCGACGGCGACTGGGTCGAACGGGATCTTGTTTCTTCCTCCCCCGCGGAACGAGAGGTCGCTTATCCCCATGACAACGCTTGGTAATCTTCTGCAGGGAGCCCGCAGGCGAGGGCGCCCAGAGCAAAGGACCGCTGGCAGCAAATTGGCGCGTGCCCGCCGGCCAACTTTTGCGTCTGGTTGATGCTGTCGGATCAGTCTCGGAGCATAAGTCGGAGCTCCAAAAGGTTGAATAGCGCCCAGGCTCGACTGCCCTTACCCTTGTCTGGGGATTTGTTGTGGGGCGCAGGAGATGACGAAGTCTGGGGGATTTGCAGTTATCTCCATGCTTCTTGCCGTTTGGACAAGTGCAAAAGCAGCCGACATCAAGGTAACCGCAGGCAACGGGCTCACCGTTGTATCGGTTGAGGGTGAACTTGCGTTCCGGGACGAGGACGTGTTCACAGACAAAGTGTTACGCCTGAAGGAGGCTGTCGTCGTGTTCGACAGTATCGGCGGGAACCTCATCGCTGGGATTGAAATCGGCAAGGACATTCGCCTCAAAGGTTTCGGCACGCTCGTTCCAGACGATACGCTCTGCGCCTCCGCTTGCGCTCTTGCCTGGCTCGGAGGGAAAACCAGATGGGCCGGACCGGATGCGCGGATTGCCTTCCATGCGGCCTGGAAGCTGGAAAACGGCCGGAGGGTCGAAACTGGATCGGGCAACGCATTGGTCGGGGCCTATCTCCAATCCCTTGGACTGAACGAAGACGCGATCGTTTTCATCACCAGCGCTCCGCCCGACGGCGCCGAGATGCTCAGCTTCCGAAAAGCTGAAGCACTCGGCCTGAACGTGAGGAAGTTTGAAATTCCAGCGGGCGCTCAGGCTGCCACCCGGCCTGAGCCTCCGTCCGAAACAAATGCCATCAGATCTCCGCCGGCGCTCTTGCTGGGCTGGTAGTGCGATAAATCTCCTCCAGACTCATTATATTCGAGAGATCTATGCTCATAGGGGCGGCATGTCCGAAGGCTCCCCGCATCAGGCAGGTCTTCGCGGCGGCATCCGCAGCCTCCTTCAGGATCGCTTCAGGTTGGCGATTGTCGAGCAACCCGACGAGGACACTAGCGATATAGGTATCGCCTGCACTCTGCCTTCACCTATAAGGTGACCAGTAAAGCTCCTGGATGGATCCTGGGTCAGAGCCGGGCGACAGACCCGCGTTCAATCAGCTCAGCTGGCATCAGCACCGTCCGCGGCGGATAATTCTCACCACGAATGCGCTCCAGCAGCATCCGCGCCGCAGCCTCGCCCATAGCTAAGGACATCCGCATTGATAACCGCTACGCATGTGGGCAACGAGGTGTGATGGTATAGTTCCATTCGGGATGGAACGGATCGCCGGCGATGTTGAGGCGTGCCATTTCGGCGTTTGGGACCTTGATGCCTTTTTGGTAAGTCCTCGTGTCGAGCGCGCACTCGACCTTCAAGCCGGTTTTAGTGGTGGTCGCGCCGATCAACTCGACCACGGCGGCGCGGTCGGTCAACGGACGACCACGTCAGTTCTGGGTGATGCGGCAGAACAGGCGGTGCTCTATCTTGTTCCACTTGGATGTGCCGGGTGGATAATGATGGACGTGGATCACAAGACCACTGTCGTCGGCAAACTTCTGCAACTCGACCTTCCACAGCCGCACCCGCGCGCCGTTGGCGCCGCCACAGTCTGCCGTGATCGTCAACTCGCGGGCTGTGGGATAGCGCTGGCGTCCCATGCGATCGAGCCAGGTGCGGATTGATTGGACGGCGAACTCGGCCGTGTCGGCGGTGATTCCGACGCTGACCCAACCTTCGTCGGCTGCCATGTCGTAAACGCCATAAGGTGCGACCTTGCCGAGCGCCTTGTCCTCGAAGTCGTGCACCTTCACGCGCTGAGAATCGCCTTTCGGACGATAATCGGTGCCGCCATTCTTGAAGCTGCCGATCAACTCCTTCTTCTTTGTGTCAACCGAGATGACCGGCTCTCCAGCGGTCTGCGCCGCGATCACCCTGGCGCTGATATGCTCGAACTGCGCGTTGCGATCGGGATGCCCGGAGCCGTCATCCGCCTTGCGGTTGGACTGGCGTGAGAAGCCGAGCCAGGCGAGCAGTTTGCGCACGCTGTTGGCGCTGATCGCGTGACCCATGTCGCCCAGCGCCGAAGCAAGCTTGTCAAAGCTCTTCGACACCCACAGCAGCGGACGCTCAGGATCGCCGCGCGTCGCTGGCTCAACGAGACGCTCAAGGTCGGCTAGCAATGTGGGATCGCGCTCCGTCAGCGACCGACCGCCGCCCCCTTCACGCCGCACCCGGCCGGGAGGCAGTGGCGTGTCGAGATCCTTCAGCCCCCGGCCGATCGTCGAGCGGGCCAGCCCGGTGATCTGTGAAACCACCGCCACCCCGCCCCGGCAAGCAGCGCGCGCCTCGCTCGCCGCAAACACACGACGCCCGCGCTCGTCACGCTTCGCGCCATCCGCTTCCCACCGCTGCGCAATGCCCGCCGGTCGATCATCCCTCAACCAGTAAACCACGCCGTGCCAGCGAGGAATCACAACTGAGTCAAACCGCCCTGCAAAATAGACAAGCCGATTCACTTGACTTTGCGGATGTCCTTAGAGGAGGCGCCACCGGTCCAGGTGATCTGCGGCTCGAACTGACGTGCGATGCCGGGCATCTAGCTAATCCTGATCGTTGAAAATGAATTTCAGGCGGGGAGACGCAGCGTCATCTCCGCACAGAAACAAGAGTTAAGGGATGGGCACGGATTAACATCCTTTCCGCCAAATGCCAACCAAAGGCAGTCCAGCGATTCGTTGGTGCTTTCTCTGGCGTGAAGAAGATCATGCCGCTTGCAATGCTACCGATGGGGAGAGGTGTCCGCCAGCAAGACCTCTTGGCTCGATGAGTTTCCCGTCTAAGGAGCAGTCAGTTTCCGCACATCAATTCGACGTCCGACAGCCGGAACGCGTATCTCGAAATGATCAGCCTGCGTGACATCGAGAACATTCGTGGGCCGATGTGCAACGATGTTGGTTCCTCCACGGCGCCGCAAACTGTCGTAGATGATACCGGCCTCACCTGCACGGCGGATCGCCTCGCCGAATTGCTGCGAGGCCTCGTAGCGATCAGGCGCACAAACATCGGCATGCTCGGCCTGTTGGCCGCGAATATCCATGTAGACACCATGCAGTCGCGCTGAGTAGCTTCGATAGACCCGTGTCAATTCCGGAAGGCTTCGTGCCACCGCCTCGCGTCGGAGGTGATGTCCGACCTCGGCTGCCGCCGTTTCGATTTCCGCGGCAGCATACCAGGCCCCGAGGTCGGGCGAGTTGAACCGCATTCCGGCGGGGCTGACGTGCAGGAACGCCGCCATCACGATGCTGGCGTTCGGCCGGCCATAAACCCATTCCTGTTGAGGAAGGCGGGCAATGCGGCTGGCCACCAGCCGGTCATTGGTCCACCCGACCAACTCCATGACCGCCGACAGATCGGCGGGCGTTGCCACTGTGTCGAACAGACCTATGGGCGGAAACTGGGACGGGATCAGGCGATAAGTCGGGTAGGGTGCTTCAGCGCCGTTGGTCACGAGAAGTGGATATCTGTATCGTTATAAGGGACAAAGTTTCGGTCGACCTCATTGGGCTCCATGTAGAGGCCGCCACGGGCCGCATCCAGAAAGCGCCGTACGGTCAGGAGGCTGTCCTGGGTACCATCAGTCATGAGTTCGATCGGCGGATGTCCTCCGAACACCGTGCCTTGGTGCGGCCCGCGAAGCCACGACAAGCCGTCCTGTTCCGTTTCGAAAAGGATTCGCAGCGCTTGGTAGATCCCGAGAACTGCCGAGATCCGGGTCAGAACATCGGCGTCCAGGATAAACTCGGCATGTTCACGGGCCTGTTTGGCCCACTTGTGGTAGGTCGAACGCGCTGGGTACCCGAGGATCCGGAGGCGCTCCTGCTCAGTTAAGGCCCATAGGTCGGCTATGGCCAGGAAGGTGCGCATGCCGGGAGCGCTCAGCCGCCTCCGGTTGGCTGGCTCGAAACGCGCTTGCTCCAAGTGAGGGGGAGTCTGTGATGCAGCTTCCGTTTCGTCCTTGAGAGGCTGTGCCATGGCGTCACCATTGTGTCTAGATATAGACTATATCTCGGTTAAGACAAATGCAATCTCGACGATGAAGTTCATTGTCTCGTTTATATTATTTTCTTATAACATTTCACATATCTTATCGAATTAGCTCTAGGATCTGACGGCGAACGTCACAAACTGATCACCGGGCGTGGTTCCGAGTTTGCTCACATACTCGGATGCCTGAGGAGATTCAAACCCAACATCGATCTGACGAAATCGTATTGTTCAGGGATGCCGAATTGTAGAAACCTGAGTATCGGCCCGACGAGGCTCAGGTGGGAACAGGTCAGCGGCATCGGTCACCTCGTACCCGAGTGCCTTGTACGCCGCTTCACGTTTGGCAGCCATCTTGGCGAGCATGGGCTCGTCCTCATCAACATAATCGTAAATGACGACGTCACGTTTGGCCGCATGAAGCCGGTGGAGCCTGCCCGCATATTGGGCCAGAGTTCCACGCCAGGAGATCGGCATCGTGAGAAAAAGCGTGTCCAGGCGCGCATCGTCGAAGCCCTCGCCGAGGTAGCGGCCCGTTGCAACGATGACGCGCTCATCCCCGTGCGGCACGGCCACCAAAGCCGCCATGGCCTGCGTGCGCTCCTTGGCTCCCATCCCGCCTTTTAGGACGATCACATTCTTCGCGAAGCGGGATAGCCACTCCGCAAGCGTCTGGAGATGGTCTTTACGCTCTGTTATCACGACAGGTGAGCGGCCCGCCTGAAGGGCTGAGAGAACATCATCTACAATCTGCCGGTTGCGGCGTTCATCGCGGGCCAAGCGGCCATAGAGATCTTGGATTGTTGTGCGCTCACCCGTATCAGAGCGCCTCCCGCCGAACGCGGTTCTCTGAATGATAACCCGGTGCGAGAACGGTCGGGACGCCGCCTGCCTCTTTGCGTCCACCCGATATCGGATCGGGCCGCATTGCATGACGATAATCGGGTGGTGGCCATCCTTGCGGGTCACCGTCGCGGAGAGCCCGAGCACGTACTTCGCCTTGGCGGCCCGCGCGATCGCTTCGAAGCTCACTGCGGACAAGTGGTGGCATTCGTCAACGACAAGGTGACCATAGTCGCCAACGAGGTCGGAGACTTCACCCTTTCTCACGAGGCTCTGAATGAGGGCGACGTCGATCCAGCCGGTCGGCTTTTTCCGGCCCCCGCGGATGGTTCCAAGATGGGCAGGATCGATATCCAGGAACGTGCGCAATCGGGCACCCCACTGATCAAGCAGTTGCTGCCGATGAACCAGGACCAGGGTATTTCGACCGCGTTCGGCAATCAGGCTTGCGGCGATAACTGTCTTTCCAAACGCGGTGGTGGCGGCGAGGACGCCCGTGTCGTGAGCCAGAAGGGCATCGGCAGCGGCCTGCTGTTCCGGGGTAAGCGTGCCCAAGAAGTGCGTGGCGATCGGGGAGCCTTCCCAGCGTTCGTCCCGGAGTTTCGGGCGGATGCGACAACTCCCGAGGAGGTCGAGTGCCGCGTCGAGACAGCCCCGCGGCAGCGCGATGTGTTTGGTGAACAGCTCAGCGCACGAGATGACGCGGGGCTTTCCGAAGGTTGGAAGCCGCATTGCCTGCGCGGCATAGAATTCCGGGTTCTGGAAGGCTGCCAGGCGGATCAGGCGATTGACCAGCGCCGGCGGAAGGAAGCCTCGGTCGATGTAAACCTGGTTGCCGAGAACCACATCCACCTGTTCCGGCATCGGGCCAGCGACGGCTGGCTCGGCCCGGCGGCGGGACGCTGGCGCCGTCCAGGGCTCCTCGTCCTCATCATCGAGCGGCAGGCGCACCCCGAGGATCCGGCCCGCAGCGGATGCTTGTTCGACCAGGTTGCCGACCTCGGCCCTGCTCAGGCGCTGCAGGCCCGACAGGAAGGCCCACTGATCCTCATAGGGCCGCAAGTCGTCATCGACGAAGACGCTGTTGCCATCGCGTCGGGGGCCGTTCTGCAGGGGTAGGGCAATCAGGTTGCCAAAGCCGCCGGCCGGCCTGGTGTCCTGGCTTGGAAAGAACCGATCATACGACTCGAAGCCGATATCCGGGCAGCGCTCCATGGTCTCGGTCACCAGGTAAGCGCCGAGCTGTCGCGCCTCGGAGGCGGGGACGGGCTCGGAGAAGAAGATCCAGACATGGCCGCCGTGGCCGGAACGCGAGCGCTCAAGGGCAGCGGGGACACCCTTGGCGCGGCACGTCGCCAGAAAAGCCAAGGCGTCGCGGTGCCAGAATTGGCGGTCGAAATCGGCAGCCAGGAACCAGCAGGTCTCATCACTCAGCAACGGGTAGACGCCCGCGACGAAGGCTTCGGTCTTCTTTGACGGTGTGAGATGCCGACCCTGGAGATGGCTGCGGATCATCTCATCCGAAACGGGGATGAAGGCCTGGTTTGGACAGGAGGTACACTTGATCCTCGGCTTGTCGCAAAGACCGCGGATCCATTCGTTGCCGCATGCCGGCGAATAGCCGGCCTTGCCGCTCTTGGGGTTTTGCCAGCGGCGAGGAAAAACATCGTCGCGGCCTCGAAACAGCGAGCGAAACAGGGCAACCTTTTCGGCGTTCGAAAGGATGGCGTTCGGGCTGCTAAGATTTTGCTCCTCCGCTTGCTGGCGCAGTTTGAGCTCCTCCAGGGCCACGATGAGGCTGTTGCGCTCCCGGTCGAGCTCGGCCAGATGCCGTGCCAGCGCCGCGATCTCTGCCGCCAGATCGTCTTTCGGTTCCATCCGCTGTGCCGTCCTCACCCCATCGTCAGCAGCACACCGGAACTTCGGGACGATGGCAAGCTTGGCCAGTCCTTCTCGGTGCAAGAGTGGTCGTGGCATTCCCTGTTGAGATCGGGACCAGACACCGGTGATGGCTTGGCTCCTGAACTCGCCGTGATTGCTCAATGGCCATTCGGCACAGATGGCGGGGAGTGTGTCCGATTCACAGCCAACCGCTTCAACTTGGCGATCATCACGGCATCATGCCGCCGGATCACTGGTTTGATATCGTTCGGATGATTACCGTGGACGATGGTCGCAAATCTGTATCATGGGGCATCAATGGCGCCTCACAAGCCATCCGACCAACCGAAAAACGGATCGGATCCCATGTCATCCATTGCTGCCGAACTTGCTGCTGTGCTGGCGACGGTTCGCCGGCCTGGTGATTTCTGTGCTGCGGGCACAACCGAATTTCTTGCGCCGCGGCTGGAGGTCAACGGCGTCGGCTTGATCGCGCTGCCTCTTCCGCCGTTCCAGGCCGAGCGACTTGTAGCGGCCGCCGAGCGCGCGCCCTACGGGCGCGGAGAGACGACCCTGGTCGATCCGGCAGTGCGTCGAACCTGGCAGATCGGCCCGGACCGAATCCGGATCGAGGGCAAGGGGTGGGGGCGGACCTTGAAGACGATTCTGGCCCGGATCGCTGCGGGCCTCGGCGTGACTGAGCCGATCGAGGCGGAGTTCTACAAGCTGCTGATTTACGATGAAGGCAGCTTCTTCGCGAGCCATCGCGATACCGAGAAGGCTCCCGGCATGTTCGCCACCCTCGTGATCGTGCTGCCCTCGCTCTCCACCGGAGGCGAGCTCCTCGTCCGGCACAGGGGAAAAGAGGCTCGGCTCGACCTGCGCTGCCCCGAGCCATCGGAGATAGCCTTTGCTGCCTTCTACGCCGATTGCGTCCATGAGGTGCTCCCCGTCACCTCGGGATGCCGCTTGACCCTGGTCTATAATCTCCTGCGCTCCAAGCCGGGGCGGGTGCCCGAGCCGCCCACCTATGACCGCGAGTTGGACCGCGTGACGGAGCTCCTGCAGAGCTGGTGTACCAGCAGCGGAACGGCGGACACTCCCGCCCCCGAGAAGCTCATCTATCCGCTGGAGCATGCCTATACGCCGGCCGAATTTGGCTTCGAGACCCTGAAAGGCGCCGATGCCGCCGTGGCCACGGTGCTCGTCGCGGCCGCCCAGCAATCGGGCTGCGATCTCCATCTGGCGCTGCTGTCCATCGAAGAGAGCGGCAGCGCGGAATATACCGGCGGTTATGATTCGTATCGGCGCTGGGCAGAGCCGGACGAGGACGAATTCGAGGAGATCGAGGTCTTCGATCGTCAGGTCGGGCTGTCGGCATGGCGACGGCCCGATGGTCACGACACCAGCTTGCCCGAGATTCCGTTGGAACCGGAAGAACTCTCGCCGCCCGAGGTCCTGGACGACCTGGAACCTGACGAAAAGCATTTCCATGAGGCGACCGGCAATGAAGGCGCCACTTTCGAGCGCACCTACCGCCGGGCCGCCCTGGTGCTCTGGCCGCGCGAACGCTTCTTTGCCGTCCTGTGCCAGGCCGGCCTGTCCGTCACGCTCCCCTATCTCGCCGCGCTGACCGGGCACTGGGCTGCCAGTGGCGAGGGCCGCGACTCGCCCCTCTGGCGTCAGGCGCATCAGCTCTCCGAGCAGATGCTGTCGCGATGGACGCTGCAGAAATCGTATCCATCCGGCGATGAGGCGCCGAGCCACGCGGCATGGATGCTCACTCTCCTGACCGAACTCGGGGATATCGCACACATCGAGGCGGCTCTGGCAGACATCGCGGGCGGCCTGATCGACAAGGACGACAATGACGCCATCATCCGTGCGCTCAGTCTCTTGTCGGGCCGGCAGGCAGCGGCCTGGATCGAGCGCATCATCGCCGGGACTGCGGTGACATCGCTCTCCGCCTGCGCCAACCTGCTGGCCCAGGCGGCTGCTGGGCTGCGTCAGTGCCGAGAAACCGACTTCGTTAGCGCCGCCGCGGCCTTGGTCGAGGCGCTGCCGGGCGATCCGCACCGCAGGCTGGCCGAGGAAGCATGGCGATGGGATCTGCGCGTCGAATCCGGCTTCGTCGTCGATCTGCTGAGCGCCCTCGGCCGCATCGACGAGGGGCTGGCGGGGCGTGCGGCAGACCACATCCTGGCCTGGCCTCAGACGTATGGCCTGGATGGCGTTGTCATCCCGGCTGTCGCTTTGCCCCTAAAGGCGAGATGAGGAATTCAACAAAATCAAGGGCAACCCCTTGCCGTAAAATGTGAGATTTTGCCTATAAAATCGAGATTTTTCCCCCTAAAAGTGAGACAGCGTTTACAGGGGCTTGTGGTTGGCTGCGATGGAGATGGAACGGGACCTAACAGAGTTCGCCAAGGTCGCCTTGCTCCGGACCTATCACAAGGAGGACCGTTTGCTCGCCACCGTTGGTCGTATCGCGCGCCAGATACAGCACCGCATTCACACGCAGGGATCAAAGAGAAGCGGACAAACCTGATCGGCATCTCGCCTTTAAGGGCAAAGAATATCGCTTTTCGACACCCAACGCGACGAATCTCAGAGTTAAAGGCAAAGCGACACCAATGCCGCTCGCCGGCACCACATTCCGAGACAGCGGCACCAGGTGACAAATTGGACGGAGTATGATGCGGCCTTGCGCCAGCGCGGCAGCCTCACGGTCTGGTTCACGGAGGAAGCGATTGCCGCCTGGCGGGCCGAGCCCCGCACGACACGAGGCGGTCAGCTGCATTACTCAGCTCTTGCGATCCGAACAGCCCTGACGCTGCGGGCGGTGTTCCGGCTAGCACTCCGTCAGACCGAAGGCCTGATCGGCTCGATCCTCAAACTCCTGAGACTCGATCTGGCCGTGCCGGATCATTCCACCCTGAGCCGTCGGGCCGAGACCCTCGAGGTGCCAAGACCTATCTCACGCACTGGGCCGGTGCATCTGTTGGTCGACAGCACGGGCCTGCGGCTATGCGGACCCGGTGAATGGCTGATCGAGAAGCATGGCGCCCGAAGGCGGCGCGCCTGGCGAAAGCTGCACATCGGCGTCGATGCCGAGACCGGACAGATCGTAACCGACCGATTGTTACCGCGGAGATTTCGCTTTGAAGCGGGCGACCAGCTCTTCGTCGTCGATAAAGCTGTCGAGGAAGTCGTTCCATTCGTCGGTTGAACGGCGGGCGTAGGACAACATCTGTTCCAGTTCCTCCATGCCACCGTCTGTCAGCGCGGTGATGGATTCGTCCTCCCCATTATAGACACGGATGATGCTGCCATAGGTCAGATTATCATCGTTGGAGATGATGGCCCGGAGAAGCTCAAGATCCTCGCCAAGAATTTCAGCGACATATTTGATCGTGCGGACATAAGTGATTGTTGCCATCAGGCTGCCTCGGCGCAGAGGGTGCCGACAGGTGACCAGTTCCAGGGAAGCAGTTCATCGAGGCGATTGATCTTGTGATCGTGGATGCGGTCGAGCAAATCGGCCAGATAGGCCTGCGGATCAAGGCCATTCATCTTGGCCGTTTCGATGACCGTCATGGCACGCGCCAGTGTCTCCGCACCCGTGTCCGCGCCGGCAAATAACCAATTTTTCCTTCCAATTCCAACCGGGCGCAGGGCCCGCTCAGCGGCATTGTTGTCGATGGCGACACGACCGTCGTCCAGGTACAGGCAGAACGAGGACCACCTGCTCAGGCCATACCGGAGAGCTGACGCCAAATCGCTCTTGCCCGGAATACGGGGCAACTGCGCTTCGGCCCAGACACGCAATGCTTCTACCTTTGGCTTGCTGAGCTTCTGGCGCGCGGTAAGGCGGACATCGGCAGGCTGACCCGCAATGTCGCGTTCGATGTCGTAAAGCGCGCCGATACGGTCGAGGGCCTCGCGCGCGATCTCGGATTTGTTCGAGGTCCAGATATCATGGAAGTCACGTCGCCAATGCGCCCAGCAGGCTGCCTCACGGAAGCGCCGTTTTCCGTCCGTATCGGGTTCGTATAGTTTTCCGTAGCCTTTGTAGCCGTCTGCTTGAAGGATGCCACTGGCCTGCTTGAGGTGACGGTGGACGTGCTCTTCCTTCCAGTCGGGAGCAAAATAGTAGACCGCACCAGGCGGGGCTGCGCCCGCCCATGGACGCTGATCTCGAACATACGTCCAGATCCTGCCTTTCTTCACGCCTTTGCCCAAGCCCTTATCGCGTAGCGAGCGATCCAGCACACGGATCGGGGTATCGTCGGCATGGAGGAGGTCACTGCCCATGATCGCGGTCTCGATCCGCTCAATCAGCGGCTGGAGCACATGCATGGCGCGACCGCACCAATCGACCAGCGTGCTGTCCGGAATGTCGGCGCCCATGCGGGCGAAGATCTCGTTCAGACGATAGAGTGGCAGATGGTCGTCGAACTTCGAGACCAGGATGTAAGCCAGAAGGCCAGCACCTGCCATGCTGCCCGGTATCGGGCGGCTTGGTGCGGGCAACTGCACCATCTTCTCGCAGCAACGGCAGGACTTCTTCAATCGAGCAACCTCGATGACCTTCATCTGCGCGGCGATCATGTCGAGGATTTCGCTTACGTCTTCGCCAACAAGGCGCAGTTCACCACCGCAATCGGGGCAGCAGGTACCAGGATCGAGTTCTTTGCGCTCGCGAGCCGCCTTTTCCGATACCCGTGGACGGCGGCGCATAGTCTTTTCGGGTGTGCTTGCCATAGGCGCGGCCTTATCGACCTCATCAAGCGGCTTCGTCCCGCTTTCCGCCGCGGCGATTAGCAGATCCTCCAGCGCCAGCTCCAACTGCTGGATTTCCCGCTCGATCTTTTCCGAGGACTTGCCGAAGACCTGCTTCCTCAGCTTGGCGATGCGCAGCCGTAGTGACTGGATCAACTGGTCATGCACCTGCAACGTCGCAGACATCTTCGCGTTTTCCGCCTGCAAGGCGGCGATCATCGCCTTCAGGAAGACCGGATCATCGGGAAGATTTTGGGTCGCGCTCGACATGAACCTGACTACCATAGGTCAGGACGAGTATCCATAAAAACAAGCAGATTCAATGAGATAAATCAACCGACGCGCGCCGGCGGAGCGCCCCAGTTTGGACGCCGCCAATCGATCCCTTCCCATAACATCGCCATTTGCGCCGACGTCAGCCGGGCCGTCCCGTCGGCCGCCGAAGGCCATGGAAACCGCCCCTTTTGCAAAATTTTGTAGTACAGGCAGAAGCCCTGGCCATCAAAATAAAGAAGCTTCAAACGATCGCCACGTCTGCCCCGAAAGGCGAAGACCGCGCCGCCTGTCGGCTTCTGGCGCAATACATCCTGCGCAAGAGCAGCTAGGCCCTCTATTCCTTTGCGCATGTCCGTGATCCCGCAGGCCAGGTACACCCGCACGCCGGTCCCAGGTCCGATCATGCCGCCTCCACCGCCCGGATAAGCCGCGTCAGGGTGGCGCCGTCCACAGCGCTCTCGAACCGAAGACTGCGACCGCAGATCAATCGCAACTCGATCATCCCAGACGGGTCCTGGCGGTCTCCGCCAACCTCGGTCTGCAGGGCATTCATGTCCACCGGAACGAACACCGCATTCGCTGAAGACGACAAAAGTCCCTGCCTCTTCAGCTCACTACGCCAGGTGTAAATCTGCTGGCGCGTCACATCGTGTCGCTGCGCAACCTCCGTCACCGTGGCACCGTCGATCCCAATCGACATGACAATCTCGAGCTTCTGTTCGTCGCGCCACCGGCGCCGACGTTCCTGCCCAAGAATCTCCACACGCATCACATACCTCGCCTAAGACATGTCGCTAACGACGTCGTTAAACACGTGTCTTAAGCCATCAAGGCGCGGTCCGGCAGGCGGTGCCAATCGGGCGGTTACGACAGATCCTTGCATCAGAGCTGACAACCAGCGATGTCGATGATGGCTCCCAGGTCGAGCCATTGCTCGACCAGATCACAGGCCCACTTGCCTCCTTCACCGGTGATGGAGCCTACGATCAAGCGGGTGTTTACGGCGCCGTCGGCAAGCACCATCCTGATGCTGACGTGATCATCCCACCCCGATCAACGGCAGTGCTGAGCGAGGATGGGGAGACCGCTCCAACTCGGCGCGACCGGCATCTCCAAAGCATCGCCGAGCATGGACGCATTGGTTGGCAGAAGGCATTCGGGTACACTCGTCGTGCCCTCGTGGAGTCAGCTATCGGCCGTCTCAAACGAGTGATCGGAGATGCACTGTGCTCGCGGACGGACCGGCGTCGCACGACGGAGGTCGCCATCGCCGTTCATGCCCTGAACCGCATGCTTGAGCTTGGATGCCCGAAGTCCGTCCGCATCGCTTAAGCAGAGGCTTGGGATGGGCTCCGTACGTCCACCAACCGATCCGTGCAACACAGCCACGCTCCCTGTCGATTCCGGCCCAGCGCTTGGATCGGTGCCGGAACACCTGTCGTTAGATCTCCTCCGGCGCTCTCGCAGGGCGGGTCGCGCGATAAATCTCCTCCAGACTCATCATATTCGAGAGATCGACGCTCATGGGGGCGGCATGTCCAAAGGCGCCCCGCATCAGGCAGGTCCTCGCGGCGGCATCCGCAGCCTCCTTCAGGATCGCTTCAGGTTGGCGGTTGTCGAGCAACCCGACGAGGACACTAGCGATATAGGTATCGCCGGCACCCAGCGTGTCTACAGCATCGACGGCTTGGGCAGGTACATCACACACACCCGCTTCACCGACAAGAAGTGCGCCTTCGACCCCGCGGGTGACGAGGCTCCATCGCGCTCCCGCTACCCGCGCGCGTTGCGCCAGCGCCAGTGCCTCCTCGCGCGCCATGCCGCCAGCCGAAAAGGCGAGGAGAAAGCAATGGGGGGCGACCCGCTCGATACGCTCGGGGTCGTGAACGGTCGCGAGATCGTAAGAGACTTTCGTCAGTGCGGCAAATCGCGGCAGCCAAGCGTCGACATGGCTTGATCGGCCCGTGTGAACGGCATCGAAATCCGACAGCCTTGCGAGGTCATCACCCGAGGGCGCGATGATCGATACGCCGAGATTCGCGCCGACGAAAACGCGGTCTCCGTGCTGCGTCTCGATCACGCAATAGGCAGTTTGCCCGGGTTCGATCCGCAGCGATGAAACGTCGACGCCTTCCTCGATCAGCGCACGGCGGATCAGGCGTCCGGCATCATCGTCGCACACTGCGCCGGCATAGGCTGTATTAGCTCCAGCCCGGCGGGCAAAGACGGCATGGTTCACGCAGTTCCCGCCAGGGAACATCAGGTTCTGATCACGGTAGCAATCGACCACATTGTCACCGAAGGCGAGGATTCTGACGGGGCGCGACATTGTGCAGATTCTCCTGAGAAGGAACTGAGAACGTTCTCAAATATAAAATTGCACCGCAGAAGGCAAATGGTTTCCTGCGGCGGGAGTGCGAATAGAAGGTGGATAAGGTCGGGCGGGCGCGCTCGGAACAAACGCGATTGGGGGCGCGGTTGCGTCAGAAAACGCGCATCAACAGGGGAGCCACCTTTACCTTCAAGGTGACCAGTAACGCTCCAGAATGTTCTCTCGAGTCAGAGCCGGGCAACAGACCCGCGTTCAATCAGTTCAGCTGGCATCAGCACTGTCCGCGGCGGATAATTCTCGCCACGAATGCGCTCCAGCAGCATCCGCGCCGCAGCCTCGCCCATAGCCAGGTGCGGTTGCGCAACGCTTGCGATGCCTGGGCGATGGAAGCTCATCCAGTCCAGATCGTCGAAGCAGATGAGCGAGAGATCCTGCGGGATGGACAGGTTCAGTTCGGTCAGCGCCCGCATGGCGCCTTCGGACATGGTGCCATCAGTGGTGAAGAGCGCCGTCGGCGGATCGGGCGCGGTCATCAGGCGCGAAACGACCGCCTGTGCGGCAAGGGCGGAGTAGCTTCCGGCCCGCAGCGTCAGGCGCGGATCCACGGGTAGCCCCTCGACCCGGTGCGCCCGAACATAGCCGAGAAGGCGCTGCCAGCTGGGGTAAAGCGTCTCGCTCTCGATCGGGTCGCCGGCGGCGGCACGAGCCAGAAACACGTCCAGTCCGCCGCTCTCCTCGTCAGCGAGTTCCGCCACGATGCCGATCTGGCGATGCCCGGCCGCGATCAGATAACGCACGGCCTGTTCGGCTGCGGCGATGTTGTCGGTTGCCACACGGTCGACCATTAGGCCGACGACGGCGCGGTCGAGCAGCACAAGCGGCATGCCCATCGCCCGGAGATTGTGCAGGTGCCGCGCCTTGCGCGTATCGCTGGTGGTGACGATCAGTCCGTCCACCTGCTTCTGCGCCAGAAGCTCGACCGAGTGAATCTCTTTCGCCTGGGCCTCGTCACTATTGGTGATCAGAAGGCCGAAGCCGTTGGCCTCGGCGACGTTGGAGATGCCGCGAAGAGCCGACGCGTAGAACGGGTTCTGGATGTCGCCGGCCACCACACCGAGCGTGCGGGTCTTTCCCGTGATGAGGCTGCGAGCGAGCGCGTTGGGCCGGTAGCGGAGAGTCTGCGCAGCCTTGAGAACCTGCTCTTTCTTCTCCTCGCTGGTATAGCCGTAGCCGCCGAGCACGCGTCCCGCAGTTGCCGTTGAAACCCCGGCTGCCCGCGCAACATCTGCGATCGTCGCCTTACTTGTCGGAGCCAAATCGCACTTCCTCTCACATCTCGGGCTTGCAGAATGAGAATCTTATCATGCGCGTTCCCGCAGAAAAACGGCATCCCTCCTTCGTTGTTATCAGATCGACGGCTGTTTTCAACGCCTGACGAGCGCAATTCGGCGCAAAACGATGGTTGACGGACACGCAAACTCTGTGTCTCATGTATGAGAACGTTCTCGTTATTATCCGCAAAGGGAACCAGAGAACGCCATCGCGGACCCAATGGGTCTGCTACCACAAGGAGGGTATCATGTTTAGATCCATTCTCGCTGGTTGTGTCCTGAGCGTGGTGCTGGCGATGCCGGCGCTTGCCGAGGTCATTCCCGCTCTGAACAATGCTTTGCCGAAGGAATATAAGGAAAAAGGCATCAAGGCCGCGGTCTTCAACGACTGGGCGCCAGACGAGTTCGTCGATTCCGACGGACAGCTCAAAGGTTGGAGCGTCGATATCGCCAAGGAAATGCAAAAGCGCCTCGGCGTTCCCTTCTCCTTCCAAGGCACGAGCTTCGATGCGATCATTCCCGGCCTGCAGTCCAAGCGCTTTGATGCTGGCTTCTCGTCCTTCGGCACCACTGCGGAGCGCCTGAAGACGCTCGACTTCGTTTCCCAGCGCAAAATCGGCACCTCGTTTGCCTATCCAACGAACAGCAAGCTCGAGATCAAGTCCGCAGCCGATGCATGCGGCCTGACAGTCGCTGTGCTGAACGGTTCCTGGGATATCGGCCTTCTGGAGCGGCTGAACGCCAATGAGTGCAAGGACAAGCCGGTGGTCATGCAGACACATGGAACGCAGGCGCAGGCCGAACTCGCAGTTCGCTCCAATCGCGCCCAAGCAACCGTGGGCGGCTCGGTCAAGCTTAACTATATGGCCAAGCAAACCTCTGACCTGAAGGTTTCGGAGCTGGTTCTACAGCCCGTCAATAGCTGCATCGGCGTCCGCAAGGGTGATCCGCTTGGACAGGTCCTAACCGACACAATCCAGTCAATGATCGACGACGGCACCTATGAGAAGATTATGGCCAAGTGGGGCATCAACGATTCTGGGATGCTGACCAAGGCGCTTCTCATCACAGAAGAACACCCGGCTGATCTTTAAGATCTGCTCCCGGCCCGAAGGTTGACTCGGGCCGGGATAGACGCTCCGAGATCGGCAGCAAGGAACGACGATGGCCGAAGAACCGTCACACCGCCCCTCGATCCATGACCTCAAGCCTATCGCAGTACCGAAAGTCGGCCACTGGATCGGGGGTGTGGTTCTAGCGATCTTTGCGGTTATCTTCCTGCAGGTCCTTGTTACCAACAAGAACATGCAGTGGTCCGTGGTTGCCGAATACATGTTCAACCCAGCCATCCTGGCGGGCTTGGGCATGACGCTTCTGCTGACATTTATCGCCATGATACTGGGCCTTGCGATCGGCATCGTGCTCGCGATCATGCGCCTGTCGGGCAGCCGCGTTTTCCAGTCCGTCAGCTGGGGCTGGATCTGGTTCTTCCGCGGCGTGCCGCCGCTGGTTCAGATGATCTTCTGGTACAATCTCGCGCTCCTGCTGCCCGAGATCTCGATCGGGATTCCCTTCGACGGGCCAAAGCTCCTGTCCTGGAACACCAATGCGCTCATCACCCCCTTCAGCGCCGCCATCATGGGCCTCGCCTTTACCGAAAGCGCCTATGCCGCCGAAATGATCCGCGCCGGCATCCAGGCGGTGAATGTCGGCCAGACGGAGGCGGCCGCCACGCTTGGCATGACGCGCGGGCAAACGCTGCGCCGCATCGTGCTGCCTCAGGCGCTTCGCATCGTCATCCCGCCGATCGGCAACGACACAATCTCGATGCTGAAATTCACCTCGCTCGTGTCTGTGCTGGCGCTGCCGGACCTGCTCTACTCCGCACAGATGGTTTATGCCCGCACCTACCAGACCGTGCCGCTGCTGCTCGTCGCGACCATCTGGTATCTCGTGCTCACCACGGTCCTGACAGTCATCGAACATGCCGTCGAGCACCGGTTAAAATCTGAACACAATGCGAAGAAATCCGACGGGTTTTTTGCTTTCCGTCTGTTCGCACGCCAGCAGGAGGCTCATTGATGGATAGTCGTCAGAACGTCGAGCCGCTGCTGAAAGTCGAGCGCCTGCGCAAGAGTTTCGGCGCGCATGAAGTGCTGCGCGGCATCGACGTCGCGGTGCTGCGTGGCGACGTTACCTGCATCGTCGGCCCCTCCGGCTCGGGCAAAAGCACGCTTCTGCGCTGCCTCAACTATCTCGAAAGGCCCACAGGCGGCGCGATTTTCCTGCATGGCGAACCTGTCGGCGTGCGCTGGAAGGGCAACAAGCTCTACGAGATGAGTTTCAACGAACTCGCCCATCAGCGCCAGCGCATGGGCATGGTTTTCCAGGGCTTCCATCTCTTCCCGCACAAAACGGTGCTTGAAAACGTCATTGAGGCCCCGGTTCTCGTCAAGCGTGTGCCGCGTGCCAAGGCGGTCGAGGAGGCAATGGTGCTTCTGGAGCGCGTCGGCATGAAGGAGCGCGCAAGCTACTATCCGGCACAGCTTTCCGGCGGCCAGCAGCAGCGCGCGGCCATCGCTCGCTCCCTGGCGATGAAGCCGGATGTCATGCTGTTCGATGAACCGACATCGGCGCTCGACCCCGAGCTGGTGGGCGAGGTTCTGGCCGTGATGCGCCAGCTTGCTGATGACGGAATGACCATGGTCGTCGTCACGCATGAAATGGGCTTTGCGCGCGACGTTGCCGATCACCTGATCTTCATGGATGGCGGCGTAATCGTCGAACAGGGTCAACCGGTCGAGGTGCTGACGCGCCCGCAGCATGACCGCACGCGCGCCTTTCTGGCGCGGGTTCTGGCTGACGCGTGAAGCGTCAGCCGAGCGTGCCCGCAAGGGCCGAGGCGGCGAAAAGATCGAGATGAGCGCCGCCATTGTTCTTGAACACAGTGATCTGATCGGCGCGGGTGCGACCCTCCGCGCGGCCCTGAACAAGCTCGAAGAGATCGGCCCTCACGGCATCCCAGGTAATCGCGCCGGATGCGACGGCCTGCGAAAGGTCGCCGCCGCCCGTCATGTTGTTACGGCTGTCGACGAAAATCGTGCCGCGCGTGAGCGCCGCATCATCCGCTTCGCGCAGCGTCGGAAGATAAGCGCCGACGAGATCGAGATGGGCACCTGGGCGCAACAACGCGCCCTTGACCAGCGCCTTGTCCGACATGGTGACGCAGGACACCACATCAGCGAGGGCGACGGACCCGTCCAAATCCTCGCTGACCGTGGCGTCGATGCCCTTTTTGCGAAGCCCCTCGGCTACCGCTTCGGCTCGAGTCGCCGTACGGTTCCAGATCATTACGCGGCGCAGAGAGGGCCGCGCCGCCAGATGCGCTTCGGCGAAGTGCGGGGCGAGCGCCCCGGCGCCGATGATCAGCAGTTCTTCCGCGTCGCCGCGCGCGAGGATGGACGCGCCGAGGGCGGAGTCGGCGGCTGTCTTGCGCGCCGTCATGGCCGCGCCATCAGCCGCCAGAAGCGGCGCGCCGGTCGCGCCGTCGAACAGGGCCACCAGCCCCTGAACGGCGGGTTGCGGTGGTTCAAGAGCCGCGTTTTGTGGGAAGACGCCGACCATCTTCACCACTATCGGGCCGCCGGGCGCCCAGCCAGGCAGGGTGACGAATTGCGCCTCGCCGCCGGCGGGATCGGACTGCACCACGGCATCTGAGGTGGGCATGGGCCCCAGATGCGCCTTGCGCAGCGCCTCAATCAGGAAGGGCCATGGAAGGGCCGCGTGAACGGCGGCGGCGGCGAAAACCTGCATGTCGAACCTTTCAGGTCCTGATCGTATAGGTGACCAGATGGCTGGGGGTGACGAGTTGCGACAGAGCGAGCGGGCGCCCGTGCGCATCGGTGACGATCTTTTCAATCCGGTAGACCGGCTGGGTGGAGGTTATGGCAAGAATGCCGCGTTCGCCGTCCGAGGGGAAGCCGACGTCGATCTGCCGTTCCGCGTGGGACGGCACGATGCCTGCCTTGTCACGCAGCGCAGCGAAGAAGGACCCGCCGGCGGCGACCGACTCGACCACCTTCGGAAAACGCGCCGCGTCGAACCACAGCGTTTCCAGCGTCATCGGTCTCCCGTCGTCCTCCAGTAGCCGGTCGAAGCGGACCAGTGCTTCTGCCTGCAGGCGGTTGCGAATGGTCGGCGCGTCGGCATCATCGTCGCGGGAGAGGATGCGGTGGCCGGCCTTGCGGCCCAAGCCGTCCATAGTTTCGGAAAAGCCGGACAGTGAGACCAGAGTCTGCCGCACCTTGCCCGGCATGACCACCGTGCCACGCCCCTGTTGCCTTTGCAGGCGGCCATCAGCGCAGAGATCGCCAATGGCGCGCCTGAGGGTGATCCGGCTGACGCCGTAGAGCGACATCAGGTCCGGTTCCGGCGGCAGAAAACTGCCCTCGGCGAACTGGCCGGACTCGATGCCGGCCAAGATCGAACGCCGGACCTGCTCATAGAGCGGCCAGAGGTGTACTTGGTCTTCCATCCGCCTTTTCCATACTCGATCAGTAGGCGATCTTCTTCATATAGCGCCGGCCTTCGAGCATCTCATGCTTGCGCAGGTCGGCGATTTTATAGGCGAAACGCCACAGCGTGTCGAAGAAGATCAACGGCACCACATTGCCGCGGAAGAGCGGATCAATACCGGAGAGATCAAGCTTTTCGGCATCGAGAACCAGAATGTTCTCCGCCGAGCCGAAGCGGTGCAGGAACTCGTCCGCACGCTCTTCGAGCGGCCGCGTGCTATCGAGGCCCTTCATGAGGATGAAGGCGCGATCCTTGTCCAGAACTTCGAAGGGACCATGGAAAAATTCATTGGCATGGATCGCCTGGCTGTTGATCCACTGCATTTCCATGAGCACGCAGATGGCAAAGGAGTAGGCCGCGCCGAAGCTCGCACCGCTGGCGACGGTATAGATCACGTCTTCCTTGGCGAAGCGGGGCGCATAGTCCTCGAACGTCGATGCGAAGGCGGCCTGTGCGCGATCGATGGCCGGCTGCAAAGCATTAAGGCTGTCGATCAGCGTTTCGGTCAGGTCCTCACCGCCGGTAAGTGCAATGAGGCCCATGACGATCTGGTAGATCCGAGAATAGTTGCTGTCCTTGGCGTCGATCGGCACGCCGGTCGTGTAAGGGGCTTCAAAGCCCACGACATGATCGACTGCCATGGCAAGCGGGGAGGCAGGCTCGACCGTTAGGCCGATGGTCGCAGCGCCCTTCGACCGGGCGAATTCGGCGGCGGTGGTAGTTTCCTTAGTCGTGCCAGTCATGGAGCACAGGATGACCAGCGAATTCTTGTCCAGCGACCGCGGGGCGCGTGTGGTGAATTCGGCGGCATTATAGACATCCGACGGCAGCGACGAATGTTGGTCCATGAGAAACTTGGCCGGATGCATGATCGACAACGAGCCGCCGCAGGCGACGAAGAACACATGCTTCACTGATTGTGTGTCGAGGGCGGAAAGGGCCGCGACGACGCCAGGGTCAAAGGAGGAGGGGAGGGTCATGATCGTACCTTTTCATATGACGTCTCAATACGTATTATAATCGCCCCAGGTGCGTCAAGCGGACTTGACACTGCCGATGAAATTTTGCGAACGTTCTCACATGCGGCGGCAAGCGCATAGTCCCGCGCGGCTGCGAGATGGGGATTGAACGTGACCCAGACCTACGACATCGTGGTGGTCGGCGGCGGCATCATTGCCGCGGCCGCTGGCCAACATCTGACGGCGGCCGGCTACCGCACGCTGCTCGTCGAGCGAGACGATTACGGTTCCGGTACGTCCAGCAAGACCTCGCGTTTGCAGCATTGCGGTCTCGGTTATTTGTCTGCCGCCAGGGGATCGATCGCCGCCTTTCTCGCCCACCCGCGCCGCGCAATCGAGTGTTTCAGCCTCATGCGCCGTGCAATGCGAGGCCGTGCGGAATTTGTCCGCACCACGCCCGAACGGGTAAAGCCCGTTCACTTCGTCATCCCCCTAACACGAGAAAACGCCATTCCCCGGTGGAAGGCGCGGCTTGCCTTCCGACTGATGAAGGGGTGCGACGGCGGCGCGGTTCCATTGGACCTTCGTATCCTTTCCGCCGAGGAGGCGCGGGCGCATCCGGCCTTGCATGGTATGTCAGGACTCGAAGGCATTCGTGGCGCGATGACCTTTACCGAATACCAGTACCATTGGCCCGAACGCATCGTCGTCGATACCATCATGAAGGCGCGCGCCATCGGCATGGAGGCGCTGAACCATACCGCAGTCACCGCCCTCGTGCGCAAAGGCGATCTTTGGCGGATCACGCTGACGACGGCCGAAGGATCGCGCGACGTCCTGACACGCGCGGTGGTTAACTGTGCGGGCGTTTGGGTCGATGAGATCACCGCGCTCGCAGGTGCGCCGCATATTCGCAAGAACGCTGGTGAAAAAGGCACGAATATCACCCTGCGTCTGCCCGAGACCCTGCGCGGCATCGGTTTCGAGACCGTCACCGCTGCCGGTGCGCCCTTCTACCTGATTCCGTGGGGCGAGCTTCATTATGTCGGCCCCTGGGACTCGGCCTCAGATGGCAGGCCCGAAGGGTTCCGGGCGACAGAGGCGGAGATCACCGCCATCCTCGATCAGCTGAGACAGCTGTTTCCCCGCCTCAGCCTGAGCCGCGATGACGTGCTCTTTTCCTGGGCGGGCGTGCGGCCGCGCAGCCTTGCCAGAGACGGAAAGAATTCGGCGCCAGCGGTCCGCGAGCATGACCTCACCGATGAGGGATTGCCGAACGTCTTCACCTTCACCGGTGGGCTGCTCATGACCCATCGCGACGCCGGGCGGAGGCTTACCCGCGCAGTGGCCCGCCGGCTTAAACCCTCCGGACGGCCCCGTCCGCTCGATCCGGCATCCCTGCTGGTGAAGGACTTGGATCGTGCCACGGAGGCATCGGTCGCCCATGCGGTTCTGAACGAGCAGGCGCGCACGCTCTCGGACATTCTGCGCCGCCGCCTTTCCGTTGGGTGGGAGCCGGATCTCGGCCTTGGCCATGCGGAAACGGCCGCAAAACTGGCGGCTCCGCATCTCGGCTGGACGCCGGAGGAAACGGCCGCACAGGTCGCGGACTTCGTTAAGGAAACATCAATCGAATTTGGACTTAGGCCAGCAACATGCTGAGCCGCGTTTGGGAAGCGTGGGATATTGGAACCGTGACATTAAGTGAGAACGCTCTCACAAAATCTGACAAAATGCCCATGAACCGCGCCGCAACGGCGGTGCCAGTGAAGGAAATACGATGGCATTGGACGAGCGCAATATCAGTGTGATGAATTTCCACTATGTCCGGCATACGATGGACCGCTTTCTCGCCGATGTGTGCGATGCCGGGGTCTCTCGCATAGAGCTATGGGCGGCCGCGCCGCATTTCTACATCGGCGACAGGACGCTGGCCGAGGCGCGTGCACTTGGGCAAAAGCTGCGCGGAATGGGTCTCGATATTGTCGCCTTCACACCGGAGCAGTGCATCTATCCCATCAATATCTCGGCCAAGGAAAGGGAGTTGCGTGATCGTTCGGTGCGCTACTTCCTGGAATCGCTGGAATTTGCCGTCGAATGTGGCGCGCCGGCTGTGCTGGTGACGGCGGGCGGCGGCTATCGCGATGAGCCGGCTTCGGAAGCGTTGGGGCGTTGCGTCGATTCAATGGGCATCCTCTGCGACCGCGCACAAAAAATAGGCGTCGATCTCTGGATCGAGTCCCTGCCGGATTCCTTTGCAAACATAATTCGCTCGGCAAAGGAAATCCGCGAGTTGATGGACAAGCTCGCCAGTCCAGCGCTCCACGCCGTCTACGACGTGGCGGGTGCGGTGATGACGCATGAGCAGCCCGAGGATTATTTCACTCATCTGGCCGGCCGCGTCGCGCATGTGCATTTCACCGACTCGGATGCTGGTGGCAGCCATCTTGCCTGGGGTGACGGCATCATCGATCTCGACAAGCTGGTCGCCTATCTCCGCAGCCAGAACTATGAGGGCTCGCTGACAATCGAACTGACCAACTGGAAATACAATGTCGACCCCACCCCACCTTTGAAGCAATGCGTTGAGGCCATGCGCAACGCGCTCGGCCCGGCATAAGGCTCTGCACGGAAAAGCAAGCGGGAGAGCGACATGGAGGAACGGAAACCGTCCGGTGAACCGACTGGGGCCGCGACGGATATACGGGGGAAGACAGATCCCCTGCTGCGGCCGCTGCGGATCGGCCGGCTCAATCTGCGCAACCGGATCATGAGCACCAGCCACGAGACCGCCCTCGACGACGGCGGTTATCCTCTCGAAGCCTATCAGCGGTATCACGAGGAGAAGGCGAAAGGCGGTCTGGCGCTGACGATGTTCGGCGGCTCCGCCCGTATCTCCGCCGATACGAGCTGGGGCGGCACGCAGCTCGATTTCACGAGCGACGCGATCATTCCGGTGTTTCAGGAATTTTCCGCGCGCATTCATCGCCATGGCGCAGCAGTGATGTGTCAGATCTCGCATGTCGGCCGACGGGCGAACGCTACAGTAGGCGCGTGGCTGCCTGCACTTGGCCCATCGCATTCGCGCGAGGACTATAATCGCAGCTTCTCCCATGAGATGGACCGCCACGACATTGCGCGCATCGTGCGCGAGTTCGGCCAGGCCGCCCGCCGGGCACGTGAGGGCGGGCTCGATGGCATCGAGACCATGACCGGCGGCCACCTGATTGGACAGTTCTTGTCGCCTATGGTCAATCGCCGCAGCGACGAATTCGGCGGTTCCCTGGAAAACCGGATGCGGTTTCTGCGCATGGTCTACGAGGAGATCCGCACCGAGGTTGGGGCCGATTATCCACTCGGCATCCGCTATACCATCGACGAAGACCATGCCGAGGGATTGAGCTTCGCCGAGGCGGTCGAGGTCGCCAACATGCTGGAGCGCGAAGGGCTGGTCGACTTCTTCAATTGCATCTTCGGACGGTTCGACACCCGTCTCAACCTGCTCGTCTATAACATTCCCGACATGATGGCGCCGTCCGCGCCGTGGCTTCGCCAAGTTGGGGCATTCAAGGCCGAGACGGGCCTCCCAATCTGCCACGCCGCCAAAATCGCGGATGTCGCTACGGCGCGATACGCCGTCGACGCGGGACTGGTCGACATGGTCGGCATGACGCGGGCGCATATGGCGGACCCGCAGATCGTCAACAAGTTGCGGACGGGCAGGGAGAAGCAAATCCGTCCCTGCGTCGGCGCATCGCACTGTCTTTATCGTCCGGTGCATTGCATTCATAACCCGGCAACTGGTCGCGAGACCTGGCTACCGCAAGTGATCGAGCGTTCGCCTCATGCAGGGCGCAAGGCGGTCGTCGTGGGCGGCGGGCCATCAGGGCTGGAAGCGGCGCGCGTGCTGGCGGAGCGAGGGCATTGTGTCGTGCTCCTCGAAGCGGCCAACCGCTTGGGCGGGCAGCTCGTGCTTGCCGCAAGAGCCCGTCTTCGGCGCGACCTGATCGGCATCGTCGACTGGCGCATTGCCGAGCTGGAACGGCTCGGCGTGGATATCCGGCCTAATGTCTATGCGGAGGCTGCGCACGTTCTGGCCGAAGCGCCCGACCTCGTTATCGTCGCCACGGGCGGCACTCCGGATTTCGGTCCCGTCGCAGGCAGCGAGCTGTGCCTTAGCGTATTTGACGCCTTGGGCAACCTCGCGCAGGTTGCGGACGACGTGCTGATCTATGACGCGACCGGGCGTCATCCCGCGCCATCGGCCGCCGCCCAGATCGCGGCGGCGGGTAAGGTGGTGACCTTCGTCGCGCGTGATCCTTCAGTCGCACAGGAGATGGAGCATCATTCAGGTATCACCTACCGGAAGGCGCTCGCCGAGCATGACGTGCGGATACTACTGGAATACGAACTGGTTTCGGTGAGCGCAAGAAACGGCTTGCGAGAGGCGGTTTTGCGTCACCTTCTGACGGGCCGCGAGCTACGCTCGACTCATACGCAAATCATTGTCGAGCACGGAACGATACCGGTCAGCGACATCTTCGATGAACTGCGGCCCCTTTCTGTGAACGACGGTGTCACGGAGATTGAAACCCTCAATGGAACGTCGCCTCTGCGCGAGCCACCGACGAGCGGTTTTGAGTTGCATCGGATTGGTGACGCCATCAGCAGTCGTTCGGTTCATGCCGCCATGCTGGATGCCCTCCGGCTAGGGGCGCAGTTCTGACCGCTTACGGACATGTTTATGCGGGTGCGCCGAGACGGAGGCGCGCTCAACGTCTTCCGCCTGCAGGATGGGCGGCAGGCGGAACTGGCGCATGATAGCGCTTGATCACGCAGGCCCCGATCCGGGTCTTCTCCTGCAGCTGAACGACGGCTGGAACAGATTGCCGTGCAGACGCACCACAGCGTAGAGAGGGGCCAGCGAGGCCGTTGCCTCCGCCCTGACGAACCTGCCATAGCCCACCAGCCTGCGCACGATGGCGCCATTCTTCTGCTCCAGCCAGGTCTGGTCATTCTTGCGGTAGGCGCGCGACCGCGTCACTTCCAGTCCTTGGCCCTTGCACCAGCAGACCACCAACTCGTTCATGAAGGCGCTGTCATTGTCGAAGTCTACGCCGAGCAGCGGGAAGGGAAACAGCGACCGCGCCTGCTGGATCGCCGCGATCACAAGTCCACCGTCCCGCGTGCGCGCCCGCACGCACTCGGTCCAGCCGGTGGCAATGTCGGTCAAAACCATGGTCTGAACGAAACTACCGGACGACGAGGTGCCCGAGTGAGCCACGAAGTCGAGCTCGACATAACTGGGCAGAGGATCATTCCAGTCGCCAAAGGTGCGCACCGGAACCGAGCGGCGCACCGCCGAACTCATTCCGGCGCGACGGCGCTGACCGCTACGGGCAACGACGCGCATTTGCGACAGCAACCGGTCCATCGTGGCCGCGCTAACCGTCAGCAACTTGCGCTGCAGCTCGCCATCCACAGCAAGCCGGCCATGCCGCTCCAGGGCCGGCAACAAAATGGGGATCATCGGCTTCAGGCGTTTCGAGCAGAGACGGTCGGACGCCTCCCACAACACAACCAGGGCCTCACGGACCCTGGCATCATACCGGGTAGCGTATCGCCTGGTGGCGGGTGGCTTCTTCTCAGATCGACAGAGGACCCGGATGGTATGCTTGCGGTGATAGCCGGTGACCGCGACGAACTTGTCCAAGATGCGCTGCTTGCCCACCCGGCTGCTTGATCGATAGCGTTCGATGATCGCTTCAACCAGTTCCGAGCGCATTGCCATGCTGAGACGCCTTGCCATCCACCATCCCCGAACCAGGACAACGCATCCCGTCCGGGACAGCGAAGCTACCGGTAACATTCAACGTGAGGCAATGCGCACATCGACGAAACCTACAACAAAGTCCGCGGGCGATGGGTGTATCTCTACCGAGCCATTGACAGTCATGGTGACACGGTTGAGTTCTGGTTCAGAGAACGGCGCAACCTCATCACGGCCAAGTGCTTTCTGGCCCGAGTTCTGAAGCGGCCTGACCGTCAGGACCGCATCGTCATCGACACCAGCCAAACCAATCGCGAAGGGATCTTTACTTGTGACACGACAGAGCAGCTACGGGATACGTCTCGGCGAAAGGTGAAGTCAATCAGGATCCGGCAGAGCCAATATTTGAACAACCTCATTGAGCAGGATCACCGCGCGATTAAGCTGCCGGTACGATCGATGCTCAGCTTCAAGACAATAGATAGCGCTCGCGCCGTGTTGGCTGGCATTGAAATGGCTCACATGATGCCGAAAGACAGGCGAAATATGCTTGCCCATCACAACTCTCCTTCGCCGAGCTGTTCAACATTCTGGCTGCGTGAGGCCTGCGGGTGGAAGAGACCTCATCTTGTCCTCATGCAAAATTCGCGACAGACCCTCTTCAGGATGTGCGATTACCCGACTCCTGCAGGAGGATCATTCGCAGATCGCGGCTTTAGACCAGTCTTTCCACCGAGCTCCCATCGTCCGCATGCTCCGTTTGTGCTTCCTGAACAATCCACTCCCGAAACGCCACCAATGGAGGGTATGCAGAGCAGTTTGCAGGCCAAGCAAGGTAATACTGCTCCGTGCTCTGCATCGGCATATCCAGGGCCCTGACGAGATCCCCTCGCGCGAGTTCGTCCTGGATGAGGAATTCAGGAAGCAGCGCTAGACCTAGTCCTGACATGGCCGCCTGAGCTGCCGTGGCAAACTGGTCGAACAACATGCCGTGCAGCGGCTCGCGAAGCCCACCGTGCATCATAAACCAGTGCTCCCAGGCATCCGGTCGCGAGACGAGGTGCAGGAGCGGAGCCCTAAGAAGATCGCCTGGCTTCTCGAACTTATACTCCTCCAGGAGCGAGTGATTGCAGGCGGGCACCACCGTCTCGCTCATCAGGAAAGCCAATTCGGCACCGGGCCAGTCCGGGCTGCCAAAATGGATGGCGGCATCCGCTTGGTCCAAGCTGAAGTCGAACGGAGCCAAGCGCGTCGTCAGGTTGACTGTGATCCCAGGATTCTCCCGCAAGAAGTCGGAAAGGCGAGGGGCCAGCCATCGGGTGCCGAAAGTTGGCAGGATCGCCAAGTTAAGGGTCCCACCCCTAGGATTGGCGCGGAAGCTCAGGGTCGCGCTGGAAATGCGCCTGAGCGCCTCCCGGATCTCGCGGGCGTAGGTCTCGCCGGCTGATGTGAGACGGATAGTCTGCCGCTCCCGGAGAAAGAGATCCGAACCGAGCAACTCTTCCAAGGCCCGGATCTGCCGGCTGACGGCTCCCTGGGTCAGGTTCAGCTCTTCGGCCGCGGCCGTGATGCTCTGATGACGGGCGGCGCCCTCGAAGGCGCGCAGCAGTGACATGGACGGCAGAAAGCGGCGGGCTATGGCCATTTCATTACCTTCGTTCATGACCTCTTGAGGAAAATCGGCTTGCTCTCGAGATTGCTTTTGAGGATTTGATTACAAGAGGGAATGGAGCCTGAACAGCACCAATCACTCGCTCCATACACAGGGACCTGGAATGAAGAACGATCCGCGCAGCCACGGCCTCTGGGAGCGCTCGGCGCCTCCAGCCCCTCCGACGACTAGGTTATCCGACGATCTGAAGGTCGACGTCGCGGTGATCGGAGCAGGATTTACCGGCCTTTCGGCGGCACTCCATCTTGCCGAGGCGGGAGCCTCGGTGGTGGCACTTGAGGGGGTGGAGATCGGCTTTGGTGGCTCGGGCCGCAATGTTGGCCTCGTCAACGCGGGCATGTGGGTGATGCCCGATGATCTGCCGGGTGAACTGGGCGAGGTCTACGGCAACCGTCTGCTCCACCTGCTTGGCGACGCGCCGAGCCTGGTGTTCGAACTCATTGAGAAGCACGCAATCGCCTGCGAGGTCGAGCGCAGCGGCACGCTCCACTGTGCCGTTGGCAGGAAGGGCTTGGCGGAAGTCCGGGAGCGGGCGCGGCAATGGCAGGCGCGGGGCGCGCCGGTACGCCTGCTTGATGCGGAGGAGACCGCACGGAAGGTCGGAACCAGCGCTTACGCCGGTTCGCTTCTCGACCTCCGCGCCGGAACCATCCAGCCACTGGCCTATACTCGCGGTCTCGCTGCGGCAGCGATCAAAGCAGGTGCGCAGATCTTCACCGCAAGCCCCGTACTGGACGCGCAGGAGATCAATGGGGAATGGCTGGTATGCACCAAGGACGGCTCCGTACAGGCAAAGTGGGTGATCGTCGCCACGAATGCCTACACGACCAATGTGTGGCCGCAGATCCGGTCCGAGCTCGTGCATCTGCCCTACTTCAATCTCGCGACTAAGCCGCTCGGCGACAACCTGCGCACTACGATCCTGCCAGAGCAGCAAGGCGTCTGGGACACCAACGAGATCCTCAGCTCTTTCCGCTTCGATCGGCAGGGACGCCTCGTGTTCGGGAGCGTGGGCGCTCTGCGTGGCCCCGGACGGTCCATCCACCCGAGCTGGGGGCGCCGCGCGCTGCCAAAACTCTTTCCTCAGCTCGCAGACATAGATTTCGAGTACGAGTGGTACGGCAGCATCGGCATGACCAGCAACAATCTACCGAGATTTCACAGGCTGGCCCGGAACGTGGTGTCGTTCAGCGGCTACAATGGACGGGGCATTGCTCCAGGAACCGCCTTTGGGCGTACGCTCGCGCGGTTTGTCCTTGGCGAGCTCGCAGAAGCCGATTTGCCTCTCCCAGTAACCGAACCGGAGCCCGTCCGACTTCGAGCAGTCAAGGAGGCCTATTACGAGGTTGGGGCTCAGATCGTCCATGCGGCGATGGCGCGATGGGACCGGAAAAAGAAATCGGGTTCTTCTTCCGGCCAATGACCAGCTTCTCAATGCGATAAACGGGCTGAGAGGGAGGATAGGCGAGCAGATCGCATTCGCTCGGCGAGGGAAAGTTCACATTGATCATCCGCTCAGCTGCAGAGGGCTGTTCTTCGTAGAAGGTCTTCAAGGCTTCATAGAAAGAGTCCCCCTTAGCGACGGGCGATTGCTTTCTCATAGTGGCCACGCAGAATATAGAGTTCCTCGATGGTTAGCGGACGATCATCCACCGCCTGAAGACGGTGTCTCACGCCTTCGGGCAGTGCGCAATCGCCTTTCTCCAAGTTCCTTTAGCTGACGCTATGGCCGAGCCTTGCTAGGGATTCCGTCAATCCGCTCAGCGAAATGAGCGTCTGCTGGAGCTTTGGCTCTGTGACAAGCGTGCCCTTGCCGTGAACCCGCTTTAAATGACCTTCCAAGCAGAATTCCGAGACCGCCCGTCTCAAGGTAATCCGGCTCACTCCATAGAGTTCGCGCAGATCTGTCTCGGACGGGAGATGGGGCCCGCTCTGATAATGCCCATCCTTGAGATCACCAAGGATCAGACGCTTCACCTGATCAGGGAAGACAGGTTATCGCATTCGATAGTCATCTCATTCGCTTACATCGACACACTTGGAGCCGGGGATTCCTTCATCGCGCGCACGCTGGTCGGACTCCTAAGAGGAGAGAAGCCGTCCGAGGCTCTGGAGGCGGCGGCTCAGGCCGCTGCCGAGACCTGCACGCGCACCGGCGCGGTCGGCCATCCTGCCGCCATGGCTGTGGATGCCGGCGACATTCCTGCGCTCGGGGATGTGCGCTGCCAGCGATATGGAGTGACAAGAGAGAGGTCGGAATGCTCCGTCCGGCCATTTGGTCGACCTATCATGCCTTTGCGGATCTGTGTGGCTTGGGCCGTTCCGAGGAGCGGGAGAGGCCCTGCGTCTTCGGTTTGGCAACCGATCCCCGCATGCGCAGGGCCGGCGTGAGAACCTGACGCTGGGAAGCTGACGGATCGCCATTGATGCGAGACAGGATCAGCCGCGCAGCGGTGCGTCCCATCTCGTTGAGCGGCTGGGCGATCGCGGTAATTCCAGGCCGCAGGAAGCGCATCCACTCCAGATCATCGAAGCAGATGAGAGACAGATCCTGCGGCAATTCGAGAGCCAGTTCGCTTATGGCATCCATCGCTCCGGCCGACATCAGGCCATCGGTCGTGAACAGGGCCGTGGGGCGTCCACTGCCCTGGAGCAGATCCAACGTTTCTTCCTTAGCCGCTTCCGCCGAATAAGCTCCGACTCGCCGCACGAGATCGGGATCGACCCTGATGCCTGCCTCCCGGTGCGCCTGCAGGTAGCCCACAAGGCGCTGCCAGCTGGGATAGAGTGCTCCCGGGTCGACCCGGCCATGGGCCTCCAGATCGATGAAGGACTTCAAATCCCCTGATGTGAACTGCTCCAGTTCCGAGATCAGTCCAATCCGGCGATGCCCTGCGGCAATCACGTGCTCGATGCAGGCCTTGGCACCCTTGACGTTATCCACCGTCACCGAGTCGGCTTCGAGGCCAAGAACGAGACGATCGATCTGGACGATGGGGCATCCGGCGGCCACGACGCTCCTCAGGTGATTGGCACTCTGGAGATCCGAGGGTGTCACGATCATTCCGTCGACCTGCTTCTCCATGAGCAACTGCACCGCCTCTCGCTCCCGCTGCAAGATCTCGTCGCTGTTGGTGACAACGATCCCGAAGCCTCGGTTGCGGGCAACGTCGGCGATTCCGCGCAGAACGCTGGCATAGAAGGGGCTTTCCATATCGCCGGCAACGACCCCGATGGTCTGGGTTTTGCCGGTGATCAGGCCTCGGGCAAGCAGATTGGGCCGGTAACCCAGCGTTTCGGCCGCCTCCCGCACCCGGTCCCGGATCTGCTCGCTGGAATAGCCGTAGCCGCCCAGAACGCGTCCGGCCGTCGCCGTGCTTACACCTGCAAGCCGGGCAACTTCAATAATCGTCACGTTCTTCGTGCGCTTTTCTGCCATGGTTCCCACTGTCGGCCTCCGCGGCCGAGCTTAGCGATGCATCGGTTCTAAGGCGCCGTCTAAGGACAGGCGGAAGGGAAGATTTTGCCTTGACGCTCCGAACGTTCGATGATGATACTATGAGAACGTTCGCACAGACAACTCCGAACTTGGCTTTGAGGCCTAGGCGCAGGAGGCACCGGATGAGAGGCGGCATCCTGAGCCGAAGGAAGCGGCAGGGATGTCGGAGGAAGACCTGGCACAATCAACAGAAGAGGGAACAAAACATGAGATCACGTCGGAATTTCTTGGCTGGGGTCGCGATCCTTACCCTGCCGATGTTCTCCGCCACCGCCTTGGCCCAGAAGGTCGAGTTGCGCCTTGCCCACGTCAACCAGCCCACGATCGAGGCCCACAAGGTTGCCGTCGAAGTGGCCGAGCGCATCGCTAAGCGGAGCGAAGGACGCATCACGATCAAGCTCTTTCCCGGCGGAATGCTGGGAACGACGACCGACATGCTGGAGCAGGCGAGCCAGGGCGAGCCGATTATCACCTTTACCGACGCGGCTTATCTCTCGAGCTTCGGCGTGCCGGAAATGGGTATCGTCGGCGGCCCGTTCATCGTCGAGAACAATGAAGAGGCTGAGCGTCTCGCCTTCTCGCCCTTGATGAGGGGCTGGTACGACAAGCTGGCTGAGAAGGCGAAAATCCGCGTTCTCGCCCTCAACTGGTTCGATGGTGCCCGTCACATGATCGGGAGCAAGCCCTATCCGACTCCGGCCGACCTCAAGGGCGTGAAGATTCGCGTCCCGCCCGTACCGACCTGGCAGAAGACCTTTGAGCCCTTGGGGGCAATTCCGACCACGGTCGAGGCGGCCGAAACCTATTCCGCTCTGTCCCAAGGTGTCGTCAATGCCGGAGAGTCTCCCCTCACGGGTCTGCGGGCGAACCGCTGGTACGAGGTGGTCAAGGACATCACGCTTACCGGACACTTCAATCTCTTCACTGGCTGGGTGATGAGCGACGCGGCCTATAAAGCTCTGAGCGAGGCCGACCGCGCCATGTTGCTGGAGGAATTCCGCGCGGGCGGTCAGGAACTCGCTAAACGTTCGACTAACATGAATGATCAGATCCGCAAGGAATTCGAAGCGAAAGGCGTCAAGTTCCACAACGCTGATGTTCCCGCCTACCGCAAGGCGACGGCATCCTTCTACACCAGCTTCCCGCAGTGGCCCGCCGGTCTGTTCGAGCAGGTTCGTGCGGCCGCATCAGGTCAGTAAGACAAGCCGCTACAAGCTTGTGATGGCGCCTCGGATTATCGCCGAGGCGCCACAGACATCCATTCAATTTGGAGCATGGACTTGCGTATTGTGAACTGGATCGGAGAGCTGGCCGGGAGCGTCATTCCCGTCATGCTCCTCGCGCTCGTGATCATCAGTGTCGGCGCGGACATTGTTGGCCGAAACATCTTCTCCGCTCCCATCTTCGGCGCAAGCGAAGTGGCCGTGCTCGCCTTCGTATGGCTGGTTTGGCTCGGGGTGATCGGTGCCGCCAAGCGGGACGACCTGATGGGCGTCCGCTACTTCGTCGATCTTCTGCCGCCCCGTGGCAGGCATTTGATGCATGCCACGATGAACATCATCGTGGCCCTGATCGCGGCGGGAGTCATCTATGCCGCCATCATGCAGATCAGAACCGCCCGCTTCACCACGTTCATGTCCATCGATGTCCCAAAATGGGTCCTCTCGGTCGGCCTCGCAATCTCCATGGCTGCGATCCTCGTGATCTATCTCGCTAGAGCCTGGGTTGAGCTGAAGCAGGCGAGGAGTGCTCACCGGTGATTGCGCTCACGTTTATTGTCTTCCTTGTTCTGCTTTTTGCAGGCATGCCGATCTCCTTCGTGCTGCTCGGATCGGCCATGTCCTACTTCATGGTCAACCCGATTGCGCCGAGCATCATCGCGCAGCGCATGAACGGCAGCTTGGAGCTGTTTCCTCTTCTCGCCGTGCCCTTCTTCGTCTTTGCGGGGGCGGCCATGGCGCGTGGTGGAATTGCCGATCGTCTCTATGGTTTTGCTGAGGCGCTCGTCGGCCACTGGCGCGGCGGGCTTGCCCAGGTTGCCGTCATCAATTCGCTGTTCATGGGAGCCATGTCCGGTTCGGCGAACGCCGATGCCGCGATTGATGCTCGCACGGTCGTCCCCATTATGCGAAAGCAGGGATACTCGAACGGCTTCGCCTCTGCAATCAGCGCCTGCTCGGGCGTGATCGCCCCGGTTCTGCCGCCAAGCATCGGCCTGATCATCTATGGTCTCCTGACGAACACATCGATCGGCCAGCTCTTCATCGGCGGCATCATTCCCGCCTTCCTCATCGCCGCGTCCCTGATGATCACCGTCCACCAAGTGGCCAAGCGTCGCGGCTATGGCGCCTTGAGATCCCACCGGATGCCGTTGCGCGAGGTTGCGATCAAAGCACGCCATGCACTCTGGGCGCTGGCCATGCCGTTCCTGCTGCTATTCGGATTACGGATCGGATGGTTCACCCCGACCGAGCTCGGAGCGATCGCAGCGGCCTATGCGCTTGTCGTGGGCCTGTTCATCTATCGGGGCTTCAGCTTCGGTGAGACTTACGAACTCGCGCGGGAGTCCGCTCATACGACCGCCAATGTCATGCTGATCATCGCGGCCTCCGCCATCTTCTCGGTCGTTCTCACCCTGGAAGAGGTCCCGCAAACGGTCGTGGGATATCTTCTCGCCATGACCGACAACAAGTACGTGGCGCTTGCTCTGATCAACATCCTTCTCCTCCTGCTCGGCACGGTCATGGAGGGGCTCTCGCTGATGGTGATCCTAGCCCCACTGTTTCTTCAGGTCATGCAGAGGTTCGGAATCGATCCCGTCCACTTCGGCGTCGTTCTGATCATCAATCTCACCATCGGTTCCGTGTCGCCGCCGATCGGCTCAGTCCTGTTCACCGTCTGCTCGATCACCAAATGCTCGATCGAAGAGTTCACGAGAGAATCCATCCCATTGCTCATCGCTCTGATCGTTGTCCTCTTCCTGATCACTTTCCTGCCCGAGACGGTGTTGTTCCTGCCTAGAATGCTGTTCTGAGGCAGGATAGCGGATCGGTCTGGTGCTTCCCTGGCGAGTGCGAGGTTGATTAAGCACGGGCTTGTGTCCGATCAACCCCAGCGCGAGGAGAACGCGCTCGCTATAAAGTTGATATGTGAGCGCCCGATCAATGCTCCATCTATCCGCCGCAAGGCGTATTGAGTTTGGAGAAACTGTCATGAGGTTCGTCAACGCCGGCACCGCGCACCGTTTACTGGACTAACCCAGTCTTGTAGAAGCTCTGCGCGCCGCGCATAGTGGCGCTTTCTCGAAAAGCGACGCTGCCGTCACCGACGAGCCTGCCCGGGACAAGAACAAGTTCGTCTCCCTCATGGCTTGGGCAGCGCAGGAGGTGGTTGCTGTCAAGCTTGTCGCCGTCTTTCCCCTCCAATCTGGCGCTTCAGCCGCCGCAGCCCCCCGGTTCAAGGTCGTGTCGCGGTGTTCGACGGCAAGACGGGAGGCCCGATCTGGCAGCTGATGGCGCGGCTTTAGCGTTTCGGAAAACCGCGGCCGACACCGCCCTCGGCGCGAGTTTCCTTGCACGAGAGCACGCGAAAATGCCTCTCGCTATCGGTGCCGGCGGTCCCGCACCACACGTCATCCTTGCCTATACGGATGTGCGGCCGTCGATCAGGTGTGTGCTGTTCTGGGACCGCACCGCAGCGCGCGCGGAAGCGCTGGCCCGGGAAAATATCTCTTCACGGAATCTCGATCTTCGCCGTCCATAACCTGGACGCCACTCTGCCTCAGGCTGGTGTGATTTCCTATGTGACTATGTCGACCGCGCTCTTGTGAAGGGAGCTCTCTTGAGGAAGAGGGTGCTCTTGGGTCTGATCGGCGCGGCCGCTTCTTCGTCGATACCCGCATTGGAATGGAAGGGGCGGGGGATCTGTTCCAGATGGTCGAGAGCGGGCTTTTTGCTTGTTCAGACGTTCAAGCGGATCATTTCGAGCTCTGCACGGGTCCCACGGCAAGTTGCAGAGATCGAGACGAGATCACTGACTGCAAGAACGTCGGGGACGGGCACCTTGATCTCTTTACCGCTCGCCTTTTAGGCAGGCACCTGCAGCTAGCTGACTGATGTCAACCTCCCCTTCGGTTCAGTATCCACTTCCGCGTGGTAGATTGCAGGTTATTGTCTCCGACGGCGGGAGCACCCGACGGATTGGCGATCGATCAAGGCTGATTTCGGAACGAAGCGAAGCGGCTAATGAGCCGCTTCGCCGGCTTGGGCCGACCACTGAGAGTACTTGGGAGCCGCCCCCAGAGGAGCATCACACCATAGATATCGCGGCTACTGATGACGCTTGTGGCGGATATAATCAGCTATGTCATTCCTCACAAGCTACAAGCTCTTGGCCGGAAGCTGTCGTGACATCACCCATCGGAGAGCCCGGGAGCCAGCTCGTGGATGTTAGGAATGACTGCCAATCAGGCGAGCTCCGCCGTCGCATTCGAGAACCGAGCCCGTGGTAAAGCCGTTGCTAACGACGAAGACTATCGCCTGAGCAGCATCAGTGGGCTGCCCAACGCGCCCAACAGGCAGGGTTCGTGCCGCTTGCGCATATGCCTTCTCCATTTCGACAGCCGGGATATGGTCATACCATGGCGTCGCGATGAACCCCGGAGAGACCGCATTGACCCGCAAGGGAGCGAGCTCGTACGCTAATGTCGGCACCATCAGTTCCAGTGCGCCATTGACCGCGACATAGCCACTTCCACCTGGTGTCGTTTTGCGGGCTGAAATCCCAGTAACAAACGTAATTGAGCCTCGAGGCGAGAGTGCCTTAAGGCCTGCCTGTGCAAGCATCAGATGAGGCCAGAACTTTTCATCATAGGCCTGCCGGAACTCATGAAGATCAACATCTCGAAAATTCCCGCTTCCCATCTTACCTGTAAGCGTGATCACAAGGTGATCAAGGGGCCCGACAGCGCCAAACATCTCGGCGATCTCGTGGGGATTTCGTGCGTCCACGGCATGCGTCTTCACACGGCCTGACATTGCCGCGGCAGCCTTCTTGAGGCGCTCGGGATCACGCCCAGCAATCGTCACCTGAGCGCCATAGCCGGCCAGCGCTCGCGCCCCGGCCTCGCCAATGCCAGAGCTGCCACCCACCACAAGGATGTTTGTTCCATTCAGGGACGACCAGAGTTTGATCTCACCATCCAATGACATCATCAATCCCTTCCCGATCAACACAGTGCAAATTCAGATTATTACCAGATGGGAATTTGTCAATTGGGACTAAATTTGATATGAGCCTCTTCTGATAGGAAAGGCGTTCGCCAGAACTTTAACGAGCAGCCTAAGGAGATCCTCATGTCAGAACAGGATGGCGGCCGAACCGACCCCGCCTCCTTCGAGATCCTCAAGTGGATCTTGATGTCCAATGAAATCGATCGGGATGGCTTCAGGATGAGCCTCTGGTCGGGCTATTACACAAGCAGCCTTTTTGCGGAGGTTCAGGAACGGTTCGGGCTCCATCGAGATGAAAACAATGTATTGTTTTCGTTGACCCTGTACGGCCAGCTCACGGCCAAGAGCATCTGTGACTATATGGGCCGTCCGCGAAACAGTGTCAGCCGTGCCGTCGACCGTCTTATTAGACGCGGATTGATCACCGCAACGACCGACCCGGCTGACCGGCGACAGGTGTTGCTGAATGTGGCCCCCGAAGGCGCAGCAATCAGCAGACAGTCCATGCAAATCGCACGATCGCTTGAGGGCCAGATGTTAAGCAGCCTTTCGGCCGCGGAAAGGCTGGCGCTCGATACGATTTTGGCGAAGCTCATGAGCAATGCGCCTGACTGGATGGCGGTGTCACGAAACCGAGCGGTGGCGCTGTCCGATGCAGAGATCGCGCCCCGATCGCAGACGGTTGTTCGAAAGCCAGCCCGCGCCCCTAAACGGCGTGCGAACACATATAGTCCCAGTTGACAATGTTCCAACTGGTAATATGATGTTTGGTATGGCTGGAGTATTTGGCTCCGCGGCCTAGCGCGTCAGCAAAGTGGTGCCAGCATAGTTGGGCGGGCACCGCATCGCAGCTTTGCTCGCGCAACCGCGCTGCCGATACCTTTGGGGAAGCAGGTGGGAACAATGACGATTGCATCAAGATTGAAGCGCACCGCCTTGTCGGCCGCAACAGGTTTGCTTGTGGCGGGATCTCTCGCGTCTACGGCTTTAGCGCAGCATCCCGAGCCAAAACCAGGCGGAACCCTGACGGCGGCTTTGAACCTCACCTTCAAAACATTAGACCCTGTGTTTGGGGATGCTGATATCACGGATCGGTTGGCCCTTAACCAGATTTTTGAACCGCTGTTTCGCATCGCGGCCAAGGGCGAGTATCAGCCCGTTTTAGCAAAGTCCTACCAGTTCAACCAGGACAATACCGAGCTGACGCTTGAGCTGCGCGAAGGCATTCGCTTCCATGATGGCACTCCATTCAATGCTGAAGCCGTTGCGTTTAACCTGACGCGGTTGAACGGAGCTCGCGGCGCCATGCGCACAGGCACAGTGAAGTGGATGAAGAGCGCCGAGGTCATCGGCGAATATAAGGTGCTCATCCGACTCCTGCAGCCCTCGGGGTACGCGCTCTCAAGCCTGGCCAGCGAAGGCACGCTGATTGGTTCGCCGGCCGCAATCAAGAAGTTTGGTGAAAATTTCGGGCGAAATCCTGTGGGAACTGGTCCCTTCACATTCGTGGAGTGGGTTGGCGCTGAGCGTCTGGTTCTTAAGAAGAATCCAGACTACTGGCAAAAGGACAACGCGGGACGCTCGCTGCCCTACCTCGATCAGGTGGTCATCCGATCCATCACAAACTATGCGACCTCGATACTCGAACTGGAGAGTGGCGGGGTGCAGTTGCTGAATTCCGTCAACCCGCAGGATTTTAAACGCATCAAAGACCACCCGGATCTAGAGCTTCTCGAAGGGCCGCAAGTCATGAGCCAGCACGCGGTTCTTGCTGTTGACAAGCCGCCGTTTAACGACAAAAGGGTCCGTCAGGCGATTGCCTATGGCGTCGACAATAAGACGCTGGCTCAGGCCATTGCCGGTGAGTATGGGCTGGTTTACCCCACATACATGCCGCCGGCCGATTGGGCGTTCGACAAGTCGCTCCAAGGTTTCTCCTATCAGCCTGAAAAAGCCCGCGCGCTTCTGAAGGAAGCCGGCTACGGTAATGGACTATCATTTGAAATGCTCGTCATCCAGCGGGAGCCGGATGTCACCGCCGCTCAGATAATGCAGCAGATGTTGAAGGAAATTGGCGTACAGATGGCTGTGACCGTATTGGAACGGCAAGCCTTCATCGGCCGAGTCATCACGCAGGGGAATTATCAGGGAGGCATGCTGGCTGGGCAGTATCCGCGCCTTGATCCCCACGACACCTTCGGGCGGTCCTTCAGCGCCAATGATGGTGGTAACTGGTCGCGCCACACCAACGAAGCCTTTGTCAACCTGATCCTGAAGGCGCGTGATACAGTTGACCGTCAGGAGCGCTATAAGCTTTATCAGGAGATCGCGCGCGTCGCCCTCGATGAGTCCTACATGCTCTACTTCTACAGCCGGCCTGCGTTTCAGGGCGTCAATACCGCTGTTCGCAATGTCGAAGTGGATAACGGAGGGGCTTGGGTGCTGACCCGCACCTGGGTGGCCCGGTAGAGGAGAGGACAGTTCTCCGCCTGTGACCCGAGCTGCCCTATTCATCCCCGCATAGGGCCTGCTTCGAACAAGCGACAACATGGTGTGGCGGCATGCTTTCCTACATATTGCGGCGGCTGACAATGGTTTCGGTTCTGATGCTGCTCATGAGCGGGATCATTTTCGTTGCCACAACCCACCTTCCTGGCGATCCGGCCGTAAGCGTTCTCGGGATCGAGAGTTCAGCAAGTGAACGCCAGACTGTGCGCGAGCAACTTGGGCTCGATGACCCCATTCCGGTTCAATACGTTCGCTGGCTCAAGCGTGCCGCTGGCGGTGATCTTGGGCGGTCAATCCGAACCAAGGAGCCGGTGTCGCAGATGTTGGCAGCTCGGGCGCCGATCACCATCGAATTGACCGCGTTTGCCATGTTCCTTGCAATCGTTGTTGGTGTTCCAGCCGGAATAGCCACGGCGAAATGGCGTGGTACTGCCGTTGATAGCATCATCAGCGGGGTGGCATTGATGGCCACGGCCATCCCGTTCTTCTGGCTGGGGATCCTGCTCATTATCGTGTTTGCGGTTCAACTGCGATGGCTTCCTCCCTCCGGTTATGTCGCTATCACAACTGACCTGGCCCAGAACCTTCGCTTCATGATCCTGCCCGCATCGGCCGTTGGGCTCGCGATGGCGGCACTGATCACGCGGCAGACCCGCTCAGCCGTGCTTCAGGTGCTCCATGAGGACTACATCCGCACGGGCAGAGCGAAAGGATTGCCAGAGTATCAGGTAATGTTCGGGCATGCTCTGCCCAACGCGATGATTCCCGTGCTGACCGTTGTTGGGTTGCAGACGGGTGCACTCTTGGGCGGAGCTATCGTTACGGAGCGGGTCTTCTCAATATCTGGCATCGGCACGATGCTCATCGATGGGATATTCAACCGTGATTTCCCTGTCATCCAGGGCTCCATGCTCTTCATTATTCTGTGCGTTGCAGCAGTGAACCTTCTCATCGACATCCTTTATACTATCGTGGACCCGCGCATACGTTACTGAGAGCACGATGAAACCGATCTCCGCCTGGGCATCCATCACCGCCGGTATCCTGTCGCAACCACGCGGTCTATTTGGCGCCATTGTAATCGGCGCGATTGTCGCAACAGCGATTTTCGCGCCACTACTGGCACCGTTTGACCCCAGCAAGATCAATTATCTGGCTATAGCCAAACCACCGAGCGCCACCTACTGGCTTGGCACCGACGAGGCTGGCCGTGATATCCTGAGCCGTCTCATTTATGGCGCGCGGATTTCGGTGATTGTGGTGGTGGCATCCATCGGTACGGCGATGCTCTTGGGCTCGGCCATTGGCCTTGTGTCTGGTTACATGAGTGGATGGGCCGACGAGATTATCATGCGCATCGTTGACAGCATCCTATCGTTCCCGACTATGGTATTGGCTCTCCTAGTCATTGCCCTTATCGGGCCCGGCTTGACGAACGCTATCATTGCCATGGCGATCGTCTACGCTCCCAATTTTGCCCGGCTTGTTCGGGGCGAGACGCTATCCTTGCGCAACCGCGAGTTTGTCGCAGCCGCTGTTGTCAGCGGCGGGCGATGGGGGCAGATTATACTGGAGGAGATCCTGCCGAACCTTGTAGGCAATGTTCTTGTCTATGGCTCGCTTCTGGCCTCGACCGCACTGATCACGGAGGCTGCTCTTAGCTTTCTTGGTCTAGGGATCCAGCCTCCTACACCCAGTTGGGGCTACATGATCAGCGCTGGGATGCAGCACTGGTCTTCGTGGTGGATCAGCTTCTATCCCGGACTAGCGATCTTCATAGCCGTCATCGGATTCAACTTCCTCGGGGACGCCCTGCGGGATGCTCTTGATCCAGCGACGAGCCAAAAATGAGCGCTTTACTCCAAATGATCGACACAGACGTTGCATCTCCTGTTCTCGAGATTGCAGGACTGACAGTGCGGCTGCCGAAGTTGGGCGCCCGCGAGTTCGGCGTCTCGAATGTTTCCCTGACAGTTCATGCCGGAACGACCCGCTGCCTCGTTGGTGAATCTGGATCAGGCAAGTCGCTGACAGCACAGTCAATTCTTCGCCTCCTCCCTCCACACTTCTTTAGGCCGGAGGGCTCAATCCACTTTGAGGGCCAAAATCTATTGGCCCTGACGCCGGCCGAGATGCGGCGGGTGCGCGGGAATCGCATTGGCATGATCTTCCAGGAGCCAATGACGGCGCTCAACCCGCTACTGCGTGTAGGCCGCCAGATCGATGAGGTATTGCGGATTCACACCGATCTTGCCTCTGTCGAGCGCCGGAACCGTGTGGCGAGCATTCTGAGCGAGGTTAACCTTGCTCCTGAGGCAGTGGCTGACCGATACCCGCACCAGCTCTCTGGTGGGCAGCGGCAGCGGGTGATGATTGCCATGGCTCTGGTGCTGGAGCCGCGTTTGCTGATCGCAGACGAGCCGACGACGGCGCTTGATGTCACCACTCAGGCTCAAATCCTCAGGCTTATTAAGAATCTCCAGGAGCGCCACGGAACCGGTGTGCTGTTTATTACGCATGACTTTGGGGTCGTGGCTGATATTGCTGATACCGTCACGGTGATGCGTGATGCGCGCGTGGTCGAGGAAGGTTCATCAGCTAAGGTCCTTGGAACACCCGAGCATCCTTATACGAAAGCTCTCCTAGATGCCGTGCCTAGAGGTAACATTCGGGCGGGATCAAACGTGCGAGTGGGACGAAGACCTCTAGCGTTGCGGGTAGACCAAATCAGCAAAGACTATCGCCAGTCCGGCCTATTTATGAGAAGGCAACAGCCGGTCCAAGCCTTGAATAGTGTCTCCTTTGAAGTCGCACAGGGAGAAATCCTAGGGATCGTTGGGGAGTCGGGGTCTGGCAAGAGCACGGCGGCTCGATGCGTTGCCCGCCTTATCGAACCCGATGCGGGCCAGATTGAACTTGGTGGGAAAGCGTTCACGGGCCTTCGCGGTGAAGCCTTGCGGAGCGCGAGACGCGATCTGCAATTCGTCTTTCAGGATCCTTATGGGTCAATGAATCCACGTCGGAAGGTCGGCCGCACGATTGGTCAAGGCCTTATCAACTATGGCATGACACCTGACGCGGCGCTTAACAGAGCCCGTGATTTGCTCACGCTCGTTGGGCTGGACCGCGCTGCCGCTGATCGTTATCCAAGTGAGTTCTCGGGCGGGCAGCGCCAGCGCATTAGCCTTGCGCGCGCTCTGGCTCTTGAGCCCAAAGTTCTGATTGCTGATGAAGCAGTGTCAGCGCTAGATGTATCTGTGCAGGCTCAGGTTCTTACGCTCCTTCTCGAAATTCGTGAACGGCTCAACTTATCCATCCTCTTCATCACCCACGATCTGCGCGTTGCTGCCGAACTTTGTGACCGTATTCTGGTCCTGCACCGTGGTGTGATTGTCGAGCAGGGTTCCTGTCGGGAGGTCTTGTTAGAGCCGAAGCACGAGTACACCAAGGCTTTGATCGATGCCATCCCAGGCCGGCGGCTCGGTGAAATTCCCCGTAAGGATCCGAAATAAACCCATGGCAATCACCCATTTTGCGCCCGATCCACTGCGCCAAACCGTCGAGGCGGCAACTGGTGGCGAGAATACAGTCCTCTATGACCGCAGTGGCAATCCTAGCGTCATGGTCGTGGTGCCGCGCTTCAACCTGGAGGACATCGATCCTAAGCTTGGTAGTGGGCCCCACCCTGCCTTCATTGTCCATGGCCGAACAACAACGGAATTCTTCATAGGAAAATTTCAGGCAAGCCTTGTGAGTGAGATGGCGGTATCCGTGCCGGGCGTTGACCCGGCTGTAAGAATCGACTGGCCATCCGCAAGCCGTGCTTGCTCACTGAAGGGTGACGGCTGGCATATGACGACCAATGCAGAATGGTCAGCGATTGCTCTACTTGCACATCGACGTGGCGTTGACCCACATGGCAACACCCAGTATGGGCGCGATTATTCTCATCCCTATGAGACAGGGCGTCGGCAAGACGGGCTGGCCCCGGGTATGGCTAGCGGCGAAGGGCGGCATCTAACGGGGAGTGGACCTGCGAGTTGGTACCACAGTGGGGAACGCACTGGAATTGCTGATCTGTGCGGCAATGTTTGGGAGTGGCAACGTGGGTTGCGGCTTGTTGAGGGGGAAATCCAAATCATTCCCGATAACAATGCCGCCGAGGATATTAATCACGGGCAGGGCTCCCCGCTCTGGCGAGCGCTCTTAGCTGATGGGTCTCTAGGCGCTCCTGGGGCAGAGGGGACACTCAAGTGGGAAGCGGAAAACGCTGATGGCTCAGGCACTCCACGTTTGAGCACTTCCGTAACCTGCAGATCAGACGGTTCAACTTACGCAACGACGAAATTCAGTTCTATCACGATGAACGGATCATCCGCTCCCAGGTTAGCCAAGGTTCTTGGACTCTATCCTTTGGTCCCTTCCGACGGTCGAGGAAGTGTCTACATTCGCAATGTTGGAGTTCGGTACCCATTCCGTGGAGGGGCATGGATCCATGGAGAAAATGCAGGATTGTTCGCTCTTAATATGGCTGATGGGCCTAGCGTTGCTTTGCCGTATCTAGGATTTCGCGTTGCGTACCAATCCAGGGCTGATGGTCACGGAACCCATTAGACCATCTATGAATGTGCATGAAGTAGGATCTTAGAGTGACACTCTCGGCATCAAGTATTTGCGGCAGGGACTTTCAGTATGTTCGTTACCCGCGCATCGGCTTCCTCGATCATGCATTCGACCTAGGGCTAGAATGAGTCGAGATTTTGGGAGCCGCACCGCATTTTTATGTTGGAGATGAACACCTCACAACATTCCTGCTACTCTCTCGTCCCTACTCCGATTTCACGACTGAGCCGAGCACAATGGCAGCTCGTCGCGCGCAGAGAAAGCGGTGCTCTCCTTGGTGCAAGGGATGACGTGTTCGCGACATACACTGTGTCTATTCAGGTCGTCGATACCCTCGGGGCGGGGGACACGTTCATCGCGTGAAGATTGAGCCGACTACTGCGCGAGGAGGCACTGCAGGAGACTTTGAGCGCTGCCGTGCATGCGGCGGCTGAGACCTGCACTTGCATCGGCGCGACTGGCTATGCCGCTGCAATGGAAAACGATGTCAGTTACACCCCGGCTCTCAAGGATATAGATTGAGCGAGCTGTCATTTAGCCCGCTATACCTTTGCTTGACCGTGCACGCCGGGAGGGTGGTGCCTCAGCACTTGGCGCCGGCGCTCCAGTTGACTGACGCTCGATCAGCATCGTCTTCACAACGACCTGCCGCGGTGCAGGAGCTTTTCCGCGAATCCGCTCAATCAGAATTCTTGCGGATTCTAGACCTAGGTCGTAAATCGGCTGCGCGATTACGGTAATAGGAGGCGTCGTCACACTCGTCCAATCCGCATTGTGAAACGCGATGAGCGAAACGTCGTCTGGGAGCGACAATCCGAGACCGCGGATAGTCTTGAAAACCTCGAGCGCGACCACATTGTCGGAGGCCAAGATTGCGGTAGGGCGCTCAGGAAGCGCGAGGAGATCGGTGACGATCTTGCGCGATGCCTCGGAGCCCGTGGCGCCGAGGCGGATGAAGCGATCCGGCCGCTGGATGCCGGCTTGACGGCTTGCTTCCAGAAATCCGTCGATACGCTCCGTGACGGTCGATACTTCGATCTGATGCCGACCCTTATAGACAGGGTCGTCGGATGTGATTGCCGTGATATAGGCAATCCGTTGATGCCCGGCTTTAATGAGAAGTCGGGTGGCAGCTGAGGCCGCATTCTTGTCGTCGCAAACGACCATATCGACATCCAAGCCTGGAACTCCGCGATCGAGCAGGACCAGCGGACGACCCGAGCGCTGAACCTCCTGAAGGTGGCGCGTTTCCGACGTTCGGGCTGGGGTGACGATCAGCCCGTCGACCCTCTTGCCCGTGAGCACCCTCACGGCATCACGCTCCTTCGCGATCTCCTCTCCCGAATTCGCCAAGATCACATCGAATCCTGCGGCCGAAGCTGCGTCGCTGATGCCACGGACAGCCAATCCAAAATAGGGGTTCTCGATATCACCGACGATGACCCCAATGGTGCCCGACCGGCCCGTCGAGATGCTGCGGGCCAGTTCATTCGGCTGATAACCAAGTTCGTTCGACGCCGCCAAGACCTTGGTCTTTACGGCAGCGCTTGCCGCTCCGTACCCGCCCAAGACCCTGGCGGCTGTTGCCTTCGAGACACCAGCTTTCTGCGCAACGTCTTGGAGGGTAACTGATTGCTTGTGGGTGCCACGATGTTCCATGGTTTCAGGACCTAGGCAGTTGAGGGGTAGCTCGTCAAGCCAAATACACGGTTGACACGTGAGACCGGTATCACTATCTTATGAGACCGGTCTCAACGTGCAATCTAGTGCCTCTTTAGCCGAAATGGAAGAGCAGATGCGGCCAGTTGGATTCGATGCAAACATCACAGCCGTCGGATTGGGCGCCATGGGGGCTAATGCGGCTTGGCGCCTCGCGGAGCGCGGGCTGAAGATCATCGGCATCGAGCGCTGTCACCCGGGTCGTGTGCGAGGCTCATCCCATGGCAACGCCCGCGTGCTTCGGGTGGCCTGCCTGGAACATCCAAATCTCGTGCCGCTCGTCCATCACTCCCGTGAGCGCCAGGCCGTGCTGGGGCAAAAAATCCGGAACCACTGTCATTCGCAATACGGGCGCCGTAATGTTCGGCCCTAAGGATAGCGAAGTCATCGCCGGTACGCTGGCGGCGGCCCATGACCTGCCTGTTGTTCGACTGACGCGGGAAGAACTTCAGCAACGTCTTCCTCAGCACCGGAACCCTAAGCTAGACCACATCGGCATCTGGGACCCGGAAGCCAGCGTCGCGCATCCGGAAGCTGGCATTAACCCTGCCGTTGATGCTGCACGGGCAGCGGGCGCCACAATCTACACCGACACGATGGTCAAAGGTATCGAGCTGATTGACGGTGGCGTTATCGTGACCGCACCTATGCATCGCTTCACGGTAGATCAGGTCGTTGTCACCGCCGGAGCATGGCTGAACAAGCTCGTGTCGGAGCTTCCTCTGACGCCCTTGCGCAGGCCCATTATGTGGTTCAAGCCAGCCGACCGGAGCGATCCATCCTTTGGGCTGGAGAACTTTCCAACCTTCATCCACGCCGTGAACGCCGAGAACTGGTTCTGGGGACACGGATCGGGGAACGGTTTCGCCGTCAAGGTTGGCCCCGACCGGGACCCGAACTATCGCGAGGTTGATCCCGACACGATCGACCGCGGCATTTCTCCTGCGGGTTGGAAGCTCGTGTCCGAACTGGTGTCGAAGGCGCTTCCAGGGCTCAATCCAATCCCAGTCCTCACAACGAATTGCATGGTCACGCACTCTCCGGATGGCCGCTGTCAAATCGGCCGCCCCTATAATGATCCGCGCCTGATCGTCAGCGTAGGATGCTGCGGCCACGCGTTCAAGCATGCCGGCGGTATCGGCGAGATCATTGCCCAGATGCCTACGCCGAGAGGCCGTTCATCAATCTCGACTTCCTGGATCCAACCGGGTTTCTCCGCGGCCAAGATCGAGCGCCGGCCTGCCCGCTCGGTACATCGACCCCGGATATGACTCGGCACCGCCCGATACCACACAGAGGAGATCCAACAGAGCACACAGCTACGAAGATTGAAGCCGGCACGCGTCAGGCATGCCCAAAAACAAGAACCGAATCGAACAAATCTTTCAGACTGAGGAACTACGATGAACACTACACAATGGTACAAGTCCTTCACGCGCGTGGCAGCCTCTGCCGCGCTGACGGTCGGAATGATCTTCGGCGGCACGGCTGTCGCACAGACCGGCAAAGCCAATCCCTACAATCTCATCGATCCGGCGCGCGTCAGTGTCGGCACGATGGGAGATTCCAGGCCTTATGCCTTCGTCGACAAAAACGGCGAGTTCTCGGGCTTCGATATCGAACTCTTCCTCGATGTGGCGCGCCGGCTGGGCTTTAATAAGGATCAGGTGACCTTCACCGGGCAGGATTTCTCGGCCCTGATACCGTCGGTGGCCAACGGCCGCTTCGACGTTGCTGTTGCCGCCATCGGTACGACGGAGCCGCGCAAGAAGACCGTAGACTTTTCCGACGGCTACCTGGCGGGTTACCTCTCGGTGATCACTGACGATGAGAAGATCAAGACGGAGGCCGACTTGACCGGCAAGCGTCTCGGGGTCGTCCAGGGCACCCTCCAGGAGATTTTCGCGACGAAGAATTTCACCAAGACGGATCTTGTGAAGTTCCCCGACAACAACGCCGCCATTTCGGCTCTCAACAACGGAACGATCGACGCCCACTTCTTCGACTACGAAGCGGCCAAGCAGCAGGCTGAGCGCTACAAGACCCTTAGGATCGCCATCAACGTTCCGTCCTTCGACGCTCCGGCCGGCTTTGTCGTGAAGAAGGGGAACGACACGTTTCGCGAGGCGCTGAACAAGGGCCTGCGTGAGGCCATGCAGGACGGCACCTGGAAGCGCCTCCATGAGAAGTGGTTCCCCGGCACGCCGATGCCTGACCAGTACCTTCCGAAATCGTAATCGCCCACAGGACATCCCGCATCCCCGGCTGGAGCAGTCCGATGCCTGCTCCAGCCGGGTGTGACCCGCGGAAGCAGAGGGGACAGAACTGATGAACTGGCTGGAAAACTTGCGCCGCAGCTTCCTCGATTGGGAGTCGATGGCGGAAGTGCTGCCGAACATGATTGTGGTCGGGCTCAAGAACACAATCATTCTCGCGCTTGCCTCGACCGTGCTCGGCACCATCATCGGCATGATTTTGGCGGTGATGGGGATTTCTCACTCCAAATGGCTGAGAATACCGGCGCGCATCTACACGGATGTGTTCCGCGGCTTGCCTGCAATCGTGACGATCCTTCTGATCGGCCAAGGATTTGCGCGAATCGGCAGAGAGTTATTCGGACCGTCGCCGTATCCGCTCGGCATTCTGGCTCTGAGCCTCATCGCGGGCGCCTATATCGGTGAAATCTTCCGCTCCGGCATTCAGAGCGTCGAGCGCGGACAGATGGATGCCTCGCGCGCCCTCAGCATGAGCTACGGCCAAGGCATGCGTCTCGTGGTCATCCCGCAGGGTGTCCGCCGCGTCCTCCCGGCGCTGGTGAACCAGTTCATCGGCAACGTCAAGGACTCAAGCTTGGTGTATTTCCTGGGCCTGCTGGCCTCGGAGCGTGAGCTTTTCCGTGTGGGCCAGGATGCGGCGGTCGTCACAGGGAACCTGTCTCCGTTGCTGCTCGCAGGCATCTTCTATCTCGTGATCACTGTGCCGCTCACGCATTTCGTCAACTATATCGACTATCGACTGCGGACCGGCAAGCGACCGACCGTTGTCACCAGCGGCCTCAAAGAGGTCAGCGAAATGGAAGAGGCCGGGATTGTCTCAGGTACAGCAGGAGCTCTGGCGTCCGGAGGTAAGCACTTGCCTGCTACCCCGGCCCTCACGCGCAGTTCTGCGGATCCGGTGCGTTACCAGGGAGGCAGCCTGGAAGTTTCGGACCTGAGCATGGCGTATGGCGCCCTGAAGGTTCTTCACGGCATCAACCTCACGATCAAGCCCGGCACAGTGACGTGCATCATCGGTCCGTCGGGATCGGGCAAGTCAACGCTCCTGCGTTGCCTCAACCGCCTCGTAGAACCCTCCGGCGGTGACATCCTGCTGGATGGCGACAGCATCTTCAAGTTCAAGCCCGAGCACCTGCGCCGGCGTGTCGGCATGGTCTTCCAGCAGTTCAACCTGTTTCCTGACCATACCGCGCTTGGCAACGTCGCTCTGGCGCTTCGAAAGGTGAAGCGCATGCCGAAGGATCAGGCGTATGAGATCGCCGCGGCAAGGCTCGCCGAGGTGGGGCTGGCGGAGCGCATGCACCATCGGCCATCGCACCTCTCCGGCGGGCAACAGCAGCGTGTCGCCATTGCCCGTGCTCTGGCCATGAGCCCAGAGGTCATGCTGTTCGACGAGGTGACGAGCGCCCTCGACCCGGAACTGGTCAAAGGTGTTCTGCAGCTCATGGCCAAACTTGGTGAGAGCGGAATGACCATGGTGGTCGTCACCCACGAGATGAACTTCGCCCGCAAGGTGGCCGATCAGGTCGTGTTCATGGACGAGGGCAGGGTGGTCGAAGCCGGGCGTCCCGATGACCTGTTCGACAATCCGCAGAGCTCGCGTCTCAGGCGCTTCCTGTCGCAGGTCCTGTAGCTCCGATCCGCTCCGCCGCGACGCAACGCGTGGCGGAGCAAATACCATATTCCAATCGAGGAAAACTCATATGAACTCTCCATCCCGTGTTTCCCGCGTCGCGATCATCGGCGGCGGCATCTTCGGCGTCTCTTCAGCGGTGCAACTGGCCCGCCGCGGCACCCAAGTGACTCTCGTGACCGAGGGAGCTCTCGCGAGCGAAGCCTCGGGCCGCTCGCTCTCCTGGTTGAATTCCTCGCGCATGCGCTCTCCCGAGTATCATCAGCTGCGCATGATCGGTATCGACCGCTACCGGACTCTCGCGGCAAAGCATCCCAATGCAGCGTGGCTGCGCTTCGATGGTGGTCTGACCTGGGATGCGGATGAGGGCTCGAACGAGATCTCCGCTGTCTATGCTCACGAACGGAGTATAGGCTATGACGCTCGGCTCCTGGCACCCGATCAGGTCGCGGCGGTGACGCCAGGCGTCGATCCGCGGGCCATCACCCGCCAGGGAGCCATCTTCAATCCCGGCGAAGGATGGGTCGATCTTCCGTCCCTCATCAACGTCCTGGTCGAGGAGTTCTCCGCGCTCGGGGGCAAAGTCGTGACCCAGGCGGGACGCGCCTCTGTCGAGATTAGCGATGGTCGCGCAACCGGGATTGCCACGGCCGACGGCCAGCGCTTCGCGGCGGACGCGGTGCTGCTCGCAGCTGGAGCTGCCGTGCCGACGATCGTGGCCGAGGTCGGACTTCAGATCGCCGATGCCACCCCGATCTCGCTTCTCGTCAAGACGAAGCCCATCGATGTCGACCTGCGGGCCGTTCTCAATACCCCCCGCGTCGCCGTGCGGCCCACTCCCACGGGGGCGCTCGCGCTCGACTCGGCTTGGTCGGAAGAGGAAGTCGTCCATCGCCCAGATGGCACGTTCGAGGTGAAGGACTCGACCGTACAGGGCCTTCTGGACGAAGCTTCAGCGGTTCTTGAAGGTAACCCGCACCTTGCTCTCGACTCCTATGGTGTTGGCCCGAAGCCCATTCCAGGAGACGGAGAGCCGGTCTTCGGCGAGCTTCCCGGAATCTCCGGCTATCACGTCGCTTTCAGCCACAGTGGAGCAACGCTGGGTCTGATCGCAGGCGAGCTGATGGCGGATGAGATCGTAACAGGAGAGCCTCATCCTCTGCTGAAGACGTTCCGTCCCAGCCGATTCAAGTAATCCGGCCCAAGTCCTTGCCCTCTCATCTGGATCCACGTGGGGCTCCCACTTTGGCTTTCAGGCCAAAGTAGGAACTCCCGCGTCGAGACACGGATAGGATAGGACGATGACCCCGCAGGCGCTTTGGTCCGCAGTCTGCCAACCTAATGGGCTGTAGGGCTGGTCTGAGCTCTGCCGGGAGACCAAGATGTTGGACGCCGTTCACCACGTTGCGATCATTTGTTCGGACTATGAGCGTTCGAAGCGCTTCTATGCCGAGATCCTGGGACTGCCGATCATTCGCGAGGTCTGGCGCGCGGATCGACAGTCTTGGAAGTGCGACCTACAGGTGGGCGCGACGCAGATTGAGCTCTTCTCGTTCCCAAACCCTCCGGCGCGGCCATCGCAGCCAGAGGCGCAGGGGCTGCGTCATCTCGCATTCGCGGTTCTTGCTCTCGAGCCAGTCATTGAGCACCTGCAAAGCCACGACCTTGCTGTCGAGCCGATCCGGTTCGACCCGCATACGGGCAAACGCTTCACTTTCTTCGCTGACCCTGATGGCCTGCCTCTGGAGCTCTATGAGCGGTAGTGGCGCCGGGCATCGGACAAAACATCTTCGTAAAACCTGCCAAGGAAGGAACTCACGTGTCAAAGAAAGTCAAATGGGGAATTCTGAGCACCGCCAAGATTGGCCGTGAACAGGTAATCCCGGCCCTGAAGAACGGTGATCTGACGGACGTTGTGGCGATTGCCTCCCGCGACGGGAACCGGGCGCAGGACGCCGCGGTGGAATTCGGCATCCCCAAGGCTTATGCATCCTATGAGGCGTTGCTAGCCGATACGGAGATTGACGCCGTCTACAATCCCCTGCCTAACCACCTTCATGCTCCCTTCACCATCAAGGCGCTGGATGCAGGCAAGCATGTCCTGTGCGAGAAGCCGATTGCCCTGAACGCCGAAGAGGCACAGCAGATCCAAGCGGCTCAGAAGAGGAGCGGCAAGCTCGTTGCCGAGGCCTTCATGGTCCGCTTCCATCCGCAATGGCAACGGGCACGGGAGATTGCACGCAGCGGACGCCTTGGCGATGTTCGAGCCATCCATACGTTCTTCTCGTACCATCTCGCCGACTCCGACAACATCCGCAACCAGGCCGACATTGGCGGCGGCGGTCTCTACGATGTCGGCTGCTATGCGGTCGCGACTGCGCGTTTCATCTTCGGTGCAGATCCGGAGCGAGTGGTCGGCGTGTTCGATCGGGACCCCTCCATGCGGACGGATCGACTTGCGAGCGGGCTTGCCGAGTTTCCGGGTGGTCGACATCTGGCCTTCACCTGCGCCACTCAGCTCGTGCCTACTCAGCGGGTGCAGATCGTCGGCACAACGGGTCGGCTGGAAATCCAGGTGCCTTTCAATCCGAGGCGTGATCAGCCGACGCGTTTGGTCATCGACGACGGCCGGGATCTGATCGGCAGCGGGGCAGCGACGGAAGAGTTTCCTCCCACTGACCAGTATCAACACCAGAGCGATGCCTTCTCCCGCGCAATCCTAGAGGGCAACAGCCTCGAATTCCCAATGACCGACGCGATCATGAACATGCAGGTTCTCGATGCGCTCTTCCGGTCCGAGACGTCAAGGGCTTGGGAGTCCGTTTAGCATCTTCTCCAGACACTGAAACAATGCGCTCACAACGTGTGGTTTGACGTGCGGGCGCGCCCAGATGCTTAGCTCAGATCCTAAACGTGTTCGCACCAACGCTGGCTAAGGGAACCAACATCATGATCCATTTAGCTTTAGGTCCGATCTGATAGGGCTCTGACTTCACTAACTTTGGCGTCGTTGTACCGCCCGCAGTTTTCGAGACACCGGATTGAAGCCTATGCGGCGAGGGGCGCGGATGGAAGCTGGTTGTTCCGAACGGTTTTCGGCATCTGAAAGCCATGCCGAGCAATCAGCCACGTGGAATTGTAGCTCTCCTGGAAGGCCAGCAGCGCCTGGCGCAACTCCTCGATGATCCTGAAGCGGCCCACCCACAGCAGGTTCTCCTTGAGGGCGGATGAACCGTTCCGCACAGCCATTCCCTTCGGGGCCCCGCATGGAGATGTGAAACCAATCCAAAATGGGCGTCACGGACCCGCGCACGGCCGGGCGGATGGCCGACCAGACTAACAGAAAAGCTGGACGACTTTGCCCATGTCACCTCAACCTCACTGGTCCGAGCGCTTGGCTATGCCCGAACTTATGTCAAGCGAATCCAGGAATTGACCCCTAACTGAGTCGTCTTGGTTTGTGACTTTTCCGCTGGCTGTTGGCATTAAGAGATGCCCGATCCGGGGTGGCCACCCCGGATCGGGCGCAAGGGGATGGATCGAAGTCGTCTCGGTCGTCGAGGACCGGCGATTAGTGTGATCACCCCTTTCTTTTCCACCAAACCCAGTTCGGACCTCCATCAAGGCAGTACCATCTATGCTGGACCCTGCTCTAAGACTTCCTTCAATGTCCCAACAAACGCTTGTGCGGCAATCGAGAGGGGACGACGCTTCGGAATGATCATTCCGACCGACACCGGAATGCGAGGCTCAAACTGGCGCACGACGATGTGGTCGAATTCATTGGCATCCCAAACCGAGAAATGATCGACGAGGGCCAAACGGCGCCCGCGTTCGACCAGCCGCCGTATAAGCTGGCTCTGATTTGAGATCAGGCTGTTGGAAGGCCGCACGCCCTCATCGGACAGTGACCGAAAGATCGCTGCGCCAAACGGCACCGAGCGGGGGTAGGTGACAAACGGCTGGCCTGCAATGTCGCTGGCCAAAATGACACGGTGTTTCGCAAGCTCGTGATCGGTGGGCATGATGCAGACCATCGACGAGGTCTTGAGTGTCTGCGTCATGAGGTCGGCCTCATGTTCGGGATGATGTACCAAGCCGAAGTCATAATTCCCGCGACTGACGTAGGAATGGATCTTGTCAGAGTCGAGCAAGTCCACCTGAATCTGGATCTTCGGGTAGAGGTTGTTGTAGCGCTCAACGGCCATCGGGATCAGAGCCGTACTGAACGCTGAAAGTATTCCCATATTCACGTAGCCCTGCGACATTGTGGTGAGGTCCAGAGACAAATTCTCGAACAGCGTCAGCTCGTCCATCAATCGCGTCGCGTGGGCAAAGAGCAACTCCGCCTCCGGAGTTGGGCGCAGTCGACCGGCACTCCGCTGGAATAGCTTAACACCTGCGAAATCTTCAAGCTGCTTCAATGACTTACTAGCGTTCGGCTGCGTGGTATGCAGCACGACTGCTGCCTCGGTAACGGAGCCCGTCTTCATGAAGGCGGCGAGGGTGTCGAGATGGCGCAACTTGATCCGGCGCATAGTAAACTCCTACTCTGCATTCCATTTTGGAATGGAAAGCTCGAGTAAATGAATTTTACAAGATGCGCCAGGCCTTTCTAGATTGGTCGCCATCACAGGCCGGGCCGAGGCGTAAGCCGGAGCCCAAAGCACGAAGACCACATCATCATGGGCAACATCAGAGTTGGCATCGATGTCGGCGGAACCTTCACGGATTTCACCGTACTCGACGACGAAACCGGCGGGATGCGCCACTTCAAGGTGTCCTCGACACCGCGTGATCCTTCCGAGGCGATTGGCATCGGAATTGCCAGCTTCGACGAGCGCGGCCTGAACGCCTCCGATGTTATTCACTTCGGCCACGGCACTACTGTGGCCACCAATATGGTCATTGAGCGCCGCGGCGGGAAGACCGGCCTCTTGACGACGGAAGGCTTCCGGGACGTACTTGAAATCGGACGCCAGACCCGTCCCGACCTTTTCGATATGAACGTTCGCAAGCCTGACGCACTCGTTTCCCGTCCGTTGCGCCTGGAGGTTTCCGGGCGTCTTGGTCCGGATGGCGAAGTGATCGTGCCGCTCGACGAGGCTGGCGTCGAAGAAGCCGCCCGGCGCTTCAAGGAAGAAGGCGTTGAGGCCATCGCCATTGGCTTCCTGCATTCCTATCGCAACGCCGCGCATGAGCAGCGCGCAGCCGAGCTCATCCGCAAGCACCTGCCGGACGTCTTCATCAGTCTGTCGAGCGACGTGCTGCCGGAGTTCCGTGAATACGAGCGCATTTCCACCACGGTCATGAACGCGTATCTGATGCCGCGGATGGATGGTTACCTCGACCGGTTCATGACGCGCTCGCGCCAGTCCGGCGTCAATTCCAAGCCCTATACGATCCATTCCAACGGCGGCCTGATGTCGACCGAGACAGCTCGCAATTTCCCGGTTCGCACCTGCCTCTCAGGTCCGGCGGCCGGGGTTGTCGGCGCAGCGCTTGTCGGCAAGGCGGCATGCTATCCCAATATTATTACCTATGATGTGGGCGGGACCTCTACAGACGTCGCCCTGATTGCCGGCGGCAAGCCAGCCTACTCGGCGGACCGTGACGTCGCCGGCTATTCCATTCGTTGCCCGATGGTCGATGTCAGCGTCATCGGTGCCGGCGGGGGGTCGATCGCTTGGCTCGACGACGCCGGCGGGCTGAAAGTCGGCCCGCAGAGCGCTGCTGCCGTTCCTGGCCCGGCTGCCTACGGTAAGGGTGGAACGGACGCCACCATCACGGACGCCAATATAGTCCTGCAGCGACTGAACCCGATTGCCCTTCTCGATGGTGCCATGCCAGTCGATCGCGAGGCGGCGCGGAAAGCTATCAGCGCCGTGGCCGAAAAGATCGGCCGCAGCGTCGAGGATACCGCCTGGGGCGTCATTCGCATCGCGGTTGCCAACATGGCACGTGCCATTCGCGCCGTATCGATGGATAAGGGACACGACCTCAAGCATTTCGCCCTTATGGCATTCGGCGGGGCTGGCCCGCTGCATGCTTCGCTGGTTGCCGCCGAAACCGGACTCAACACGGTTATCATCCCGGAATCTCCCGGCACGATGTGCGCGCGCGGCGTGCTCCTGTCGGATGTCACACGCGATTTCGTTTCCACCCAGATCAAGCGGGCGCAGGGCGAAAGCTGGACCGCGATCACGGCAGCCGTTGCGGGCCTCGAAAGACAGGCCCTGGACTGGCTGGAAGCAGAAACGATTCCTGATGAGAAGCGCGCACTCCAGCATATCGTCGAAGCCCGGTATGCAGGGCAGAACCACGAGATTCGCGTCGAAGGCATTCTGTCGACCGCCGAAGCTTTCGCCAATCGCTTCGCGGAGGCCCACCGCGTCGTCTACGGCTATGCGCTCGACGAACATCCGGTCGAGATCGTCAACCTGCGCGTCCAAGCGATTGGCCACGCCGGCCGACCACTGCAGACAGTAGAAAGCGTCACAGGCGCGATGGCAGACGCCAAGGTAGGCCAGCGTGAGATTTATGTTGGCCCCGAGGGCGGCTGGCAGATCGTGCCGGTCTATAAGCGGTCCCTCATGCCGCAGGGCGAGCAGTTCTCCGGCCCGGCCATCATCGAGGAGCTAACCTCGACAGCCTATGTGCTCCCCGACCAAACCGGCGTCGTCGACATCTATGGCAACATCATCCTTAATTTTGTGAAGGACCGTGCGTGATGCAGCAACACGTCAAGCCACCACGCGAGTTCGACGCCATCGAGATGGAGGTCTTCTCCAACCGGTTCATGTCGATTACGGACGAAATGGGGCTCAGCCTCGTCCGCTCATCATTCTCCACCAACATCAAAGAGCGCAAGGACTGCTCTGTCGGCCTGTTCGATGGCAGAGGGCGCCTCGTCGTCCAAGCCTCTCACATCCCGGTGCATCTGGGCTCCCTGCAGGGCGGAGTGGCCGCCGTGCTGGAGAACTACAAGCTTGAAGACATCAAGCCGGGCGACGCCTTCATCTGTAACGATCCATATCTCGCCGGTGGTTCGCATACACCGGACATCTCGATCCTGACGCCTGTTTTCTATGAAGGTCGGCTTTGCTTCTTCGCTGCCAATCTCGGTCACCATTCCGATGTCGGCGGCGGCGTCCCAGGCTCGTGCGACCCAAGCCAGACGAGCATCTTTGCCGAGGGGCTTCGCATCCCGGTCCTGAAGATTGCTCGCGAGGGTGTGCTTGACGAGCAAATCATCAAGCTCATCAGCACCAACAGCCGCGATCCGCTGGAGCGCATCCTGGACCTCAAGGTGCAGATTGCGACCAACGAGATCGGTCAGCGCAAGCTCGTGGCCCTCGCGGACCAGTTTGGCATCGTCACCGTCGAAAAGGCGATCGACGACCTGATCGCCTACTCGGAAAGCCGTCTGCGCAAACGCATCAAGGAGATGCCGGACGGCGTCTACCAAGGCGAAGCATTTATCGACGGTGACGGCGTCGGTTTCGATCCCTGCCGTATCAAGGTTGCTATCAGGGTGGAAGGCGAGGAGATCACCTTCGATTTCACCGGCACCGACGGTCAGGCGCGAGGGGCGGTCAACATTCCCAAGACTGCCCTCGACGCCACCTGCTACTACACGATTAAGGCGCTCCTCGATCCATCGCTTCCGCCCAACGAAGGCATGGCGCTGCCGGTCACTATCATTGCGGAAGAGGGTACGCTTGTTCGACCGAAGTTTCCTGCCGCGGTCGGCATCCGCTCGACGAGTTGCCAGCGCGTGGTTCGCGCGATCTTCCAGGCATTTGCCGACGTTCTGCCGAAGGAAAAGGTCTTCGCCTCCTCGGCGGACATGAATGCGACGATGATCTTCTTCGGGCCGCACAAGACCCGCGAGGGAAGCTTCGTCTATCTCGAAACCGTCGGTGGTGGCGCCGGTGCCAGCCTCAATCACGATGGCATGAACGGTATCCAGGTTCATATCACCAATACCTCCAACCTGCCGGCCGAAGCGCTCGAAATCGAATATCCGCTTATGGTTCGCCGCTATGCCCTGGCCGATGGCTCGGGCGGCGAGGGTCATACCACAGGCGGGATGGGCATCGTCCGCGAGGTCGTCGCCATGACCGATGGAGTGCGCGCGAATGCATCATGTGAAGGTCTGCGCACTCCGGCCGACGGCGTGTTCGGTGGCGGGCAGGGCGAGGTTGCGAGGCTGAAGTTCGGCAGCGCCGACGGCACCGTCACCGATTACGACATCTCGATCACCAATATCCTCATGAACCGCGGGGACAGCCTGTTCCTGCAAACGCCGGGCGGTGGTGGCTTCGGTCACGCTTCTTAAACTGATTGGAGAATAAGAGCATTATGGCACTCGAAAACCTGACACCGAGCGACGAAGTCATCAAATCGGCTCCGAACCCTAACTACCTGGAAGGCGACTATCTTAAGGGCGTCCTCGAGATGACCTTCCGCGATGGCAATCCGTTGGCCGAAAAGCTGGTGAACGACATCTTCTCGTCGCGCGACATCAACACCGTCTATCTCGTCGGCGCCGGCGGTTCGAATTCCTATATCGAGCCGATCAAGTATATCCTCGACAAGTATTGCGACCTCCGCATCGAGCGGATCAATTCGACCGAGTTCGAGACCCGCCGCCCGAAGCCGGTCAATGATAAGGCTGTCGTGCTGCTCACCTCGCATAACGGCGAGACGGAAGACACGGTGGTTGCCGCCCGTTGGGCCAAGTCCACGGGCGCAGTGACCGTTGCACTCACCTCCGGTCACGACAGCGGTCTGGCAAAGATCTGCGATTACCTTCTGCCCTACAGCAAGGAGCTGCCGGGCATGCCGAAGACCATGATCGCTTATCTCTTCACCGCTTACCTGCTCAAGCACCTCGGCAGCCCGGTTGGCGCCCAGTTGGTGCGCGACCTCAAAGCTATGCCGGCCAAGCTGCACGACATTAAGGAGGCCGAGCGCGAGCGCGGCATGGAACTTGCCCGCCGCTATAAGGATGAGAACATCTATTACGTGCTCTCGAGCGGCATCCTCTCCGGCCTGAACTACCAGTACTCGATCTGCATTTTCAACGAGATGCTGTGGCTCGATGCATCGGATATTCATTCGGGCGAATTCCGTCACGGTCCATTCGAAGTGGCCGATCCGGAAATGGCCTATATTTTCCTCATGGATAACGGGGAAAACCGCAAGATCGACCAGCGCGCACTCAAATTCACTCGGCGCGTCACGGACAAGATCATCACCTTCGACGCTGGCCGTTACGAAGACGTCTCGCCGCTGCTGTCGCCGTTCGTGATCGGCGTCACATGGTACTGGTTTGCGCATACGCTGTCGGTTCTGCGTGAGCATCCGCTCAGCGTGCGCCGCTATATGTGGAAGGTTGACTATTGATGGTTAGGCTCCTGCTCGCATGCTCGCTTCAACCTCGCACGAGCGCATTGCGCGCCGGCTTGGCGCCGCGGTTGCGGGCGGGCGCTTCTTTCGTCACATCCTGCGTCTCACAAGAGAAGAAGGCGGCTGAAGGATGATTGCGCCTGCCACGGCTTTCGGCGAGTTCAAGGTGCTGGGTCTCGGCGACAATGTCGTCGACCGTTACCTCAATACCGGCAAGATGTATCCCGGTGGAAACGCCCTGAACTTTGCCGTCTATTCAAAGATGCTGGGTGCCGATTCGGCCTATCTCGGTACATTCGGCACCGACGTAGCAGCGCGCCATGTTCAGGCCACGCTCGAAGCGCTTGGCGTACCGACGCTGCATAGCCGCGTCGTCGACGGTGAGAACGGCCACGCGGACGTGCGTGTCGTCGATGGTGATCGGGAGTTCGTATTCTCCAACAAGGGCGGCGTCGCGCAGCAAAGACCCTTTACGCCCGGCAGGGATGACGTCGGCTATCTCTCATCCTTCGCACTTATACACACGAGTTGCTACAGCCATCTGGATCAGCATCTGGCAACGCTCCGCGCTGCCAGTCGGCTACTCTCCTACGATTTTTCCTATCGTTGGCAAGTCGACAACCTAATCGCGCCGATTACACCGTATCTTGATTTTGCGGCCATGTCGGCAAGTGATGTCGGCCGAGATCGCGCAATGGCAGTCCTGCGCGAAGCGATCGAATTAGGCTGCGGCTTGGCACTCGCGACGCTTGGCGCAGAGGGCGCGGTCGCATATAACGGCAAGGATTTCATATCCGTTGCCCCTAAGCCGACAGAGGTCGTTGACACACTGGGCGCAGGCGATGCTTTCATCACCGCAATGCTCCTCAACCTGATTGCGAGCGGCTGGACGCGCGGTCGTCCTCTCACGTCAGAGACCATTCAGGCCGCAATGGAAAAGGGCTCGGAATTCGCCGCCGAAATCTGCAGGATCGAGGGCGCCTTCGGCTACCCTGCTCCGATTCAGCCTCAAGCCGTGGCTTGATGGGAGGCGCGATGCTCGAAGTCAGGAATCTCTCCATTGCCTTCAAGACCCGGGACGGACTGAGGCCTTCAGTTCGCAACATCGACTTCACCATCAAACCAGGGGAAATTCTCGGGCTGGTCGGCGAAAGCGGCAGCGGCAAGACGATCACGTCGCTTGCGGTAATGGGCCTGCTTCCGCCGAATGCAGTGATCACGAGCGGCGAGGTTCTGGTCGACGGCACCGACATGCTTCAGCTTGGGCCTGCGGAACTACGCAAGCTCCGCGGCAAGCATGTCGCGATGGTCTTCCAGGATCCGATGGCGTCGCTCGATCCGATCTTCACCTGCGGCGACCAGATCATCGAGACGATCCGGTTACACGAACCCGTCAGCAAGGCACAGGCGCGTCAAAGGGCAATCGACCTTCTCGAGAAAGTCCGAATTCCCGATCCGGCGCGCGCTATGCGCGCCTATCCGCATGAGCTGTCTGGTGGCCAGTGCCAGCGCATCATGATCGCGATGGCGATTGCGTGCAAACCTCGCATCATCATCGCCGACGAGCCAACCACGGCGCTCGATGTAACTGTCCAAAAGCAGGTTCTCGAACTGCTGCGCAGTCTCAATGAGGAAGTCGGAGCAGCTATCCTCTTGATTACGCACGACTTAGGGGTGATCTACGAAGTCGCTGACCGCGTCGTCGTCATGTATGCGGGCGACAAGATGGAGGAGGCCAGCACTCGCGACCTCTTCACCAATCCGAAAAGTGATTACGCACGGGCGTTGGTCGACTCCATGCCAACGCCTGGCAGTCACCATGACCGCCTGCCCGTGATCGAGCGTGATGCCCTCGGAAATGTTCGCAGCGTCCGGCCTCAACCGCGCGTCCGTTCGGCCGACGCAGTACCGGCGCCCGATGCGAACGGCGCGCCGCTGCTAGAAATTAAGAACCTCACCAAATCGTATTGGGTCAAGCCGTCACCGCTCGCTACGCCGGTCGAGATGCGTGCTGTTGACGGTGTCAGCCTCAGCATCGCACAGCGCTCGACGCTCGGCCTTGTGGGTGAATCTGGATGCGGGAAAAGCACGCTCTCGCGGGCCGTCGTGCGACTATCCCGGCCTGATGCCGGGGAAATCCTGTTCCGGGGGAGGGATATCGCACAGCTTTCGGAAGCCGAGATGCGGCCGTTTCGGCGTGAAATCGCGATGGTTTTCCAGAACCCATACGGCTCCCTCAATCCGCGACAAACCGTTCAAGAACTCGTCGAAGCACCGATGGTCATCTTCAGGGAGGGCACGGCCGCCGGACGGCGCAAGCGTGTCGCCGACCTGCTCGAAGCTGTTGGGTTGCCTTCCGCCGCGGCGGCAAAATATCCGCATGAATTTTCCGGCGGACAGCGGCAACGGATCGCGATTGCCCGCGCACTCGCGCTCAATCCATCGCTGGTCATCTGCGATGAGGCTGTCTCGGCGCTTGATGTTTCCGTTCAGGCACAGGTGCTCAACTTGTTGAAGGATCTGCAGGTGGAATTCGACCTGACGTATCTGTTCATTTCTCATGACCTGTCCGTCGTCGAGCATATTAGCGACGCAGTGGCCGTGATGCAAAAGGGCCGTATCGTTGAATACGGCTCGACCCATTCGATTTTCAACAGTCCGAAGGAAGCCTATACCCGATCGCTGCTCGATGCGGTGCCGACCATCGGTTTGGAGCGGGCTGGAAAGGGGGCCGCATGACTGCTTCCATAGCTGGAGCATTGCTGCTTATCGGACGAAAGTTGCTGACGGCCTTCATCCAGCTTCTGGTGATTGCCACGTTGATTTTCTCGGTCATGTACATCATGCCGGGCGATCCGGTGCTGCTGTTGCTCGGCGCCGACAGCAATCCCTCTGCGGAAGCCGTGGCCTCGATGCGCACTCAACTCGGCCTCGACGAGCCGGTGATCTCGCAGTATTTCATCTGGCTCTGGAAGGCGTTGCATCTCGATTTCGGTGTTTCCCTTGTCAACGGCTACCCGATTTCACGCTATGTGCTTGCCAACCTGCCACGCACGCTGGAACTCGCCTTCGCTGCCATCATCGTTGCGACGCTGATTGGTGTCCCGCTTGGAATTGCCGCAGCACTAAAGCGGGGCAGCCTGCGGGATACTGCTCTAACGTCCATCGCCACCGTCGGAATATCGGTACCAGTTTATATCCTAGGTACGCTGCTCGTTCTTTTGTTCAGCCTGAAACTTGGCTGGCTGCCAGCAAGCGGCTACACGGACATCTCCCGCAATGTGGCGGAGCACTTCCGGAAGCTAGCCTTACCAGCCTTTGCGCTCGGCTTTGGACTGGCGGCCTCAATCGCACGAATGACGCGCTCGTCTATGCTGGAAATCCTTGGAAGGGATTTCGTGAGAACGCTAAGGGCCAAGGGCATGTCGGAGCGACGAATCATTTGGCAGCACGTGTTGCGCAATGCGGCAATTCCGATCGTCACCATCATCGGATTGCAGCTCGGCAATCTCATGGGCGGCACGGTGCTCGTCGAGGCGATGTTTAACTGGCCGGGGCTCAGCACATTACTGGTCAGCGCGGTATCCGCCCGCAACTACCCATTGGTTCAGGGCTCGATGCTGGCCATCGCGGCCCTCTTCATTTTGATCAATCTGGTAGTGGAACTACTCTATAGTCTGCTTGATCCTCGCATCCGGAGGAAGCGCGCGTGACCGCCACCATCTTGCACATCGGCCGTAGCCAGCCCGCTTTCGTCTTTAGCGTAGCTGTTTTGGCAATTGTCCTTCTGATGGCGATCTTTGGTGGGTTATTGGCGCCGCACGACCCGTATCTCCTCGATCCCCAGGCGGTCAACCAGGGCAGTTCTGCCCGCCATTGGTTGGGAACCGATGAGTTTGGCCGCGATCTCCTGAGCCGTCTTCTGATCGGCATCCGGCCCACGCTCGTTGTTGCGCTCGGCGCCACTGCTATCGCAGCATTGTTCGGCAGCTTTCTCGGCATCGCCGGAGCCTATGGCCGGCCCTGGCTAAGCCTACTGATCATGCGCAGTGTTGATATTATGCTGAGCTTCCCGCCCATCCTGCTGGCGCTGCTTGCTGTGGGCTTCTGGCAAAGTGGAGTTTTCAGCCTCACTGTGGTGATCGGCGTGCTGTACATCCCTCATTTTGCCCGCGTCGCCCATTCCGCCACGCTTCAGGTTGCGCGCCATGAGTTCATGGAGGCTGAGCACGCCATGGGTGCTTCGGCGCGGCGTGTGGTCTTCACCGCCATCATACCGAATATCCTGGCGCCGTTGGTGGTACAGGCGACCCTCACGGTGGCCGCCGCCATTCTGCTTGAGTCCGGTCTCAGCTTTCTTGGCCTCGGCATCGTGCCGCCGGAACCATCCTGGGGACAGATGATCGGCACCGCGCGCGGCTACCTCAGCCTGAACCCGATGTACGTCATCTGGCCGTCCCTTCTTCTCGCGCTGACGGTACTGGCCATTAATGTGGTGGGCGATCGGCTACGTGACATTCTCGATCCACGTCTCAGGGAGGGATAATCGACATGGGAACGACGAATCAACAAGCAGAAGCACGAAAAGGGAACAGCATGAAGAGAACAGTTCTAGGCCTCATTTTTGCCCTCGCATCCAGCTGTGCCGCTAACCACTCCTATGCAGCCGACGGCGGTACGCTTTACTTTGGCCTGTCTGGTGAGCCCTCGACGCTAGACACCACGATCAACGCCGGAACGCCGGCGCGAACGATCCGGCTTGCGATTCATCGGGGTCTCGTCAACTACGGTCCCGACGGCAAGCTTTCGCAGGAACTTGCACAATCCTACGAGGTCTCGCCCGATGCACTGACCTACACGTTCAAGCTTCGCGACGCGAAATTTCACGACGGTTCGCCAGTGACGGCGCAGGACGTGAAAGCCTCCATCGAGCGCATTACCGCCGCGGACAGCAAGGCCACGTATCGCAATGAGCTGGGCGTCATCAAGTCGATTGAGACGCCGGACGCCAAGACTGTCAAGTTGACGCTCTCCAAGCCTTTCGTTCCGCTTATCCATTATCTGGCTCTGCCGGAATCTGCCATCGTGCCTGCAGCCTGGATCAAGGATCACGGCAAAGATCCGAATGCGACACCGATCGGTGCGGGTCCCTTTAAGTTCTCCGCCTGGGAGCGTGGCCGCGAACTGACGGTCGAGAGATTCGACGGGTACTACAAAAAGGGCAAGCCGCATCTCGATGATGTGCACTACGTCTTCTACGCCGATGAGAATACGCGAGTGAATGCGCTGAAATCGAGCGACGTTGATATCATCGACTACGTTCCGTGGAAGGACGCCGCCGCGATCGAGTCTGATTCCGACCTGAAGCTGGCCAGTACGACTGGCCCATTCATGATGCTGCAGTTCAACACCAAATTCGAGCCCTTCTCGAAGCCTGAGGTGCGACAGGCGGTGTCGTACGCGATCGATCGCGCCGCGGTCATCAATACAGCTTTCAACGGTCGCGGCACGCCGCTTTTCGGCATCGCGATCCCAGAAGGATACATGGGCTATTCGAAAGAAAAGGCGGACTTTTTCAAGCACGACGTCGCTAAGGCGAAAGAGCTTCTGGCGAAGGCGGGTTATCCGAACGGCTTCGAGGCCCGGCTGCTTTCAACCGCCCAGTATGGCTTCCACAACAATACGGCAGTCGCCGTACAGGCCGAACTCGCCAAGATCGGCATCAAGGCAAAACTTGACTTGCCAGACTGGTCGGGCCGCATCGCTAAGAACAACGCAGGCGACTACGATTTCCTCGTCGCCGGTACGGCCGGTGACATCGCCGATCCGGATTGGCTCAGCAACTTCTTCTACGGCGGGCAGCAGCTGGTTCGACTCAACAACTCCGCGTACTTCGATGACAAAGTCATCAACGACCTGCTCGACAAAGGTCGCGTTACCCTCGACAGCAATGAGCGGGAGAAGATCTACGGTCAGTTCGTCGATCGCGCCCTCGAGCAGTCACCCTTCGTCTATTTAATGTGGCGCGACCAAAGCTTCGGCCTGAATAAGAAGGTGAAGGGCTTTACGAACATCCCGGGATTCTTGACCTTTCAGTCCGGTTTCACCGTGGAGAACGTCGAAGTGGAGTGATCCGCAAGAACATAGTTCTCCGAAATGTTGATTGATTGGGGGCGGGACGTGGAGTTCCGCTCCCTTGCAATCCTGTCGGCGGACGAATTCGTCCCCTTTGCAGGTAGTTAAGACCGATGCTCCACGGCTCACTGCTGAAGGTATGACCCCGGAATAAACACATGTCCCTTCGGAATTTGGGTTGAAAGCTACGTCCAAATGTAGCAAAACCATCAGACGGTAGCGATACCGCTTTTCCTCCCTGACTGGACGGACGCTGGGGGTGGCGTCCGTCGCTTTTTGACCGAGGTCCAATGTATCACCATGCTGCGACGCTTCCGTTGCCCGAGCGGACGCCTGTTCCGGTGTTCGACCTTGTCATAGCCGGCGCCAGCGGCGATCTGGCCCTGCGCAAACTCTTCCCAGCACTCGTTCAGCGGGTGTCCGAGGGCGTGATTCCGGAAGCCAGTCGGATCATCGGCATCGTGCGTTCCGGCGAGGCGGAGGAGGGTCTGAAGGCTGGGACTGCCGCCCGGCTCAAGGAGCAGGGCCTGACCGCTTCCGACATCGACAGCTTTCTGAAGCGCCTTACCTATGTACGGTCTGATGTCTCAGACCCAGCCACCATGGCGAACCTGAGCGCCCGCATGGATGATCCAGGTCGCGTGCGTGCATTTTATCTCGCCACCCCACCTGACCTGTTCATCCCCGCCGCCCGCTCGCTTAAGACCGCCGGTTTGCTCGAGCACGATAGCCGTCTGATCCTGGAAAAGCCTCTTGGTCGGAATTTGGCGTCCGCCCGGGCGATCAATGACGCCGTGGCCGAGGTTCTGCCGGAGAGCCGCACCTACCGCATCGATCATTACCTCGGCAAGGAGACCGTCCAGAATCTGCTGGTTCTGCGCTTCGCCAACAGCTTGTTCGAGCGCTCCTGGTCGCAGCGCGACATCGATCACGTTCAGATTACCGTCGCTGAGACCGTCGGTCTGGAGCAGCGTGCTGACTACTACGACCGCGTTGGTGCACTCCGGGACATGGTACAGAACCATGTGCTCCAGCTCCTGTGCTTATTCGCCATGGAGGCGCCGAACACCCTCGATGCCGATGCAGTACGCGACGAGAAGGTTCGCGTGCTGCGTGCGCTGCGGCCGATCCAGGGCCGTGACGTGCTCCGGCACACCGTGCGCGGGCAATACGCGGCCGGCTCCATCGCGGGCCAACCGGTGCCCGGCTATGTGGACGAGCTCGGGCGCGAAAGTGGGACCGAGACCTTCACGGCCTTGCGCTGCGAGATCGACACCTGGCGCTGGGGTGGGGTTCCGATTTACCTGCGGACCGGCAAGCGCATGGGGGCGCGCTGCTCCGAGATTGCAATCACGTTCAAGAGCGTACCGCACTCGATCTTCAAGGGCAATCCCGACCCCAACCGGCTCGTGATCCGCGTTCAGCCGGACGACGGTGTCCAACTGCAGTTCATGATGAAGGTGCCGGGCAGCGGCCGTCTCAAGCTGGTGCCGCGCATGCTTGACCTGCGTTACGACACCGCCTTCGGCGAGCGTACCCCCGATGCCTATGAGCGCCTTCTGACAGACGTCATCCGTGGCGATCAGACCTTGTTCATGCGCCGCGATGAAGTCGAGGCGGCCTGGGGCTTTGTCGATCCGATCATCGACGGCTGGGAAGAGCACTATGCCACGCCCCACCGCTATGCAGCCGGCACTTTCGGGCCGTCACAAGCGGTTGGCATGATCGAGCGTGACGGCCGCAGCTGGGCCGAACCAGAGGTGGAAGGGTGAACGCCGCGACTTTTGATCTCGTCCGCGGCCCTAACCTGCGGCAGGTTTCGCAGCATTTGGCGGGCGACATGGCCGGTCTCCTCCGACAGGCTGTCAATGAGCGGGGTAGGGCAGTCCTTGCCGTGCCCGGTGGCACCACACCGCGGGAGTTCCTGACGCTCCTCAGCCAGCACGATCTCCCCTGGCCGAGCATCGTGGTTATGCCCACAGACGAGCGGAATGTTCCGCCGGACGATCCCCGCTCCAACGAGCGCATGATCCGTGAGTGCCTGCCCCAAGTCCGGAATAACCTTATACCACTCCGGACTGCGGCCGGTTCGGTGGGCGCCACAGCCTTAAGCAAGCACGTGGCTTCTTTCGGGCTTCTCGATGCAGTCGTCCTTGGCATGGGCACGGATACGCATATTGCGTCCCTGTTTCCGGGCGACCCACACCTCGAGCGCACGGCGTGGGAGAGCGCACCGGCCGTGCTTACCGCTCATCCAGCCAACCTGGAGCCAAGACTGTCGCTTTCACCCTTGGTTCTGATGCGGGCGCGCTGGAAGGCGTTGCTGATCTCCGGTCAGGACAAGCTCGCAGCCCTGTCCCGTGCCCTCGAAGCGACTGATCCGGTCAGCGCTCCGGTTCGTCTCCTGTTCGATAAGGGCGTTCCGCCCCGCGTCTATTGTGCCGAATGAAGGTTGCCATCATGTCGTTTGCCCCCACCTTGAAAGTTCTTGAAGACGTAGCGGCCCGCATCACTGCCCGATCCGGCGCTCTCCGGCGGGAGTACCTGGACCGCATGGACGAGGTCCGCCGCAGCTACCCGCCCCGGCGCAAGCTCTCGTGCGGCAACCTCGCTCATGCGGCAGCGGCGTGTTCCGCCGGCGAGAAGATGGCAGTCGCCACCGGCACGGCACCGAATCTCGGCATCGTGACGGCGTACAACGATATGCTGTCAGCGCATCAGCCCTTCGCCACCTATCCGGACCTGATCAAGGAGGAGGCAAGGGCCGCAGGCGCCACCGCCCAGGTGGCAGGTGGTGTGCCGGCGATGTGCGATGGCGTCACCCAAGGGCAGCCCGGCATGGAGCTATCGCTGTTCTCCCGCGACGTCATCGCCATGTCGACTGCTGTGTCGCTCTCGCACAATGTGTTCGACGCCGTCCTGATGCTCGGGGTGTGCGACAAGATCGTGCCGGGTCTTGTGATGGGTGCGCTCTCCTTCGGGCACTTGCCAACTGTGTTCGTACCCGCGGGTCCGATGGCAACCGGCCTGTCGAACGATGAGAAGACCCGCGTGCGCCAAGCCTATGCCACCGGTGAGGTGGGCCGGGACGCGCTGCTGGCCTCCGAGATGAAGAGCTATCACGCTCCTGGCACCTGTACCTTCTACGGTACGGCCAACTCCAATCAGATGATGATGGAGATTATGGGGCTGCACGTGCCCGGCGCGGCCTTCGTTCCCCCAGGGACCCCGTTGCGCGATGCGCTCACTCGCGCCGCCGTGCGCCTGTCGGTTGACGCCGTCCGGGCCCCGGAGGGCGTGCGCGGCATAGGTGAGCGCCTCGTGCCAAAGTCGTTCGTGAATGCCATCGTGGGCCTGCATGCCACCGGCGGCTCGACCAACCACCTGCTGCATCTGGTCGCCATGGCTCGGTCGGCCGGGTTTGTCATTACCTGGGAAGACTTCTCGGATCTGGCCGTGGTGGTTCCGCTTCTGGCCCGCATTTATCCTAACGGCCCAGCGGACGTGAACCAGTTCCACGCCGCCGGTGGCATCGCCTTCGTGATCCGCGAGTTGCTGCGCGGAGGACTTCTGTTCCGCGATGTCGAGACCATAGCGGGCAGCGACCTGGCAGCCTATGCCCGCGAGCCTTGGCTCCAGGACGGGGAGCTCGCTTACCGGGACGTGGCTGGGGACGTGACCGAGCCTTCCATTCTGCGGCCCATCGACGACCCATTCCAGGCAACCGGAGGACTGGCGTTGCTGACAGGCAATCTCGGCCGGGCCGTGGTCAAGACATCGGCTGTGAAGCCGGAACGTTTGACGCTCACGGCGCCTGCACGGGTCTTCGAGGGGCAGGAACAGTTCCTTGATGCATTCAAGGCCAACCAACTCGACCGAGATGTCATTGTGGTCATCCGCCAGCAGGGTCCAAAGGCAAATGGCATGCCCGAGCTCCACGGGCTCATGCCGGCGCTGGGCGCTCTCGAAAGCCGCGGCCTGCGGGTGGCGCTGCTCACTGACGGGAGACTGTCGGGTGCGTCGGGCAAGATCCTCAGCGCGCTCCATGTGACGCCGGAGGCCGAGAGCGGAGGACCGATTGGCCTGATTCAGAACGGCGATGTGATCACGATCGATGCCGCCGCCGGCCGCCTGGAGCTTGCTGTTGACGCGGCAACGCTCGCCGCACGGGTGCCGGTCCGGTTGAACTCAGCGGCCGCGAACGCGTCGTTGGGGCGGGACCTCTTCTCGGTGTTCCGCACGAGCGTCGGCCGAGCCGATCTCGGCGCCGCCACGTTCTGGCCAGAAGCCGCCTGACGTAAGCCGTCGGCCCCAATCAAACGAGGCCATAGCCGGCCTGCTAGAATCCAAAAACGGAGAATCGTTGTGCGAGAGACTAGCTCGATTGCGACTATCCTGAGCCAAGCGCCCGATATCCCGGTCATCATGATCGAGGATGTCGCTCATGCCGTGCCCCTCGCACGAGCCCTCGTGGCCGGCGGTGTGAACGTGCTCGAGATCACGCTGAGAACAGAAGCGGCGCTCGACGCAATCCGCCGCATCCGGGACGAAGTGCCCGATGCCGTTGTCGGAGCCGGAACTGTTTTGACGCCCACCCAGCTGGAGCACGTTGCCGCAACAGGCGCGGCCTTTGCCGTAAGTCCCGGCGCACCCCGACCCTGCTCGATGCGGCCGCGACTTTACCGGTGCCGCTGCTGCCAGGAACGGCCACAGCCAGTGAGGTCATGGCCATCCTTGAGCGCGGTTACACCCACATGAAACTCTTTCCCGCCGAGGCGGCAGGAGGTATCGCCCTACTAAGCGCGTTGGCCTCTCCCTTGCCTACGGCTCGCTTCTGCCCCACCGGTGGCATTGATCCGGACAAGGCGCGTGGCTACCTCGCACTTTCAAATGTGGTCTGTGTCGGCGGCTCCTGGCTCGCCTCGCGCGATGCGATCCGCCAGGGCGATTGGCAGCGGATCACGGACTTGGCCCGAGCAACCCTGGGTCTCAAGACCAGTGCGACCCAATGATGGCAGGGTTCATCTCCCATCAGTCTTTGCTGGCTGGATGGGTTCCTCCACCGAAATAGCTGCCGGTCCACGATCATGGGCCTCAAAACTGAAGTCAACCGAGGGGCATGATTGATGTTGCGCATTACCAAGCAAGCCACTCAGGACGGAACGTTCACGGTCTAGATGGAAGCGAAGGCCGTGGCGTGCCCCGGCTAAAGCCTATACCAGGCTTAGAGGTCACATTCCGTGTCCCGCCCCACCATTCCCTCGAGCAGGACAAAATGCGAAGCCGAGCGGGCGCCGTGATGGAAATGCGCTGGGAGCATCGGGAGTACAGCGCCGACAGGCATCTCGTCGCGCGTTACAGGAGTTATCAGATCCTCGATTCCGAACATCACTGCCAGTGCAACGGTTGGCGAGTCGCCAATAAAGGCCATTTAGTCGATCAGGGTGGCTCCACATGCTTAGCGAACTGCAACTCTCCGCTCGATGAAATATAACGGCCGATTATGTTGCGGACCGTTTTTCGCGCACGCTCCTCTTGCCCCGTTCGAGCAACCGGATCCGCTCCGGGCCGCGCTCCAGGGCAACCAACACCGCCAGAATGTCGACGATGGCAAGGTGGGTGAGGCGAGAGATCATCGACGCATAAATGGTCTGATCGTCGTGAACGTCGGTCGACAGCGTGAGACTGCAGTGCTGGGTCAAGGGCGAGCCGCCCGTGGTGATGCCGATGACCTGAGCACCGGCGCCGCGGGCGATCTCGACCGACCGGATGAGATCGAGCGTCCGGCCCGCAGCCGAGACCGCGACGACCACATCCGAGGGGCCAAGCAATGCGGCCGACATGGCATGCACATGGGGATCCGAGTACGCAACTGTTGGAATGCCAAGCCGGAAGAACTTGTGCTGGGCGTCGAGCGCTACGATTCCCGAGCTACCTTGCCCATAGAACTCGATGCGCGCGGCACGGGTCAGGATGCCGACGGCCGACTTGAGAATGCCGCTGTCGAGGCGATCCCGCACGGAGAGGAGGGCACTAATCGAACTGTCGACAACCTTCGCGGCTGCAACCCCGATCGGATCATCGGCCTTGATATCCTGATGCATGAAGGGCACGCCACCGCCAAGGCTTCGGGCCACCTGGATCTTGAACTCCTTCCAGCCCGAAAATCCGACCGACTTGCAAAACCGTGCCACGGTTGGTTCACTCACGCCAGCCGCCGTGCTGAGCGCCTCGATCGAGAGTTCCAGCACGCCCTGCGGGGAGTTCAGGACATAGTCGGCGACACGAGCTTCCGACCGGCTCAGGCTATCGCGAGCCGCCTCAATCTGAGCCAGAAGACCGATGGGACTTTGATCCATTGTGACATCCACGAGACCGTTGGCAACTAACCCGAGCGCAAAGAGGGCAGCTGATTGGATATACTCCTTCGTACCAACCACTCATCATCGCACTTGTGCAAGTACGTAGCAGGATTTCCCTCGAAAGGGGAAGTTCGACACACAACCATGTTCATCGGCTCGAGGTGAGCAATGCTCCTGAGACCGCAACAGTGAGTGAAAAGGACCAACAAAGAGGGGGAACCCGCCAAGAGAGCCTTAGGACTTCACGTACGTCGTGGCCATGGCACGTGGTTCTCATCGCCGGTCCAGCTCGGTTAGAACGTAGCAGAACAACGAAGGAGGAGAGGATTCCATGACAGAGCTGACTGCATCTTCTGCCTGGCAAGCGCGTCGGATACATGCAGACACTGTTGGCAAAGTGCATCTGCGCGACCCTTTTGCGCGAGAACCGGAGCGTTTCAGCTGTTTCTCCCTCCGGCTTGGCGACCTGCTGGTTGACTATTCCAAGCACCGGATCACGGCAGAAACCATGCAGCTCCTGCTTGATCTGGCTCGGTTCACAGACGTTGAAGGCTGGCGAGCCAAAATGTTCGCGGGCGAGAAAATCAATTCCACGGAAGACCGCGCAGTCTTGTACGTGGCCCTGCGCAACCGTTCCGGACGGCCGATCCTCGTCGACGGCAACGATACCATGCCGGGCGTTGAGGCTGTGCTTGAAAAGCTCCAGCATTTCTCGGAACAAGTCCGGAGCGGCTCCTGGCACGGGGCAACAGGCGAAACTATCACGGATATCGTCAACATCGGCATCGGAGGCTCCAACCTCGGCCGACTGATGGTCTGCGAGGCGCTGAAGCCGTATCAGAGGGCGAATCTGCGGCCGCACTACGTATCCAATGTCGACGGCGCCCACCTGACTCATACGCTCAGCCGCCTCGATCCCGCCCGCACGCCTTTCATCGTCGCTTCTAAAACCTTCACCACGCAGGAGACGATGACCAATGCCGCCAGCGCATTGGGCGAAGACGCGGTTGCCAGACACTTCGTGGCTGTCCCGAACAATGCCACTGTGGTGGCCCGGTTCGGCATCGACACAGCCAATATGTTCGAGTTCTGGGACTGGGTCGGTGGGCGCTACAGCCTCTGGTCGGCGGTCGGTCTGCCGATCGTGCTGGCCGTCGGGTTCGAGCATTTCATCGAGCTGCTTGAGGGCGCTCATGCAATGGACGAGCACTTCCGCACGGCGTCGCTCGAGCAGAACATGTCGGTGATCATGGGCCTCCTCGGAGTCTGGTACCGAAACTTTCTAGGCGCCTCGACCCTGGCGCTGCTGCTGTACGATCAGCATCTGCACCGGTTTGCCGCCTACTTCCAGCAGGGCGACATGGAGAGCAACGGCAAGTCCGTGCGGCGGGATGGCAGCCATGTGGACTATGGTACCGGCCCGGTGACCTGGGGTGAGCCTGGTACCAATGGTCAGCATGCGTTTTTCTAACTTCTCCACCAGGGCACGGAGCTGATCCCGGCCGACTTTCTCGCAGCCGTGGAGAGCCAGACGCCGTTGGGAGACCACCATGATAAGCTGCTTGCCAACTTCCTGGCCCAGACGGAAGCGCTCGCTTTCGGCGAGACCGAGGAGGAGGCGAGGGCGGAACTTGAGAAGAGGCGACTGTCTGGGTCAGCTCTCGAAGCGCTCTTGCCGCACAAGGTGTTCGAAGGCAACAGGCCAACGACATCGCATCTATATCGAAAGCTGGCGCCACATCGTCTCGGCTCGTTGACCGCCCTCTACGAACACAAGATCTTCGTCCAGGGCATCATCTGGGGGATCAACAGCTACGATCAGTGGGGCGTCGAGCTCGGAAAGGAACTGGCCTCACGCATTCTGCCTGAGCTTCAAAGCGACGAGTTAATAGAAGGCCATGACAGTTCGACGAACGGACTGATCAACTACGTGAAACGACTGCGACAAGGGCCAACCGCTATTCCCCAAATGGCAGAACAGAACTTGCGTTAATCCGTCTTTGCGAAGAGCAAACATTGACTTTCGTTATCGCTGTCTCGAGCTTAATCATCGTTGAATAGGAGGGAGAAAGCGGGATGGGTTGGATCGGCACTGTTGCGTTAAACTTAGGAGCATAACGAGGGGCGGCCAATCGAGGAACCGCTCCTGTGTCGATCTTCAAATGCCGCCGCTTCTCGGTCGCGATCATCCTGCTGTGCGTGTGCAGGTACTGCAAGTACCGGATCAGCTACCGCGACTTGGCTGACATGATGCAAGAGTGCGGTGTCAGTGTCGATCCATCCAAGATCTTCCGATGGGTTCAGCGCTACGCACTAGAGCACCGGCGGTTCAGACGAATCCATAACCTGCAGCAGTGAAGTAGTTGCGACATTCCTCAGCCTCGACCCCATTGCAGATGTCCCCGATGGCCCGCCAGAGCGCATCGAAGGTGCG